>Ga0302324_100028271_pt1 | contig 10659 bp, 9 predicted proteins | sample Palsa_T0_1_FD_201949 | JGI IMG/M metagenome (GOLD analysis project Ga0302324, IMG submission 201949) | Peat permafrost microbial communities from Stordalen Mire near Abisko, Sweden - Palsa_T0_1 | ecosystem: Environmental > Terrestrial > Soil > Palsa > Peat permafrost | place: Sweden: Abisko...
TGGCAACCGCGCGTCGTGCTGCGCGGTCGGCATAGGAGCGCAAACGCGCGGCACGACGGCACAGCGCAGCGACTCCTGGATGGGCAGCATAACGCGCCGTGAGCAACGGTAGGGTTTCGGTGGCAAACACGTCCCAGTCGCGCGCGCGACCCAGCGTTGCCGCCAGCCGTCTCATTTCCGCGATGCGCGCGGTGAGAACATCGTCCGCAAACAACGGCGCGAACGTCGCGAACACCGAACCCAATCTCCGCAAGGCAACGCGCATCTGGTGCAGGTACTCAGGGTCGTCGCTTTCCAACATCCCATGCTGATTAGCAAGAAATTGCGACAAGCTTGCCGCAACCAACACCTTGAACGCATCATGACATGTCATGTCCGGCGTCAGAGGTGAGGTCTGGGCTTTGCGCGGCTTACGTGCAATGTTCCGATGCAGGTCGAAGCCACGCTCGGCCTTGGAGCGGTCTTCGGCCAGCAGCGGCACCGTTGCCAGCAGTTCCAGCGCGACTTGATAGGCGTGCCATACAGCACCAGCTTTGACTTCAAGTTCAAATTCGCAGATTGCCTCTGTTGCATCGCCGCTTTTGATGGTTCCCTTATCCAGGCTCGCTTCAATCACGACGCCTTCGACCGGTCTCAGCATATAGCGGGTGCGGGTGAATTCCGTGATCACCATCGGCCGGAGCCGTTTGCGCAATTTGCGCGAAGCAAAATGCTGGGCAAGCTCCGGATCGGTGATTGCATCAAACTCCGGAGACGGGCCGACGAGCGCTGTTTCGATTTCCGGCCGTTGATGCAACCCGGCAACGACGCTGCCGCCGATTTTCATGGTCTGAATCCAGTGCACTCCCGCACGACGCAATCGAAGTGCCACGTTATGTCGCCACAAGGTAAGATCGGGTGTATCGTAATACACACTATGCAGTTTTTGTGGCGCCAGTCGACGCCCGCGTCTGAGCAACGGGTGCCGTCGCAAACGCGCCACATATTGCGGATCAATCAGAAGCTTGAGTTCGGTTTCGACGAGCATGGTGGCGCACGGGGTTGCCCACGCGGTTGGTTTCCAGCGGATGAGGGTGCACAGTTTAACGCGCACCGCGCTGGCAGCATAGCCGAAGCGCCGGTTTTCCAGCCGAATTAACCAGGATCGCCGGCCAAATCGGCAAGCAACATGCGTTGGACATTGTTGCGCCGCCCTTTATGGCGTTCGTACTCGCCGTTCGCTTTCATTTCCCAAGCATCCACATCACGCGCAATATATGGTTGCAAGCCTTCGCGGATTACGCGCCGCTTGAGGCGCGCGTCCAGCACCGGAAAGCATATTTCGATGCGACGGAAGAAATTGCGATCCATCCAGTCGGCGCTGGCAAGATAGACATCCTGTGCGCCGCCATTGCGAAAATAAAACACGCGCGAATGTTCCAGAAAACGTCCGAGCACTGAACGCACGCGGATGTTGTCGGAAATGCCGGGGACCCCCGGACGCAAGGCGCAGACACCGCGTACGATCAAGTCTATTTTGACGCCGGCCTGCGACGCTTCGTAGAGCGCAGTGATGATTTCGGGCTCGAGCAGCGCATTCATTTTGGCGATGATCTGCGCTTTGCGACCGTCGCGAGCGTGCTTCGTCTCGTTCTGGATCGCCTTGATGGTGCGCTGATGTAGCGTAAATGGCGCTTGCCACAGGTGCTTGAGCTTGATCGCTTTGCCCAGACCAGTCAATTGCATGAACACTTCATTTACATCGGAGCAAATTTCCTCATGGCATGTGAACAATCCAAAGTCGGTATAAAGCGCCGCAGTGCGCGCATGATAGTTGCCAGTCGACAGGTGTGCATATCGCCGTAACTTGCTGTCCTCGCGCCGCACCACCAACGCCATCTTGGCGTGTGTTTTATGGCCGACGACACCATAGATTACGTGCGCGCCAACCGCCTCGAGTTTTTGCGCCCAGTTGATGTTAGCCTCTTCGTCGAAGCGCGCCATCAGTTCAAGAACCACCGTGACTGCCTTGCCGCTTTTCGCCGCGGCAATCAAAAGCTCCATCATCTCGGACTGCGCCCCGGTACGATAAACCGTCTGCTTGATTGCAACTACCTGCGGATCGCGCGCCGCCTCTTCGATATAATTAACGACCGGCGCAAACGACTGGTACGGGTGGTGCAGCAGAATGTCACGCTTGCGGATTGCGTCGAATATATTGTGTGGTTTGACAAGCTCGCGCGGCAATCCGGCCGCGAACGGCGGAAACTTGAGATCGGGACGCTCCACCTGCTCGGGAATTTGCATCAGGCGCGACAAATTAACCGGGCCATTGACCTGATAAAAATCGTCCTGCGTCAATCCGAACTGCTGCAACAGTGCTTCAGCGGTGCGCGGCGGGCAAAGATCGGCGACCTCGAGACGCACGCTGTCCCCGAACTGGCGTTGCGATAATTCACCTTGCAGTGCCTTGCGCAGGCTTTTCAATTCAAGTAACTCTTCCTCGTCGATATAAAGATCGCTGTTGCGCGTAAGCTGAAATTGATAACAGCCACGCACCGTCATCCCGGGGAACAGCTCGGCGACATGCGCGTGCAAAATCGATGACAGGAACACGAAGCCGTACTCGCAACCGGCCAGCGTTTTAGGCAGTGCAATCAGACGTGGCAATATACGAGGCGCCTGCACGATCGCCATGCCGGATTTGCGGCCAAATGCGTCCTTGCCTTCAAGCTCTACCACAAAGTTGAGGCTTTTATTCAACAGCCGCGGAAACGGATGCGCGGGATCGAGTCCAATCGGCGTCAGTAACGGCATCAATTCGCGGAAGAAATAATCCTTGATCCATTCCTTCTGCGTGTCATTCCATTTGTTACGACGCAGGAAACGAACCCCCTCGTTCGCCAGCTGCGGCAACACCTCATCGTTCAGCAGTTCGTATTGGCGCGCAACCAGGCCGCGTGTTTTTTGCGTGACCGCGTCGAAAATTTCGCGCAATTGAATGCCATCGGGACCGGGCGGTGCATTGGCCGCAATTTCTTCCTTAAGCCCGGCAACACGGATTTCAAAAAATTCGTCTAGATTGCTGTCGACGATGCACAGAAAACGCAATCGCTCAAGCGCGGGAATGCGAGGGTCTTCGGCAAGACCGAGCACACGGCGATTAAATTCGAGCTGCCCGAGCTCGCGATTCAAATACAGTTCGGGGGCAACGCTTCGCTTGACCATGGGAAAGAATGGGTGATGCCGGAACGCACGATTGCGGCATGAATGGCGTGGAAATAATCAAGCAAGCTATTTATCGCGCGGCGGAATATAGCCCTGTGCAACTTCGGCGCCGATGCCGAAGAAATGGCGTTCCATCTGCTGGACAAGATAGTCGCGCGCTTTTTTGTCGGCAAGATTGAGACGGTTTTCATTTACCAGCATTTTCTGCAGTTCGAGCCATTCCTTCCAAGACTCTTTCGACACGTTGTCGAATATGCGCTTTCCGAGCTCGCCGGGATATGGGGGAAAATCAAGCCCTTCCGCTGCGCGTCCAAGCTTGATGCATTTGACTGTTCGGGACATTTCGATTGTTACAGAGCAGTGTTGCAGATTTGTTACATGGCAGTTAGTCTAAAAGCTGTGCCATTCTATCAGGAATGGAAGGAGGTGCGGCACGACCGAAATCTACAAACCCTTCAGGAACACTTGAGACCGCCGCTGATAGTTGTACAAAGCCCGTTTCTGCCGTGGCAGTGCCGCCACTGACGACGCCACAAACCCGCGCTCGACAAACCAGTGCGCCGCACGCGTTGTCAGCACGAACAGTCGCTTTATCTTGGCCTTACGTGCCAATGCTTCTATCGCATGCAGCAAATGTTCCCCGGCGCCGGCGCGCCGGTAATCGGGATGTACCGTCAAACACACCAGTTCAGCCATCCCCTTGTCGTACGGATAAAGCGCCGCGCAGCCGATGATCACGCGGTCGTGTTCCAGCACGATAAAGCGGTCAACTTCCCTTTCTAGCAAATCGCGGCCACGCCTCACCAGCACGCCTTCGATCTCAAGCGGTTCGATCAATTGCAGAATGCTGCCGATGTCCTCAAGTTGCGCCGGACGCAGCTTCTCGAGCGGCTCGCGCGCTATCATTGTGCCAATGCCTTCATGCGTGAACAACTCGAGCAACAATGCGCCGTCTACATGGCGCGAAACTAAATGCGCACGCGTGATGCCGGCGCGGCACGCCGCAATCGCGCGCGGCAAATAAAGCTGCACGTCTTCGGCCTGCACTCGGCCTTTTTTCGCAAGTACCGCTTCGGCCGTGCTCGGCGCAAGTTCACGCAGCAATTCGCCGTGCGTGCCAAGCGCGCCTACCGCTTCCATCAGGAAAATCAATTTTTCGGCTTTGAGTGCGATCGCGACGGAGGCCGCAACGTCTTCGAGCGCCAAATTGAAAATTTCACCGGTCGGTGAATAACCGAGTGGCGACAGCAACACAAGTTCGCCGTGATCCAGTCGATCCTGGATTAAGGCAGCATTGATCTTGCGCACTTCCCCGGTATGGAGCATATCGATGCCGTCGACGATACCGCTCGGTCGCGCGGTTACAAAATTGCCGCCGGCAACTGAAATCTGTGCGCCCGCCATTGGCGAGCTTGCGAGCCCCATCGACAGCAGGGCTTCGATTTCGACCCGCAGCCGACCGCTTGCTTCCTTTGCACATGCGAGCGCGGTTTCATCGGTAACGCGCAAACCGCGCACATAACGTGTACGGTGCCTGAGCCGCTTGAGTTGAGCCTCGATCTGTGGCCGCATGCCATGCACGAGCACGAGGCGCACCCCGAAACTCGCGAGCAGATTCAAATCATGTGTCAGGGCAACGAATCTACCGTCCGCGACCACCTCACCGCCAAACGCAATGACGAACGTGCGTCCACGGAAGGCGTGGATATAGGGCGCGGCGGCGCGAAACCACCTGACAAAATCAGCGGGCTTGCTAAGTGACATAAACCATGGTTATTGTAGGATTTTGCACATTATGCAAGAAACCATCGTCAAGATGGAACTGGCAGAACGGCTAATTGATGGCGGTATTCGACATTTTTCTCACCAAGGGCGGGCGGCATCCTCTGGCGACGCGTGGCGGCGTCCAGGGGGCGATTGACGCGCTGCCCACGGCGGTACGGAGGGAGGCACTGCACAAGGCGGCCGAATGGTTCGCCTCGCTTGACAGTCCGGGACTTTCTGCGGCGCAAAGGCTCGATATCCTGCTGTCATTCGATGACGCAGTACACAAATTCCTGGGATTACTGTGGATGCATTTGCGCGGTTCACAGACCAAGGACTTGGCATTTGTCGGAACCCGCCGGGCGTTGATCGAATATTGCGCCGAATTTTCCCGGCAGGTCAATCGCCTGATTGATGAAGTCGCCCAAAATAGCGATCAGAAACACATCCGGGGCGATGATCTTTTCGTGCTCGCAGCACGCGGCTTGCGCGCACTTGACGGTTGGAAAAGGGCGCGTCATCTGGATCATGAAATCATCCCACCGGAAATCTGGGCGCGCCTATTCGCGACGTTGCGGTTTGCATTTCAGTGGAAAGCCGAGACGCGAGAAATTCAGATTTACAAGGACGAAACAACGACATTGCAGCGCGAGTTTTTACATGCCGTAATACTTGACACGCTACCAATCGCGAACCTGGGCTGGCGCCAAATCGAAATTATGAACGCCGTACTCGACCAATTCTCCGACAAATTTCTGCTGGGCTCGGAGGCCGGCCAGTTGACGCCGTACTTTCTGGATCTCTCACAAAACAGCGGACCGCAACATGCGAGTCGTACACTTGCGCCCGATTCCGCGATATTCGTCGGCCCCGGCGCCGCATTTCCCGATATCGTGGAATTGGCCGCACAACTATCCGCAAACCATGACTTGCCCACTTGGCTCTCCTTACCTAAAAGCAGTAACAATGCCGAAATCATGAAGGCGCTAACGCTCACGATCCGCCACTGGTCGCGCACTCCACCGCAGCGTAAATTGAATCGTCGGCTCAGCACGGAATCTCTGCAAATAGTCCACGGTTTCCAGCAAACGCGTGCGGCACTCAGTTTAATGAAAAGCACGGCTAAGACCGACACGCCGTCGCTCGGCTACTATGCGAACAACCCCATTTACACGACGCAGCAATTGGGCAAGCCCCGACGTGCGGCCCCGGATACCGCCGAGACATGGGAAATCGTTGATGAAAGTCCGACCGGCGTCGGTATTGTTCCAAGAATAAAACCGCCCATGACGTTAGCGGTCGGCGCGTTAATCGGTTGTTTTCGCACGCGCGAGGAACAATGGCAAATTGCGATCGCACGCCGCACGAGTCATGATCGCAAGGGCCGCTTTCTAGTCGGCATACAATTCATCCGCGGCAATCCCTGTGCCGCAAGTATCGGCTTGCGCATAAATAAAACGGGTGCGCCATTGACTCGCGATGATATTACCTGGTGCGAAGTAATTGCGCTTGATGATCAAAAAATATTGCTGGTTGAACGCCGCGGATTTTCTCCCGGAATGATCGCGCAGCTACAAGTCTGCGATCAAGACAAACAATACATCAAACTCGCCAAGCTCGAAGAAGCTCATGTGGACTGGGAGTACTGGAGTTTCCTGCCCACGATGGAACGGGAATGAGAGGCTGCGCGTGCCGCATTCAACACAAAGCCCCGCCTAAAAATCTCCCCATTTCGTCTGCAGCGCTACCAGCGCTGCCAGTGCGGCGGTTTCAGTACGTAACACTCGCGGGCCGAGACTCAGTGCGATAAATCCGCGCGTCAATGCCATTTCGATTTCGGCGTCGTCAAAACCGCCTTCGGGTCCGGCCAGCAAAGTGACGCCCTGCGCTGGTTTTATCATCGCTGCGAGAGGCTGATCTGCGTGCGGCGATAACAGCAGACGCGATCCTGCACCATCCGCGGGCAACGTAGCAAGCCAGTTCGCAAATGGTAGCACTGACGCGACTTCGGGCACGGTATTGCGTCCGCACTGTTCACAAGCAGCGATGACGATATATTGCCAGTGCGCGACACGCTTCTCGGCGCGCTCGCTCTTGAGCCGCACGACACTGCGCTGACTGATCACCGGCTGAACATGTGAAACGCCGAGCTCGACCGCTTTTTGTATCGTGTAGTCCATGCGCTCGCCGCTGGAAACTGCCTGCACCAGCGTGACATGCAGTGGCGACTCACGATCTACCGTACGTGCATTGGCAATGCGCACTACGACGGCGCGCTTGCTAGTGCGCAAAATCGTTGCCGGATATTCAGTGCCGCGGCCGTCAAATAGCGTTACGGCATCACCCGCCGCGAGCCGTAGCACATGCACGACGTGATGCACTTGTGCCTCCGGTAGCGTGCATTCGCCGTGGGCGGGAATATCGTCAGGGAAATAGAGCCGGGTCATGATGCGCGGTAAAATGGCGGTTTCGACCTTTCTCATCTTACCTCAACCCTCTCATGCTTGAAGCCGTCATTGCTATCGTCAAAGAAGCTGCCCGCACTGAAGTCATGCCGCGATTTATGCGCGTCAAGCATCAGCGCAAAGCCGACAAGAGCGTCTACACCGAGGCTGACCTCGCCGTACAAGAAGTGCTGGTGCGGCGACTCGCCGAAATCGCCAACTGCCCGATCATCGGTGAGGAAATGACCGAGAACGAACAAGTCGAAAAGTGGCTCACGGGCGACGGCGATGTCTGGTGTGTGGATCCGATCGACGGCACTTCAAATTTTGTCAATGGTCTGCCCTATTTCGCAGTGTCGGTCGCGCTGCTGCATGCGGGCCGGCCCGTGCTCGGCGTAATCCTCGATCCCTGCTCGGGTGAATTATTCTTTGCAGAGAGAGGAAAAGGTGCATTCATAAACGAGGTACGCCTGCCGCTCAAGACCCAGGTGCCGGAATTGAAAAACGCGATTGCAGGTATCGACTTCAAGCGCCTGCCGGAGGAATTGCGGCGACGGCTGGCAATTGAAATGCCGTTTGCGTCGCAGCGCAATTTGGGCGCAAGCGTACTTGAATGGTGCTACGCGGCGGCGGGACGCTACGATGTCTATCTGCACGGCGGGCAGAAACTGTGGGACTATGCTGCGGGTTCACTGATCCTCAGCGAGGCTGGCGGTCATATGTGCTCATTCGACCATGATGACTTCTGGGAGGCACCACTGTGGAAACGCCCAGTAATCGGTGCGCTTAATTTAGGATTGTTCGAGCAATGGAAAGGCTGGCTGCGCCAGCCCGTCTAGTGATTTAATTGTTTGTGAAAACACGCCCTTACATTTACAATAGCGACTTGAGATGTTGTCAGTAAATCTCAGCCATCACTTCCTGATCGCCATGCCCAACATGGTCGATCCGCATTTTTCCAAGACGTTGACTTATATCTGCGAGCACAACGACCAGGGAGCACTCGGCTTGGTCATCAACCGGCCGATCGAAATGACGCTGGCACGACTGCTGGAGCAAGTCAGCATCCAGACTGACAACGAACAGCATGCGACAATGCCTGTGCATTACGGTGGCCCGGTGCAGATCGATCGTGGCTTCGTGCTACATGAACCAGCGGGACCGTGGCAATCAACCCTCAAAATCAACCCGCACCTAGGCCTCACGACGTCGCGCGATATTTTGGAAGCGATCGGGCGCGGCGATGGTCCGCGTCAGATCCTGATCACACTGGGTTATGCCGGATGGGCGCCGGGACAGCTCGAACAGGAGCTCGCGCAAAACGCTTGGTTAAGCGTCGGCGCACAATCCGAGGTGATGTTCGAGCTGCCGCCTGAGCAACGTCTGGCCGCAGCAATGGGGCTGCTCGGTATCGATTTCGCCAACTTATCGGAGAACGTCGGGCATGCGTGATCAGCTGCGAGTTGAAACATTCGAACTCTCAGCCGACTGCCTAATGTGTTTCTCGATGTCTAGCAATGCGCCCGTCACGCAGCATTTAACCACCGTCCTTGCTCTGGATTTCGGCGAAAAACGCATCGGCGCCGCGGTCGGCGACCGTGTGCTTGGTATACCGCATCCGCTTGAAACTATTGTTGCTGGTGACAATAAACGGCGCTTTGCCGCAATCGCAGCATTGATTGAAGAATGGCGGCCAGCACTGCTGGTCGTCGGCCTCCCGTTCCATCTTGATGGTCGCGAACACGAGCTTACGCGGCGCTGCCGTCGTTTCGCCAATCAGCTCAAGGGACGCTTTGATCTGCCGGTCGAACTCATCGACGAACGACTGACTTCGGCGACCGCCAACTCATTGCTCATTGCTGCTGGCGTCACTGTGCGCAAGCGCAAGCTGGCGCTCGATCAAGTTGCTGCACAGCAAATCCTGCAAGGTTATTTCGAATCGGCGCGGAGGCACCCCTGATTAAATTGCCTGACGCCGAGCAATTGCTGTCTGTATTGATTGATCAGATGCGGCCACATGTGTCCGTCACCACCAGCCTCGTCGGTATCCGCACCGGGGGCGTCTGGATCGCCGAGCGGTTGCATGCCGAACTCAAGATCACGGCGGCGCTCGGCACACTTGATGTTTCCTTCTATCGTGACGACTTTGACGCCGAGGGACTTAAGCACGAAGTTAAACCATCCGCTATTCCATTTGAGATTGAAGGCCGTGATCTGATCCTGGTTGACGATGTGCTGTACACCGGACGCACAATTCGCGCTGCGATGAATGAATTGTTCGACTATGGCCGACCGCGGTCAATAAAGCTCGCAGCACTGATCGACCGCGGCGGACGGCAATTACCGATTGCCGCACAGTTTCTCGGCGCAGCAATCGAAGTTCCGGCCGACCAAAATATCGAGCTCGAACGTGATGTTCACGGCAAATTGAATTTCGCAGCGAACCGGGATCAAAAGGTAGGAACGTAATGTTTCTTAATAGCAACCCGCAACTTAACAAAAACGGTGAGCTCCATCACCTGCTGTCAATCGAAGGCCTGTCAGCCGATGCATTACGCCATATTCTCGATACTGCACAATCATTCGTTGGTGTATCCGGACACGAAATAAAAAAAGTTCCGCTGCTGCGCGGTAAGACCATTTTCAACTTGTTCTTCGAACCTTCGACGCGCACCCGCACCACTTTCGAAATCGCGACCAAACGCCTATCGGCCGACGTCATCAACCTCGCGGTCAACCTGTCGTCACACGCCAAAGGCGAAAGCATCCTCGACACAGTCGCCAATCTTGCCGCAATGCAAGCCGACATGTTCATCGTACGCCATGCATCTAGCGGTGCGCCGTACCTGATTGCACGCCATGTAAGCCCGGATATCCACGTCGTCAATGCCGGTGACGGCCGCCATGCACATCCGACGCAGGCGCTGCTTGATATGTTCACGATTCGATACTACAAACAGGATTTCACCAATCTGCGAATCGCGATTGTCGGCGACATTCTGCATTCGCGTGTTGCGCGCTCGCAAATCCACGCCCTTACAACGCTCGGTGTACCAGAGATCCGGGTGGTTGCACCGCGCACGCTGTTACCGACACACGTTGAAAGTCTAGGCGTACAGGTCCATCACGACATGGCCAAGGGACTCAAAAACGTCGACGTGGTAATGATGTTGCGGTTGCAAAACGAACGCATGCAGGGCGCATTTCTGCCCTCGGCCCAGGAGTACTTTAAATTCTACGGCCT
>Ga0302324_100028272_pt1 | contig 10658 bp, 9 predicted proteins | sample Palsa_T0_1_FD_201949 | JGI IMG/M metagenome (GOLD analysis project Ga0302324, IMG submission 201949) | Peat permafrost microbial communities from Stordalen Mire near Abisko, Sweden - Palsa_T0_1 | ecosystem: Environmental > Terrestrial > Soil > Palsa > Peat permafrost | place: Sweden: Abisko...
CTTTTGGCATGTCGGGCGCGCGGTAGCGGAACTCCGAGGCGATGTCGACCTCGACCGGGATGCGGGCGATGCGCTCGAACCAGTATTTGGCGACGAGCGCGGCATTGTAGGACGTGCCGCAGGCGACGATCGTCGCCTTGGGGATGTCGCCCAAAGCAAACGGCAGATCGGGCAGATGGATTGTGCCGGTGGTCGGATGAATGAGCGCGTGCAGTGTGTCGCCGATCACCGCCGGCTGTTCGAAGATTTCCTTCTGCATGAAATGCCGGTAATTGCCCTTGCCGATCAGCGCGCCCGAGACCGCGGTGTCGTAGATGTGGCGCTCGACCTTGGCATTGTGGGCATCGAAGATCGTGACGTCGCGCGAGGTGACGACGGCCCAGTCGCCGTCTTCAAGATAGGCGATGCGTCGAGTCAGCGGCGCCAGGGCCAGCGCATCCGAGCCGATGAACATCTCGCCGTCGCCATAGCCGATCGCCAGCGGCGGACCTTTGCGCGCGCCGATCAAGAGGTCGTGCTCGCCGGCAAACAGGAAGACAAGGGCAAAGGCGCCTTCGAGGCGGGCGAGGGTTTTCGCCACCGCCTGCGCCGGGGTCGCGCCCTCAGCGAGATGGCGGGTCGCCATGATCGCGACCGCCTCGGTGTCGGTATCGGTATGGAAGGTGTAGCAGAGTCCGGTCAGCTCGTGGCGCAAGGCCTGGTAGTTCTCGATAATGCCGTTATGAACGACCGCGACCTTGTCGGTCGCGATCGGGTGAGCGTTCTTCTCGATCGGCAGGCCGTGCGTCGCCCAGCGTGTGTGGGCGATGCCGATCGTGCCGGGCACCGGCTCCTTGCGCAACCGGGCGACGAGATTGTCGAGCTTACCTTCGGCGCGGCGGCGCTCGATGCGCCCGTTGATCAGCGTTGCGATACCGGCCGAGTCGTAGCCGCGATATTCGAGGCGCCGCAGACCCTCGATCAGCTCATTCGCGACCGAATTTTTTGCGATGATTCCAACGATGCCGCACATCAGCTCTTCTTCCCGCGAAATCGCGCCCGAAGCGCCGCCGCGCGGCCTGGCTTGTCGACCTGGCGGGCGCGGGCAATGGAAAGCGCGTCGGCTGGAACATCGGCGGTGATGACGCTGCCGGTCGCGACATAGGCGCCATCGCCGACCGTCACCGGCGCGACCAGCGCGGTGTTCGAACCGATAAACGCGTTGGCCCCGATCACCGTGCGGGACTTGTTGAAGCCGTCGTAATTGCAGGTAATCGTGCCGGCGCCAATGTTGGTTTGGGACCCGATATCGCTGTCGCCAAGATAGGAGAGGTGGTTGGCCTTGGCGCCAGCGCCGAGCCGGGTCGCCTTGACCTCGACGAAATTGCCGACATGGACGTCACGTTCCAACACCGCGCCGGGGCGGAGCCGCGCGTAGGGACCGACGATCGCGCCCTCGGCGACGATCGCGCCGGCGAGATGCGAGAACGCGCGGATGCGGACATTGTCGGCGATGCTGACGCCGGGACCGAACACCACGTTCGGCTCGACGACGACATCCCGGCCGAGCTTGGTGTCGGCCGAGAAAAATACCGTCTCTGGCGCGACCAACGTCGCCCCCGCCGCCATCGCTCGACGGCGCAACCGGTCCTGCATCAACGCCTCGGCCTCGGCCAATTCGGCGCGGGTATTGACGCCGAGGACTTCCTCCGCGGGCAACTCCACATAAGTGACGGCAAGATCGCGCTGACGAGCGATGCCGACGATGTCGGTCAGATAGAATTCGCGCTTGGCGTTGCTGGTGCCGAGCCGGTCGACGAGATCGAACAGATGCTCGGCCGCGACCGCCATGATGCCGCCATTGCAAAGAGCGATCGCGGCTTGTTGCGGGTCGGCGTCCCTGGCCTCGACGATGCGCTCGACCCCGCCATCGTTGCCGAGCACGAGGCGGCCGTAGGGGCCGGGATCGGGCGGACGCATCGCGCCGATAACGATCGCTGCACCCGAGTTGCGGCGGGTTTCGAGGAGCCGCGCGATGGTCGTCGATTGCAAGAGCGGCGTGTCGCCGAACAGGATCACGACATCGCCGATCTTGGCGAGCGCCGGCGCCAATGCCGAACGGGCGGCCTTGACCGCGTCGCCGGTGCCGCGCGGCTGGCTCTGGACCGCGACCGTTGCCGGCGCGACGGTTTGCGCCACCTCGTCCATGCCGGGCCCGAGCACGACCACGGTCGCCGCGGGCTGCACCGGTTCGAGCGCCAACAACACGTGAAGGATCATCGGCCGGCCGGCGATCTCGTGCAGGATCTTGGGCACAGCAGATTGCATCCGGGACCCTTCGCCGGCGGCGAGGACGATGGCGGCAAACGCCGTTGAACTCATCTGCGGCTCGCTCTTCCCCTGGCGTAACCACGCGGCAGGGTTGCACGCGGCCAACCCGTCACCAACACACAGATTGTTGCGAAATATGAACGTACCAGGGCAATGTTGCCGGTAATGGGAAAATTCCTTCTGCTCTTCGACCTCGACGGCACGCTGGTCGACACCCTGCCAGATTTGACCAACGCTCTTAACGAAGTCTTGCGCGAGCGCGGGTACGCGCCGCTCGCGCAAGCCGAGGTCAAGCCGATGATCGGTGACGGCATGCCAGCGCTGCTGGCTCGAGGCTTCGCGGCGCGTGGCGCCGACACTGGCGTGGCAAGCGCGATGCAGCCGCGATTTGTCGAAGTATATGAGGCGAGTGCGACCAATTTGAGCCGTCCCTACCCGGGGGTGCCGGAAACCCTAGCGGCGCTGCGCGCACGCGGCTACGGCACGGCTGTCTGCACCAACAAGCCGCAACATGCGACCGCGGCTGTGCTGCGCGGGATGGGGCTCGATCGGCTGTTCGATGGGTTCGCCGGCGGCGACCACTTTGCCGTCAGGAAACCCGATCCGGGCCATCTGCTCGGCCTTATCGAGGAGCAGGGCGGCGACCCGCTGCGGGCGGCGATGATCGGTGATAGCGAAAACGACGCGCTTGCGGCGCATGCCGCCAGGTTGCCGCTTTTCCTGATGCGCTATGGTTATGCGCGAATCGATCCCGCCGAACTGGGCGCCAATCGCGTCCTCGACCGCTTCGACGAACTGCCCGACGCGCTCGACAGCCTCGGCCTTATTCCATGAATTTCCGGTCGACTCCGCGCCCTCGCAATTGCGAGAGGAAGATCGTGACGTCGCCGATCTCGGTCTCCATCTTCATCCGCACCGGAACCGCGAGGTCGCCTGGCAGAAGCGGCGCGTACCAGATCGTGCCGGATTGCGCGCCCTCTTCGTGCGTCTTGTCGACGTAAAAGCCGCCGATCTCGTTGCGCACCATGTTACAGGCCTGCGCCGGTCCGCTGAAATTCTGTCCTCCGGCCGGCGACAGAACGTGACGCCCGGCATCGCTGAATTGAAGATCGTAACGGTGACGACCGTCGAACACCGGCACCTTGAGCGCGCAGCTGCCGCCGCGGGCAAGTTGGCGCTCAAGCAGCAGGTACGCGGTCAGATTGTCGACCGTTCCGGGCAATTGGCGCGCATCGATCGGCGTCACCGGCTCCTTGGGCGGCGGCGTGGCGGTGCCGCTCGGCGTCCCATCAGGCCGGTACTCGACGCTGAGGTGTTGCACGACGCCGTTGCGCGCGGTCTCGCTGTCGAAACTTACCGGATGCGGCGTGTTGCCGGTCTCCCGCCCCTCCGTTTCCGAGCGGTTCGCCACGTTGGCGAACAGCGCACCGAGGCCAGCAGTCGCGAAATCGCCCTGGATCTTGTACCAGGCCGGGGTCTCCTCGATGACGGTGTGGGTCGTGATGAGATGGACGCCGGCCGGGCCGAACCCCTCGAAACTCATTTCGACGAGGTCCTCAGCAGCGGCCGGGCGGATTGCCGCGGCGAGCATGAAAATGCCGGCAAAAAGCACCGGCAATGCGGGGGGACGCATCGTCATGCCCCGATACTGCGGCGCGCATAGACCGATGTCGCAACGCTAAAACCGTAACGCTGCGCCGCGAAAAGCGGTGTGACTCCCAGCAAGCCCCCTCGCTTGACAGCTTCGGAGCCCCTCGCCTAAATGCCGTGCCGGCCGATAATCGCGGGCCACGGGCGCGTAGCTCAGCGGGAGAGCACACCCTTCACACGGGTGGGGTCGTAGGTTCAATCCCTACCGCGCCCACCATTACGTTCCAGCGTAACGGCTGAGTGACCTTCATCTCTCCCTCCCACTCAATCCCCATGTTCGACGAGGATGGACCACATGGTCGGACGAATTAAAGTGCGGGCAATCGCCCTCGCATCGCTGATGCCGATCAGTTTCGGTGCCATCGGAGCGGAGCTACCGGCCGAGATCGCGGCAGACGGGTTGTCATCTGTTCTCAAAGTGCATGCGGAGGGTGCTCAGATTTATGAGTGCAAGACCGACAAAGACGGTCATCTGAGCTGGCAATTCCGCGAGCCGATTGCATCGCTCTTTCGTGACGGAAAGACGGTTGGCAGGCATTACGCGGGACCGACATGGGAAGTCGGCTCGAGCATTATCGTCGGCAAAATTGTCGGCCGCGCTCCTGGCGCAATGTCTCAGGACATTCCCTGGCTGAAGCTGGACGTGTCAGACACGCTTGGCGATGAGAATGGTCCATTGCAGGATGTGACAACGATACAGCGGATCAACACCAGAGGGGGAAACCTCGAAGGCGTCTGCGACAAAGCGGGGGATTTCCGCGCTGAACCCTATTCCGCCGATTACATCTTTCTGGAGAAACCTCAGTAATGTGAGCCGGTTTCACTGATACCAAATTTGTGTCTTTTGGCAATTATGCCCCGTCATGACACGTTGAAATGCCCGAACTAAAAATATGGCGCCAACAATCGGCAAGAACACGGTTGCTAAATAGGCAATAAAATTTCCAACAACGAAAGATATTGCGTCCATTGAGCCCATGTACGGATTATGTCCAAGCATCTTCGCAATGATAAAAGCGACATTCTCGTCAAGCCAGTAAAAAATAGTAGCGATCGAGAATAACAACACCACGACTGTGCCAACCGCCTTTGCAATCCGGTGGCGGTTTTGGAACACCGGGCGGATTAGTTCATTTTCGGCTACAAATATGCCAATTGTGAGTAAAAGGATAAAGATCACTTTCAACTCTTTGATCTGCCATACATAATCTAAAAGAGTCAGTAGTTGCTCCCTCCAAAAAATCGATGCCACGAGCCAATATGAAGCGGTAACGGTGAATAGTGTTGCGGCGTCCATGCGAGCTTTGAAAACCGGCGTATTTCTGATGATTTCTATAAAATGTGCCCAGAAATTCCGATGTTGGGCACTACCGCACTCTATGCCTACGGTTCGAAAGTCAAATGTGTGAGCCCATCGCGCTATGTGGAGCATGACCGCCCTCCTTACGCACCGATTGGTGAGGTAGGCAGCTTTCACCTAATACAACGTGACCTGCCTCACACAGGGCGAGTTTCTGTTTGAGGAGGACTGAATGAACCGCCCGACAGCGACGGCCTGCGCCCGATTTGGCTTGGAGTAAAGCCTGCCCCCCAACGGGGCTGCATCGCCGCGGGTTCCGGGCTAATCTGCCGGCCAACCGAAGCGAGGAGGAAACCCCCATGCGCAGCGCCGTCATCGTCTCCACCGCGCGCACGCCGATCGGCCGCGCCTATCGCGGCGCCTTTAACGACACCCAGGCGCAGGCGCTCGCCGGGCACGCGATCGCCGAGGCCGTGAAGCGTGCCAAGATCGATCCCGGTGAGATCGACGACGTGATTATCGGCGCCGCGGTGCAGCAGGGTGCACAGGGCTCCAACGTCGCCCGTCAGGCGGCGATGCGCGCCGGCCTGCCGGTGACCGTGGCGGCGATGTCACTCGACCGGCAATGCTCCTCGGGGATGATGGCGATCGCGACCGCCGCGAAGGAAATCATGCACGATGGCATGACGGTTGCGATCGGTGGCGGGGTCGAGTCGATCTCCTTGGTGCAAAACGAGCATGCCAACCGGTTCCGCGCTCAGGACCCGGCGCTGGTCGAGGGTCTGCCGGCGCTTTACATGACAATGCTGGAGACCGCCGAGATCGTCTCGGAGCGTTATGGCGTATCGCGCGAGGCGCAGGACGAATATTCGCTGCGCTCGCAGCAGCGCACCGCCGCGGCGCAACAGGCCGGCCGCTTCGACGACGAGATCGTGGCAATGCCGTCAACGATGCTGGTTACCGACCGCAACACCGGCGAGGTGGCGCCGCGCCAAGTGACGCTCGACAAGGACGAAGGCAATCGGCCCGACACCAATCTCGAAGGCCTCGCCGCGCTAAAGCCGGTGTTCAAGGAAGGGCTAACCATCAAGGAAGGCCGCTTCATCACCGCCGGCAACGCGTCGCAATTGTCGGATGGGGCCTCGGCTGCGGTGCTGATGGAGGAGAGCGAGGCCGAGCGCCGCGGGCTGCAGCCCTTGGGCATCTATCGCGGCATCGCGGTCGCCGGTTGCGGTCCGGACGAGATGGGGATCGGCCCGGTCTTCGCGGTGCCGAAGCTGCTGGCGGCGCACGGCCTCAAGATCGACGACATCGACCTCTGGGAATTGAACGAGGCGTTCGCCTGCCAGGTGCTGTATTGCCGCGACCGGCTCGGGATTCCGCACGACAAGCTCAACGTCAATGGCGGAGCGATCTCGATTGGTCACCCCTATGGCATGTCCGGCGCGCGGATGGTCGGCCACGCCCTCATTGAAGGAAAACGGCGCGGCGCGAAATTCGTCGTCTGCACGATGTGCGTTGGCGGCGGGATGGGCGCGGCCGGACTGTTCGAAGTCGCCTGAGGAGGCAGCCATGACGCTTCTCGAACAGATCGCCGAGAAGATCGGCGCGATCCGCTACGAGGATCTGCCGTGCGAAGCCATTGAATGGGCCAAGATAGCGATCCTCGACACGGTCGGCGTGACGCTCGCCGGCGCGGGCGAGGATTGCGCGCGGATCGTCGAGCAGACGCTCGGCGGCGCGCGAGGCGAGTGCTTGATCTTCGGCGGCGACCACCGGATGGGACCGCTCGATGCGGCGCTGATCAACGGCACCGCGGCGCACGCGCTCGATTATGACGATGTCAGCAATTCCTTGGGTGGTCATCCTTCGGCGCCGATCCTGCCGGCGCTGTTCGCGCTCGCGGAGACGCAGGACTGCACCGGTGCGGCATTCATTACCGCCTACGTTGCCGGGTTCGAGACCGAGACGCGGATCGCTCGCGGCGTCCACTTCCACCATTATGAAAAGGGCTGGCACCCGACCGCGACCCTGGGCGTGTTTGGCGCGACCGCCGCGTGCTGTCACCTGATGGGGCTCTCCATTGCACAGACCGCGCAGGGGCTTGCTATCGCCGCGTCGTTCGCGAGCGGCCTCAAAGCGAATTTCGGCACGATGACCAAGCCGCTGCATGTCGGCCACACCGCGCGCAGCGGTCTCTTCGCGGCGATGCTGGCCAAGGGCGGCTTTACCGCGAACCCTAGTGCGCTCGAGCACAAACAGGGCTTCCTGATGGTGTTCAACGGCGAAGGCACATTCGACGTCGAGGCGATCCTCAAAGATTGGGGCAACCCCTACGACGTCGTTCGCCCGGGGCCGGCGATCAAGCAATATCCGTGCTGCGGCAGCACCCACCCAGCGCTCGATGCGCTGCTGGCGCTGCGCGGCGAGCACGCGATGCCCGCCGACAAGGTCGTCCGCATCGATTCGTGGACGCATCCGCGCCGGCTCGCGCACACCAATCGGCCCGACCCCAAATCCGGGCTCGACGCCAAGTTCAGCGTGCAATACTGCCTGGCCCGCGCTGCTCTCCAAGGCCAGATCCGTCTCGAGGATTTCGAGGGCGACGCTTACGACGATCCGGTGGTGCGGGCGCTGATGACCAGGGTCCATGCCGCGCCGCACCCCGATGCTGGCACCGAGAACGAAGAGGCGCTCGGCGCCGAGGTGCGGGTGACCTTCGACGATGGCGAGGTGATCACTAAGAAGGTCGGCGCCGCGCTCGGTCGCGGACCCGAAAACCCGCTGCCGGCCGGCACGTTCGCCGCCAAATTCGCCGATTGCGCTAGTCGCGCGCTGCCGCCTGCCTCGGTCGCGCGGCTGCAAGCGATGCTCGAAACCCTCGAAACCGCGCCCAGCCTTAGAGCTCTGGTCGCGGCGATCGCGGTGCCAAAGAGGGCGGCGGCGGAGTAACCCGCCGCTCTACTCCGCCGCTTCCTGTAGCGGGCGGGCGGCGGCTTGCATCTGGCGGTCGTAGGCTTGGCGCCAATCGAGCCCGGCCTCGCTGACGAAATCGCCGCTGCGCACCGGGTACATGATGTCGGGATCGTCGACCCCGGGCGGCATCTTGCCGCTCTTGGCGAAGGCCCGCGCCGCGGCGAGCAGCCGGCGGCGGGTGCGCATGATCATCATGTCGCTCGGCCCGAGATGCTCCCACAGATGGTCGGTGATCGGACCCATGCTTTCGGTGACCGCCTGGTCCTGTGCATGAATGCCGGAAATGCCGGTGTAGTTGCCGCCGGTCGCTTGCGCCTCGCGATCGATCAGCCAATCGTTCTCCGGGCGGCCGTTGAGCCGCCAGCGGCCAAACCAGTCGGTGGTGTTGGGCAGGTAGTCGAAGGCGCGCGAAAAACCCGGCATCAGGTTGCCGTCCCGGTCGTTGGTGACAAAGGCCGGCTCTTGGCGCCAGCGAAGGCTGACGAACATCGTGTGCTCGTCGTCCATCGGAACCCAGGCGCGGTTGTGCAGATGCGTCGCGAACTTGCCCTGCGGGGTCTGAGTCCAGAACGGCAGCATGAAATTGGCGAAACGCCAGTAGGTCTCGTTCGGTCCGCCGTCGCGATAAGCTGCGTACATCGTGCCGCTATCGGTATCGGCGACGTGGTAGTCGGGCGCGCGGTTGGTCACCGTATAGCGCAACAGGGCATCGTCGGGCAGCATCCCAGCGTTGATGCTGCCGCCATGCAGGAAGCCGAAATGGCAGGTGTCGATGTCGCCCTCCAACGCCTGCAGCCAATTGCATTCGCGCTGCACGAGCTGGATCTGGACGTCAGCTTCGGGGAGCAGGGTCGCCTCGATCTGCGGCAGCGGCGGCGCCGATTTACGGTCGCCCATATAGACCCAGACGAGGCCGTTGCGCTCGACCGCCTTGTAGGCCTTGGCTTTGACCAGGTGCTTGAAGTCGCGTTCGGCCGGGACGCTCGGCATGTCGACGCAATTGCCCTCGGTGTCGAATTTCCAGCCGTGGTAGACGCAGCGGAGCCCGTTCTCCTCGTTGCGGCCGAGAAACAGGGAGGCACAGCGATGCGGGCATTTCTGGTCCATGACGCCGATTTTGCCGCTGCTGTCGCGGAACGCGATCAGCTTCTCGCCGAGCAGTAATAGGCGCATCGGCTCGCCATCGGCCTTCAGCTCCGACGACATTGCCGCCGGCAGCCAGTATTGCCGCATCAATTTGCCCATCGTCGTGCCCGGACCGACGCGAACCAGATCGTCGCTGTCTTTTTGGCGCATGTTCCCAGTTCCTTTTTTTGCTATGACCAAAAGGCGAAGCCGAGACCGGTGCCGGTGCCGGCTGGGGTGCGGTAGCCCGGCTCATAGTGCGACCATTCGAGCGCGAGGTGCTCGACCGCGCCGCCGACGCAGATCCAGTTGCGGATCTCGGAGCTGCCGGAATTCAAGAGGCGACGCGGCAGGTTCTGGATCGCTTCGGCATCCTTGCGCTTCAACATGTCGATAAAGCCGCGGTCGAGTGCCTCGTCGACGACGAAATGGCTAAGCCCGCCCGAACCGATGATGCCGACACGCCGGTCGTCCGGAAAGCTTTCGACCGCTTCGCGGATCGCCTGGCCAAGCCGATAACAGCGGCGCGGCGTCGGCTGGTTCGGCGGGTAGTAGGTGTTGATGCAGATCGGCACGATCGGCACCACATCCTTCATGATCCGCTTGTGGACAAAGCCGATCGCGTGGCCCTCGCCCTCGCCGTCGGGCACTCGGTCGGAGGCGGCGATATCGAACTCCTCGTCGATCAGCCGGTCGATCAAATGGCGCGCCAGGCCGGCATCGACCGGGTAGTCGCGCGGCGCCTTCTCCTCGAACCAGCGTGCGCTCGCCCGCCAGCCCCAGGTCGGGTTCGCGACCGGCGCGAGCGGCACGTTGCGGATCGTCTCGCCGTAATAGACGAGGATGCCCGGCATATTGTCCGGATGGTAGAGCTCGTCCTGGTCGTCGCCGACGACGATCAGCGTGTCGAGCCGAGCCTCGCGCAGGAAATCACCGAGCCGCGACATCGCCGCCTCGACAGCCTCGTGCCGCGCCTGCATGCGCTGCGGGGTGATCTGCGCCGCGATATCGGCCGGCGCGCGCTTCAGCTGCGCCTCATAGGTCGTGAGGTTGCCGTCGGTGTCGAGCAGGTTGGTGCGCTTCGAATCGCGCTCGTAGAAGCGCGGCCAATCGGTTGGCGGCGCGTTGAGCATCGGTGTGTGCGAGGTGCCGATACCGAGGACGAGCTTTGCCATTCACCGCCTCCTGCGATCGATCCCATAAGGGTAGGATCGACCCTGCAGCGCGTCAATCGTGGTCGGTGCCTGCCTCAGATGCTAGGCTGCGGCTACAGCGAAGGAGGAGAACGATGCTCCAT
>Ga0302324_100028273_pt1 | contig 10658 bp, 7 predicted proteins | sample Palsa_T0_1_FD_201949 | JGI IMG/M metagenome (GOLD analysis project Ga0302324, IMG submission 201949) | Peat permafrost microbial communities from Stordalen Mire near Abisko, Sweden - Palsa_T0_1 | ecosystem: Environmental > Terrestrial > Soil > Palsa > Peat permafrost | place: Sweden: Abisko...
TGGCCCTGGGCAGCAGCCCGGCGTGCGCCGCATCGATCTGTGCCACGGCCGCGCGCAGCTGCGCGGTAGCCTGCGCCAGCGAAGGATTGGCCGCGAATGCCTGCTCGATCAGTGCATCGAGCTGCGGATCGCCCAAAGCCTTCCACCAGCCGTCGTTGGCCGGCACCACCGCCGCAGCCGTCAGACCCAGTTGCTGGGTATCGATGACGCGGGCGCGCGCAGATTCCTTGGGCGGCAGCACGCAGCCAGTCAGCAACACCGCTAACCCTGCACTGAGTAGCAGCCATGGCCCGCGCACGCGCATCAGGCCGCCCCCAGCTCGGCCTGCATGGCGCCGATGAGCTTGCCAAGCAGGCGCAACAGCTGCTCGCGCTCGGAGCGGCTGAAATCCGCCAGCGCGCCATTGAGCTTGTCGACCACCAGTGGGATCAGCTGCTCGCAGGTCTTGTGTCCGGCGGCGGTCAGGTGCAGGTCCACCTTGCGCCGGTCCTGGCCGCAGCGCTGACGCTCGACCAGCCCGCGTTCGGCAAGCTGATCGACCACGCGCGTGAGCGCGCCGCTGTCGTGGCGAAACTCGCGACAAATGTCGCGCAGGTTGAGCGCGGCGCCTGAACGCAGTTGCATCAGTATGACGTACTGCATGTAGGTGAAGCCGTGCTCGGCGAAGGCGGGCTCGAGAGTGTCGAGCAACAGGGCATAGCTGCGCTTGACCAGATAGCCGACGCTGTTACGGGCCTGATAGGTCTCGACTTTATAGTGCCGCTCGGACATCGTATGCTTGGGCATTTACTGCCTGTACATTTACTGCCTAGGCAGCCATTATCCGGTTTACGGCGGCGACGTCAAGTGGGCGGGTAGGCTACGATCCAAAGTTGTCGTCGGCTGAGGTCTCGCTCGACCACCAGTCATGGTTCGCAGCCGACATTAAATCCGGAGAAAGCTATGGATCGCTTCACGATCTCGCTCGACGAGGAGCTGGCCTCGGCATTCGATGAGCTCATCAAGCAACGTGGCTACACGACACGCAGCGAAGCGGTGCGCGACATACTCCGCGATCTCTTGCAACGTCGAGACCAGGCTCGCGACAGCAACGGATTCTGCGTTGCAAGCCTTTCATACGTCTACAACCACCATGAACGACAGTTGTCCGAACGGTTGGCTAACCTGCAGCATGATCACCACGATCTCACAGTCTCGACGATGCATGTGCACCTCGACCACGAACAGTGCCTTGAGACCACGGCGCTAAAGGGCCCTGCGAAAACAGTTCGGCAATTCGCCGAGAAGATAATCGCCGAGCGAGGGGTACGCCACGGTCAGCTGAACCTCGTCAGTGTCGAGCTGGGCGAGGCCCATAAGCACGATGGCGCCAAGCATAGGCATCTGACGCCGCGTCATTGAGCGGCAGCCAACGCGAGGCCGGCGCGACGGTCAGCCGGTTTAAGGGTTGCCTCAAGCGTGACGTATGAAGATACTCAGAATGTTCTTACCCAAGCTGCATCCGATCTCGATCTGGACGCGTATTACTGCTTGAACCAGACAAGCGGTGGGGAGCGACTCGTGTCAAATCTCGGGTGGTCTGACGAGGCGCCAGCCGAGCTCTTGCCGATGCGTCAGCCGCACCGAAACACACTGGGTACGCTGCTATGGGGTGTCAGCGCAGCGAGCGCCTTGTGCTGTGCGGGGGTACCCACCGCGGTGCAGGCCGATACCAGCGCTGATGCGGTCACCAGCGACATGCCACAAACGCTGCAGGAGGTCACTGTCACGGCCGAGCGACTCGAGCTGCTCGGCACCGCTTCGAGCGCCAGTGAAGGGGTGGTCGCGGACGAGGAGATTCAGCTGGCACCGGCGTACCGACCCGGGCAGCAGCTGGAGACCGTGCCGGGCTTGATCGTGACCTTGCACAGCGGTGAGGGTAAGGCCAATCAGTTCCTGCTGCGTGGGTACAATCTGGATCACGGCACCGATCTGGAAACCTACGTTGACGATATGCCGGTCAACCAGCCCACTCACGCGCACGGTCAGGGCTACACCGATCTGAATTTCGTGATCCCGGAGCTCTCGGACGCAATCAGTTATACCAAGGGGCCTTACTACGCCAACGTGGGTGACTTCGGTGCGGTCGGTTCGGTGAGGATGAGCTATCGGGATACGATTGCCGATCGAGTCTCCGCGACCGTCGGCACGCTGGATTACCAGCGCTACCTCGCCGCGGGCTCGGAAAGCCTGGGCGATGGACACCTGTTGGCCGCCGCGGAATTCCAACACTACGATGGTCCATTCCAGACGCCCGATGATGCACGCAAGGAGAACCTCGTGCTGCGCTACAGCCAGGGCGATCAGCAAAACGGCTATTCAGTGACCGGTATGTTCTATCACCAGCTGTGGACCAACACGACCGACATCCCGCTTCGCGCCATCACCGAGGATGTGGTCTCCGATCGCTTCGGCTCCCTCGATCCCACCGACGGCGGCCATGCGCAGCGCGCGAGCCTCTCAGTCGATTATCACGAGAGTCTGGGAGCAGGACAATTCTCGGCGAGCTCGTTCTTCATCTACAATCAACTGCATTTATTCAACAACTTCACGCACTATCTGTTCAATCCCGTCAACGGCGATCAGGAAGACCAGTTCGAGAATCGCCGCGTGATCGGCGGCGCCGCGAATTACACGCTGCCGATGGCGTTGGGCCGGATCCAAAACGAGATTGCGATCGGTGTGCTCACGCGCTACGACCTGTTAGGCGTCGGGCGCCTGCCCAGCGAAGGCCAGGTGCCGCTGTCCCCGCCGCCGCAGACTGATCCGGCGTCCTTTTTCGATAGTGATCAGGTATATCTGTTTTCCGGCGCCGCCTACCTGCAGGCAACCACGCACTGGACATCCACATTTCGCAGCGTGCTCGGACTTCGCGATGATTATCAACACGGCACCGATGTCGACTATCTGTCGGCATTGCACGAGACCGCCGGGTATAGCAATGGCGGCACGACAGCCCAGTCGTTGCTGCAGCCCAAGGGCAGTCTGATCTATACGCCGACCGATTATCTGGAGCTCTATTTGGCCGCCGGCCAAGGTTTTCATAGCGCCGATCTGCGCGGTGTGAATCAGGATAGGAGCGTGGATTTAGGGCTTCCGAACACGTCGTTGCTCGCCAAGCAGGACGGCGAAGAGGTGGGATTTCGTGCCGAGATTCAACGCAATATCGCCTTGACATTCGCCGTCTATAACCTGTGGCAGCAGTCCGAGACCATCATCGACCCGGACGTCGGCGCGGATACGGCCGGTCCCCCGAGCCGCCGCTACGGCTATGAAATCAATATCACCTACCAGATTCGTCGCTGGCTTGAGTTCTATGCCAGCTACTCAGGCGATCACACTCGCTTCACCCATCCGCTGGATGATGGCACCGGACACCTGGGCGATTTCATCACCGATGCACCGCTTGCGACCGGCTCGGCAGCGCTGTATCTGAGCCATCTGGGCCGCTGGAGTGGCGGGCTGAGCTATCGCTATCTGGGCAACTATCCACTCTCCTCCGGGCCCTGCGTCAATTCTGCCGCCGTCAAGGATTTCCCGGGCGCGACTTCTTGCGCCGACGCCCCGACAGCAGCCGGCCAAATCAACGGCAAGGGCTTCGGTGAACTCAACGCCGATGTGCACTATGCGTTCCCGTCGGGTTGGGGCGCCTCGGTCGGCCTCTACAATATTCTCAACACCCACGCGGCGGCGGCTGAGTTCTGGTATGTCGATCGGCTGAAATCCGAGATCGGTACCTACCCGGATGGGCGAGCCGATGTGCACGAGCATCCGCTCGAGCCCATCATGGCGCGCTTTACGATCTCTAAACAGTTCGGGCTGTAACCGCGGCCATCCCGGTGGGCGTATCGAGGCAATCGCATGACACCGGGGATCGTCGACTTCGAAGCGCTGTCAATCGATGCTGCGCGCGTGATGCGGTTAGTTTTTGTTTACGCGTTTAGCGTATTCAAGCACTTACGGCGGCCGACCCCCTCGATTGACTATGCGCGCCAACGTACAGAGCTCACAGCGTGGCTCACGTACGCTGCCCGCCCCACAGTAGTGCGCGCAAGGCCGCGGCTGAACCGCTCTCGCAGTCGCGATCTTCGCAAAAGGAAACATCATGCAAGGTCCAAAGTTGGTGGTCGCATCGCTGGTCATGCTTGCGGTCAGCGCCTGCGCAGGTCCAGCCGGACCCCCCGGTGCAACCGGCAATACCGGTAACACCGGCAATACCGGTAACACCGGCAGCATGGGCAACACCGGCGCCACCGGCGACACCGGTAACGCCGGCGCTACCGGCAGCACCGGGAACACTGGAAACACCGGAAATACGGGTGACACCGGCACTACCGGCGCAATGGGTAGCACAGGCAATACCGGCGCCACCGGTGACACCGGCGCCACCGGAAACACTGGCGCCACGGGCAACACAGGTAATACCGGTAACACCGGGAACACGGGCGCCCCGGGGCCGCCGCGCTAGCGGGCGGTACGCTTAAGCGCTGGCCGCTGGCCCGACAACAGCAGGCAATGGGCGGTTGCCGCGCGTTCAGCAAGCTTGAATAATCGAGCTGCGTCAATTCGACAGCGGCCATCGGGACGGCTCTGCAATGCCCTGCGCAAACGATTCAGGCGGTGGTCGCATGCGCCTGCCTGGATACGTCTTCTTCCTCGTCGTGGCGCTGGCCGCTGCCCCGGGCATGGCACAGCAGCCATCGCGCCCGGCGCGCCTGTTCATGGAGATCAGCCTCTCGCCGAGCGCACGCTACGTGGCGTCGGTCGAAGGCGATACCTCGGCTGCTGGCGGCGAGCCGGTGATCCGCGATCTGGTCATCCGCAGCAGCGATGGCCGAAGCGCGGTAACCGTGAATCTGCCCTGTGGCCGGGTCAAAGGGTGTTGGCCGGCCTCACCGGCCTGGACGGCGGATTCGCGTCATATCAGCTTCGCCCTGCGCGATCCACAGACGCATGCGCGCGCCATTTATAGGGTAAATGCGGACGGTGGCGAGCTGACACAAATCATGGCCTTCAGCGGCACCATACAGGCGCTGCGCTACAGTGCCGACGGACAGCTGGCCATGCTGGCGATCGAAAGTGCAACCAAGGAACTCGGAGCTGTCGAAGCAGGCTCGGCGTCGCTAGGCGATTTGGACGCTGCTGCGCCTGAACAGCGCATTGCGGTACTCGAGCAGGATCACTTGCGCTGGGTCTCCCCGGCCAATTTGTTTGTCTATGAATACGATTGGACTGCGGACGGACGCGGCTTCGTTGGCACTGCTGCTGCCGGTGACGGCGACAAGAACTGGTGGGTGGCCAAGCTGTACGCGTTTGGTCTCGATGGCGCGCAGCAACGGGTGCTGTATTCCCCCAGCAATGCACAACAACAGTTGGCGATGCCGAAAGTCTCTCGCGATGGCCAGCATGTGGCTTTCATCGCAGGCCTCATGAGCGACTTTGGGGTGACCGGCGGCGATATCTACTCGGTGCCCATGTCCGGGGGGGCAGCCACTGCGCTCACACCACAACTGGCAGCGTCGGTCACTGCCATCCATTGGAGTTGCCGCGGGCATCTGCAGGCCGTGACACTCGCAGGAGCGCAAACCCAATTGCTCGACTTTGGCAATGGCCGCAGCGCGGCAGCGGGCAAAATCCTATGGCAGGGACAGGAATTCATTGGTGGCGCCCGAACGTATGCCACTGCCGAATGCCCGTCCGACACCGTGGCGCTGGTGCATCAGACCTTTAATCAACCGGCCGAAATAGAGATGGGCCCCATCGGAAAATGGCATGACCTGACCCACGTCAATGCGGGGCTTGCCAGCCAATTCAAAATCCAAAACCTGGGCTGGACCAGCGGCCAGTACACGGTGCGCGGGTGGCTCATTTTACCCGACACCGCGCCGGGGCAAAGCCGGCCGCCTTTGATCACCGTCGTGCATGGCGGCCCGGCTGGAGCTTTTGAGCCACGTTTCATAGGCGCCAGCTCCTGGCACGCATTGCTGGCACACGGCTACGCGCTGTTCATGCCCAATCCGCGTGGCAGCTACGGCGCGGGCGAAGCATTCGTGGCCGCCAACGTGCGTGATTTTGGTCATGGTGATTTAAACGACATTCTCGCCGGCGTTGATGCAGTGCAGGCCCTGGGGCTGACCGATCCGCAAAGAGTGGGCATCACCGGCCACAGCTATGGCGGCTACATGACCATGTGGGCGGTGACGCAGACCGATCGCTTCAAGGCCGCGGTGGCCGGTGCCGGCATCAGCAATTGGCAGTCGTACTACGGTCAGAATGGCATCGACGCATGGATGATCCCGTTCTTTGGCGCGTCGGTTTACGACGACCCGGCCGTGTACGCGCAGTCCTCACCCATCAACTACATCCGCCAGGTGCATACGCCCACCCTGAGCTATGTGGGAGCGGCAGATATCGAATGCCCGGCGCCGCAGACCCTGGAATTCGGCCGGGCTTTGAAGACGCTCGGCACACCTTCGGCGACCGTCATCTATCCCAACGAGGGGCATGCCATACGCGATCCCGAACATCTGGCCGATCTGGATGCGCGCACCGTGTCGTGGTTCGACCGCTATTTGAAATGAGTCCGAACCCACTAATCGATGCACCATGGCGTTGCAGCGATGCACACAACCGGCCGTAAGTCCAGAAACCGATGCACGACCAACCTCTGGCAACCCATTCCGGAGATTCGGGCCCTTACAATTATGTCTTCAGGGGGCCCCGGCCGTAGGCAGCTGGATCGAATATGGTGCAGAAGTCTCCGATCGGACCAGAACGTTGCGGCCGCCAAAATATGCCGATATTGTGGTCGCAGCCGGCCCAGCCATCGGGCCAGCGACATCGAGCGCGCGGGATTTAATTAAAATAAGTCAGGGGGCAAGATGTTTCATCAGCTTTTGACGCCCGTCGGAAATAGCCTCGGCCTGTCCTGTCTGGTCGCGATTCTTCCGGCCTTGACGGTGTTGCTGTTGCTGGGCGTGCTGCGGCGCCCGGCATGGCAAGCAGCCCTCGGCGGACTGATCGTGGGCTTGGTGGTCGCGCTAATGCCCTGGCAAATGCCCGCCGGGCTCGCACTGGACTCGGTATTCAACGGCGCGGTATTCGCGCTTTGGCCGGTGATGTGGATCGTGCTCAACGGTCTGCTGCTCTACAACGTGGCGGTGCAGTCGGGCCGGTTCGAGGCGTTCCGCAGCTGGATCATTATTCATCTGCCGCAGGATCGCCGCGTGATCCTGGTAGTGATCGGCTTTTGTTTCGGCGCATTGATGGAGGGCATCTCGGGCTTTGGCACGCCGGTGGCGATTACCGCCGCGCTGCTGATCCTGCTGGGCTTCCCGCAGCTCGAGGCACTGGTGTTCGTGCTGATCTTCAATACCGCGCCGGTAGCCTTCGGAGCCCTCGGCGCGCCCGTGACCGTGCTGGGCGCCGTAACAGGACTGCCCGCGACGGTGCTGGCGCAGATGGTGGGCAGGCAGTTGCCGGTCATGGCCGTCATCCTGCCGTTCTACGTCATGGCACTGTACGGCGGCTGGCGCTCTGTGCGCGCGCTGTGGCCCATGCTGCTGGTCGCGGGCGGCAGCTTTGCAAGCTTGCAGTTCGCGACCTCCAATTACATCAATTACACATTGACCGACGTGCTGTCATCGCTGGGCTCCCTGATCGTGACGCTATTGTTTCTACGGGTATGGCGTGCGCCGAGCGATCCTGAGTTCGCAATTCAAGACACGCGGCTGGCCGGCGAGCGTTCCGTTTCGACTGTACCTGCCTGGCAAGGTTGGCTTCCGTGGATACTGGTATCGACGATCGTGATCCTCTGGACCACATTCAAGGTGGCCACTATCGGGCAGCGGGCCATCGAATGGCCTGGGCTGCACAAGATGATTTCGATCACGCTCTATCACGACAAGCCGTACGCGGCAGTCTGGACCTTTCAGCCTCTGGGCACCGGTACCGCAATTCTGGGGGCGGCCATCCTCACGGCGCTGCTGGTCGGATTGTCGCCGGCGGGGTTTTTGCGCTGCGTGGGCCACACCATCCGCCAGGCGTGGCTGGCGGTGATTACCGTGATGTTGATCGTCGGCCTGGCTTATCTGATGAACTACTCGGGTCTGGCTTATACGCTCGGCCAAGGGGCCGCCTCGGCGGGACACCTGTTTATCCTGTTCTCGCCCTTCCTGGGCTGGCTTGCGGTGTTCCTGTCGGGCAGTGACACATCCGGCAATGCCCTGTTCGGAAACCTGCAGGTGGTCGCCGCCAATCAGCTCAACCTTAATCCGGTATTGTTCGCTGCAACCAACTCGTCCGGTGGTGTCATGGGCAAGATGATCTCACCGCAGAACATCGCCACCGGAGTAGCAGTGACGAGTCTGAAGGGCCGCGAAGGCGAGGTGGTCGCGCGCACGCTCATTCACAGCATTGTGCTGACGGTTCTGCTGGCGCTGCTGGTCGTGGTGCAGCAATACCTGATCCCGTGGATTATACCCGGCGTCGGCGGCAGTCCATGAGCCGCTCATAAGGCAAGCGTAATACTGACCGGGCAGTGATCGCTGCCCAGAATCTGGGGATGAATATCGGCCGCCTTCACGAGGCCACGCAGCTGCGCTGACACCAGAAAATAGTCGATTCTCCAACCGATGTTGCGTGCGCGCGAATTGGCAAAATTGCTCCACCAGGTGTAGTGCCCGTTGCCCTGTTTGAACAGCCGAAAAGTATCGACAAAGCCCGCGTCGATCAGGTTCTGAAAGCCTTGGCGCTCTTCGTCGGTGAAGCCCTTCTTGCCGCGGTTGGATTTGGGATTGGCCAGATCGAGTTCGGTATGCGCGACATTGAGATCGCCGCAGAAAATGACCGGCTTGCTTTTTTCCAGCTGGCGACAGTAGGCCAGAAACGCCGGATCCCAGTGCTCGAAGCGTAGCGCCACGCGGCTCAAATCGTCTTTGGCGTTCGGAGTGTAGACCGTCACGACATAGAAATCCTTGAACTCGGCGGCGATGACACGGCCTTCTTCGGCGCTGTCGCGCAGTAGTTCGTCGGCAAACTTGAACCGTTTGGCGAAATCCTCGGGAAAGCCGTTGATGACCGCGATCGGCTTCTGCTTCGACCAGATCGCAGTACCCGAATAGCCTTTCTTGACCGCCGAGTTCCAATACTCGTGATAGCCCGGCAGCTCGATCTCGACCTGCCCGCGCTCGGCCTTGGTCTCCTGCAGGCACAGTATGTCCGGCTCATGCGCGTCCAGAAACGGATGCAGCTGAGCCCGCTTCAGCACGGCGCGGATACCGTTGACGTTCCAGGAATATATGTTCACGTAGGACCCTATGAAGCGCTCATTAAGTGTTGTTAACCGTCGTGGCGGATCGCAGGCATGACGCGCATGCTATCGTAGAGCCAGCTTTCAGACATATTCCCAATGCCGACTGCCACCGAGTCCCCAGAGCCTGCGTTAGACCACTCCACGCGCATCAAGCGGACACGGCGCATCGTCTTGGCCATTGTCGCGGTCATTCTGATCCTCGCGGCACTACTGATCTGGCGCCATCACGAGGCGACCGAAGCCGCCGCGGCCGCCGCACGCCGTGCCGCCGCCGTCGGTATCACTGTGACCACGGCGAGCGCGAAAACCGGCGATATCGACGTTTACCTGGACGCCATCGGCACCGTCACGCCGGTTTATACCAATTCGATCACCAGCCAGGTCAATGGCCTGGTGGTGGCAGTGGGCTTTAAAGAGGGTCAACTGGTACGCAAAGGTGAGCCGCTCATAGAGATCGATTCGCGTCCATACCGCGCTACGCTGCTGCAGGCGCAGGGGATCCTGGAACGCGATCAGGGCGTGCTCGCGCAGGCGCAAATGGATTTGACGCGTTACCAAGCCGCGCTGGCGCGCAACGCGATTGCGCAGCAAACGGTGGACGACCAGGAAAAGCTGGTGCTGCAAGACCAGGGGACCGTGAAAAATGACCAGGGCACGGTGCAATACGATCAGCTGCAGGTCGATTACTGTCATATCACCGCCCCCATAGATGGTCAGATCGGATTGCGGCTGGTGGATCCGGGCAATGTGGTGCAGGCCACCGGCACCACGACCCTCGCAGTCATCACGCAGATGCAGCCCATTACGGTCATTTTCACGTTGCCTGAAGACAGTCTGGGTCCGGTGGTCGCACGACTGCATGACAATGCCAAACTCAGCGTCGATGCCTTCGACCGCAGCGCCCAGACCAAGATCGCCAGTGGTCAGCTGCTGGCGCTCGACAATCAGATAGACACCACCACGGGAACAGTAAAGGTCAGATCGATTTTCGATAATAAGAACAACGCGCTGTTTCCTAACCAGTTCGTCAACACGCGGCTGTTGGTGAACACACTGCAGGGCGTCACGCTGGTTCCGGCATCGACCGTTCAGCAAAATGGGCAGGCATCCTACGTGTATGTAATTCAAAACAATGTCGCGCATGTGCGCCCGGTGAAGCCCGGAGTCACCGACAACGGCATGACGCAGGTCGACAGCGTCAAGGCCGGCGAGATCATTGCCGACAGCAGCTTCGATAAATTGCAGGATAACGCCAAGGTCATCATCGCCAGCAATCCTGCCGCCGGCAAACCCGCTGCCACCAATA
>Ga0302324_100028274_pt1 | contig 10658 bp, 9 predicted proteins | sample Palsa_T0_1_FD_201949 | JGI IMG/M metagenome (GOLD analysis project Ga0302324, IMG submission 201949) | Peat permafrost microbial communities from Stordalen Mire near Abisko, Sweden - Palsa_T0_1 | ecosystem: Environmental > Terrestrial > Soil > Palsa > Peat permafrost | place: Sweden: Abisko...
GAGCGTGTATCGCGCGCTCGTATTGGGGGTGCGCGACTACGTCACGAAGCATGACTTTCCCGGCGTCGTCATGGGGCTCTCCGGCGGCATCGACTCGGCGCTTACGCTCGCCATCGCCGTGGACGCCATCGGCGCCGAGCGCGTGCATGCGGTCATGATGCCCTCGCGCTACACCTCTGCCATGAGTGTCGCGGATGCGGCCGAGGAGGCACGCACGCTCGGCGTCAAAAGCAGCGTCATTTCGATCGAGGGCATGTTTGAGGCGACACTCGGCGCCTTGCGGGATGAGTTTGCGGGCAAGGGCGCCGATTCGGCCGAGGAGAACATTCAGTCGCGCTGCCGCATGCTGATCCTCATGGGCATCTCCAACAAGACGGGCAAGATGCTGCTGACCACCGGCAACAAGAGCGAAATGGCCGTGGGATATGCAACGCTCTACGGCGACATGGCAGGCGGCTTCGCGCCCATCAAGGATTGCAGCAAGCTTCTCGTCTACCGCCTGGCGGCCTATCGCAACGGGCTAGGACGCGTCATCCCGCAGCGGGTGATCGAGCGGCCGCCCTCCGCGGAGCTGCGCGAGGATCAGAAGGATTCCGACACGCTGCCCCCCTACGAAGTACTCGACCCCATACTCGAGGCCTTCATTGAAGAGGATCTGTCGGTCGATGAGATCGAGGCGCGCGGCTTTGACCGCGCAACGGTCGGCCGCGTGCTCGACCTCGTGAAGCGCAATGAATACAAGCGCCGCCAGGCGCCTCCCGGGGTGCGCGTCAGCCGCCGCGCCTTCGGACGCGATTGGCGCTACCCGATCACGAACGGCTATCGGCGCTAGGCATCACCAAAGCCGCCACCACGATTTTTTCTTCCGACCTTCCGCAGGCGGCTGCTGCCCATTCGGGAAATTGAGCGCGTATACCTGACGCGCCTCATCGGCGAGCGGTGTCAGGCCCAGGCGATCATCGGCGTCGACGAGGATTCGCAGCGCGTCGCGCACCGCGGGCGCGCCGTCGTACTGCTCGAAGGTCTGGCGCGCGCGCTGCGCGGCGGCGACGTAGGCGCCGCGGGTCATGTAGTAGCGCGCGACTGCCACGTCATAGTCGGCGAGACGATTGCGCAGGAAGATCATGCGCTCGCGCGCATCGAAGGCGTAGGGGCTCTTCGGATACTGCTCGACCACGGTGCGGAAAGCATCAAAGGACTTGCGCGCGTTGGTCGGCGAGCGCTGGCTCAAGTCAGCGTGAAAGAGACGCTCCATGGCGTTCGGCGGATGCTCGAAATCGACGAGACCCTTCACGTACCATGCATAGTCGACCCGCGGGTGCGTCGGGTTCTCACGCGTGAACTGGTCGGCGGCGTCGAGCGCGGATTCGCGCTCTCCCTCCTTGTAGTACACGTAGATGAGATCGAGCCGCCCCTGGCGCGCCTGATCGGTGAACGGGAAGCGCGCGGTGAGCGCTTCGTAGGTCTTGATGGCGCTCTTGAAATCGTAGGAGTCGAGCTGCTTATGAGCGATCTTGTACAGGCCGTCCGGCCCTTGCTTGGCGAACTTGTCGTCGTGCCGGTGGCGCCACATGCTGCAGCCGGACAGCAGCGTCAGCGCCATGAATGCCGCAAGCCCAGCACGCCACGTCCCGGATGATGAGGTCAAAGAGGGTCCTTCATTGATTTCGGGTCCAGCAAGCCGCGGAAGTATAACGAATCCTCCGGCCGGGGCTGGGACCGCCGTGGAAGCCGAGGAGTTCCGCACCCACGTGCTCGCGCTGCCGGCAGGTCTTGCGGGGCTGCGCCTCGATGCGGCGCTCGCCAAAGTGCTGCCGCAGTACAGCCGCGCGCGTCTGCAGGGGTGGATCCGCGCCGGTGCGGTCACGCTTGACGGGCGCTTGCCGCGCACCCGCGATCTCGTGCGCGGCGAGGAGGTCGTGCACATCCAGGCGCGCATCGCCGCCGTGGGCAAAGTCACCGCCGACGCGATGAGCCTCGAGGTGATCTTTGGCGATCGCGACCTCATCGTGATCAATAAGCCCGCGGGGCTCGTGGTGCACCCGGGAGCCGGCAATGCGCGCCATACCCTGCAGAATGGGCTGCTCGCCTTTGATCCGGGGCTCGCCCGCGTGCCGCGCGCCGGCATCGTGCACCGGCTCGACAAGGATACGAGCGGGCTTCTCATCGTGGCGCGCACGCCCGAGGCGCACACGGCGCTCGTGGCTCAGCTCGCCGCCCGGCAGATTCGCCGCGGCTATGTGGCGCTGTGCGCGGGCGTCATGACGGGCGGGGGAACGGTCGATCAGCCCATCGGCCGGCACAGGAGCCTGCGCACCCGGATGACCGTGCGCGCCGATGGGCGCGCCGCCGTCACTCATTTTCGCATCCTGCGCCGCCTGCGCGCGCATACCCTCGTGAGCGTCGAGCTCGAGACGGGACGCACCCACCAGATCCGCGTGCACCTGGCGCACCTCGGCTATCCACTGGTCGGGGATCCGCTCTACGGCGGGCGGCGCCGGCTGCCCGCGGGGGCGAGCCCCGCTGTGCTGTCGGTGCTGAGCGGATTCAAGCGCCAGGCGTTACATGCGGCTCGATTGGGATTTACCCATCCTGCAAGCGGCGCGGAGCTCACCTTCGAAGCCCCGCTTCCCGCGGATCTCGCTACGCTCGTGGCGGCCCTTGAAGCCGAATCGTGACGGCCCTGTCCTATCTCACGCCCGATTGGCCTGCGCCCGAGTGTGTGCGAGCCGCCTTCACACTGCGCACCGGAGGCGTGAGCCTGCCGCCGTTTGATTCTCTTAATGTCGGCGCTCACGTGGGGGATCAGGCCCGGGCGGTGGATGAGAACCGCCGGCGCATCTTCCGGCACCTGGCACTCCCCGGCGAGCCCGCCTGGCTCGAGCAGGTTCACGGCAAAGAGGTCGCCGACCTTGATGACATGATTGCAACGGCCCGCGCGGACGCCGCCTTCACCCGCGTCGCAGGACGCGTCTGTGCGGTTCAGGTGGCCGACTGCCTGCCCGTCCTCTTGGCGCTGCGCTCGGGAGCGGCGGTGGCTGCGGTCCACTGCGGCTGGCGGGGACTTGCAAGCGGCGTGCTCGAGGCGACGGTGCGCGCCTTGGGCGCGCCGGGCCCTGAGCTCCTGGCCTGGCTCGGCCCTGCCATCGGTCCGCTCGCCTTCGAGGTCGGCGCGGAGGTGCGCGCGGCCTTCCTCGAGCAGGATGCGCGCGCGGCGGTTGCCTTCGCGGCAAATGCGCGCGGCCGCTTCCAATGCGACCTCTTCGAGCTTGCGCGCCAGCGCCTGGCGGCACTTGCGGTGTCCGCGGTGTTTGGTGGCGGCGTATGTACGCATGCGGATCGTGAGCGCTTCTACTCCTACCGCCGCGACGGCCGTTGCGGCCGCATGGCCGCGCTCATCTGGCTCGCCGCTACGCCGGGGCGGCCTTGATGCGGCGTGCTACGATTTGCGGCCGGCAAGAAAAAGTAGAAGCGCTTGAGCGTCATAGCCTCGATCCTCGCCTTCACGACCCTGGGCGGCATTGCGAGTGCCGCCGTCGCGGGAGGCGTGCTCCTCTTGCCGGCGGCGACCCGCAGCCGATTCCTGCCGCATCTTGTGAGCTTTGCGACGGGAGCACTTCTGGGCGCGGCGCTCCTCGGGCTTCTTCCCGAGGCGCTCGAGCGCGCCGGCCCCGCGCACGGGGAAGCCGTCGGACTTGCGGTCACGGCGGGCATCCTCATCTTCTTCATCCTCGAGAAGCTCATGCTGTGGCGGCATTCGCACGAGGGGGAGTTTCACGACCATGGCGCGCTGCAGCTGCAGCGCGACAAGGCCTCCGCCATGGTGGTGCTCCTGGGAGATGGCATCCACAACGCCCTCGACGGGGTGCTGATTGCGGCCGCCTTCATGACGAGTACGCAGCTCGGGATGGTCACGGGCATCGCCGTCATCGTGCACGAGATCCCGCAGGAGGTCGGAAGCTTTGCCGTGCTTCTGAATTCGGGCATGTCGCGCGGCCGTGCGCTCTTGTTAAATCTGCTCTCGAGCCTTACATCCATTCTGGGCGGCACCCTGGCGTATTTCGCACTTGGCGAGGCGCTGGGCGTACTGCCGTACGCCGTCGCAATCGCGGCGGCGAGTCTTCTCTACGTGGCCATGGCGGATCTCATTCCCGGTCTGCACCGCCGTGCGGACGTGGAGGCAAGCGTTACTCAGGTACTGCTCATCAGCTTAGGCATTGGGCTCATCGCCTGGATCGGACGCGACTGATTAGTTGAGGTGATCAATGCGACAGGACAAGCTCACGGCCAAATTTCAAGCGGCGCTCGCCGATGCGCAGTCGCTTGCGCTCGGGCGCGACCATCAGATTCTCGAGCCTGCCCATGTGATGCTGGCGCTGCTCGACAGCAGCGGGGGCACCGTGCGGCCGCTGCTCCTGAAGGCGGGAGCCGACGTCAATAAGCTGCGCTCCGAGTTGGGGGCGTTGCTCGATAAGCTGCCGAAGGTCGAAGGTACGCCGGGCGACATCCATATCTCGAATGATCTGACGCGCCTGCTGAACGTCACCGACAAACTTGCGCAAAAGCGCGGCGATCAGTACATCTCGAGCGAGCTCTTTGTGCTTGCAGCCTTCGAAGATAAAGGGCCGCTGGCGCGCGTCCTCAAGGACTGCGGCGTGGTGCGGGGCGCGGTCGAGAAGGCGATCGACGAAGTGCGCGGCGGGGAAACCGTCTCCGATCCCAATGCGGAGGAGCAGCGCGGTGCGCTTGAGAAATACACCGTCGATCTGACGGCGCGCGCAGCCTCAGGAAAGCTTGATCCGGTGATCGGGCGCGATGAGGAAATCCGCCGCACCATCCAGGTTTTGGCACGGCGCACCAAGAACAATCCCGTCCTCATCGGCGAGCCGGGCGTGGGCAAGACCGCAATCGTCGAGGGACTTGCACAGCGGATCATCAATGCCGAGGTGCCCGATGGGCTCAAGAACAAGCGCATTCTTGCGCTCGACATGGGCTCGCTCATCGCCGGCGCCAAATTCCGTGGCGAATTTGAAGAGCGCCTGAAGGGCGTGCTCAATGATCTTGCCAAGCAGGAAGGCCAGATCATCCTCTTCATTGACGAGCTGCACACCGTCGTCGGCGCGGGCAAGGCGGACGGCGCGCTCGACGCGGGCAACATGTTGAAGCCGGCTCTGGCGCGCGGGGAGCTGCACTGTGTCGGCGCGACGACGCTCGACGAGTACCGCAAATACATCGAGAAGGACGCGGCCCTCGAGCGGCGCTTTCAGAAGGTGCTGGTCGATGAGCCCTCGGTGGAGGACACCATCGCAATCCTGCGCGGGTTGAAGGAGCGCTATGAAGTTCACCACAAAGTCGAGATCACCGACCCTGCGATCGTCGCTGCGGCAACGCTCTCACACCGCTACATCGCCGACCGTCAGCTACCGGACAAGGCCATCGACCTCATCGACGAGGCCGCGGCGCGCATCCGCATGGAAATCGACTCCAAGCCCGAGGCGCTCGATCGGCTCGATCGACGCATCATTCAGCTGAAGATAGAACAGGAGGCGCTGAAGAAGGAGCATGACGACGCTTCGCGCAAGCGCTTGAAGATGCTCGAGGAGTCCTTGCACGCTCTGGAGCGCGAGTCTGCGGATCTCGAGGAGGTGTGGAAGTCCGAGAAGGCCTCTTTGCAGGGGGCTGCGCATATTCGCGCGGAACTCGAGCGCGTGCGCATCGAGCTCGACACCGCTCGCCGCGCGGGAGATCTCGGGCGCATGGCGGAGCTGCAGTATGGCCGCATCCCGGAGCTTGAGAAGAGGCTTGCCGATGCCGTCGCGGCCGAGCAGAAGGAAAGCCCGCGCCTGGTCAGGAACCAGGTCACCGAGGAGGAAATCGCCGAGGTCGTCTCCAAATGGACCGGCATCCCGGTTTCAAAGATGCTCGAAGGAGAGAAAGAGAAGCTCCTGCGCATGGAGGAGGCGCTCGGACGGCGCGTCGTCGGCCAGGAGGAGGCGGTGCGCATCGTCGCGAATGCCATTCGCCGCTCGCGCGCAGGACTCGCCGATCCGCGCCGCCCGAATGGCTCCTTCCTGTTCCTCGGGCCGACGGGTGTAGGCAAGACGGAACTGGCAAGGGCGCTTGCCGAGTTTCTCTTCGACACCGAGGAGTCGATGGTGCGCATCGACATGTCGGAGTTCATGGAGAAGCATTCGGTGGCGCGCCTGATCGGTGCCCCCCCGGGCTACGTCGGTTACGAGGAGGGCGGCTATCTCACCGAGGCGGTGCGCCGACGCCCCTATGCCGTGATACTCCTGGATGAGATCGAGAAGGCTCACCCGGATGTCTTCAACGTGCTCTTGCAGGTGCTCGATGACGGACGCCTCACCGATGGCCAGGGACGCACGGTCGATTTTCGCAACACCGTCATCATCATGACGTCGAACCTAGGCTCGGAGGTGATTCTGGAATACGCAGGCGAAGGCAACTACGCGCGCATGAAGAGCGCGGTGATGGAAATCGTGCAGAAGAGTTTCCGCCCCGAGTTCGTGAACCGCATCGACGATATCGTGGTGTTCCACCCGCTCGGCACGCCGCAGATCCGGGCCATCGTCGACATTCAGCTCGGCTACCTGCGCGCCCGGCTCCTGGAGCGCGACATGAGTCTTGAGCTCGATGATCAGGCTCGCGACCTCATCGGTGAGGCGGGCTTTGACCCGGTGTATGGCGCACGGCCGCTGAAGCGCGCAATCCAGCAGCAGATCGAGAACCCGCTCGCGCAGCGGATCCTGAAGGGTGAATTCTTGCCGGGGACCCGTATCCGGGTCAGCGTTCGCGATGGAGCGCTGATGTTCAAGCAAGTCGCTGCGTGAGCGGCGCTCGATTAGCTTAAGCTGCGTTTAATTCCGAGGAGGCTCCATGCCGTTTTACGAGTACGAGTGCGCGAACTGCAAGTTCTACAAAGAGGTCATGCAGAAGGTCTCCGATGCACCCCTGAAAAAATGCCCGTCATGCGGCAAGAACGCGCTGAAGAAGCTCGTATCGGCGCCGGTGTTTCGCTTGAAGGGAGCGGGCTGGTACGAGACCGACTTCAAGTCCGACAAGGAGCAGAAGCGCAATCTAGCCGAGAAGGAGCCCGAGCCTGAGAAGAAGAAGGAGACGGCGGATTCGAAGGACGTGACGGCCGAGGCGAAGCCTGGCGACAAGGCAGGCGAGAAGGCAGCCGATGGTAAGGCCAAGGATGCGAAGGCTGCCGAAGCGAAGCCGGCAGCCGAAAGCAAACCCGCCTCTGAAGCGGGAAGTGCAAGGAGAAGCTCGCGCAGCGCTCGCAAGAGCACGGCGAAGCCCGCCCCGAAATCACGCGCCAAAGCCAAATCCGCGAGCCGGAAGCGCCGATGACGGGAGCGGCGCGCCCGCGCAGCATGCGGCGCTATCTCGTCGCCGGCATTCTCGTGTGGCTGCCGGTGCTGGCCGTGGTCTGGGTCATCCGCTTCCTCGTGCAGCTCACCGATCAGACCTTATTGCTGCTGCCGCACTCCTATCGTCCCGAGGCGCTCATTGGCTTCCACCTGCCGGGCCTGGGCGCGCTCATGGCCTTTGTCATCCTGCTCGTGACCGGACTCCTCGTCACGAATCTGATCGGGCGGCAGCTCGTCGTCTATTGGGAGGAGCTCCTGCAGAGGATCCCGCTCGTGCGCTCCATCTACAGCAGCGTGAAGGGCCTCGCCGAAAGCGCTTTCTCGCAGGACAGCGCATTTCGCAAGGTGGTGCTCATTCCTTATCCGCGCCCGGGCGTTTGGAGTATCGGCTTTCTCACCACCGAGAACTTAGGCGAGATCAACGCCAAGACTGGCGTGCCTTCGGTGTGCGTGTTCATTCCCGCCACACCGAATCCAACTTCCGGCTTCATCGTCATCGTGCCGCGCGCGGAGGTGATCGAGCTGTCGATGAGTGCGGACGCCGCCATGAAAATGATCGTCACCTTGGGCGTCGTCGCGCCGCCGGCCATTCGCCATGCGTAGCCATTACTGCGGCCAGGTCGATGCGCAGCTTGCGGAAAAAGAAGTTGAGGTGGCCGGCTGGGTGCATCGCCGGCGCGATCACGGCGGCGTCATCTTCGTTGATCTGCGCGATCGCGAGGGCCTGTTGCAGGTGGTGTTCGATCCGGACGAGGCCGCCGTCTTCGCGCAGGCCGAGCGGCTGCGCAACGAATTTGTCATCCGCGTCAAAGGGCGCGTGCGCGCGCGTCCGGCGGGCACCGCCAATACACACCTTGCTTCCGGCGCCGTCGAGCTCCTCGCCAAGGAGATGGAGATCCTCAATCGCAGCGAGCCCTTGCCCTTTAAGCTCGACGAGACGGTGAACGAGGAGCTGCGTCTCAAATACCGCTACCTCGATCTGCGCCGCGAAGTGATGAGCCAGCGCCTGCGGCTGCGCCACCGCATCACCCGCGCGATGCGCAGCTTTCTCGATGACCACGGCTTCATTGATCTTGAGACCCCCATGCTCACCAAGGCGACCCCGGAGGGCGCGCGCGACTATCTCGTGCCCAGCCGCACACATCCGGGCAAGTTCTTTGCTCTGCCGCAGTCGCCGCAGATCTTCAAGCAGCTCCTCATGATCGCAGGCTTCGACCGCTATTATCAGATCGTGCGCTGCTTTCGTGATGAGGATCTGCGCGCCGACCGCCAGCCCGAATTCACGCAGCTCGACGTGGAGACATCGTTTCTGTCGCAAAGCGCCATCATGGATCTCATGGAGGCGCTGGTGCTGCACCTCTTCAAAGAGGTGCTGAACGTCGCGTTGCCACAGCCGTTCCCGCGGCTGTCATTCGCCGAGGCGATGCGGCGCTACGGCTCGGACAAGCCTGATCTGCGCGTGCCGCTCGAGCTTGACGACGTGGGCGATCTCCTCAAAGACTGCAACTTCAAAGTCTTTGCAGGACCTGCAAACGATGCGGAAGGGCGCGTGGCGGCGCTGCGTGTCCCGGGCGGCGGCGCGCTGTCGCGCAAGCAGATCGACGAATACACAGCCTATGTCGCGCGCTACGGAGCGAAGGGTCTTGCGTACGTGAAGGTCAATGAGCGCGCCAAGGCCCGCGAGGGCCTGCAGTCGCCGATCATCAAGTTCCTGAGCGATGCGGCGATTGCGGGCATCCTCGAGCGCACCAATGCCCGCGACAACGACCTCATCTTCTTTGGCGCGGACAAGGCGAAGATCGTGAATGACGCGTTGGGCGCACTGCGGCTGAAAGTCGGCCAGGATCTGGGACTTGTGCAAGCGGGCTGGCAGCCCCTGTGGGTCATCGACTTTCCGATGTTCGAGTGGAACGCGGACGCGCGGCGTTGGAGCGCCATGCATCATCCTTTTACTTCGCCCCAGGATGAGGATGCGGCGGCGCTGCGAGCCTTTCCCGCCGGAGCCCTCGCCCGCGCCTACGATATGGTTTTGAACGGCTCGGAAATCGGCGGCGGCTCGGTGCGCATTCACCGCCAGGAGATGCAGTCCACGGTCTTTGAGCTCCTCGGCATTGACGCCGCCGAGGCGGCGGCGAAATTCGGCTTTCTGCTCGAGGCCTTGAAACTCGGTGCGCCGCCGCATGGCGGCATCGCCTTCGGGTTGGATCGTCTGGCGATGCTCATGACGGGCGCGGACAGCATTCGCGAGGTCATCGCTTTTCCCAAGACGCAAACGGCAGCCGACCCGCTCACCGATGCCCCGACCGCGGTCGGCGAGGCGCAGTTGAAGGAGCTGCACATCCGCGTTCGCCTCCCGGCGCAGTGACAGCTTGGTCGTCTTTCTGCATGGCCTTTGGCTGCACGGGCACGAGGCCCTCCTTCTGCGCCGCCGCTTGCAGATCTCCTGCGGGATTGACGTGCAGGTGTTCCACTACCCGAGCGTCTCGGCAACGATGGCGGAGGTAACCGGGCGTCTGCAGGACTTCATCGCAAGGCAGGCCCCGCGTGAGCTGCACCTCGTCGGGCACAGCCTGGGCGGTCTCGTTGCCTATCGCTTTCTCGAGCGCTATCCGCTGCAGCCGCCCGGACGCGTGGTGTTTCTCGGCACGCCGGCGGTTGCGAGCCGCGCCGCACGCGATGTGAGCCGCGTGCGCTGGGGGCGCGCGCTTCTCGGCCGCTGCGTCGCCGAAGAATTATTGACCGAGCGCCGCCGCGAGTGGTCGGGCGCGCGCGACCTCGGCATCATCGCGGGCACGCGCGCCGTGGGGCTCGGACGCCTCGTCGTGCAATTCAACGCACCGAGCGATGGCAGCGTCGCCGTCAGTGAAACTCGGCTGCCGGGCGCGACGGATTACATCACGCTGCCCGTGACTCACTTTGGAATGCTGCTCTCGGCGCGCGTCGCGCGCGAAACGGCGGGCTTCCTTGCGCACGGGCACTTTTCGCGCGCGAGCGCGCACTAGCGGCTTTAGCGGGATTTCTCAACGAGTGCCCGCAGGCGATAGAGCGCGGCGTGCGCCTCGCGCGGTGAGAGCGTGTCCGGATCCAGGGCCTGCACCTCGCACCGCAACTCCTCGGCCACAGGATCGCGTGGCACGGGCGGAATGAGCGGCAGTTCCTGCTGCAGCGAGGCGCGCTTGGATGCACCCAGGACATTGCGCGTGTCGCGCTCGGCCTCGAGAGTTTCCAGATAATGCCGCGCCTGCGCGATCACCTCGTGCG
>Ga0302324_100028279_pt1 | contig 10657 bp, 9 predicted proteins | sample Palsa_T0_1_FD_201949 | JGI IMG/M metagenome (GOLD analysis project Ga0302324, IMG submission 201949) | Peat permafrost microbial communities from Stordalen Mire near Abisko, Sweden - Palsa_T0_1 | ecosystem: Environmental > Terrestrial > Soil > Palsa > Peat permafrost | place: Sweden: Abisko...
GTCGTAGTTCACCCGAACCGCATCGCCCTCGAGGTCGAACTGGGCTCTTATGAAGAACTCGGCGATGCTTTGCGCCTGCTTGATCCACCAGTCCGGCTCCTCAAAGCGGAACTTCTCGACATCCTTGCCCAGGAAGTCGATGTACTGCGCCTCGAGCACGTCCGGCGCGTCGGGATAAAAGGTCCCGTACACGAAAAGGAAGCGTCCGGGGCTGAGCATTTCCGGAATTGCGGCGGTGGTGTCAAACCAAGGCTCGCCGAGGTTGCGTATCAGCTTCGAATAGAGCGTGGCCGTCAGCTTGACGGAGAAGTCCCGTCCATCGCTTGTGGTAAGGATGAACGTGCCGACGGTCTTGTCGAACGACTTGACGTAGCCGCCGATCGAATCAGAGAACTCGAACTGCATCACTGCCTCGCATTCGCGACTACGCCGCCATTTTGGCGCGGATATAACGAATCATTTCGCTGTCGGTCTCGTACACGTCGGCCGCGACGTCGACTGGCAGCTTGCCGTCGTGACCCTTGAGATCGAGCCTGGCGCCACCGTCGATGAGCATGCGCGCGCATTCCGTGTAACCGTGCCACAGCGCGTCATGCAGAGGGGTGTAGCCATTGATCGGCCCCTGGACATCCAGATCGACGCCGGGCGCGTCCATGAGCATTTTCAGGATGTCCGGCCGGCCATTGTAGGTTGCCTTGTGAATGGGAGAGCCCTTGAAGGTCCAGTCCAACGGCCTCGCATCCGCACCGGCGGCGAGCAGGTCCCGGACAACGTCGGCGTGACCGTCCCGGGCGGCAACCAGCAGCGGCGTGTGACCGTCGAAAAAGCTGTTGACGTGCGGGTAGACGGTATTGACGGACTCGCCCGCCGCGATCTCCCGGCGGGCTCGCTCGGGGTCGCCATGGCGCAGCGCGGCGGTGATCTTCTGCCCGGTCATTTCCTGCTCTTCCCAGGCCTGCCGGTCGTTGATCATCCGCTCGATCTCCCGGAAGATCTCCTTGCCCTCGACGTTGACATTGAGCTCGAATGCCAGGTGGTCGGCCAGGGTAAAACCGTAATGGGTGCCGAAATGGAGGTTTGCGCCGTACTCGAGAAGCACCTTCACCACTTCGGGCCGCTTGTACCACAGCGCATCCATGATGGGCGTGTGGCCCATGGTGGGAGTGACGGCATCGACGAATGCTCCGCGGTCGAGCAGCAGCCTGGCGACCTCGGCGCTCCCGCCCTGGCAGGCCTTGTGCAGCGGGGTGGCGCCGGTCTGGCTGTCGGCCGTGAGGACGTCAGCCCCGGCATCCAGCAGCAGCCTCGTCAAGTCGAGGTTCGCCTGACAGGCGGCCATCATCAGCACCGTCAGCCCGGTCTGGGCCGCGCGGGCGTTGGGATCGGCTCCCTGCTTCAGCAACTCGCGCGCGGGCGCGACGTCGTTGTCGCCGACCGCCCGGATCAGCCGCTCGGTTAGCTTGAGGTCAATCGTGTTGGCAGCCACTCTAGACCTCGGCCATTCCGTTGAAGGCCGCGATCACCGGCGACGGATCGCAGTACGACCGCCACTTCACGATCTTGCCGCCGCGGATCGTCAGCCAGCTGGCGAACTCCAGCGTGAACTCCTGGCCGGTGGCCTTGACCACCGCCCGGTCGCGGACCGTGCCCACCGCCTGCTCGCCCTGGACCACCAGGTCCAGGGGCTGGACCTCCTTGAAGCTGGCCACGGAGTCGCGCACGCGGAACGTCTCGGCCACTTCCGCGACGCTGTGACAGACCGGGCCCAGCCATGGCACCACGTCACTAACGCCCGTCACCGGCGACAGGTTCTGCCACTCGACCCGCTCGTCGAGCAGCGCCACCGCGGCGGGCACATCGCCTCGGTTCAGGGCCTCGAACCAGGCCGCGGCGACACGCTGAGTGTCTTCTTGGCTCACGTCGCTTACTCCCGGAATTCTGGTCCGATAATCCACTGCTCGGTCGCGGCCATATTCTGTATGTATTTCGTCTCGGCAAACTGCGGGAAATCGTCCCGGACGAGCTTGTACTCCGGGGCGGCGAAAGCCCGGCTCATATCGTCGACGTTGTCAAACCACAGAATGGCGGCAGCGTCGAGGCCCGGCTCGCCGATGCCGTACATCGAATCACGCTGATGGCACTGGTAGTAGCGACGCAGGCCGGGGAGCGCCAGGACGTGCGGGGCGTGGACCTCCAGGGCGTAGCGCCGGAACTCCGGCAAGGACAGGCCCTCTTTCCTTTTCATGAGCACGAAGTACTTGATCTGACTGCCGTCACCGGGAGGCGGACCGGACTCCTTGAGCACGTGGGCATCGGTGTTGAGGACGACGGTCTGCCAGAAGGCAGCCCAATTCGGCTCATCTTCCCGCGCCGCTCGCAACTCGGGCGTCTGCAGCGAGGCGACCGAGGTCTCCTCATTCTCGAGCCATATCTCGGCCACCCCGCTGAACAGGGGGTCATCCGGTTCGGGGCCGAAAGGTACGCGCGAGTCGATCATGTAACGGCGTACCTGCGGAATCTTGGCGGCGAGCTTCGGCCCATGGTGGTTGAGCCAGTAGTCCTGGAAGTCGCGTTCGCTCATGCCCGGCTTGGGGTGAGCGAAGATCAGCTGGTGTATCACCTAATGCCTGCCTAGTCTCTAGGACGTTTCTTGTGCTACCGGTCGACAGCGTCTTCAAGGATCAGGTCGATCAGGAACGGCCCGTCATGCGCGAGCATGGCCGTAACCGCCTCGGAAATCTCGGCCGGCTTCGTCACTCGCATTCCCCTGACGCCCAGCCCCGAGGCCATCGCCACGTAATCGATCTCCGGGTCGCGGATGTCGAACGAGGCGGGGAAGTCGGCTTGCTGGGTATTCGTCTGCTGCCGATAGACCACCAGGTTGTCCTTCAACAGCCGATAGCTGCGGTTGTTGCAGACGATGAACTTCGTGGCGACTCTGTAGTGCGCCGCCGTCCACAGCGCCAGGAAGGTGTAGAGGGCGCCGCCGTCACCCCCGAAGCCGATGACGGTGCGATCGGGGTGGGCCAGGTTGGCGCCGACGGCACCAGGGAAGGCAACCCCGAGAGTGCCACCCGGAGTATGGAAGAAGCTTCCCGGGCGGTCCGGCACAAGGTAGCGGGTGAGGTCGCCCGAGTACGTCAGCGCCTCATCGTAGATGAGGGCGTCGCTCGGAAGCTGCTTTGCCAGCTCCTCGGCGAACGCGGACATGTGCAGCGGGACTGTCTCTCTCCGCTCGGCATCGGCCGCTAGCTCACGTTGCCGCGCCGCCGTCTTCTCCGTGCCGAGTTGCTCAGCTCGCGCTGCTGCCGCCCGCTTCTGCTCAGGCGTCAGCTGGGCATCGAGCGCCTTCGCGAGGAGCGCCAGGGTGGGTTTGGGATCGCTTGCCAGCGCGACGGTTACCGGGTGATTCTTGGCCAGCGCGTCGGTGTCGAGGTCGATCTGGACGATCCTCGCGTCGGGGCGAAACGGGTTCTCCAGCAGCGGGAACACGTCAGGAAAGACATAGGTGCCGCAGACCAGCACCGCATCCGCGGTCTCGGCGACCTGCCGGCTGTTCGCGCCGAACATGTGCCCGGTCAGCCCGCCGTAAAGCGGGTGCGACCAGGGCATGGCGGGCTCGGAAACCATCGCCCCCCAGACGCTGGCGCCCAACTGCTCCGCCACCGCCGCCAATTCGGCCTGCGCGTGCGACTGGGAGACGCCGTCGCCCACGATGATCACAGGGTTCTCGGCCCCCGCGAGCAGCGACGCGGCTCGCGCGATCGATTCCTGCGCGGGCGCAACGCACGTATTCGGTATCACCGAGGGGACGACGTCCTCGTCGTTCACCTGGTCGAGCACGTCCTGCGGCACCGCGAGGAATGTGGGCCCGTACGGTGGCGTCATCGCCGTTTTCACGCACCGTCGGAGCAGCCGTAGCAGGCTCCCCGGATGGGTCGCGCGCGCCGCGTACTTGGTCACCGGACGCACGAACGTCACCAGATCGAGAGCCATATGCGCATCCAGCGGGTCGTACGCCATGCCCGCCTCGCCAGCGATCACGACCAGTGGTGTTCGCTGCATCCGCATGGTGTGATAAATGCTGCCGAGCGCGTTTCCGGTCCCGACGCTGGAATGCAACTGGACGACGGCCGGCCGCCGCCCGGCCTGCGCGTAGCCCGCGGCGAGCAGCACCACCGCCGCCTCCTGGAGGCCGAGCACGTAGCGCATGCCCGGGAAATGGCCGATCTCGTCGAGGAGACCCTCTTCGCTGCTACCGGGATTGCCGAATATCGTGTCGATGCCATCGGCTGCTAGCTGCTCAAGCAGCTTTCCGTGCCCCCGCTTCGCGGCCACGGGCTACCAGCCCCAGCGCCGTAGTCGAGGCTGCCCGTCGAGGACCTCGACCATCTTCTGTCCGGTCAGTACGCTGTCCGGCGTGGACCGTCCGGTGATGAACGGATAGTCGACGATCACGCTGGTGGGGTGCCCGAAGTTCCCGTGGTAACCGCCGTCCGGGCCGGTCGCGTCGCGCAGCATAAACTCCAGCGGGTACGGCGGCGGCCCCATGTTGAAGCCGAGAAACTCGTTTCGCGCTTGGACGAACGCGGTTCCGTCCTGGTAGTCGTATTCCAGGCAGTGGCCGGTCACGTGCTTGCCCCGAATGATGCTCTGCCGAAGATTCAGGTCGCGGGCGAAAGCGAGGCAGGCAACGCCATAGCACTCCGCGCCGATCGGCTTGTCGGCCGCCAGGAACGCCAGGATCAGATCATGCGCCCGCTGATTGTTGGCGAGGTCGACGATGGGACCCGACCCGCCCACAATCAGCAGGGCATCGTACTTCTCGATACCTCGATCGGCCCGTTCCCGCTCCCGGTTGTACGTCTCGAGGAGACGGACGAACTGCGGCGCCGCGAAGTATGGCCGCTGCGGGTACCAATCCGCAAGGTTGATCGGATTATTGAGCAGCTTGCCCTGCGGGGTCGAAGGATCATCGATTTCCCGCGTCTGGGCTGCCATCTCAGGTGAAGTCACCGAGCGCTGAAGCGGCGGGTCGAAGAAATCCGGATCCATGCTCACCGGAATGGCGTTCGGTCGCCGCCCGTTCGGGGTGCAGAAATCGACGCGGTAACCGACCCGGTCGAATTCCCTGAGCGGGCCGACCAGTTCCTCTCCCCAGTACCCCCACTCCGACAGCAGGATGAGGATGCGGCGCGCGTCCCCTTCGGCCGGGGTAGTCCAGGCAGGACGAGGGATCGGCCGCGCCGGGGTCTCATCGACGGCGAGTATGGCGTCGCGGATCGCGTCGACCAACCGCTCGGTGCCAACTGGCTCTTCGTTGTGCACCGCGGACATGGAGGTGACGAGGTCCCGGTCGGTGACGACGTGCTCCCACCAGTTGGTGCCTTCCGGCGCCGGCACGTACTGAGCTCCGGCGTTGAGCACGTCCGCCAGGACCACGGGATTGCAGGTGACGCGCCTTCCGGCGAGATAGTCCGGGGAAGGGGTGAGCAGCCAGAGCCCGTGACACGGCGCGCCCTTGATGATCCTCGGGTTGACAGCCAGCCGCCGGAAGAGCTCCACCGCGGGCGCGTGCCGAACTGCCTCCTGGCCGACCGTGGCCGCGGCTTCGTTCCATCGAAGTCGAACGCTGGTGTAGTTCGCGGCCATGATGACCGCCGCATAGTCGTCCGGGTTGATCGCGGCGAGATCGAGCGTGACCTCGAGCGTCTCCGGGGTGCGTCCGGCTACCTCGACCTCGCTGACGAACGTCTGCGTCGACTGCCCCCAAAGATTAGAGATCAGGTGCACCTGCGCCCCGTAGGACGTGAAACGCTCCTGATAGCACGTAATTTCCGCGGGAATGTACTGACTCTCGACGAGGACTGCGATCTTCTTGCCGGACAGCGTGGGAACATCCATCTGAGCCTCCCGGACATGACAGCATCGCCCGCACTGCTCACACGAGGGAGTCCTCAGATTGGACGATGATAATGACAGTTTCTTGTATTTAATGAAAGACTGAAGCATTTTAGACATTCGCGGCGCGACGGGTCCGCTCACAGCGCCCGAGAGAAATATAAGCACACGGCCGGCGTTCGCGCAAGAAGGCAGCCAGGCGCGATTTCTTTTTTGAGATACCAGTTGACTATATCCGGGAAAAGCGCCATGAGCGTGAATATCTCGCTGCTCCATTTTCGCGGTAATGCCGCGTGGTCTTCCCGAATCGGGCGAATGACGATAGTTAGCCCCCGATGTTTCGCGTCCTTGGTGTTCTAGCCCGAGGTTTTCGGCTGAGGGTGTTTTTCGGGTGCCGGCCGTGCCTGGCTGCCCGGCTGTAGCGCCAGGTGGGGCGGGGTTCTACGGGCCCGGGGTTGCTCCTTCTGTGACGGCGACGCTGACCAGGCCGTCACCGTGCTGCTCAGTGCCAAGGCCGGGCGGCCCGCCGGGGTCAGCCGCCCGTTGGCGACCGCCTCCTTGACCAGGACCGCCCACCCAGCCTCAGCCGCCTCGGCGGCGGCGGGGCCGACCGATGGCTCGAGGAGGTTCCAGGTCACCTCGGTCGCGGTGAATAGCTGCTGCCCGTCAACGGTCAGGGTCAGCGCCCGGCGAATCGCGTCCGCCTGACGCGGGCCGCTGGTGCTCAGCCCGATGATCACGCCGTCGGCGCGCAGCCGCGCCAGCGCGGCCAGCAGCGGGGCGTCGGTGAACAGTCCAGAGTCAAGCGTCAGCGAGTGCACCTGGTAGAGGGCGAGCCGGTCGCCAAGGAGAGCCCGGCTCTCAGCCAGCTGGCTCGTGAACATGGCCAGCGAATGCTCCTTGACCTCCTGCCGGGGAGCGTCGAGGTGCCAGCCGCCGGTATAGCGGTAGCCCCACTTCGAGCCGACGATCACGTCCGCCTGACCGCGCTCGCCGAGCCAGCCGGCCAGGAACTCCTCCGCCCGGCCGTAGGAACGGGCCGCGTCCACATACCTGACCCCGGCCGCGTAGGCCGCGTCGAGTACCGAGAAGGTCCGGGACCGCATTCCGGTCACGCTGCGGTCGAGCAGATCCTGCTCGCGGCCGCTGGTGATGTAGGCCGGGCGGCCCAACGCGGCCAGGCCCAGCCCGATCCGGGAGACCGCCGGACCCCGCGCCCCGAGCGTCGTCATCGGCATGCGAATCCGGCCTTGATCGTCGCCGACCATGGCACCACCGTACCCGGCCGATTTCTCGCTGTTCCGCTAGCGTCGCAGTACGGGCAGGTCGCGGCCGGTGCCATCTTCCTGGGCAGTGATGCTGAGCTTCCCTTGGGCATCCACGTGGAAGGTGACGTAGACCAGCGGCTCGCCCGGGCCGGCCGGAGGGATCTCCGTCACCTCGAACAGGCCGAGCCCTTGGTTGAAGGAGACCAGCTGGCCCTCACCCTGAAAGGGCCGGAGCTGGATGGCTGACTGGTTCGGGTCAGCCGTCGTGAAGGTCTCGGTGACCGAGGCGGGAAGCGGCTCGCCCTTCGGGATCAGCCGAGTGAATCTGCCGCCTTTGGTCTCGATGCCGACTGAATGCCGCAAGCGGCCCCGGCGGCGGCCCCAGATGCCCATGTCCGTCCTCTGGTTGATAGCACATTCGGGATAAAGCGACCGTACGATTTTGCTCCTCATCGAAGAGGGCAGCAAACCGCCGAAGCAGCAGATCGGTAGCGGGGAGGTCCAGCCAGTCGTTCCAGCCCGGCGCCTCGAACACCGGCTGGTGCGAAGCATCGCCGCTCCAGTACTCAAGGTCGGCCCAGCCGCCGCGGAAGATGACGAGCTGGCCCTGCTGCCCGTCCTTGCGAACCGCCACGCCCACCGAATCGGGGTCCGCCACCAGGCGACGGTCCTCCCTCAGCCGAGAGGGCCACGGCGCGGCCTCGTCCCGCCAGGTGAGGGCGCCAACGACAAGCCCCGATTCCTCCCATGAGGAGATGTGACGTGTCATCAGCGCCGCCACCTGATCGAGGTCGACCAGTCTGTCCATCCCGCCAGGATGCCAGAACTGCGCCGGGGGCTGACCGCGAGCGGACCGGAACCTAGTCGGCGATGTACTGGTCGTCACTTCCCGCATGCGGGAAGCCGGTCCACCGGCGGGCCGCGCCGCGGCGCTCGCGCTGGCGGCGGATGATGTAGGTGCCGGGGGCGATGCCGCTGCCGCCGTGCTCGGGGTGGATCAGGTAGGCGACTGCGGTCGCGGTGAGGGCGCCGAGGGCGAGCCGCTGCGGATCGATGACGCCGGTTGTCCAGCGGCAGCTGCCCGGGTCGGCGACCAGGGTGTGCGGGTTCCCGCCGGTCCCCGCGCGGAGCACCTCGATGCCCGCCCCCGGCACCTCGTGCCAGCGCGGGGAATCGGTGATCGAGACATAGCGCCGGGCCCTGCCTGCGGGGTCGGTCGCCAGCAGGGCGATGGGGATCACGAGGAGATCGCCCTGGGCCTGGATGCCGTCGATGACCGGGATGGTCACCTCGCGCTCGAGGTGGCCGAGGACGTCGAGGCCGGTGCGGGCGGTGAGATCGGCGAGGGTAAGGGTCGTACGCATATGGCATCACCGTGATGTGTGAAGGGTGAACAGGGAACGGCAGCGGCGGACGGTGCCTCAGGTCCGCCGCGCGAGGGTGGCGTACTGCTCGCCTGCCAGGCCGTAGGTCCAGGCGGCGGCGTCAACCGGGTTGTCGAGGTCGCCGGGCACGTTGATGCCGTAGCGACGGCGGTGCCCGTCCGGTTCCGGGGTGCCGTTGGTGACGACGAGGATGCGCCCCGGCGCTCCCCAGCCGATGCCGGGCCGGTCGTCGTAGAGCTCGAGATCGGCCCCCGGATTGCCGGGATCCGGGCAGCGGGCGGCGAGCGTCAGACCGCCGTCCCTGAGGTACGCATCCCAGCCGAGCTGCTCGATGCCGCTGCGCCTGACCTCGATGTTCAGCTCGGCGTGGATCAGCTCCGGGGTCGGGCCGCTCAGCACCCAGTCGGGAACGGGCGTGCCATGCAGCGCATTGACGCCGAAGCCGTCCGCGAACGCGAGGGCCGGCCCGTCGGCGCGGTGCAGCCGCAGCTCACCGTGGTGGCTGCCCACCAGCGGCTCGGTGTGCACGGCAACCGGCCGCTCCGCCATCAGGCAGAGCCCCTCCCCCGGCCACCACCAGCCGGCGGACTTGGCCAGGGTCGCCCAAACGTCCAGCTCGGCGAGGTCGGCCGACGCGTAGCCGCCGAACCCGGCCTGCCGTCGGGCGTCGTAGTAGCCGATCCAGGCAGCCCCGTGCTGGCCGTGGAAGGCGATCACGCCGCCCCCGGGATTCAGCTCGTCCTCATCGACGGCCTGGCCGATCGCCTCGGCCAGGGCCGCTCGGAGCGGGGCGGCGACCGAGTCGGTGAGCGTACCGCGCAGCGACCGGCCGACCGTGGCGACCACGACGGAGCGATCGCTGAGGCCGGACAGGACCGCGTCCTCGGGGGCGTACATGGAGACCGTGCCGACGTTGGCCGCCCGCGCGTCCCACTGGGTCCCTTCGGTCCGCCGGATCCGCGCGTCCAGCCGCGAGTGCAGGCTGGTCTCGAGCGACGCCAGCCGCGCCGCGACCGGCCATTCCCGCAGGCGCTGGCGGACCAGCTGCCGCGGCGGCTGGATGGCGGGATAGCGGGGCCGGGCGGCCTGGACCGCCCGCAGCGCCGCCAGCGGCGACGGCACCCACTCGAAGGCGGGCGGCGGAGCGCCCGCCTGGACATAGAGCCGGCTGACGGCCGCCTCGGCGGCAGACCGGCCGGCTGGCTGCGTGGACAGGCCGACGCTCAGCCATTGATTCCTGAGGGCGACCGCTAGCCGGATCTTCTCCACCGGGCTGGCATCGCGCGGCAGCCGAACGGACGGGGAGGGAGCGAACTGGAAGGTATCGTCCGGGTGATGGCCCGGACCGCGCACCGCGCTCACCAGAGGGGGGCGGTGGCGACCGCCTTTCCGTTGATCATGCGCCCATGGTGACAGAAATCCGGCTACGCCCGCAAGCCCGGTTCCGTCGCCAGCTGTTCATCCTGATCAGCAGGCCCCAGCCGGGCGGGCAGGGTCTCGTAGCCGCGCAGCACCCGGGTCGGGCGCCGGACCGCGCCGGGCAGCAGCCGTAGGTCAGGGAAGCGCTCGGCCAGCGCCCGGAGGCCGACCTCGCCCTCCATCCGCGCCAGTGACGCGCCCAGGCAGTAGTGCCGGCCACCGGAGAAGGCGACGTGGTCGCGCGCGTTCTGTCTGGCCACGTCGTAGCGATCGGGATCCGCGAACACCCTCGGGTCGCGGTTGGCGCCGCCGAGCAGGGTCACCACCAGCGCGCCCGCGGGCAGCTCGCGGCCCGCCACCGAGGTCGGGCGGACGGCGACCCGGCCGGTCATCAGCACCGGGGGGTCGAGCCGGAGCGCCTCGTCGACCGCGTTGGGCCACAGCGCGCCGTCGGCGCGGAGCCGGTCACGCTGCCCGGGATGCCGGTCAAGCAGCGCGATGGCGTTCCCGAGGAGGTTGACGGTGGTCTCGAACCCGGCCGCGAGCACCAGTCCCGCGGTCGCCTTGAGCTCGCGATCGTTGAGGGTGCCGTCCTCGTCGCGGGCCTCGATCAGCTGGCTCAGCAGGTCCTCTCCGGGGGCGCGGCGGAGCTGCTCGATGTGGTGGTCGAGCCACTGGTCGAAG
>Ga0302324_100028280_pt1 | contig 10657 bp, 12 predicted proteins | sample Palsa_T0_1_FD_201949 | JGI IMG/M metagenome (GOLD analysis project Ga0302324, IMG submission 201949) | Peat permafrost microbial communities from Stordalen Mire near Abisko, Sweden - Palsa_T0_1 | ecosystem: Environmental > Terrestrial > Soil > Palsa > Peat permafrost | place: Sweden: Abisko...
ATTTGGGAGATGGGTTGATTTGTGATTTCCAATCCAGGGCGGAGGAGAGATCGAGGCCGATGAGGAGGTCGCGAGTTTTGGTTTGCCAGCCGCGCGCGCGGTCGAGGAGTTCGATGAGAGTTTTGGCTTGCTTCTCCTCTTCGGGGACCCATGTTTTGCCGAGAAGCTCCCAGTTGCGGATGAGGCTTTCGTGGGCGATATCGATGTAGGTATCGGGCGTCAGTTCGCCATCGCGCGGGGTTAGGAAAGTTGCCTCGCCCCGGCGGAATACGTCAATCACGGCATTGACGCGCTGACGCTTTTCGTCTGATATGGCGTTGCATAGTTCCCATAGTTCCGAAACCTGCGCAGGATCGCGGCGTTCACGATTGCCACGTCCCAGAGCGGTGAGGCGTTTGAAAATGATTTCAACGAATGGCTCGTCGGTGATCGCGGTGGCGGTCTGCAAGAGCTCGAAGGCGTGGTTGTCGAGCGCATGGGTAAACCCTCCGACGGAGAGGTAATCGTCGGCGTTGATGGGGCGGTCGTTATCGGGCGATGACCTGCGCCAGTGGCTCCAAGTGCGCATGAGGGCGTGCTGGAGGATGGGGAGTTGGTCGGGTTCGTCGCCGGCGTCGTTGAGAATTTGTTCGACGAGGGCGGAGGAGATTTGCACGCGGCCGAGAGGGCCTTCGATGGCTTGACGGCGCTGCTCGCGAGTGAGGCGGGGGACAAGATATTGCGACTCGTTGAGGGCTTCGGGGAATTCGGGGAATTCGGCGCAGTCGCCCAGGTAGTCGGTGCGCAGGGTGATGACGACGTAGATAGGCAAGGGACTGCGGGACGAGGCGAGAAGGAGGCTGATGAAGGCGGCGGCTTCGGAGGGGGTGGCTGAGTCGCCGGCGGCACGTTCTTTGTAGCGGAAGAGTTCTTCGAATTGATCGATGAGGACGAGTAAAGGCTGTTCGTTGCCGGCGATTTGTATTAAGGCGTGACTGCTGGAGCGGAGGTCGGTGGGATGACAGTTTAGGGCGGAGGCGAGGTTGGTGAAGGGTGAACCGGAGGGACGGGCTTGGACGATGCGCCAGGGGCGGCCGGCTTCGAGGAGACGGCCGCGTTGAAGGGCGGGAATGAGGCCGGCGCGGACGAGAGAGGACTTGCCGGAACCGGAGAGGCCGAGGACGGCGACGAAGCGATTGCGGGTGAGACGGTCACAGAGGTCGAGGATTTGCTGATCGCGGCCGAAGAAGAGGTGCGATTCGCTGGTTTCGAAGGGGCGGAGACCAGGGTAAGGGTTGTCGAGTTTGGCGAGGCGTTGGAGCACGGTGGCGAAGGTCATGGAGTGAGTCTCCGATGGCCGGCAAAACTGCCGGCCCCACCGATGCCGAGGGTTTTGGGGGAGTGCGCCGATTGCCAATCGGCGCGCAGGATGCTATCCTGCCCCACATGCTGTTTAGTCATGCGGCGGCTCCCTGGGAGCGGCGGAGGGGGGCGAAGAAGGGATCGAGACGGCGTTTGTCGAACGGGCCGAATTGTTCGGCGACGTGGATGGTGTTATCCAGGATGCGAATTTGTTCGGCGAGGGCGAGCTTGGATTCTTTGGGGTCGAAGAGACACAGGCCGCGGGATTTGGGGCGGGAGGAGAGGCGATATAACTGATTGAATTCCTCGGAGCACCAGTCTTCGGCGGCATTGCCCCAGACTAAAAGGACGCCATCCGACTGGGTGAGAAAGCCGGTGTGCTGGCGTGGGTTGTTACTGTGATCGAAGTGGAACTCGTCTCTATATTGGAAGGCAATTTTGCCGGCGTTATCTGCCTCGGAGTTTTGGTGAGAGTCGTAGATGAGATAGATGCGAGGCTTGCCGCCCGGGTTGGGTGGGATCTTCGCCTTTAGGTTGAGAGTGGCGAATATGTTCTGCTTGAGTTGCTCGGGAGTGATGAGAGGGCTGAGGAGGGTTTTGCCGGAATCGTTGAGCTCGATGATCTCTTTGAAAAAGCCGCGCTGGATGAGATCGCCGCCTTGTTCGAGGGCCGGTGAGGGCCAAATGATGAACTGCTTTTGACGGTCCTTGAGTTCGTCCAGCAGGCTGCGGGCGGTTTCGTCGTAGTGGGGGCCAAAGAGCAGAATGGCCAAATCGGAGTTGCCGACGTGACGAATGGGATTGAGTTCATCTTCTGGGAGGACGCGGTAGCTCTGGGTGTGCAGTTCGCGCGTGAGGGCGGCGTGAGCGTCGGCGATTTCCTGAGTTGGGGAGTGGGGATATACGATAACCGGCGTGCTGTGATTGCGCATGCGGCGCAGGAGGTCGGTCAAGCCGCGCAGCAGAGTGCGAAAGTTTTTTTCGAATCCGTCGGAGGCGATGGGGAAGGGGCTGAGATCGTCGCCGAATAGGATGTCTGTTGCGCCGGGGATGAGATCGCTCCAATAGGCGCTGTCGGGCATTTGGAAGATGGGACAGCGGAAGGCGAACAACTCAGCGGAGAATTGCGGGGTTGAGAAACGGCTTTGCTTGCGGGTGGCGGCGAGATCAATGAAGCGGCGGCATTCTTTTTGAACGCAGTAAGGGCGCTGGATGTAAGTGGGAGAAACGAGGGAGACGAGGACAGCGGAAGATTCGAGATTGGCGGGGATTTCCTGTTTGAAGTCGCGAGATTTTCGGAGATCTTCGGAGTCGATCCAGACATCGGCGCCTGGCAGGAGGCGATTGAGGTCGGGTTTCAGGCGCTCGCAGAAGGCGGCGATCCAGGCGCGGTCGTCACCGTGGGCGTAGCTGATGAAGACGTCGTGCTCGAAGGCTGGGACGAAAGCCATGGAAGAACACTGGTCTAACAGTGCGGGGGGCGTGCGTGGCAAAGATTCAACAGGAAAATAACCGGGTGGCGCTGGGGCTGCGGGCGCATTCGGGCTGGGCGGTGATGGTGGCGGTTGCGGGTGGATCGGCGGTGTTGCGCAGGCGGATTGAGATGACGCAGGGCTCGGGGTTTCGCGCCGGGCAACCGTATCACGCGGCGGCGGAGATGAATCTCGCTGACGCTGAAACATTTTTGCGGAGGACGGAGAAGGCTGCGGTGGAGATAGCGGCTGCGGCGCTGAGAGATGCCTGTGCGTGGTTGGCGAATGAGGACTACCGGGTGATGGGAGCGGCGGTGCTGGTTGGGTCGGGCAAGCCGCTGCCGGAACTCGCGAAGATTCTGGCGGCGCATCCCTTGATCCATACCGCTGAGGGCGTTTTTTTTCGGGAGGTACTCAAGAGGGCGTGCGAGGCGTGCGGGTTGGCGGTGGTCGGCATCAAAGAACGCGAGGTGCTGGAGCGAGCCGCAGCGGCGACAGACGTTTCGACGGAGCGACTGCCAGGGCGACTGGCGGCGATGGGGAAGGCGCTGGGGCCACCGTGGACGCAGGACGAAAAGCTTTCCGTTGGGGCGGCGTTAGCCATATCCAAATCGCGATCTGGGGAAATTGCGGGGTAGACTGATTCTATGTACTGTCCGAATTGAACGGCCAACGAAGGGGCGGTCCGATTTTGCGAATTGCGGAACGTCGTCTAAAGTCGGACGCTTGGGTCCAGGCTGGGAACAATCGTCTGCTTCAGCCCAAGGTCGTTCGCCCAGGCAATGCGGCCTGGAAGATCTTTCCTCAGTTCGTTGATGTCGAAGTGGCAGCTTTCACAAGAAAGGTTCATGTCGGCCAGCATTTTGCGAAGCTCCTGACCTCACGACGGACACCCTAGCTCTGGCGAGATGTGCCCGACGTCTTGAAGTCGGGCAGGGGACGAGTACATGCTGCTTCGAACCAGCGGCTGATATAAACCTGCGCGTGGGCTTCGCCACAGTAATGCCGTGCGCCTGGGGCGTTGGCAGTCTCCAGGTGCCACTGCAGCACGGTGAGCTGCGAACTGCCGCACTGGATCACAAACCAGTGAATCGGATTGCTGCTTACCGTTCCGCAAATCTCGCACCGAAACTCCTGGAGAAATGCCATAATTTGATCACCTCAGCGAGCGGATTGCTCACACCCAGTGTATCCCTAGGTGTAAACGCTTCGTTGAAAAACCGGGGAGGCGGCGGGGAAGAAGAAAGCCCAGACTAGGTCGCTGACGCTACCGGCTCGGAGTCGATTTTCGTTATCATCGATGGGTCGCAGGTCCATGGGCACTTCCTTGAAAAACCGGTCGGAACATCCGATTGATGACGCTCCTTCGCAGTCGCGGCTCGGCTAGAGGTTGTGCGTTGTTGCAGGGTTTTCTTGGTGCATCAACAGGAAAGTTGTGTATCTTTAACTAGTAGGTCCAATCGTTAAGGAAAGAAGGCGGCATGGCGATTTCATTTGAACTGAATGGACAGCGGAAGGCTGTCGATATCGATCCCAAAACACCACTCTTATGGGTTTTGCGTGACACGTTAAATCTGACCGGCACCAAGTACGGCTGCGGCATCGCCGCTTGCGGCGCTTGTACGGTTCATATCGATGGGGAACCGGCGCGCTCCTGTGTGTACCCGATTTCTTCGGTAGCCGGCAAGAAGGTCACAACGATTGAAGGTCTATCCGCTGATCGCAGCCATCCCGTGCAAAAGGCCTGGATTGCCGAACAGGTGCCGCAATGCGGATACTGCCAATCCGGTCAGATTATGACGGCGGTGGCGCTGCTTAAGAAGAACACGTCGCCTTCCGCGGCCGATATCGACGAGGCCATGTCTGGAAACATTTGCCGCTGCGGAACGCAGCAAAGAATCCGCAGCGCCGTCTTACGGGCAGCGGCGGAAGTGAGGGGCTAGACCATGACTACACTAACGAATGCCATCAGCCGGCGCACGGCGTTCAAAACAACTCTGCAGACGACGGCGGGCACCGCACTGGTCCTCAGCTTCGATTTGCCGCAAGCGCGGGGCGAGGACGAGGAACCGGTGGTGAATCCACTAACGTCATGGATCAAAATCGATTCGCAAGGCGCCATCACCCTTAGCTATTCGAAATCCGAAATGGGCCAGGGCATCTCAACTTCGCTGCCGATGATTCTGGCGGAAGAGTTGGGCGCCGATTGGAAAGACGTGCGGGTAGAGCACGCGCCATCGAAGAGGGAGTTTGGTCCGCAGGGAACCGGTGGCAGCGGAAGCATCACTACTTTGTACATGCCCCTGCGCCAGGCGGGAGCGGCGGCGCGCACCATGTTGATTGCAGCCGCGGCGCAGCGTTGGAGTGTGAAGCCCGCCGATTGCCAGGCGCATGACAGCGCGGTTTGGCATGGCAATGACAAGCTCGGTTTCAGTGAACTGGTGGAAGCCGCCGCTAAAATTCCGGTGCCGGATTTCGCCACGGTGGCATTAAAGCAGCCGGCGGATTTCGCCATTATCGGCAAATCCCTCCCGCGTACCGACATTCCAGCCAAGACGGACGGCAGCGCGATTTTCGGTCTGGATGTGCGCGTGCCCAACATGGTGTACGCAGTGGTGGCGCGCTGTCCGGTGTTTGGCGGCAAAGTGAAGTCGTTCGACGCGGCGGCGGCGAAATCTATGAAGGGCGTGTTGGAAGTGTTTGAAATTGAGCCGGCCAAGGAAGCGCATTCATGCGGCGGCGTGGCTGTGGTGGCGGAAACCACCTATATCGCCTTGCAAGCCAGAAACAAGCTAAAAATCGAGTGGGACGAAGGGCCAGCCGCCAGCGAAAGCAGTGAGACCTTGCGCAAAGAGTTCCGGCGCGTTGTGGATTCATCCATGAAGGTCGTCCTCAACGAGGGCGATCTGGATGCAGCCCTGGCGCAGGCTCCCGCGGAAAAGAAGGTTGCCTGCGACTACGAGCTGCCGTTCCAAGCGCACGCCACTATGGAGCCGATGAACTGCACCGTGCATATAGAGGACGGGCGCGCGGAAGCCTGGGCCGCGCATCAGGCTCCGGATATGGTGCAAATGGTGGTCGCCAAAGTGGCTGGCCTTTCGCCTGAGAAAGTGCAGGTGCACGCGACTTACATGGGCGGCGGCTTCGGGCGGCGCTACCAAGCGGACTTTCCGACGGAGGCGACGCAAATTGCCAAGCGCCTGAACCGTCCCGTACAGTTGGTCTGGTCGCGCGAAGACGATATGATGCATGATTTCTACCGGCCCGCTTCCTACCATCGGATGAATGGCGCGGTGGATTCACAAGGGAACATCACGGCTTGGCATCACAAATACACTTCGACGCCGATCTCAGAATGGTTCGATCCAAAAGCGGCACCGGAGTCGTCGGAACTGGGACTCTGTTCGCAACTGCCCTACCTCACCGGCAGTTACAAACTGGAGTACGCGCCGGCCAAATCGTCTGTGCCCCGAGCTTGGTGGCGCTCGGTAGAAGCGTCCGTGGTCGGCTTTGTGCTGGAAAGCTATATGGATGAACTGGCGCATGCGGCCGGCATGGATCCGTATGAATTCCGGCGGCGCGTGCTGGGTCCCGATCGTTTGGTGAAAGACGCGCTCGACGCCAAGGATCGGCCCTTGGACACGGGGCGGTTCAAGGGTGTGCTGCAACTGTGTGCGGAGAAAGGCGACTGGGGTAAGCCGATGCCCGCCGGACAGGGCAGAGGCATCGCCTGTCACTACGCCTTTCACAGCTACGTCGCAAATCTGGCGGAAGTGACCGTGAAGAACGGGGCAATCAAGGTGGACAGGATTGTGTCGGCAGTGGACATTGGCGTGCCGGTGAATCCCGATGGCATACGCGCGCAGGTGGAAAGCGCGATCGTCTACGGATTAACGGCAGCGCTCAAGAGCGAAATTACCATCGACAAAGGGCGCGCGGTGCAAAGCAACTTCAATAAATTCACAACGCTTTCCATGAAAGAAATGCCGCGCATAGAAGTGCACATTGTCGAAAGCAGCAAGCCGCCCACGGGGATCGGTGAGCCGGGTTTGCCGCCCACCGCGCCGGCACTGACAAATGCAATTTTTGCGGCGACCGGAAAACGCATCCGCAAGTTGCCCATCACAGCCGGCGATCTCGCGTAAGGCGTTTAGGACGGTTCATTGAGCGAAGCGGAGGGCACGTCTTTAGGCAGCGCTCTCAGCTTCAGCGCGCACCAGAGGGTAATCGCGATACCGAACGTGTTCAACGCGAGACTAATACACTGAGGAGCGACAGCAGCGGAGGGCAGATTGAGAAACTCCTCCAGCAGCAAGAGCAGCCAAGTCACAATTTGGCCGGCGAGCAGGAGCGCGTAAAACAGCATCCAAACAAAGGTATTGTGGGGAAGCGTAATTTTCTGAAGTCGAAGGGCGCGGCGCATCCCCCAGAAGAACGTAAGGCATCCAGTAGCAGATCCGGTTGAGACGATAACCGTCACCGTTAGAACAAACGGCAAGCCTGTGGGATCTTCCGACTTGAATGCCGGGCTGGCCAGCACCACGCCGAAAAAGGTGACCATGAGTAAGCTGGTGAGGGTTCTAAGAATGGCGGCTCGGCGCACAGCGGCCACAGAGTTGGCGATTTCCCCGAAGACGTCCCAAGCGGCCAAGGGAAACACGAAGGCGATGAGCAGGCTGGAATAGACCTCGACGCGCGCACGTTCCGGCGAATCGGGAGGCAAGGACAGAACGGCGATGTCGAACAGAACAGCCAGGACGCATGCCAGAGTGAGAAAGACATAGGTGCGCTGCAAGCGCAACGCGAGAACCCGCAGCAGCAAGGCCAGGTCGATAGCCGCTGCGGCATATTCCATCCATTGATTGAGTTGGCTTAGCATCAATTTTCAAACGCGAACAACGGGGGCAAGGCCAATCGAAAACGCGTTCTATCCTTATGTTGGCACGCCGTACGTTCCGGCGTTTCCGGTTGGCGGAAGCTCGACTTTCAGGGCCGCAGCCCGGGTGTTTGCCGGACCCGGCCCTGTTAGCATCCGCTATTGAATAGCCGGGATGGGTTGAATGAGCGAAAGGTCAATCGGTTGACCGGCGGCCGCGATCTCTGCGGCCAGCGCGGCGCTGGTTGATTCGATCACCATTTCGGCGATCGCTGCGTAAGGCCCCGTTTCGGGAATGGTGTGCGCGACAGCGGCGGCGATTTCGAGTTCCGTTAGAATGTCGGAAACCGTGACGCCGGCCTGCTTCGCCGAACCGCGTAACCGTTTGGCATGCAAGCGAATGCTCGCCACATTAGCGGGCGAGGCTTGCATGTCGGTTTGAAAAGCGTTTTCCAGCGCGACGATGGCAACCGTGAGATTACCGATCATCGCCGACACCTCAGCCTGCGACGCGGGCTGGATGCGGAAGGCGGAATACGCAGCTAAAGCCGCGTTGTAAGACGCGCTGGCTTCATTGAAGATGGGCGCTTCTTTCGGGTAACTGACCGTCACATTTGCCCCTAAAGAGGTGAGCGCGCCATGCGCCAAAAGCATTGTATCGTAAGTAGCGCCATCGAACGCGTTGATCTGATTGGGGTGGCTCGTCTGCGTGCTGCAACCGCTGGCAAACAGAAGACCGAGAACCGGCAGCGCGGCGGCTGCCCATTTGCATGAGTTAAACATGAGAACTCCTCTGGCCTCAGGCTAAAGAGAGGGCGGTTGGGACGTTCGCAAGAATGACGGTAACCTATTGAAAGGCAATAAGATATAATTTTGCAAAAAGCTGTGAACGCCGATTTCGGGGCTCTGAAGCCGACAGTTGAAGGGATTAAAACGGGCGGGGGCCGTGGATTTTCCGGATCGCTGGCGATCAACTCGTACAAATGAATCGCGCGTTGCGAAGACAGCGTCATGAGCGGGATCGCGAATTGCGTATCATGCGCGCTCGCGCTGGTGAGTAGCGCGCTGATCGGGATTTGCCCATCGGCTGTAAGCTGTATACTTTTTCCTGTTACCTTTGGGGGGAGTGCGGTGAGGAAAATGGCTACTGAGTCGCCTGCGATCCGGTTTAACGATCTATCGATTCACGGTTTTCGGCGGCTGTATGACGTTCATTTGCCGTTTAGGCCGTTGACCGTGATGATCGGCGCGAATGGGACGGGGAAGACGTCTGTGCTGGATGTCTTAACGTTGCTGGCGAATTCGGCGCAGGGCAAGCTTAGTGACTCGATATCGGAGTTGTCAGGGCTGACGAGCATTCTGACGTACGATAGGGCCGAGGAGTTGCATCTCGGAATCTCGATGAAGATGCCCACCGACGAGCCGCTAGAGTACTCGCTGGGGCTGAAGCAACAGGGCATCAGTTATGTAATCAGCGACGAAAGGCTGCTTCAACGACCTTTGAATGGCAGTCCGCCTTTCTTACATATCAATTCGTCTGGTACGGTTATTCAATTTTCGGAGAAGAGCCGCGCGCTGCACTTTGCTCCGGCTTGGAAGCATGAGCCGCTGGAGACCTCGCTTGCTCAGGTGCCAAAAACGTTGGCCGAGCCGGAAGAGTTTCGGAGTCGCCTTTCCTCCGCGAACTCTTTTCGAGTGATGAATGTAGACGCACGATCTCCCGTTCGCCTCCCCCAGCCAATGCGTCCGGCACTCCTGCCTGGGCGGAACGGCGAAGATCTCGTGTCTTGCCTCTTTTATCTTCGAGAGACGGAACGTGCCCGCTTCGAGGCGATAGAAGACACGCTCCGCGCCGCTTTCCCACGCTTTGATCGACTCGACTTCCCTCCCGTAGCCGCGGGGACACTGGCTCTCGCGTGGCGGGAGACTGGTTTCTCGCATCCGCTGTACATGCACCAGCTCTCGGAAGGCACTCTGCGCTTCCTCTGGCTTGCGACGTTATTGCAGAGTCCCGGCTTAACAGCGCTTACGCTGATCGACGAGCCGGAAGTGAGCTTGCATCCGGAGCTCCTGAATTTGCTGGCTGATCTGATGCGTGAAGCTTCTAGGCGAACGCAGTTGATTGTAGCCACTCACTCGGATCGGCTGATTCGCTTCCTGCGGCCGGAGGAGGTTGTGGTGATTGATTCCGGCGAAGACGGGATGAGCACGCTGACGTGGGCGGACCGGCTCGACCTTGACGAGTGGCTGAAGGACTATTCGCTCGATGAGCTTTGGAGTAATGGCCGCCTTGGGGCGCGGTAGGTGAAGATCACGATCATCGTGGAGGGCCGGACGGAGCAGGCTTTTATGCCTCACTTAATTGGCTTCTTAAGGCCCAGGTTGACCGGCAAGATGCCTCGGCTTGATCCTTTCCCATGCGATGGGCGGATTTACACGCGAGAGAAGCTCAGGCGGACCGTCGAGAGGTTGCTTGGCGGGCGCGAACCGTCGGATGCGGTGATCGCGTTGACCGACGTTTATACGGGGACCGACGATTTTGTGAATGCGCAGGATGCCAAGGCCAAGATGCGTGCATGGGTCGGAGACGAGGCGCGATTCTATCCGCGTGCGGCGCAGCACGATTTCGAAGCTTGGCTTTTGCCTTATTGGGATGAGATTCAAAAGATAGCCGGCCATAATCGCAATGCGCCGAAGGGAGCGCCGGAATTGGTCGATCACGGGCATCCACCTTCGCAACACATCAAAGAGCTTTTTGAAACTGGCAGTTGCGGCAGGAGTTACTCAAAAGTTCGGGATGCGAATCGAATACTTAAGAATAAAGACCTTACGATTGCCGCAGAGCAGTGCGCCGAGTTGAAGGCGTTTTTGAATACGATTATCGGATTGTGCGGCGGCGAGCGGCTCTAGCGCTTTTTGAAATCAGAATGCTTAGTCCGACGCTTGCTAGCGCGCGGCTCCGTTAGCG
>Ga0302324_100028281_pt1 | contig 10657 bp, 13 predicted proteins | sample Palsa_T0_1_FD_201949 | JGI IMG/M metagenome (GOLD analysis project Ga0302324, IMG submission 201949) | Peat permafrost microbial communities from Stordalen Mire near Abisko, Sweden - Palsa_T0_1 | ecosystem: Environmental > Terrestrial > Soil > Palsa > Peat permafrost | place: Sweden: Abisko...
TACTCGAAGAACTTCGTTCCGCACGTCGGCAAGAGATAAAAGTTGTCAAGCTTGCCGCTTGACGGCAGACGCCCGAGGACTTGCTTTTGGAACTGCGGCCAATCACCGCCGGAGATGATCGAGACCTTGGCAACGCTCGAGAGCACGGCCAATAAGTTTGCCATCTCGTCGTCAAGCGCGGACTTGCTCTGCGCAAGCGTACCGTCAAGATCGAAGACCACGAGCTTTTTCATGGGGACTGCTTCTTTGCTCGCGAAGCTTGCCCTATGGACGACGCGGGCAAGATCATCACGGACCTCGGTTTGATTCCGCACCCTGAGGGCGGCTGGTATGCGGAGACATACCGCAGTGCGCTAATGGTACACGCGCACGGTGCGCAGCGTAGTGCCTTGACCAACGTGTACTTCCTCCTGGATGGAACGACGTTCTCTGCGTACCACCGGCTCGATGCCGACGAGACGTGGCATTTCTACCGCGGAAATGATTTGACGATCTCGATCATCGACGCCGACGGCGTCTTGGAAGAGCGCCGTCTCGGGCTCGATGGCCCGTGGCAAACAACGGTCGTCGCCGGCTCGTACTTTGCCGCACGTCTCACGAATCAAACGGGCTACGCACTCGTCGGGTGCAGTGTTGGGCCGGGATTCGAATTCGCCGGTTTCGAGATCTCAAAGCGCGACGAACTCATTGCGTGCTTTCCGAAGCACCGAGAGTCGATTCGGCGGCTAACGCGCGTCTGAGCTAGCGGCCGTATCGGCCGATAATTTGTGCGCGCGCGAGCACGTGACCGCGCAGCGCCGGTTCGACGGCGAGACCGTTCGGGATGCTGACATGCGAAACGTTCAACGCGTAGAGCGTGAACACGTAGCGATGCGGCTTTCCCGGCGGCGGACATGGACCGTCGTAGTTTGCATCACCGAAATCGTTCTTGCCGAACGTTCCAGCATTGGTCGATCCGGCGGCGCCGCTGCCGGCTGCAAGCCCGCGCGCTGCCGGAAGAATGTTGTACGCGATCCAGTGCCACCAACCGCCGGCGTGCGGTGCATCCGGATCGAAGACCGTCAGAACGAAGCTGCGCGTACGGGCCGGTGCGCCCGACCAGCGCACCATTGGCGAGATGTTCGCACCGCCGCAACCTGTATAGACGTTCTTCGTCGGCAATGTCGCGTTCGGCATAAAATCAGCTTGTAAGCCCATTGCCAAGATGAGAGCAGCGATCATTACTATGTAACCCTCTCGCGGTCGGAGGGACTCGAACCCCCAACCTACAGGTTCGAAGCCTGGTGCTCTATCCAATTGAGCTACGACCGCGTGGAGCTGTGTCTACTCCCTCCCGGCAGTGTTTTCTTGCGTGCTTACCTGGGAATCAAGTGAGCGAGAGGAGACGTACATTGGCAGCCAAACGCAAGCGCACGAAAACGACGAAACGCAAATACTCGCCGTCAGCCAGCGCCGACGTCGAGCAAGAAATGCACGAATTCAAGCGGGGAGAAGCGCGCTCCGGCCGCTCGGGTAAAAAGGTCAAAAGCCGGAAACAAGCCATCGCCATCGGCCTTTCCAAGGCGCGGCGTAAGGGCAAGCGCGTCCCGGCGGCCCCTAGTAAACGGAAGCGCAGCTAGGGCCAAGGCGCTACTTCGCACTCATTCGTTAGGAGATTACATTGGCAGGCTTACTCTGGACCATTATCGTCGTACTTTTCGTCCTCTGGTTGATAGGCTTCGCCGTACACCTTGGGGGCGGCCTCATCCATCTTTTGCTCGTCATCGCACTCATACTGATCGTCGTCAACCTACTCAGCGGTCGACGCGCAGTGAGCTAAGACAACACTAGAACGAATAGCGCCGTAAGCCCCCGTCGACGGGGATTACGGCGCCCGTTATATACCGCGCGCGCGGCGAGGCAAGAAAACAGACGAGATTTGCAATGTCGTCGGGGCGTCCATATTCCCCGACGGGTATCTCGTGCTGCGATTGCCATTCGCGATACTCGGGCGTATAGTTGCGCAGGATCTGCTCGCTCAAAATGCGACCCGGCGGAATCGAATTGACAGTGATGCCGAACTTGCCGACCTCACGCGAGAGGCCTTTCGCCCACGCGTGCATCGCCGCTTTCGCAGCGAAGGCTGCGTTGAGGCCCTCCGGCTCCGACTTGCCGGTGATGTTGATGATGCGGCCCCAACCGCGATCGATCATTTGCTTAAGTAAGGCACTAGTGAGTTGACGCTGACGCGTGAAATTGAGCGTCATCGCTTCGACCCATTTCTCTTCGGGTGCATCAATCGGCAGCGGCCGGCTTCCGCCCGCGCAGTTGACGAGAATCTCGACGTGCCCCATCTTCTCGAGCGCGGTCTCCGCGAGATTCTCGGCCGCGCCCTCATCCATGACGTCGACGACGATGATGTGCGGACGGATTCCGCCCGCGTCAACGATCTCATCGGCAAGCTCGTGCAAGAGATGCGTGCGACGCGCCGCGACTGCAAGCGTGGCGCCCTCGGCAGCGAGCGCAAGCGCAATCCCGCGCCCAATTCCCGTGCTGGCACCGGTGACGAGCGCCGTACGGCCTGTGAGCTCGAGGTCCATTACTCGCCTTGTTCCGATGCGAAGCGAATGAGTGCGGCAAGACGAAAGAATCCGTGCATGAATTTTCCGTACGGGAGCGTCACGAACAACCCGAACACGACGCTGAGATGCACGATCAACAATACCCCCATGGCCGGCGTGCCGCGGAACACAAGCAACAGAAGGCCCGTTGCCGCGATCGCAAAGAGAAACGCCAGCAGCAGGATCGAGCGCCCGCGTTCGCCTTTGTCGCTCAATGCAGCGTCATGCTCGCGCAGCAGCGAGAAAAGGCCGGCGCATCCGATCAGCAGCGCAATTCCTCCGAGCGTTCCAAAGATCACCGGCAAGCTCGCAAGCGGATACGGTGCACGCCATCCGAGGACGTTATCGTAGAATGCGGCGATGACGGTTGCCAAAAAGCACGACAAGAATCCATAGAAGACGAGATGATGGAATACCCGACGCGTTTGCGCGGGCCGTTCGTTTTCCTCGATGCAGCCTTCTCCGCCGCCGCCGAGGTTCACCAGGCGTAGCGCGTCGGACCATCCGCGGAGAATCGCACGATAGTCAGCGCGCTGCTTTCCGCGAAAGGCTCCGTAGCGTAATCCGAAGACCAGCAGCGCCCCAGCCAATGCCCACGCGCCGGCAAACAGAAATAGCCGCACCATCTCATCGTGTGGGATCACATCGTAGAATGCGCCGCCATCGTGACGGGCAAACAGTGCCGCCGGGGCCGTGCTCCCCAGCAACGTGATGAAAAGCAGTCCGACCATACCGATGCCCAGCATAAGGATGGTTTTCCGGCTCGGCAGCTGATAGCTCTGGACGCGAATCTGCGAGAGCGTCTGCGGCACGTTGACGCCGAACTCGTGCGGCGGCGCATACTGACAGGCGGGAAGACATGCACCGCAGTTGTGGCAGAGATTCGCGAGGTAGCCGAGATCGGCGGGTGTGAATTGCGTTCGCTTCTCCATCGCGGGAAAAACGGCGCAGTAGCCTTCGCAGTAGCGGCACGCGTTGCAGATTGTCATGATGCGTACACCCTCGGTTGCGAGCGACGGCTCAAGCCATGACATGACGCGCGGCTCCTTCCCCAGCAATGCGTCCGAACGTCGTGCCGATCGTCATCCCGATTCCGCCGAGATACCCTTTGCGCAAAATGTTGCCTGCCATGATCTCACCGGCGGCAAACACGTTGGGCGAGGGTTTGTCATCTTGAAGCAACACTTGCGCGTGCTCGTTCACCTTCACGCCGAGATATGTGAACGTGATTCCCATACGGAGCGGATAACCCCAAAACGGTGGCGTGTCGATCGTGCGCGCCCAATGTGATTTCGGCGGCGTGATTCCGCTTGTCGTGCAATCGTCGAGAATCTTGTGGTCGTAGCTTCCGGGACGGACGGCTGCGTTGTAATCGCGCACCGTTTGCGCAACGCTATCAGGATCGAGATTGAGCGCCGCTGCGAGTTCGGGAATCGAGTCGGCCGCAATCGGAGGGTAGACGGAAGGCATGAAGCCTCCTTGCGCCTTCGCGTCGACGATCGAGTACGCGATCTGATCCGGTTGCTGCGCGATCAGACGGCCCCAGATCGCGTAACGCTTCGGCCACAAGTCTTCGCCTTCGTCATAAAACCGTTGGCCGTTCGTATTCACGACGATCCCAAGCGTGATCGAATCAAGGCGAGTGACGATTCCGCCGTCGTATTTCGGCGAGCGAGCGTCGATCGCAATCGCGTGGCATTGCGTCGGATCACCGATCATTTGCGCACCGCCATCGATGAGCTCACGCAAGACCCATCCCATGTTATACGGCGTCCCGCGCACCAGAAAATTATCGGCAGCCGGGCCCCAGACTTCGCGCAGCCAGCGCAGATTCGATTCAAAACCGCCGGCGGCCGCGACCAAAACGCGCGCCTCGACACGCTGCGTCGCACCGTTCTGCGTGTACAATGCGGCGACGAACCGCCCATCCGACATCTCGAGCCTGCGCACGTCGGCTTCGTAAACGACGCGGACGCCGAGCCGTTCGGCTGCACGATAGTACGCATTGACGAGCGCCTTCCCACCGCCGAGAAAGAACGCGTTGGTGCGCGACAGCTGCAACGTACCGCTGAGCGCCGGCTGAAAGTGTGCGCCGTGCTCTGCCATCCACGCCCGCACGTCGGCCGATGACTGAATCGTCAGACGCGCCAGGTGCTCGTCGGTATCGCCACCCGTGACGCGCAAGAGATCTTCAAAGTATTCGCTCTCGCGATACGCCTCGGTGAGTATGCCTGTCGGCGCGTCGTGCATGCACCGGATGTTGCGCGTGTGCCGGCTGTTACCGCCGCGAAAATCTTTCGGCGCGCACTCGAGCAGCAAGACGCGCGCACCTAACTTCGCAGCAGAGATTGCCGCGCAGAGCGCCGCGTTGCCGCCGCCGATAACGAGGACGTCTTCCAACGTTAGTGGATGAGAAAAGGCATCTCGCGACGGACGTGTCCGTCGATCGCGACATTAACGGAGTACAAGCCTTTCGCCGGCACGATGAACCCGCTCAGATCCGCGGGAAACGCGTGGCGATAACGCAGCCCCGGAACGTAATTGAGCGGACGCGTGATGTCCCAATTGATTGTAAAGACTCCGAGACTATTGCCGTCTTCTTCAACGAGCTCGCCCGTGATGACCGCCGTCTTTCCGAAATCCGTGCCGTCGGCCGAGATCACCAGCCCGCAATTTGCTTTGAGCGGCCAGGGAAACGGCCCGTCCGCTGAAACGGCGTTCGCGCCAACGCCGATGAGGTTCATAAGGTAGTGATTGTCATCCATCCATTCAGCCTGAGCGCAGAGCAGGACAGCGTCGATGTCCACCATTTTCGGCCCGTTCCCCGAGGGGGCTCCTAGCACCCACTCAGAGAAAAGGAAGCCGGGATGATCGTTAACTCCATCGAGATCATGTTTGGCGGGCAAGCCGGGGACGGCAGCCTTACAACGGGAGACCTCATCGCCGGCGTTTTCAAGCGGATGGGTCTCGAAGTCTACACCTACAAAGACTTTCCCTCACGCATACGCGGCGGCCATACGAATTACGTGATCCGTGCGCAGCAACGCGAGAACTACGGAATGGCCGACATGGTCGATTGCCTCGTTGCATTCGATCTCGAAGCGGTCGAAGCGCACATCGAAGAGATGCGCCCCGGCGGATTCGTTATCTTCGACAACACGTCGGAGCAAATTCCCGACGATGTGCGACGCGCGGATATTAATTGGTATGAAATTCCGCTCGCAAAGATTGCGAAAGACGAGCTCAAGGCCGAGATCGTTCGCAACACAATTTCACTTGGCGTTCTCGGTGCGCTAATCGGTATGGATCCCGAAGTCATGCACGGCGAAGTCGCCGCGCTCTGGAAGCGCAAAGGCGACAAAGTCGTCGAGATGAACGTCGGCGCGGTCATCGCCGGCGAGCGCTACGTGAAAGAACATTTTGCCGAACGCCCATCCGGTTATTCGTTAACGAAAGGCGTCGACGGCGAGCGTCTCTTGATGATGGGCAACGATGCGATCGCGTACGGCGCGCTCGTTGGTGGCTGCCGGTTCATGGCCGGTTATCCGATTACGCCGGCGACCGACATCCTTGAGTGGATGGCCAAATACTTACCGCAGCACGGCGGCGTCGCGGTTCAAGCCGAGGACGAGCTTTCTGCGATCAACATGACGCTCGGCGCAGCCTTCACCGGTGCGCGCGCGATGACGGCGACATCGGGACCCGGACTCTCCTTGATGACGGAAGCGATCGGACTTGCGGGTGTGCTCGAGATTCCGGTTGTGATCGTCGAATGCGCGCGCGCGGGTCCGTCGACGGGCATGCCGACGAAGACGGAACAAAGCAACCTCAACCACATCATCTTCGGCGGTCACGGCGAGATTCCAAAAGCCGTGATCTCGCCGGGAACGGTCGAGGAATCGTTCTACTTTGGGGCGCTCGCATTCAATCTCGCCGAGAAGTATCAGATGCCGATCTTCCTTCTGACGGAACAGGCCCTCTGTCAGAGCAAGGCGACGCTTCCGCTGCTCGAGTTCGGCGCGCTCGAGATCGATCGCGGCAAGCTGATCGGTCACAACGGCCACTCCAACGGCAACGGGCACGGCAAGGTCGTGTTCGGCGAATATAAACGTTTCGCGCATACCGACGACGGCGTTTCGCCGCGCGTGATCCCGGGTGTCGAGGGCGGCATGCACTTGGCCGCCGGCTCCGAGCACAACGACGCGGGCGTCATCACCGAGAACGTCAAGAATCGCGCGAAGATGATGGAAAAGCGCATGCGCAAGCTCGAGTCAATGCGCGAAGATCTTCCGAAAGGAAATATCTTCGGCGATCCGTCGGCTGAGGTTGCGATTATCGGCTGGGGCGCCAATCGCGGCCCAATCGTCGAGGCACTCGATCGATTGGCAGCGGCGGGAACGAAGACGCGCTTCCTTCAGATGCGTACGCTCTGGCCGTTCCCGGAAGACGAAGTGCGCGACTTCATCAAGGGTGCGAAACACGTCTTTGTCGTCGAGAACAACTTCACCGGACAGCTCGACCGTCTGATTCGCGTGGTCGTAGGGCCGCTCGAATACATGCACAGCGTCCGGAAATACAATGGCCGTGCCTTCCGTCCAATCGAGATCATCGAACCGATCGAACGCGCGCTCTCATCCACCGTTCTGGCGAGGACCTGATCGTGACAGCCGTTCTAACTCCAAAAGACTTTGCAACGGCCACCCCTTCGTGGTGGTGTCCCGGCTGCGGTGACTACGGCGTCCTTTCAGCGCTGAAGTCCGCACTTGCCGATCTCGGTAAAAATCCGAAAGACGTTGCGTTCGTTTCGGGCATCGGCTGCTCGGGCAAGATCAGCGGATACTTGCACTCGTATGCGTTTCATGGCGTTCACGGACGCGCGCTTCCGGTTGCAACTGCAGTCAAGCTCGCGAACAAAGAGTTGACCGTCATCGCCGCGGGCGGCGACGGCGACGGTTACGCGATTGGCGCCGGACACTTCATTCATGCGGTGCGCCGCAACCCCGACGTCACGTACATCGTGATGGACAATCAAACGTACGGACTCACCAAGGGCCAAAGCTCGCCGACGAGTCAAACCGGCTACGTCACCGGCACGAGTCCCAACGGGCACCCGGAAGCTCCGATGAACGGCCTCGTCGTGGCGCTTGCCGCAGGCGCAACATTCTTGGCGCGCGGTTTCTCCGCGCATCCAAAGTTGCTGGTCGAACTTCTGAAGCAGGCGATCTCACACAAGGGCTTCTCGATCGTCGAAGTCGAGTCGCCGTGCGTCACCTACAACAAGATCAACACATACGCGTGGTTCAAAGAGAATACGTTCTATCTCGATGAAACCTACGATCCGACCGACAAAGTCGCCGCGTTCAAGATGCTGATCAACGAAGGGAAGATGCCGCTCGGAATCTTCTATCGCGAAGATCGCGCAACGCTCGAGGATCTCGCGAACAAAGCTGCGACGCCCGTCGTGAAGCAATCGCTCAACGGCGATATGAAACGCTTCGCCTCAATCCAAGAGCAGTATCGCTAGCGCAGAGCGCTAGTTACTGATTGATTTAAAGACTTCTTGGCCGTTGCCGGTGTTGACTTTGTTCTTGCCGGGCGGCGGTTTTGGCTTCGGCGTCGCGAGATACTGCGCGGCGGTTCCGCCGTTGACGTAAACGCTGTTGGCCCACGGCGGCACGTTGCCGTGGCGGTTCTGCGCATTGTGGCCGTTCCGGTTCGAGTGCGAGGTCGACGCTTTCGAAGACGCCGAGGTCTTCGATGGAGCGGACGCAGCGTGCGTTGTGCTTTGGGTGCTCTGCGCGCTAACGAGCGCCACGGGGGCGAACGCTGCGAGCACAAACGCGATTGCGAGTATCCGGCGGACCATGCCTAGCTTGTTCCCTTAATTCGGAGGCTAGGCCCGCAAAGCAAGCCCGAGATTGGCTAAAATTGCGTCGGTGACTTCGGAGGTCTTGGCCGTTCCGCCGAGATCGGGGGTGACGGAGCGCTTTTCTTCCAGGACACGCCCAACCGAGCGCTCGATCGCCTGCGCGGACTCGGTCTCGCCCAGCCAGTCGAGCATCATCGCAGCCGCCAAGATCGAGGCCGTCGGATTGGCGAGCTGCTTGCCGGCGATATCGGGCGCCGAGCCGTGAATCGGCTCGAACATGGCCGGCTTGCGGCGCTCGGGATTGACGTTGGCGCTGGGGGCGAGACCGATGCTGCCCGTCGCGGCCGAGGCTTCATCCGAAAGAATGTCGCCCATGAGGTTCGTCGCGACGACGACGTCGTAGGTCGAGGGCCGCGTGATCATATACATGCTCGTCGCGTCGACATGGGCTTTGGTGGTGCGCACGTCCGGATAGCGCGCCGCAACCTCCTCGAAAACCGTGTCCCAAAGTACCATCACCAGCGCCAGCGCGTTTGATTTCGTGACGCAATGGACATATTTTTTTCCGTTACGCTTGCGCGCAACTTCGAATGCATAGTTGATGATGCGTTCGGCCCCGCGGCGCGTGATGACGGTCGTCATCATCGCGACCTCGTTGGGTGTCCCGGCGTGGACGCTTCCGCCGGTATTCGAGTACTCGCCTTCGGTATTCTCGCGCACCATCACGAAATCGATCGGATCGGTTTGCTTGAGCGGAATCTGCGTGCCGGGCCACCATTTGACAGGGCGCACGTTTGCGTACAGATCGAGACCCTTGCGAATCGGATGCATCATCTGCGCGGAGCTAAAGCGATCCGGAACGTTCGCGGGGTCACCGTGCGCGCCCATGTAGATTGCATCGAAGGGCGTCAGCAGCTCAACGATATTCTCCGGCGCCGCACGTCCGGTCGTCAACACATGACGCGCACCCCACGGGAACGTCTTGAAGCTGAACTTGCAAATGCCGGCATTTTCGAGCTCGCGCAGCACGCGCAAACCCTCGTTCGTAACCTCCGGGCCGATGTTGTCACCCGGAATGACCGCGATCCGATATTGGTTCATGCTTCTATTCTCACTATATTCTTAGGCATTTGCGCAAGGATTTTTGCCGTGTTCCGGAACCATTTCCGCATGATTCGCATCGTCGGTAGTTTGGTTGCCTTGGCCGCTTTGGCGATTGTCGCGGTCGGATGCGGCGGCGGCTGCAGCTATTGCACGACCGTCTCCAAATGCACCGTGCCGGCTGGGATGCAGTATTCGCTGGTCTATCCTGTGCCGAGCTCGACCGGAAATCCCACGAACCTCTCTGAGGTGGTAGTCGCGACATCCGGAACGCTCCCGCCCACCTGGATGACCGGCAACGGCTGGGACATCGTGCTCAACTACACGGCGACTGGCGCGTATCCAGGCTCTGCTCTCGGTGGCGAATTCACCGCGACGACGCCTAGCGCGATTCCGACGCCGAACGCGACGCCGGCGTTCGCAAATCCATCGTATTTTCAGAGCACGTTCAGCTACGCTTCAAATGCGAACGCACCGCTGCCGCCCGGAACGTCGATCACGGCGACACTCAACAATCTCAATTCGAGTTGTTATCCCGGCGTGACGATCGGAACATTTTCGACTTAGAGCAGCTTCTCCATCGCCATGACATCAATAGGGCGCCCGTCGAGGCGCCCTTGTTCTTTGAAGATACCGACTTCACGATAGCCGAGGCCACGATACAACCGTTGACCCGCCTCGTTGAACGGAAACGTAAAGAGCACGATCTTATAAAATTCGTTCTCGCGCGCAACGCGCTCGAGTGCGGCAAGCAACGGCTTGCCGACGCGCGTTCCGCGTGCCGAACGCTTTACATAAATTGAAAGATCTGCGACTCCGTCGTACGCGCACCGGTGCGAGTACGGGTTGAGCGAAGCCCAACCCACGATTTCACCCTCGCGCTCGGCGACGAGGACGGCGTACCGGCCGGCGTGACGTTCCCACCACTCGGCAATTTCAGCCGAATCTTTTGGATCTTCGTCCAACGTGGCGACACGATCCGCGATTCCTTCGTTATAAATCTGTCGGATCGACTCCAGATCGGCCAATTCGGCGCGCCGAATCGCGAGTGCTTCGATCATTTAACGAAAGATTTTCGATATTTGTA
>Ga0302324_100028282_pt1 | contig 10656 bp, 10 predicted proteins | sample Palsa_T0_1_FD_201949 | JGI IMG/M metagenome (GOLD analysis project Ga0302324, IMG submission 201949) | Peat permafrost microbial communities from Stordalen Mire near Abisko, Sweden - Palsa_T0_1 | ecosystem: Environmental > Terrestrial > Soil > Palsa > Peat permafrost | place: Sweden: Abisko...
TGGTCTTGCCCGTGCCGCTGAGACCAAAGAAGATGGCCGTATCTCCCTTTGGGCCTTTGTTGGCGGAGCAGTGCATGCTCAGCACGTTCTTTTCGAAGGGGAGCAGGAAATTCAGAATGGTAAAGACTGCCTTTTTTATCTCACCCGTGTAGGCGGTGCCGGCTAATACGATCAATTTATGCCGGAAAGAGATCACCACGGCAGTGGAACTACGCGTACCGCATTCAGCGGGGTTGAGGAGCAGGCCGGGGGCAGCCAGGATTTGCCAGTCCGGCTGGAAATCCTCCAGTTCTTCCTCCTGCGGGCGAAGGAACATATTATAAGCAAAGAGATTGCCGCTTGGGTTTTCATTGATGACCCGGATGTTTTGCCGGTAGCGCGGGTCTGCGCACACATAGCAATCGCGTACGAACAGCTCGGGACATTGGTTGAGCCAGGCGGTGACGGCGGTAAAGATCCGGTGAAAATGTGCCGGGTCGATGGCCTGGTTGAAGTCATTCCAATGGACGGCGCCGGCAGTAATCTCATCTTTTACGATGTAGCGGTCTTTGGGGCTGCGACCGGTAAAGGCGCCGGTCCGGATCACCAGGGCCCCGGTTTCGCCCAGCACTCCTTCTTTACGTTTGAGGCAATGCCGGACGAGATCACCAGGTGGGAGTTGATAGTGAATGGTATCGGAGATGCGCAAACCAAGACGAAGCAGGTTATCCGTCGGGATAGCAATGACAGGCACTGACATAAGAGGCAATCGTTTGTTTCGGACAAAGCTAAAATTAAATTTTTCAATAGCAGGGTCAAAATGACTGCAGAAATTAGAAATTATCAAATTTGACAACGTCTTTATTGAAATATAACTAATGACTAACGAACGTTAGTTTGAGGCTGTCCGAAGAAAACGACTATTTAATAATCATTCAATAAATTTGCATTCCTTCTGACTGATCCCTAATAAGCCGACCCGACATAAACCAATATGAACGGATGAAGTATTATCCTGAAATTCCGGAGTTATTTACCGCGAACAGGGCGAGGTTTGCTGCTGCCCTGGAGCCCGGTTCTATCGCGATTTTTGTCAGCAATGATGAGATGCCATCGAATGGGGATGCTCATTATGCCTTCCGGCAGAACAGCGACTTGTTCTGGTTGTCCGGTATTGTCCAGGAAGACAGCATGGTCATTTTATTTCCGGAGCATCCCGATGTCCGGTATCGGGAAGTGTTGGTGCTGGTCCGGCCAAACGAGCTGAAGGAGAAATGGGATGGGCGGCGGCTGCGTGCGGAAGAGGCGAAAAAGATTTCCGGCATTCAGACGGTGTTGTGGCTGGACGCCCTGGATTCGCTGTTACAACAATGGGTGTATATGGCGGATTTTGTTTACCTGGGCTCCAATGAAAATGATCGTCGCGGCGGCCCTTTGATCACGCGTCAATATCGTTATATCCGGGAAATGAAGGAAAGGTATCCCCTGCATCAATACCGGCGTTCGGCCCGGATCATCAGGAATCTGAGGGCGGTCAAAACAAAGCTGGAGGTATCCCTTATGCAGGAGGCGGCTGACATAACCGGCGCTGCTTTTCAGCATCTGTTATCTTTTATCAGGCCCGGGGTCATGGAATATGAGATAGAATCGGAGATCTACCGGAGTTTTTTGTCGAGGCGTTCGCCGGGGCCGGCTTATGAGAGCATTATTGCTTCGGGGGATCGGGCGCGGACGCTTCATTATATTGCCAACAACGGTGAGTGCCTTGATGGGGAACTGGTGTTGATGGATTTCGGTGCTTTGTATGGAGGTTATAGTGCGGATATGACGCGGACGGTGCCGGTGAATGGACGGTTCACTGTGCGTCAGAAAGAGGTATACGATGCCGTTCTCTCTCTCCACCGGTATGCGAAGAGCCTGCTGAAACCGGGTATTGGTCTGGCTGCCTATCATAAAAAGATGGGGGAGCAGGCCACCGAGGTTTATATCGGTATCGGGTTGTTGACGGAGGCCGAGGTGAGAAATCAGTTGCCGGAGAGTCCGGCGTATATGAAATATATGTATCATGGGGTGTCTCATCATCTGGGTATCGATGTGCACGATCCGGGGCCGCGTAATGAGCCGTTGGAAGAAGGGATGCTGTTGACGGTCGAGCCGGGCGTTTATATCGAGGAGGAGGGGCTGGGTATCCGCATCGAGAATGATGTCTGGATCACGGCGGATGGGAATCTCGACCTGATGGAAAAGATCCCGGTTACGACGGAGGAGATAGAAGCGGCGATGAAGAAATGAAAATGTTGTAGGCGCAATGAAAAAATAAAATCCTAATTTTCGGATTATGAAGAGTATACCTAACCTGTTCACGTTGTTGAATTTATTCTTTGGCTGTCTCGCGGTGATCCTGATCCTGCAGAATGGTGTTACCGCCCTGGACAGCCCGGATGGGACCGGGACGCAGTTTATCGGCATGCCGGAGAAAACCGGGCTTGCATCTCTTTTCATCGGCCTGGCGGCGTTGGTGGATTTTCTGGACGGGTTGGTGGCGCGGCTGTTCAAGGCGACTTCGCCCATGGGCAAAGAGCTGGATTCGCTGGCCGATGTGGTCAGCTTTGGGGTCGCGCCGGGTATGATCCTTTATCAGCTCCTGAGGCTGAGTTGGGCGACGCAGGCAAATGGGCTGGATGTATCGGTTGGCTGGCTGCTGCCGGCCCTGTTGATCCCCTGTGCTGCTGCCTACCGGCTGGCCCGGTTCAATATAGACGATTCCCAGCAATATGGTTTTAAGGGTGTTCCCACGCCGGCGGCGGGTCTGTTGATTGCCTCGCTGCCTCTGATCTCCTGGTATACCAATAGCCGGTTGGTAGAAGCCGCGTTGCTTAATAAATGGGTTTTGTATGCGCTGATCCTGCTGATAGCCTATCTGATGACCAGCAATCTTCCGCTGATGGCTCTGAAATTTAAAGATACTTCGCTGCGTGGAAACATGCCAAAGCTGATCCTGGTTGCGTTGACAGTGGTGGCGGCGATATTTTTGCGGTGGCTGGCGGTGCCGGTGGTCTTCGTTTTCTACATTATTGTATCTTTGGTATTCAAAAATAAGACGACATGAATTTTTCTGTTCAGGTAAAAGTTATGCCATTAAAGGAATTGCTGGATCCCCAGGGAAAGGCGGTGATGGGCGGGCTGCAGAGTCTGGGACTCGGTAGCGTCAGCGATGTGAGGATCGGGAAAAGCATTTACCTGCAGATAGAGGCGGGTTCGGCGGAGGAAGCAAGACTGGTTGCGGAAGAGGCCGGTCGTAAATTGCTGGCCAATCCGGTAATGGAATACTTTGAGATTGCTGTAAATTAACTTTTCGTTTTGCTCTATATTGTTCCTTCTCCCATTGGTAATCTGCAGGATATTACGCTTAGAGCTTTGGAAGTGCTGAAGAAGGTGGACCTGGTTCTGGCGGAAGATACGCGGAATTCTTCCCGGCTGCTGAATCATTATCAGATCATCAAGCCGCTCTCGCCCTATCATCAGCACAATGAGCATAAGATACTGCACCACCTGGCTGAACAGTTGCTTCAAGGAAAATCGATGGCTTTGATCACGGATGCCGGGACGCCGGGTGTTTCGGATCCGGCATTTTTGTTGGTGCGGGAATGTATCCGGCTTGGGATTGTGGTTGAATGTCTGCCGGGTGCTACTGCTTTTGTGCCGGCGCTGGTGAACAGCGGGCTTCCGATGAACCGGTTTTGTTTTGAAGGCTTTCTGCCGCCAAAAAAAGGGCGGCAGACGTTGTTGAAACAATTGGCTATGGAAGAGCGGACGATGGTTTTTTATGAATCGCCGTTACGGCTGGTCCGGACGTTGACGGAGATGATGGAGCATTTTGGCGGGGAGAGAAATTGTTGTGTCAGCCGGGAGTTGACGAAGCTGTATGAGGAGAACCAACGCGGTTCGCTGCGCGCGGTGTGTGCCTATTTCCAGGAGAAGGGAGTCAAGGGGGAGGTGGTGCTGGTGGTGGAAGGGGCGCCGGCCCGGGGTCGGCGGCGGGAGGAGGAGACAGAGACGGAGGAGGAATTTATAACTTAAAATATGTCGTTTATGAAGAAGTTACTTTTTTATTGCGTGTTGATTGGCGGTGCGATGTTGCTGAATACGGAAGCACGGGCGCAGTTCAGGTCTTTACCGGCTGCGGTGACAGATTCCTTTAAGGCCAGATATCCCAATGCCCAGCAGGTGAGCTGGTCCGATAAGTTCAATGCTTTCCAGGCTAATTTTATGCAGGATACTTCCCTTTACACGGCCCGCTTCAAGGCTACCGGCGAATTTCAGTGGGCGGCGGTGAAAATCGCTCAGACATCTTTGCCGGCGGCGGTAGCGGATGGTTTTTCGAAAAGCAAGTATGCCGATCCGGACTGGAAGGTCGGGAGTGTGATCGTGCGTTATTTGCCGGGGGGGGTGGTTCAGTATACGATCAGCATTGCCAAAAGCGGTTTGCAGAAAAAGAATCTGTTGTTTAGCAGTACGGGTCAGCTCCTAAAAGATGACAGCACTTTATAAATCTGTAAGAAACAAAAAATAATGAAGAAAATCGTTCTTTTCGGGCTGACGGCCTGTCTGGCGCAGGGGATGGTCTTGGCGCAGCCGGATCGCGGGTCGCAATTGTCATCGGATCGCTGGCAGCAGCGGGTAAAATACTCGATGAATGTGAGGATGGATGTCCAGACGAATCGGTTTACCGGTAGTCAGACCTTAGCTTATACCAATAATTCACCCGATACCCTGTTCAAAGTGTTTTATCACCTGTATTGGAATGCTTTTCAACCGGGGAGTATGATGGATACGCGCAGCAGGGAATTGGGTAAGATCACTTATTCGGTTGGCCGGCGTGGCCGGGAGAGCCAGGACTGGGATCCCCGGATCCGGGATCGTATCCTGAACCTGAAACCGGAAGAGATCGGGTATCAGAAAGTGCTGTCGCTGTCGATGAATGGGGTGGCTCAGACTTTCACGGTGGACGAGACGATCCTGGAGGTGAAGCTTAATAAGCCCATACTGCCAAGGAGCACCGTTGTTTTTCAACTGCAGTTCGAAGCACAGGTTCCTTTACAGGTCCGGCGTAGTGGCAGGGACAACCTGCAGACCGGTGTCCGGTATTCGATGAGCCAGTGGTACCCGAAGATCTGTGAATACGATTATGAGGGCTGGCATCCCACGCCTTATGTTGCCCGTGAATTTTACGGGGTATGGGGAGACTATGATGTAACGATCTCTATCGACAAGACCTATCTCCTTGGCGGGACAGGTTACCTGGAAAATGCGGCCCAGGTAGGATATGGTTATGAGGCGCCGGGGACCAGGGTGGTGCGCCCGGCTGGCGATCTGTTGGTCTGGCATTTTGTCGCCCCGAACGTCCATGACTTTATGTGGGCGGCCGACCCTGATTACAAGCACCTGGTGCGCCGGGTGCCGAATGGTCCTGTCATCAATGTCCTTTACAAGAATAAGGACAAGGACCCGCAGCAGGATACGCTGTGGAATACGGTGGCGGATGCGGCGGTGCTGGTGCTGCCTTATATTGAAAAGACTTTTGGGAAATATCCTTACAAGCAGTATTCTTTTGTACATGGTGGTGATGGGGGTATGGAATACCCGATGGCCACGTTGCTCTCCGGTCCCGGTCTGGGCGGTGCTTTTCACGAATGGATGCACAGTTGGTACCAGGGGATGATGGGCACGAATGAGTCCATGTATGCCTGGATGGATGAAGGTTTCACCAGTTATGCGGAGCATCGCGTAACCGCCTGGTACCGGCAGGAGATGTTGCGGCTGCATCCGGGCGATAAGGGGTTGCAGGACCAGGTAGGACAAGATCGGGCGAGCCTCCCGCAATATCATTCCGAGGCCTATGGCGCTTATTTTACGCTTGTGAAGAGCGGGATGGAAGAACCGTTGACCACGCATGCCGATCATTTCAATACCAATTTTGCTTATGGTATTGGTTCTTATTTTAAAGGGGAGGCGTTCCTCGAGCAGCTGGGGTATATCGTTAGTGATTCGGTGAGAGACAGGATCCTGCTGGAGTATTACCGGCTTTGGCGGTTCAAGCATCCCAATGCCAGCGATTTTATGCGGGTAGCGGAGAAGGTAAGTGGGTTGCAACTGGATTGGTACAAGGAATATTGGGTGAGTACGACGAAGACGATCGACTATGGGATCGACAGTTTGTGGGAAGAGAATGGGAAATCAAAGATCCGGCTGAAAATGGTGGGATATATGCCGATGCCGGTCGATGTGCTGATCCAATATAAGGATGGCAGTAAGGAGCTGGCTTATATTCCGCAGTATCTGCAATTCGGTGAGAAGCCGGTGGAGGATGCCAGTATTCCCCGGACTACTTTTGAAGCGTGGAAGTGGACGAGTCCGATGTATACGTTTGAGCTGACGCATCGGTTATTGGACATCAAGAGTGTTGAGATCGATCCGACGCAGCGGATGGCGGATGTGGACAGGAAAAACAATAAGCTGGAATTGAACTGGTGATGGGGTAGATGATATTTATAGAGAAAGCCCGATTCGCTGAATCGGGCTTTCGGTTTTGGGATTGGGGTTGGGGGGATTTAGCTAACGGCCATAAAATTTGTTGACCGCCTCTACGCGGTTGTTGACATGCATTTTTTCATATATATGATAGACGTGTTTGCGGACGGTTTCCTGGCTGATAAAGAGCTTGGCGGCGATTTCCTTGTAGAGCATGCCGCGGGAGAGCAGTTCGAGGATCTCGTTTTCGCGGTTGGATAAGATGCCGAGGCTTTTGCCGGTGATGATCGTGCCGGGATTGTCGGAGACTGTGTCGGCGGGTCTTCCCTGGAAGGCGTTGACGACTTTGCGGGCGATCTGGCTGCTCATGGGTGCGCCGCCTTCGTATAATTCGCGGAGGGCGTCGAGGAGTTTGCCGGGGGCGGTTTTTTTCAGAATATAACCGTTGGCGCCTGCTTTCAGGGCTTCGAAGATCTTTTCATCTTCTTCATAGATGGTACACATCATAAAGAGGATTTCGGGATATAGCGGCTTGAGCTGGCGTACGCAGTCGATGCCGCTTTCTCCTTCGCCCAGGTTGATGTCCATCAGGACCACGTTGGGCTGTGCCAGGGGAATCTTTTGTAATGCAGTTTCAGCGTCGGGGAAAGATCCTGCCAGGGTATATCCGTCTGCCATCAGAATGATCTGTTCGAGGGCAGAGCGGATATCCTTATTATCATCTACAATGGAAACAGATATAGTCATGCTGTAAAGGTCTGATGTGTTGGTGAGAAAAAAATACCATTTTGTGGTAGTTTTTGGGGTTTTTGGGTGGTTTTGATTGGCTGGTAAGGGTATGGGTTGTATTTTTTGTCGGGAAGGGGTATCAATAAGGGATCTGGAGCAGATATTTTTCGCGGAAATATTCGAGTGGGAAGAGGCCGTGGATTTCCATCATTCCGGGCCGGAGGCCGCTGGCGGAGATTTCGGCCGCGAGGTCGCCGCCTTTGAGACAGATGAGGCCTGAGGGGGTAGGGGCGCCGGAAGTTTCGGGGGGTAGGGTGCTGGGGCGCCCGGAGGGTGGGGCGCCGGGGTGCTTACGCAGCAGGGGTTGGGACCAGGTCCAGAGTTCTTTGAGGGGGGCGACGGCCCTGGAGACGGCGACGTCGAATTTTCTATCCTTTATTTCTTCGGCGCGGCCGTGCATTGTAGTGATATTGGTCAGACCGGCGGCTGTTGCGACGGCCTCTACGACTTTTATTTTTTTGCCGATACTATCTACCAGGTGGAACCGCGTTTCCGGGAAAAAGATGGCCAGGGGGATACCGGGAAAGCCGCCGCCGGTGCCGATATCGATTACGGTCATAGCCGGGCGGAATTCGAAGGCTGCGGCGATGGCCAGGGAATGTAAAATATGTTTTTCGTATAGGCTGTCGATATCTTTACGGGAGATCACGTTGATCTTTGCATTCCAGTCTTTATACAGGTCTGCGAGGGCGGCCAGCTGCTGTTTTTGCTGCGGGGTAAAATCTGCAAAATACTGTAACACTATTTCCAGCTGGTCCGTGGCTTTTTCCATATGACGGAGGAAAAGATTAGATAATACGGGAACATCCAGATGTCCAGGAGCCACCACCAGGGGAACAGATCTTCTTCGCCCAGGCGGCGCATGGTCTTATGAAAGATAACACCCTGTACGATCAGGCGAATGCCAAAGACGGGCAGGGCCAGGCGCCAGTTGAAGAAGAGGCTGACGATCAGCAGCGGATAGAACAGCGTATGGGAGGCGGAGTAGAGACCAAGGAGGAGCTTATCCCGGGGCTTGTAGTATTTGGCGGCGCTGTGGTGGCGTGTTTTTTGGCGAAACCATTCCCCAAATGTCTTTTTTGGTTCCGACATCATAAAGGTATCCGGGTCTACAACGATCGCGGTATTGTCTTTGTTGGCGACTTTGTTGATGAAGAGGTCGTCATCGCCGCCGGGCAGGTGGTTGATAGCGGAAAAGCCTTTGTTGCGGAGGAAGACTGCCTTTTTATAAGAGAGGTTCCGGCCGACCCCCATATAGGGGAGTCCTGCCAGTGCATAGGAAAGGTATTGCAGGGCGGTGTGAAAGGTATCGAAGCGGATGATCTTATTGAGCATACCGGGACCTTTTTTGTAGGGGCTATAGCCGAGTACGACTTCGATGCCATCGTAATATCCGTCCTGCATTTTTTGCATCCAGAATTCGCTGGCGGGGATGCAATCGGCGTCCGTGAGCAGGACGATCTCGTGCCGGGCTTCTTTGATGCCCATGCTGAGGGGATATTTCTTACCGGGGATACCGATTGCTTCGTGTTCCAGGTTGACGATATGAAGTCCTTTGAAGGTCTTTTTGAATTCGTCGAGAAGGAAGCGGGTATCATCCTGGCTATTGTGATTGACCACGATCACTTCGTGGGTGCTGGGGTAGGTTTGAACAAGGGCGCCCGGGAGGTGGGTGACAAGGCGGGCGGCTTCATCCCGGGCGCAGATGATGACGCTGACGGGATGTTGCTGGGATTGTTCTTTTTTTGGGGGGGTATAGAAGGCGAGCCTTCTGAAGAACCATCCATAGTAGAACAATTGCACCAGGGTGATCAGACAAAAAACAATAAAAAACAGTTCAAGCCAGGGGAAACTCTGATACAGTTTTGTCATAAGCGTTCTGTGTCGGGTGCCTGCCTATTCTGACCCGCGCTGGGCGAAAATACAAATTTTCGGCGGAGGAGTGGTAAATTGCGCCGGCTAAACCGGACTTTGTCCGGTTTGCACTTTACGACCTTAAGGGAGGAAAGTGCAGATATTAGCAGTATTGCGATAAAAAATTATATTTTGCGGCAATTTTTTATCGCAATACAATGGCAGCATTACACTTTGAATTGCAGGGGTTATGCCCGCATTCGGCCGCCAGGGCGGCCCGGATCAGCACCGACCATGGGGAGATCCTTACGCCCATCTTTATGCCTGTCGGCACGTTGGGTAGTGTGAAAGCCGTATCGCAGCAGCAACTGGCGATGGATGTCAGGGCCCAGATCATTTTGGGGAATACCTATCACCTGTATCTCCGGCCTGGTCCGGAGGTACTGGAGCGGGCGGGCGGCTTACACGTGTTCAACGGCTGGGACCGGCCGATATTGACGGACAGCGGCGGTTACCAGGTGTTTTCGCTGTCCGGTACCAGGAAGATACAGGAGGAGGGCGTTATTTTTCAATCGCATATCGACGGTTCCCGGCATTTATTCAGTCCGGAGAAGGTGATGGATATCCAGCGGAGCATCGGCGGGGATATTATCATGGCTTTTGACGAATGTCCGCCTTATCCCAGTGAGCATGTGTATGTGGAGAAGTCTATGCGTCTGACACATCGCTGGCTGGACCGTTGTATCGCGAGGTTTGAGGGAACGGCAGACAAATATGGCTATACGCAAAATCTTTTTCCGATCGTGCAGGGCGGCGTTTTCCCCGATCTGCGGAAGGCCAGCTGTGATTATATTGCAGGTAAGGATGCGGCGGGAAATGCGATCGGCGGATTGAGTGTCGGGGAGACGGAGCAGGAAATGTACGATATCTGCGCTGCCTGTTGCGAGTCTTTACCGGTGGCGAGGCCGCGGTATCTGATGGGTGTCGGTACGCCCTGGAATATCCTGGAATGTATTGGCCGGGGTGTGGATATGTTTGACTGTGTGTTGCCGACACGCAATGGCCGGAATGCGATGTTGTTTACGTCGAAAGGGGTGATCAATATCGACAATAAAAAATGGGAATTGGATTTTTCGGTTATCGATGACGGGATCTCCTGTCCGACCAGCAATTTCTATAGTAAGGCCTATCTGCGGCATCTGCTCAAATCGAAGGAAATTTTGGGGCTGACGATCGCCAGCGTGCATAACCTGGCTTTTTATCTTCACCTGGTCGGGGAGGCGAGGAAGCATATTTTGGCCGGTGACTTTGACAGCTGGAAGCGGGGGCAGGTAGAGGTGTTGAAGACGAGATTATAGGGGGGTAGACCGCCCCGGTTTTGGTCAAGGGTGGGTGGATTTTCCCAATATTTCATCGATATAGATTATTTTGGAATGTTCGGTCTTTAGCATGGTTTTTTTGCCGATCCTTATTCTGAAAAGGGCCCGAAGCTGGTGATAAAAG
>Ga0302324_100028284_pt1 | contig 10656 bp, 5 predicted proteins | sample Palsa_T0_1_FD_201949 | JGI IMG/M metagenome (GOLD analysis project Ga0302324, IMG submission 201949) | Peat permafrost microbial communities from Stordalen Mire near Abisko, Sweden - Palsa_T0_1 | ecosystem: Environmental > Terrestrial > Soil > Palsa > Peat permafrost | place: Sweden: Abisko...
TTACGGCTTGAGTTCGGCGTCTGGAGTGGAGCAATTCTTTCGCGACCGCTATTTTGCGGCCCAGCCTGCGGGCACAATCCCCAAGCCCCAAGTATTCGTCGTTCCCGCCGCAGTGATCTACGATCTGAGCCTGGGTGGGGATTGGCGCATCACACCCACTGCGGAATCAGGTTATAAGGCGTGCCAGGCTGCGGCCGGCGGAAAAGTTGTCGAAGGCTGCGTGGGTGTGGGTGCCGGCGCGATGGTCGGACACTGGGGAAAGAATCCAACCAAGTCCGGGCTGGGCACCTCCAGCATTCGCGTCGGCAAAACCGGCATCGTCGTGGGGGCCATCTGCGCGGTCAACGCCTCGGGAGATGTCTACAACCCAAAAAACGGCGAGTTCGTAAGCGGATCGCGCACCGCGGACGGCAAGCATTTTTCTCCGGTGACGGAACGCATTCGCCAAGGCTTTAGCGTGGAACCGCCCCCGCCGGGCACACATACCACAATCGCCGCAGTGGCGACCAATGCCCGCTTTACCAAGACAGAAATGGCCAAGATTGCCCAGATGGCTTCTGCCGGGCTGGCGCGATGCATCAATCCGGCGTGGGGTCCCGGGGATGGGGATACCGTGTTCGCGATCTCCACGGGAACCATCGACACGCCGGTTTCTCACGGAGCGATCGGAGCCATTGCCGCAGAAGCCTTGTCCGAGGCCATTCTGCGTGCCGTAGTCAAGGCAACAGCGACCGCCGGCGTCCCCGCCTGGCGTGACGTGGTTGGTGCCTCCCCACCCACATCTTCTAAGGACTAAGCAATAATGGGTGCCCCATATCTCGCGTTTTTTGCGAGATGTGGGTGGGAAGTCTCCTAACCACAGACTCCGAGGGATGGGGCACCGCGGTGTTCACCACCCATAACAAAAATCTATCTAGTCCAGTGGATATAAGTATTTTGCACGCACCATATCCCTAGCCTAAAGTTCGCTAAGAAGCCACCTGTCACCCGCGGATTAACCATCCTCATCTATCTTTCCGTTTTCAGACCCAGCCTTGGAGGCGCCTGATGCGACGTCGTGTCGAAGAAATTGCCGGGCTCATTATGTTGTCGGGAGCATTTGCTTTTGTGCCCATGGTTCACGCGAGCGATGTATTGCTGCTGCATGGCCACGTCTATACGGCTGCAACCTCAGGCCCTAAATGGGCGGAAGCCATCGCGATCACGGGCGATCACATCGACGCGGTCGGAAGTGAAGCGGAAATTGAGAAGATGAAGACGGCGAAGACCAAGGTGATCGATCTTGGTGGCAAGACAGTGATCCCCGGGGTTACCGATAACCACGTTCACCTGTGGTTCGGATCGCTGGCCTTACACGGCTTCAATTTCTCCACGCCGGAATACAACATCACCGCGGACGCTGACCCTCAACTCTTCGCCAGCAAGATCAAGGAATACGCCGCCAGCCACCCCAAGGAAGCAGTGCTCATCGGCCGGGCATTTTTCAGCAATGGCGTGACCACACCCGCGCCCACACGCGCTGTGTTAGACAAGATCATTCCCGACCGGCCGCTGGTCATCCATGCCACCAGCGAGCATACCCTTTGGCTAAACTCCAAGGCGCTCGCGCTGGCAGGAATCACCAAGAAGCCTCTGCCAGAGGAGGCGGAAGAGAAATATGTCCTGCGCGATGCGCAGGGCGAGCCCACTGGAATTCTGCGCGAGGCGGCGATGGAAGTGATGGAGCGCGCTATCCCCGATCCTCCGCTGGATGAAAAAATGCAAATTCTGAGCGCAGGTGAGCACTACCTGAACAGCTTTGGCATCACCAGCGTGGTGTTGGCCACCGGCGGCCTTAGGGACCTGGCTGCTTACAACGAGCTGCGCAAACGAGGAGAGCTGACCCTACGCACGCGGCAGGCATTCGGGGCGGTCGCCGTCAATCATCATTGGTCGCCGCAGTTTCTAGCGGATCTCGAGAAGGCCCGCGCCACCTATCATGATGACTGGATATCCGCGAACATGGTCAAGTTCTTTATGGACGGCGCGCCCTCCGCTCCCTTGTACACCACCGCGGAATATGCGCACATCGTCGGCGAGCTCGATAAACGCAAATTCCAGGTGATGAGTCACGCGCTCAGCCCGGCAGCCGCCAAAGTGGTGCTCGATGGCGATGAGATGGTGGAGAAGGAGGACGGTCCCCGAGACCGCCGCTTCCGTATGGAGCATGCCGGACGCGTGAACCCGGAGGATCTGCCCCGTTTCGCTTCGCTCAAAGTGATTCCCAGCATGCAGCCGGCGTTTTGTTGCTACAAGGGTGGAATGCCCAGCCCCTACGCCCAGGGAAAAGCGAATCAATGGGAATCGTTGGAGAAGAGCGGAGCCACGCTGGAGTTCAGCAGCGATTGGCCTTGTTCGTGGCCGCCGAGCCCGATCCTCGGCGTTCAGCAGGCTACCCTGCGGCGGATCCGGCGCACCGTGACCGCGACCGGACCGGTGGGTCCCGTCCTTTCGGATGATGAGCCGGAAGAAAAAATTACTGTTGAGCAGGCTGTTGTTGCCTATACGCGCAGCGCCGCGTATGCGAATTTTACGGAAAAGAAACTGGGTACGCTTGAAGCCGGAAAGCTGGCAGACCTGGCAGTCGTGTCGAAGGATATCTTCTCTCTTCCGCACGAGGAGATCGGAACCGCAACCGTGACGGCGACAATGGTGGGCGGCAAGGTAGTCTACGGAAAGCTGCAATAGAAATGCGCGGCTCTTGTTGCTGCCTGCTTCTGCTGATCATCTCAGCCGGACCTTCCCGGCTGTGGGCGCACCCGGAAGCGCGCTATATCCAGGAACTCGATTGGAAGAAAGATCATTTCTCGCATGTGCTCGCGGTGGGCTACACGGAGTTGGGATCGGGAGTCAATCAAAGCCACGCGGAAGTAAAGCAGATAGGCGAACGATCCTGTGTCGTGGGAACTACGGTCGGCTTTGACGTCGACGACAGCTACGCATTCGACATCGACGAAGCGGTCCAGCTGACGTTGACCTATGTGCCCTCTCTTACCACCGATCCCATGCTTGTGGTGTGGGACAAGAACGGGGGTGAAGGGCATGGTTACCTCGAAGTAAAGCCGGAGAGTGGTGCTGCGGTTCGCAGCGTAACCCTGCAGCTGCAGCGGGCAAGATTCGCCGGCCAGGGAGCACGCGGCATCGACTTGGCGATTGGAGCGCAGCGAAAAGGGCAGGTCGCGATATGCGACGTGCAGATCGCGCGCAGTGGGACCACCAAACATCCCATCGCGGTCGGGCGCGTGAGACTGACCATCAAAGATGACGCCACCGGTCAACGGATTCCGGCGCGCGTTGGCATGTATGACGCGACCGGCCGCGCTCCGCTGCCATCGGAAGATGCCCTGCTGGTGCAGCGCTTCGGCGATAAGGTCCGCATGTTGTCGGTGAATCCTCACGCCTTCTGGCCCTCGCCAAACCGGGAGGCGTTTTACGTCTACGGGCTTTACGAAGCCAGGCTGCCTGTGGGTGTTTACGAGTTGGCGGTGACCCGCGGTCCCGAATATCACTCCTATTGCGGCAAATTCGAGGTGCATGAAGGAGAGACGCCTGCCGAAGTCACCGTCTCCCTCAAGCGCTATGCCGACATGCCGGCCAAGGGCTGGATTTCCGGCGATGACCATGTTCACTTGCAGAGGGAAGAAGTTGCTGACCACAGCGTGTGGTGGCAAACCGCGGCGGAAGATGTGCACGTAGCGAATCTGCTGCAGATGGGTAACATCGCCGGAGTCAATTTCGAGCAGCCGGCGTGGGGCAAGACAGGGCGCTACACCCATGAGCAGCATTCGCTGGTGTCCGGGCAGGAGGATCCGCGAACCGGGCAGCTGGGTCATACGATCCACGAAAACCTGCAGAAGCCGATGCACACCGGCGCGGACAACTATTTCATCTATCACACCGTCTTCGAAGAATCCCATCGTCAGGGAGGAGTTTCCGGCTTCGCTCACCTGGGCGAGTGGTTCCATGCGCAGCGAGGTCTGGCCATCGATGTTCCTTTCGGACAGGTGGACTTTATCGAAGTCTGCGAAGCTGGATTCATCGCCACCGACGTATGGTATGGGTTTCTCAACATGGGCTATAAGCTCACACCGTCCGCAGGATCGGACTTCCCCTATACCGATTTACCCGGCGTCTCCCGAAACTACGTAAAGGTTGAGCATCCGGCCGACGCGAACGACTTGGACGCCTGGTACGCGTCCATGCGCGCCGGCCACACCTTTGTCACCAACGGTCCCTTCCTCGAGTTCACCGTCAACGGCCATCAGATGGGCGAGGAGCTGCATGTGCCCCGAGGCACGATGCTGGACATATCCTCGCAAGCGCAGCTCAATCCCGACGTGGACAAGCTGGACCGGCTCGAACTGATCGTGCAAGGAGATGTCACCAAAACCGAACCCGCCGCGGGCAGCGACCACGCGGCCCTGCACACGTCGATCAAGGCCGATCACAGCATGTGGATCGCGGTGCGCGCTTACGGCGACCGCCATGAAGCGCACAACACCACTGAGGCCCACAGCGCCCCAATCTACGTAGTGGTGGACGACCAGCCCTTCTGGAAGGTGGAAGCATTGCCCCAGCTGGTGCAACACGAACACGAGGCGCTGCAAGACATCCTGAACGGTCCTCTGCTTCCCGATGAGGATCTCGAAGAGTTTCAGACTCACGATCTATTGGTAGCCGAGTGGCCCAAACAGCGCGAACTGCTGCGTGGACGTATCGCTCAGGCCGACTCCATGTATCAAGACTTACTGAAACGAGCGGGCATTCCCGCTGCTATCCGCTGATGGGCTGCAGTTCGTATCCTGCGAGGCGATAGCGCGGCGGTGCTTGCTCGCGAAGACGGTTTTGCATCCAGATAATTCCTACTTCCAATGCCGCCGCTTCCGTTTTCCAAAAGTGACTGCTGCCGCCACTGCGATAGAAAGGCAGGCAGACCTGGAGATGCTTGAGGAAGCCATGCATAAACCGATTTGCATAGTGTGCGAGAAGGGTGTCGTCCGGAGATCCTTTGGCCGAGGCTCGTATGACTGCCGAAGCGAGGAGTGCTTCACGAACAGCATGCCCGGCCCCTTCGCCGCACAATGGATCGAACATCATGGCGGCCGATCCGCATGCCAGCCAATGCGGGCCACACAACTCATCCCGGATTTGCGGGAAGGCGGGGTGGTGGTGCGCCCCAGTAGCCTCTTCAACGCCAGATACCAGCCCGCTGATCAAACGGCTCTCTTCGATTAGGTCGTCCGGAGAATAGCCACAACTAATGAGAGCTGCGCGTCCCGGCCCGGAGGGAAGAAGAAAAAGCCAGCCATCGGGGAGAGATTCCGCCCAGCAGCAGTCGTCCGCAGCCCGGCGAGTGAGCTCGACCATCGCGACGGTGGCGACGCGAGAGCCAAACCCACGAAGTCGAACAGGGGACTCCCCTTTCGGTACGGAAATCACTGTCCATGCGGGATCCGGAGAGCCGGCAAGAGGCGGAGCGGGGTTGGGAATGGCCACTCTATTCCATAACTCGCTTAATAGTTCCTGCTCATGAACGACGAGCCCGCTGTGGGGTAGTTCCACGGGCGTGGCTGCATTTCCCCAGAGCACAATCCGTTTGCGGACCTGCTGCGCATGCTCAAACGGATGGGGCGCCCCGAAAGTATCATGCAGCAACGACTGTGTCTGTTCGCTCAGCAGAAGGCGGGCAGGTCTGGAGCGGGTGAATGGCTCTACGCGAAGCGAAAAGCCCGCAGAGGAAAGCAGATGGGCGCAGCAGCAAGCGGCCAGCCCATCTCCGAGAATGTTGACGCACTCCACCTTAGGCCGTCCGCGCCGTTGGCAATTCGCCGTCGGTTTCCATGCGATTCGGAGCAATACCGCACGATTCACGAATCACCAGGTGCGGGCGAAATCTCTCGATCCGCGGCGTCGACGAAATACCGAGCTCGATCTGCTCCAGCAGCATCTCGAGTGCTCTGCGCCCCATCTCGCGCTTGGGTTGATCGACCGTCGTGAGAGGAGTGGGAAGATGCTCGGTGAATCGGAGGTTGTCGAAGCCCACTAGAGAAACATCACGCGGCACCTGTTTGCCCAAGCTGGTCAGATACTTATGACATAGCAAAGCGGTATGGTCATTTCCTGCGAGTAGAGCAGTCGGAGCTAGCTCTCCGTGGAACAGATCCCTCAGGATCTGCAGGCCTTCTCCGCCCGGTCCGGCAACGCTGGGAACCAGGTATTGCGGTAAAGAGAGGAGCCCGTTCTGCGCCACAAATTCGCAGTAGGCGCGCTCCCGCGGGTGCGCGTAGTTGCCGCCAACCGCACGACAGAAAGCAATTCGCCGGTGACCGAGGGAGTAGAGGTAGCGCATGGCTTCCGTGATGCCACTGTGGTCATTCAGGATGACGCTGTCGCAATCGGCCGCCGACGGGGAGTTAAACAGCGCGACATAGGGGATCCCCGCCGCCTTTAACAAAGTAACTGCCTCGGGGAACGGTGAGTAGGGGTCGTGGACCAAAACTACCCCACTGACATGGGCGTTCGCCAGCTGCTGCAGATGAAGCTCTTCAAAGCTCACCTGGTGGCGTGTGTTGGCGAGCAAAACCTGGTATCCCCGTTGCAGGGCCGCCTGCTCTATGGCTTCGGTGACCTCGATAAAAAATTGATTGGAAAAATTAGGGACCAGCAGCCCAATGACCCGCCATCGCTCCTGCCGCTTCCTCCCCGCTACACTGCGAACGCTGGTGCCTAAGCCAGGATGGTTGACCAGCAGGCCACGCTCGACCAACGACGCCAGCGCTCTTCGTACGGTCGGTCTGGAAACCGAGAACTGATCCGCGAGACTCCTCTCGGGCAGCAGGAAGTCGCCTGGATTCAACGATCCCTCGTCCAGCATCCGCTCAATCTCAGCGGCGATAATCCCGTGTTTTGCACTCCTTGATGATCGCCCTGATCGCGTCACTTTTAGATTCTATAATAACCAGAAAAACCACCTGTAACTTTTATGGTTGACAGGTGGTATATACCACTGTTTATATGGTGCCCCGTTGAGGAGGAATGGCTCAATGAGGATCCATACACACCTGTGGGGGCTAACTGTCGCGCTGCTGCTCTGGTCCGCCGGCCTGGTGGCGCAAACGTCTACCGGCGTGATTCTGGGGTCTGTGAACGACCAAAGCGGCGCGGTTATACAGGGGGCTAAGATCACGGTGACCGAAGTGCAAACGGGAGTGGCAACCACCCAGCAGAGTAATGGTTTGGGCTACTTCGAAATACCCTTTCTGCCGCCGGGACAATATCAGCTCTCGGTCGAGCAAAACGGCTTCAAGCGCTTTGTGCGTGACGGCCTGGCTCTGGATACCGACCAAAAGATGGAAGTGCCCGTGATCCTGGAACCGGGGCAGGTGCAGCAAACGGTGGAAGTGAAAGGCGAGACACCGCTGCTTGAAACCACGACCTCGGCGCTTGGCGAAGTGGTCGACAATCGAGGCGTTGTCGACCTCCCCATATCCAATCGAAATCTTCTGCAGCTGACCGGACTGGTTGCTGGCGTGGTCGACAGGGGCGCGGATGTTGCACCAGCAACTACTGGTGCCGTGGCTTTCGGCCATTGGAGCGCGAACGGGGGGATGACGAATACCAACGCATTCATGATGGACGGAGCATCGGCGCAAAACGCAAACATGAATGCTGCGTCGCTCATCCCGACGATCGACGCCATTGAAGAATTCAAGATCCAAACCGGTTTGATGAGCGCGGAATACGGAAGGACGGGGGCCGCCATCATCAACGTCACCACCAAATCAGGCACCAACGCTCTGCACGGAACCGTCTACGAGTTTTGGAAGAACGTCTCCCTTAATGCCAACACCTGGGTCAACAATCACAGTAAGCAACCCAAGCCCTTTAGCAACATAAACACTTTTGGCGGCTCGCTGGGGGGACCGGTAGTTCTGCCCAAACTCATCGACGGCAGAAATCGCCTCTTCTTCTTCGCCAATTACGAAGGTTATCGCGATGTGAATCCAGTATCGACTTTCCTGACCGTGCCTACGGCAGCGCAGCGGTCGGGCGATTTCTCCCAGCTGAAAACCTCGAGCGGCGCGCCCATCATCATCTACGATCCGCTGACCACTGCATTGGTCCCCGGTTCCACGACGCAATACACGCGTCAACCCTTTCCCGGCAACGTCATTCCCGCCTCCCGGTTTGACCCCACGGCGGCGGCGATGATGGCGTACTACCCCCTCCCCAATACCACACCGACCAACGCCAACACCCAGATCAACAATTTCTTCACCGATGCCGCTGGATACGATTCTCAAACCGAATGGTCCGTTCGGGTTGACGACAATCTCACTGAGACCAAGCGTCTCTTCGTGCGCTACTCGCAAAGCGCGCAAGGCGGAGGAGCGGCCAACTACTTTCCCAATACGCAAACCTGCAGCGAGTGCCTGGTACACGGCAACCCGGCGGGCGCCTTTTCTCCGCGCGGTGGGGGCTCGGCTCTTTATGTTTACCCCAAGAACGCCGTAGTGGGTTACACCGACTCGCTTTCTGCCCGGACCGTTCTCGACCTTCGCGGTTCTCTGAACCGGGAGTTCCTGCAGCGGCTGCCGCAATCGGGCAACTTCGACCTGACCAGCATCGGCCTGCCATCCGCGTTGGCAAGCGCCGTCTTCTACAAACAGTTTCCGCCCACCACGATTGCCAATTACCAGGGGCTGGGCACTCCTTCCAATGGAGACTATTTGCGGCGCGGAGACACCACGGGCGCTTTCCAGGGCAGCGTCACGCTGCTTTACGGCCGGCACACCCTCAAGACCGGCGGAGATTTCCGGATATTCCGCTACAACGAGCTGCAGGCCTACAACATAAGCCCGGCGTTTAGCTTCGATCAGACCTGGACGCAGCAGAATCCATTTGCCACCAGTTCCACCGCCGGTTGGAGTCTTGCTTCCTTCCTGCTGGGCACAGCGACCAGCGGCACCGATGCGCTACCGGCCGCGACTTCAGTACAGTGGTTTTACTATGCGGGGTATCTCCAGGACGACTGGAGACTCTCTGATCGGCTCACCCTCAACTTAGGAATCCGCTACGATCTCGAGACACCATTTACTGAGCGGTACAACAAGTCCTCAACCTTCAGTCCCACGGGCAATAGCGCGCTCACCGCTGCCTATCCCGGAGCGGTGGGTGGCCTCGTCTTTATGGGGAAAGATATTTCCTCCCGCTACCAGGAACCGGTCGATTGGAACAACGTTGCCCCGCGGGCCGGTGTAGCGTACAAGATCACCAACGCGCTGGTTGGTCGCGCGGCGTACGGCATCTACTACGCTCCATTCAATTCATATGGCTACACCGCGTTGAACGCCTCGGGCGTTGCCACTAGCGCCTGGGGCGCGAATGGGTTTGGATCGAACACCAGCCAGATAACCACCAGCAACGGCGGGTTGACGCCGGCCACTTTCCTGCACAACCCCTTCCCCCAGGGTCTTTTGCAGCCCACGGGAAATTCGCTCGGATTGCTGACCAGCGCCGGCCAGATTGTCGCCACCACCCTGAGAAACAATGTGGTTGTCCCCTACATCCAGCAATACAGTGTCGGGTTTGAGTACCAGCTCAAGTCCTACCTTTTCGGAGCGAGTTATGTCGGGTCCCACGGCGTACATCAGATCGTGAACGTGCAGCTGGATCAGCTACCGGCCGCCGACTACCAAATGGGAAGCGCGTTGAACAACCAGGTGGCCAATCCGTTCTATGGATTGATCACCAGCGGCACGCTATCCACCAAGACCATCAACCAGGGGCAGCTCCTGCGTCCTTTCCCTCAATTCCAAGATGTACAAGATCAGTACCAGAGCACCGGGAATATGAATTACAACTCCCTGCAGTTGCGGGCGGAGCATCGCTTTGCCAGTGGCTTCTCCTACCTGGCGAATTACACCTGGTCGAAGAATCTGGGCAACGTGGGGGAGCGCTACTGGACCCCGCTCACGGTGCAGAATCAATACAACCTGGGTGCGGAGCGTTCTCTCTCGCCTTTTGATACCCCCCAGGCGTTTACCGTCGCCTGGGTGTGGGAATTGCCCTTCGGCAAAAACAGACTCATCGGAGGTTCGCTGCCCTGGTACGGCGATAGGCTGGTCTCGGGATGGCACATTACAGGTGACTACACCTTTAACAGCGGCGTCCCGCTGGCGATCACCAACTCAGTGAATGTCGTTGGCTTTGGCGCCGGCTCGCGGCCAAATACCAACGGGCAAAATCCTAAGCTTTCCGGCTCAGCGCGCACTCCGGCCCAATGGTTCAAGACCTCCGTTTTCTCCGTGCCCGCTCAATATACATTCGGTAACTTGGGCCCCTACTCTCCCGTTCTTCGTGGGCCTCACGCCAACACCTGGAACATAGGTTTCTTCAAGGATACGGCGATCACCGAGCGAACCCGGCTCGAGCTCCGGGCGGAGTTCTACGATTTCTTCAATCACCCCGTCTGGGCGGCTCCAGGTACGCAGGTGGGCACACCCGCTTTCGGCGTTGTCGCAAGCAAGACCGGAAATCGAACCGGACAACTCGCGGCTAAGTTCATCTTCTAGGGCAATGAAAACACCCCTTCGCCTAACTCGAAGCGTTACCCTG
>Ga0302324_100028287_pt1 | contig 10656 bp, 4 predicted proteins | sample Palsa_T0_1_FD_201949 | JGI IMG/M metagenome (GOLD analysis project Ga0302324, IMG submission 201949) | Peat permafrost microbial communities from Stordalen Mire near Abisko, Sweden - Palsa_T0_1 | ecosystem: Environmental > Terrestrial > Soil > Palsa > Peat permafrost | place: Sweden: Abisko...
GAGTGGCTCTGCTGCTTTTGTTGGCGTTGGCCTTCGCCAATCCGTTCGTTACGCGATCCGCGGCCGGTTCCAGCGCCCGGAAAATGCTGCTGATCGCTGTGGATAATTCCTTCAGCATGCGCTACGGCGATCATCTGGCTCGTGCCAAACAGGCAGCTCTGAACGCGGTTTCCAATCTCAACGCCGGAGAACGCGGCCAGGTTCTGGCGGTTGGGTCGCACATCCACATGCTCACGCAGCCGGTGGAGGAAGCCGATCAGCTCAAAGCTGCCATCCAGTCCATTCAGCCTTCCGACGAACGCAGTTCCTTCGGGGAATTGGCTCGAACTTTACGGACCATTGCACAATCCTCCAGGGTGCCGCTCGAAGTTCATTTCGTAAGCGACATGCAGAAGTCGTCGCTGCCGCCGTCGTTCGCCGATCTACGGTTGGGCGGCGATACGAATCTGGTATTTCACTCGGTCGCGGACCCGCGCCAACCCAACTGGCTGGTGGAAAGCGTAACGGCGCCGGGAAAAATTTACGGGCCCAGGAAAGTGCGAGTGCAAGCCGTGACTGCCGGCATCGGAACCGAAGCGGCCAAGCGAACAGTATCACTGGTTCTGGACGGCCGCGTTATCGAAAGCAAATCGGTGGATATTCCAGCGGGCGGACGTGCGCCGGTGGAGTTCCTGTCGCTCGAATCGCCGTACGGTTTCCACAAAGCCGAGATACGGATTGAACCGGCCGACTCACTCTCCCAAGACGATCGTTTTCCATTCGCGGTAGAGCGCGCCGATCCGCACCCGGTGCTGTTTCTACATGCCGCCGGCCAGCCGCAAGGAGAACTCTACTTCCGTTCGGCGCTTGAATCGGTGAGCGAGGCCGGCTTCGTTTTAGAACCCCTTGCGGTGGAGCAAGCTACCAACCAGTCGCTTTCCAAATACGCCTTCGTGGTGCTGTCCGATGTCAACTCCTTGCCGGCGGGTCTGGAAAACAGTTTGCGCGCCTATGTCTCGGGCGGCGGATCTCTGCTGGTGGCCCTGGGCCCTCTGTCCGCCGCTCTCCCGCATGTGCCGGTCTCAAACGAAGCCATCCAGGGAACCAGTTATGCCGGCCGCGAAGGCGATCGATTCCAGATTGTGGCCAACGCCGATGCCGAGCATCCGTCGCTGCGCAGAGCCAATAAACTGGACGGCGTGCAGTTCTATCAAGTGGTGCGCGTCGATCCAGGCCAGTCTCGCGTGATTGCCCGTTCGACCAATCAAGTACCGCTGCTGCTCGAAAAGCGCGTGGGCGAAGGTCGCGTGCTGGTGTTTACATCTACCTTCGACAACATCGCGAACGATTTCCCGCTGCACGCATCGTTTGTGCCGTTTGTTGAGGAAACAGCCCAGTACCTGGGAGGCCAGCAGGGGCGATCCACCAACGTGGCCGTGGATTCGTTCATAGAGTTGCGCTCGGCCAAGGACCAGGGCGCATCGGTGGATGTAATCGATCCTGACGGCAAGCACCCGTTGTCGCTCAAAGAAGCGGCCACGGCGCAAACCTTCCAGGTCAATCGCGAAGGGTTTTACGAAATCCACCGCGCCAACGGACGCGTGGAGATGGTCGCCGTGCATTCGGACCGTTTGGAATCGGACCTGACACCGGCGCCCAAAGAAACTTTGGAGCTGTGGCACAACACCGGCCGCGGTCCGGAAACGGCCAATGCAAACGGCGAAGCGTCGAGCCAACCTCGTCCTCAAAGCCTGTGGCGCTACGCTTTGCTATTGGTTTTAATAGTCGCCATAATCGAATCAGTGATCGCCAGCCGATATTTATCGGTAGAGAAAGAGGCCGCATGAACCCCACCGAACGCGGCCACAACAAGGAGCGCCAATGAGCCCCCTCGATCAACTCAATGCTTACCTCCGCCGCCTGGAAAGCCGCTTGCGATTCTCGGCGTTGTCGAAAGGCACATCGCTAGTTACGGTGTCGGCGCTGGTAGTGACCGTGGTGCTGGTTTGGATCATCAACCGCTATGCGTTCTCCCCCACCAGCCTTCTGGTCGCGCGCATTCTTCTGTTTATTTCCGTCGCCACAGCCATTGCGTTTGGCCTGGTGATCCCGCTGCTTCGCATGAACCGCCGCAATGCCGCCCGCAGCGCCGAACGTCAATTCCCGGAATTTCAAGAGCGCCTGCTCACTCTCGCAGAAAAACCGGACGCATCCGGTCCGTTTGTCGAACTGCTGGCGGACGACGCCATGAAGGTTGCCGCCGCCCATCAACCGGAGCGTCTTGCGCCCACCGGTCCAATTCTTGGATTCCTGACGTCCGCCGGCGTCGCACTCGCCGTCTTGCTGTGGTTGATCCTGGCCGGCCCAGGCTATCTCGGTTATGGAACATCGCTGCTCTGGGCGGGCGCGCCCCGATCCGGCAATCAGGCCTTTTACGACATCGCGGTGAAACCGGGCGACCGCACGGTTCGCCGCAAGTCCGATCAATTGGTGACGGCACAGCTGCTGGGCTTCGATGCTGCCAAAGTACGGCTATTCGCACAAGCCAAAAGCACCTCCAAGTGGGAGCCTATCGAAATGCGGCCATCGCCCGGCGCCTCCACGTATGAATTTCTGTTCAGCGGCCTGGCGGAGAATGTCGAATATTACGTAGAAGCAGGCGCCGTACAATCCAAGCATTTCAATTTGAAAGTCATCGACCTGCCGTCCATCCAAAAGATTCGCGTCACCTATCATTACCCGGCCTGGTCGGGAATGAAGGATTCGGTGGAAGATCCCGGCGGGGACGTGCGCGCTGTGGAAGGCACCGATGCCGAGATCGCGATCCAGACTGACCGGCCCCTGAACAAAGGAATTCTGATGTTGAGCGACGATTCCGAGATCCCGTTTCAAAGCGGGGAGGGGAATTGGCTCACTGCCCATCTTCCGGTTCAGAAAGACGGCATGTATCACATCGCCGCCCTCGAGCAGGGCGAGAAAGTACGCATGAGCGAGGATTTCTTTATCGAAGCCCGCAAGGATTCGCCGCCCAGCGTCAAAATCATTCGCCCCGGCCGGGATGCCAAAGTGAATCCTATTGAGGAAGTCACCGTGGAAGTCAGCGCCGAAGACGATTTCGCGCTGAACGAAGTCAGCCTGCACTATTCCGTGAACGGCGGCCCGGAGAAAACCGTCTCCATGCTTTCCCAAAAGGGAACCAAGAACTTGGAAGGCAAGCACGTCATCGCGCTGGAGGATTACAAACTTTCCGCCGGCGACATCGTGAGCGTCTATGCCATGGCGCGGGATGCGCGCAGCACCACCAAAACCGACATGTACTTCATCCAGGCCGAGCCGTTCGAGCGCAATTATTCCCAATCCCAGCAAGACGGCAGCGGAAGCGGGGCCGAGGATCCCGCGCAGCAGATTTCTGAACATCAAAAGGAAATTATTGCCGCCACCTGGAACGAATTGAAGAACGGGGCGAAGGACCCATCCGTTGCGGCCGAAGATGCCAAGTTCCTGGGACAAATCCAGGACAAGTTGGCGGGTCAGGCCAAGTCCCTGGTGGATCGCGTGAAGGCGCGCGGATTGGATAGCAGTCCTGAGATGCAGAGCTACGCCAAGAACATGGAACAGGCGGTCGCCACTATGACTGAGTCCGCTAAGAAGATACGGGCGCAGAAATGGAGCGAAGCTTTAGTGCCTCAACAGCAGAGCCTGCAGCATGCACTGCGAGCCGAAGACACTTTCCGCGATATCCAGGTGGCGTTCGGAAGCAAGGGCGGCGGACAGGGAGGCAGTCAGGCGCGGGATCTCCAGAACCTGGCGGACCTGGAGCTGGATCGCGAAAAGAATCAGTACGAAACCGGCCAGCAATCGGCCTCCGATAACCGCGCCAAGCAGATAGACGCCGCGCTCCAGAAGCTGGCGGAGCTGGCACGCCGCCAGCAGGAGCTAGCGGCGCAGAAAGATCAGCAACAGGCATTGCGGCAGAAGTGGGAACAGGAAATGCTTCGCCGGGAAGCGGAAAAACTCCAGCGGCAAATGGAGCAGCTTACGCGCGGAGAGTCCCCCCAACAGCAATCCGCATCCAGCCAAGCCGGGCAGCAGGGTCAATCTGGACAATCAGGACAGCAAGGGCAACAAGGACAACAGAGTCAATCTTCCAAATCCGATTCCGGGCAACAGCAACAACGAACCGGCGCCACCTCCGATCCCAGGCTCCAGCAGGCGTTGGATCGATTGGCTCGCGCCACCGACGACATGCGGCAGGCCGAGAATCAGCAGAGCCGCAATCCCGATCAGACCAATGCCGGCCAACAACGGGCCGGCCAGCGTCTGCAGGAAGCGCACGACATCCTGAATGGGATGCAGCGCCAGAATGCCTCCCAGCAACTGGACGACATGGCGCAGAAAGCCGGTCAGCTAGCGCAGCACCAGACCGATTTTCAGAATCGCCTGCGCCAGTCCTTCTCGGGCGGTACCGAGCCCGGCCAGACCCAGCAGCAGAACTCGCAGCTGGCGGGCGAGAAAGAACAGATGGCCGGGCAATTGAAGCAGCTCGAAAAGCAGATGGGCGAGACCGCGCGAAGTTTGGCGGGGGCCCAGAATCCTGCGTCTTCAAAGCTGCGCGATGCACTTTCGGAAGCGGAGCAGAATGAGCTGGAACTGCGCATGCGCAAAGCCGCGGAGTGGATCCGCCAAGGGCAGGCCATGGACACCTGGGTGCGCGAATCCACGGTGACCATGGGGCTCAACCGGCTGCGCGATCAACTGCAGCAGGTGCAGGCGGGCATGGAGCAACAAGGCCACGCCGGCAAAGGCGCGGGCGACAAGGGCGACATCGAGAAAGCGCTGGCGCAGTTGGAAGGCCTGCGGAATCGGATGCAGCAGCTTACCCAGGGCCAGAAGGGCGGAAAGACGGGTCAAGGTCAACAGCAGAGTCAGGGTCAACCCGGCCAAGGTCAACCGGGCCAGGGCCTGCCCGGCCAGGCGCAACAAGGTCAGCCTCAGCCGGGTCAAGGGCAACCGGGTCAAGGACAACAGGGTCAGGCGCAATCGAGCAGTTCCGAACCCGGCTCTGGCCAAGCTGCGCCAGGGCAAACCGGCGGTGCGCCATACGGCGGAATTGGAAACCGCGGCGGCTCAGGCGAAGTGTACCCGCACAACGGATTGGAGCAAGGCTATCGCGAATCGTTGCGCGATATGGGCCAGCTTCGCGAATTCATCCGCACGCATCCGGAATATTCCAACGAAGTGTTGCAATTGCTGCACGCCATGAGTCCCGCGTACGTCAATGACGCGGAGCTTTCCCAGCGCATCGGCCGCGAGGTGATTCCGCAGATGGAGCGCCTGGAACTGGAACTGCGCCGTCAATTGGACGAAAAGAATTCGGAGCAAGTCCGCAGCGCCGGCGCCGAACATCTTCCACCCGGCTATTCGGACGCCATTGCTGAATACTTCCGGAAACTCAGCAAGGGCAAGTAGCACTTTGCAGGTCCACGGAAAAGAGACCAAGATCTTCGATCCGAAGGACGGTTTCGGATTGCTGACCGATCCGGTCGTCGCCACGGATTCCTCGGTCGCGAAGCGCGGCAACCGTTGGTGGATGTACGTCGCCGGTCCGGTTCACGGCAAAGAATCAATCCAGCTCTTCAGCGCGTCTCTCCCAGAAGGAGCTCCGCTCCGAGCGAACGGGTGGACCTTGACTCCGAGGCCGGATGATCCAACCAAGGTCGAACTTTTGGCGGGACAAGAGGCCAGCCATGCATGGGACCTGAAAGGAGGCCGGCATTGTCCTTCCTACGTGCGCGGATGGGATCCAGATCGCGGCATCTGGACGGAGCGAATTTATTACGCAGGCGGCGCCGCGAATGTCTGGGGTCCCTATACCATCGGCTATCTCGAATGGGATGGCGAGAGCTGGGTAGATCAGCCAGCGCCAGTTTTTTCAGCGAACGAAGACTGGGAACATGGCAGCGTCTACGAACCGAACCTCATCTTCGCCGATCGGAAATGGAAGATGTGGTACGTGGCCGGCTCCAACCAGGAAGATTACATCGTCCACGGATTCGCCGAAAGCGCGGACGGCCGCAGCAATTGGACCAAACACAAGCTCGTGTTTCCAGCCGAAGAAAAGGTCTTCGATTTTTGCGTGATTCCCCGTGAGCATGGATATGAAGCGGTCTTCTCTCGAGTCTGGCTCGGCCAGGGACCTTCGCTGCCGGTGACTGGCCTGTGGTGGTGCCATGCCAAGACGCCGTCTTCCGACATGTCAGATTGGAGCACACCAGTCCAGCTCATGACGGCACGGGATTGCGGATGGCATTCAGGTCCATGGAAGCCGTCAGTGCAATACGCGGAGACGAATCCGAATCGAATGCTCGTGTTCTTCGACGGCCTGTACAGGAAGGACGAAGGCGGACCCTTCCCTTACGTTTTCACTTTAGGCTGCTTGGAAATCGATCGCCCCGAGTAAGCGCTATTTCGGATTGACGGTAGTAACTGTATTGCCCAGCGCCTGCGAAATCACGCCCAGGCCGGTAGTGACATTGATTCCGGAAGTGGCGACGGTCACATTCGGCGTCACCGACACTTTCAGGTGAGTGGGACTCAGAACATTGACTTGTGTCACCACTACATCGCTGGTGCCGAAACCAACTATTGTCTGGCCGTCAATGAAGGTGGTATTCGCGCCCACAATGTCTACCGTGACGGCGCTCCCGGCTACCAGTGTCTTGGGTGTTACGGTGAGCGATGGCAGTACCTGGGCAGTAGCCGCGGCGGCCGCCGTTCCGTAGCTGAAGGTAGGCGGGGTGGGTTGGAGAAACAAAGAACTCTGGCCATCCGAATTCAGCGCTACAACCGTAGCCGTATACCCGCTTTGGGCGGGCGGCGGAGTCACTATCAGCCGGCCATCCTTCCCGGTCCCCTGCACCACGCCCGCCAGACCATCAAACAGAATGGTTGTGCCGGTGTTGGCGTCCGGGAAAAAACCGGTACCCGCGATCAATACGATTCGATTGTTACTGGCATCCAGACCCGCAGTGACCGACGTGATGGACGGCGCTGCATAGGCCACCAGCGAAAACGCCGCGGGCAAGACGTACAGATCGTTGGGGGTCGCGAAGAGCAAGTGTTTGGGTCCCTCGCCCGCTCCGAGATTAGCCTGCACATCCACCGCGATGTAAGGTGTGGGCGGGGGGTACGGCCTCAGATTGCTCGCGGTGGCGGCGGCTCCCAGCACTGAGATACTGAGGCCTGGCGTAATCACGTTGTTGGCTTCGAGCAAACCCTCGCCCGTGGCTGCGACCGGCGACGGCGCAGGCAATCCGGCCACAATCGGCGGTGACGCAACGGGTACGTTGGTCGGGGAAAATCCGTAAGTCCGAACTCCGTAAACCGCCTGAGAAGCTCGCTGGCTCACGTGGAAATCCACGCCCGAAGTGAGCAGTCCTGGAAGCACGGAAATTAAGTACGCGGGATGATTGACCAGGTCGCGCGTCCCGCCGTACGTCGCACTGAAGAACTGCGTGGCGAACGCGCTGTAATTCAATCCAATGGAATTCCCGTTAACATCGGTCGGGTAGATGATGTTGTTCGGTGTGCTTTCGCCGTACTCCGCGGGCGGCAAAGGATGCGCGTAAACGTAGTATTGGCCCGGCGGTACTCCATCCATCCGGTAGCTTCCATCCGGATTGCTAAGAATGCTGATCGCGGGATTGGTGGCCGACAAAGCGACTACCGACGCCAGACTCAGACCGTTGGGGTCTCTAGCGACTTTTCCACTGATACTGCCGACCGTGGCGAGATATCCGTCCGCCGGATACAGCACCGAAATCCCCGCGCTATCGTCCGCGCCTAAAGGCGTCGCCTTGCTTGCCGCGCTGGTATACAGTGTCGACATCACGCCCGACGTTAGCGTATGCTGCAGTCCCAAGGCATGGCCGAACTCGTGTACCAGTGTTACAAAGAACGACTCGCTGTAACTCGGAAAGTCTCCGTAACTGGAAACCTGCGTCAGGTCGTTCGGCAGATAAATTCTGGATCGAATAATCGGAACAATCAGGCTATCCGTTCCATAAGCCAGTTTGCCGGTTACTTCATGGACTGTATACGCCACCAAACCCGGCGGAATCTCGTCCGAGAACTCCACCTCGATACCGGGAGACGATTCCGACGTTGAACCGGCTGTGAACAGCCCGCCATATCCCAATCGAAGTTGGGAACTGCTCACGTTGCTCCAAACCGCAGCCGCCCCTCGAATTTCTCCAATGATTGCCTGGAAGCTGTCGCCGGGCGCCATCGCGGCTGGACCGCTATCTGAAATCAAGAAAGGAATCGTGTTGTTTACCAATGAGTTCAGATTGAATTTCTCAACAATTGGTTGATTGAAGGGGCCGCTGCTGGTGTTGTAGAGAATGTAGAAATAGTAACCCCAGCCGTTGGTTGCTGCGAGGCCTGCAAACGCCAACACTGCCAGGCGAACCAACCAGGGCCGTTTCATTGTGTACTCTGCCCGTTGAGAACGTTGAGGATCTCAGTCTTCAGAGCGCTCAACGGCATATTAATGTCGTTGGTTGTCACCGGTTGACCGGCTGAATCCAAGATTCTCTCCGCCGCCGCTGCCCGCACTACCGTTGGAACCCCGCCAGAAGTTGAAATCACCGAGAACAGGCCCTGCGACAGGCCAATCACCTGCGTCAAACCGCTTTTGCTGGTCCATAGGAACAGCACATAATCCTGGCCGACGTTCAAGTTTGCCGCGCCGGCAACCCGTTGAATGGTGCCATTGAGCGATCCGCCGGGAACCGCGAAGTCTATTAAGGTAGCAGGGGAAGCCGGACTCTTATAGGTCTCCGTAACTTGAATGCTGTAGTGGCTGAAAATTGTCGAACCGTGATATTGACTGACGGTCGGCTGTACCGTGCCCCGCACGATCATTGTGGATTGCCGGATCATGTCATCCAGGGACAGTTGGCGCAACGTGGATCCCGGAAGGGTTCCGAGCGCTGCCAGCAATCCTAAAATGAACGATCTACGCATTTCGGCTCACCAGTCCGTAAGCAAACAGCGTTCCAATGCATTCCACTGAAAATGTTGGCCTTACCTAACTGCTATGCGCGCCCGGTGTATCCGATCGACACAACTGTTGTCCAGATCAGTTCCCGCGAACCACCAGCAGTGGCATTTTCAATTTGTGACGGACTGCATTAATTGTAGTCCCGAATACCATGTCTTTCAAGCCTTTATGTCCGTGCGCGCCCATAACCACCAGGTCCGGCTTGAGCTCTTCGGCGTAGGCCACGATGGCGTCCTTGGGACGCCGGGCGTGCCGGACCACCATTTCCACATCGATTTGCTGCTTTTCGATCTGAGCGGCTATCTCCCGCAGGTACCGGCTGCCTGCTTCCACCTCGGCGGTCGAAGCGAGCGACCCATACATCTGGCTGGTTACGCCCTCTTCCACATGCAGCAGATATAGTTTGGCATGGTGCTGCTTGGCCATGGCGGTGGCATGCGCGATAGCCTCGCGATCCTTGCTGGTGTGATCCAAGGGGACCAGGATTTTCTCGTAAATAGGGCTCGGCAGATCGATCGCAACGGATTGGGGAAGTTCGATGGGAGAACTCCCGAAGCGCCGTATCCACTGGGGCAGCACCGGCTGAAAGACGATCCAGGCCAGCAGCAGCGACAAAAGCATAAGAATCGGCGCCAAGCCTAACTCCAGCCACAGCCGCGAGCTGCCGGAGGCCTTCAGCCAGTCACCGATCGTCAGCCGCACCAGCCAGATATCCAGCGACAGAATCACCGCCGCGGCACTCCAGGCCAACACCCGCACCCAGCCGCGATTGGCGAACGTCCCCATGCGCTCCCGGCTGTTGGTGAACTGGATCAGAGGAATCACGGCGAAGGGCAGTTGCAGGTTCAGAATCACCTGGCTCAGGATCAGCAGTTGGTAGGTGCCATGTTCGCCCGCAAGATAAACAGTGAACGCTGCCGGGATGATCGCGATGGTGCGCGTCACCAGGCGCCGCAGCCAGGGACGCATGCGGAAGTTGAGGAAACCTTCCATCACAATCTGGCCGGCCATGGTTCCAGTTAGCGTGGAAGATTGTCCGGAACACAACAGCGCAACAGCGAAGAGCACGCTGGCCATGCTGGTCCCAAGCAGCGGCGAGAGTAACTGGTTGGCTTGTTGAATCTCAGTCACCACGATGCCACGCTTGAAAAACACCGCGACGGCCAACAGCAGAATCCCGGCATTGACGAACAAAGCGCCGTTGAGCGCAATGGCGGAGTCAATCAGGTTAAATCGGCAGGCTATTTTCTTCTCCGCCTCGGTTTTTCCAATGCGGCGCGTCTGCACCAGCGCTGAATGCAGGTAGAGGTTGTGCGGCATCACGGTGGCGCCCAGGATTCCGATCGCAACATAGAGATTACGGCTGGTGATGTGCGGCACCAAGCCCGGCAGAAAATCCTTCACCACCGGCCAACCCGCCCACCAGATTTCGATGAAGAAGCAGCCGGCAATCACCGCGATCAATGCCAGCACGAAGCTCTCAATCACACGAATCCCCAGACCGGTGAACCACAGCAGCAACAACGTGTCGGCCGCGGTAAGCACAACTCCATAAAGCAAAGGAATATGGAAGAGCAGGTTCAGCGCGATGGCGGCGCCCAGCACTTCGGCCA
>Ga0302324_100028288_pt1 | contig 10656 bp, 8 predicted proteins | sample Palsa_T0_1_FD_201949 | JGI IMG/M metagenome (GOLD analysis project Ga0302324, IMG submission 201949) | Peat permafrost microbial communities from Stordalen Mire near Abisko, Sweden - Palsa_T0_1 | ecosystem: Environmental > Terrestrial > Soil > Palsa > Peat permafrost | place: Sweden: Abisko...
TGCACTGAATACACGCAAGTCGCGCTGGAAAGCGTCCGAACAGAAGCTATTCCGGAGTGTGTTCACGCGGACGGACCAGGAAGCCGAGCCCGTCACTGCGAATGACAAGAGAAAGTCCTTCGAGTCCGATGCGAACTTGCGCGATTTTGAAAACGTGCCACTTAAGGATGATATTGACTCCTACTTCGAACGTGAGGTGCGACCACATTTGCCCGACGCCTGGATGGACAGGGCCAAGGACAAAGTGGGTTACGAGATCAGCTTCAATAGGTACTTCTACAAATACATCCCACCTCGTCCGCTAGAGGACATCGATACGGATCTTAAGGTGGCCGAGGAAGTAATTCTAAAGCTGTTGCAGGAGGTGACGGAGTGACGAGACTCGTGTCACCTGTTCAGACGGCGAATCGCTTGAAATACGTTGTTTCGCTTAGGAGATCACGTGTCGACGGTGACGATAACGACCGACCATATGTCGGCCTTGAACAGATTGAAGCTGGTACAGGTAGGTTCATTCGAGCAAGGGCCGAAGTCGATGAGAACCTATTAGAGCCTGTCGGCGGAGTCGGTGAATCCTTGAGCAACACCTTCGAAATTGGTGATGTCTTATTCGGAAAACTTCGCCCGTATCTGGCGAAGGTCTGGGTGGCGGAATTCCCTGGGCGGTGTACAACCGAACTGCTAGTGATGGAACCTCGATCCATACAATCTTGTTTCCTTCGATACGTGTGTCTGTCGCGTGATTTTATCGACGCCGTCGATGCCTCGACCTTTGGGTCCAAGATGCCGCGTGCGGATTGGGACTTCATCGGCAACATGCCAGTGCCATTGCCGGGGATTGCGTCGCAAGCCGGTATCGCCAATTACCTCGACCGCGAAACGGAGCGGCTACGTGCACTAGCTGAAGCGAAAGAGCGATTGGTCGCGCTTTTGATAGAAAAGCGGCAAGCACTGATTACGAAGGTTGTTACCCGAGGTCTTGATCCCGCAGCTCCGGTCCACGATTCCGGCATTCCATGGCTTGGAAAAATTCCAACTCATTGGAAGCTGAAGCGGGCAAAGTGGCTGTTCCGCGAGAGAGACGAACGATCAACAACCGGCGAAGAAACTTTGCTTTCGCTGCGCATGGAGCGCGGACTTGTTCCGCACAATGAAGTCTCGGAGAAGCAAACACGGCCCGAGGAACTGATCGGTTACAAGAAAGTCGCCCCAACTGAAATCGTATTGAACCGAATGCGGGCGGCGAGTGGATTGGTAGCTGTCTCGCAGCAGAGTGGTTTGGTAAGTCCTGACTACGCGATATTCCAAAGTGGACCCGAGGTCGAACCGAACTATTTCACGCACTTGTTCAAAACGGAGTTGCTGCAATGCATCTTCCGATCGGAATCTACAGGCCTCGGGACCGGTTCTTCAGGCTTCCTGCGTCTCTACTCTGAAAATTTCCTTGCTCTCTGGCTTCCATGCCCGCCGCTCCAAGAGCAACGTCGAATCGTCAACTACATTACGGAACAAAGCGCAAAGATCGCGCGCTTGGCGGATGCCACAAACAAGACGATATCGCTGCTCAAAGAACGTCGCTCAGCTCTGATCACAGCAGGCGTAAAGGGTCAGATCGAAGTGGGGAATGCGGCATGAGAGTAACGCGACTCAAACTGGTGAACCTTCGTGCCGTTCAAACCTTGGAGTTCAAGTTCCAGCCGGGATGTAATCTCATTGTCGGCATCAACGGTGTTGGTAAAACCAGCGTTCTCGACGCCTTGGCCGTGTGCTTGTCGGGAGTTCTCAAGGATATAAACAAGCTGCGAACGCCGGTCGAGTCGTTCACGGCTGATGACATTCGGATAGGCTCTGATGCGCTTACCCTTGAGTGCGGCCTTAGTCTCGCCGATGCGGAATATACCTATGTAATTCACAAGCCACGCACAGCGAGTACGCCACAAGAGAAAAAAGCTGGCATGCCGCGCGAGCAAGTCCATGAGACACCTGAGCGCGCAGAATATTTGGGCGAGCGGCCGAAATCCGCGACCGGCAAGGAAGTTGAAGGTCGGCCTATGGCAGTACTCTTTTCGACGCGACGGGCCGTACCTTCTGAACGTACGCCAGCAAAGAGCGTTGCGGTTGGGGGTATTCCGGCAGCGTTTGCAGAGGCATTCGCCAATCGTGAGCTGCGGCTCGGGGAGTTCGCAGCCTGGATGCGTGTGCAGAAGGCACTGAGCGAAGAAAACCCTGCGTCCGCCCGAGTCCTCGTTGCTTTTGAGGAGGCCGTGAAGAGGTTTCTTCCGAAGTATCGGAATCTTCACTTCAGTGAGGGCGAACGACCTAAACTGTTCATCGATCACGGAAACACGACCCTTGAAGTGCGCCAGCTATCCGATGGGGAACGAGGAACCCTGGCGATGGTTTTGGACCTTACACGGCGTCTGGCTCAGGCCAATCCCTCAATGACTGATCCTGCGGCGCAGGCGGAAGCCGTGGTGTTGATTGATGAAATCGATCTCCATCTCCATCCACAATGGCAACGGCAGATTATGCAAAATCTCACTGCGGCCTTTCCAAAGTGCCAGTTCATCGCGACGACTCATTCACCCCAAGTCGTCGGTGAGGTCAGCCATGACCGAATTCAGATCATTTCCCACGGCCAGGTGTATTCGCCGCCGCAGTCGTTCGGGGTAGACTCCAGCCGGGTTTTGGAAGAAATCATGGAGGCCGGCCCTCGTACGGAAGTTGTTCAAACATTGCTTACGGACATTTCGAAAGCCATCGAAGGAAAGAATTACGGAGAGGCTCGGGAGTTGGTTGCAAAGCTGATGGAGCAGGTCGGAGAGAATGATCCCGAGGTGACGCGCACGCGAACCCTCCTTGAATTTATGGAGGGTGAGGCGTGAGACAAATTGCTAAGCTGCAAGAACCTGCAAGCCTCACGGTGCATAGGCAGGCTGCACACAGTAATTTCGGTAACTATCAGGCCAAAGATGAGCTTCGCGCTAATCTGGTCAGGGAGCAGGGCGCTCTATGCTGCTATTGCATGCAGCGGATATATGTAGATAGCACGTTGATGAAAATTGAGCATTGGCGAAGTCAGGACAACTATCCAGATGATCAACTCACCTATTTGAATCTCTTAGGTGGGTGCAAGGGAGGCGAGGGAAATCCGTTAACCCTGCAACACTGTGATACTCGGAAAGGCGAGGCCAACCTCCAGTGGAATCCCGCTGATCTGGCACACCATATCGAAACCCGCATCAGTTATGGGTTGGACGGCACAATCACGTCTGCCGAGCAGGTTTTTAACGACCAGTTGAACCGGGTCTTGAACTTGAATTTGCCCGTAATGAAAAATAATCGCAAAGGCGTGCTTACAGGACTTCTTGATTGGTTTAGGCGTGAAAGGAATAGGCTCAGAGGGCCTATTCCACGAGTAACCATTGAACGACAGATAGAACAATGGACCACGACCGCCAATGATCTTCCGGCATACGGACAGGTCGCCGTATGGTGGTTGCGGCAGAAGCTAGCGGGGATGGATTAATGAGTCAGGCACGTCATTCTGAGTTCGCCTTCGAGACTGTCATTGAGACCCATCTGCTCGGCAATGGTTATCTGCCGGTTGATCGCAACGGCTTCGATTGCGACCGTGCCATTTTCCCGCAAGAGGTGCTGGCTTTCATTCACGGAACGCAGCCGAAAGAATGGGCCAAGCTGGAAGCCCTGCATGGCGACAAGACGGGCGAGCAAATCCTCAGTGATCTCTGCAAGTGGATGGATAACAACGGATCGCTCGCAACGCTTCGGCATGGCTTCAAGTGCTATGGACGGACGCTGCATGCCGCTTTTTTCAAGGCCGCCCATGAGCTCAATCCGGAACTGGAAGAACGCTATGCGCAGAACCGGCTGGGCCTCACTCGACAACTGCATTTCTCTAGCCGGTGCGAGAAATCCCTTGATGTCACTCTGAGTCTGAACGGAATACCGATTGCCACTCTCGAATTGAAGAATCCGCTCACCGGGCAAACGATCGAGGACGCGCGGCGGCAATACAAATTAGACCGCGATCCACGTGAGCCGATCTTCGAATTCAAACGCCGGACGCTGGTGCATTTTGCGGTTGATACCGACGCGGTGCTGATGACGACACGATTAGCGGGCAGCGCCACACAATTCCTGCCGTTTAACAAAGGATGGGATGATGGCGCGGGAAACCCGCCCGACCCTGCTGGTCGCACCTACAGAACGGCTCACCTTTGGGAAGAGGCGCTGCAAAGGGATAGCCTGCTTGATCTCCTCGCTCGCTTCATTCACTTGCAAGTCGAGGAGAAGCGTGACGATCAGGGCCGCAAGGTCAAGAAAGAAATGATGATCTTCCCGCGCTACCACCAGCTTCGCGCAGTACGCAAACTCGTCGACGCCACGCGTACCGAAGGCGTGGGCAACAACTACCTGGTTGAGCACTCGGCCGGCAGTGGGAAGAGCAACACGATCGGGTGGCTTACGCACCGGCTCGCGTCTCTCCATGATCCAAGCAGCCGGCGCATTTTTGACAGCGTTATCGTGGTCACGGACCGCGTAGTTCTTGACCAGCAATTGCAAGATACGATTTATCAATTCGAACACAAGCGCGGCGTCGTGCAGAAGATCGATGAAAGTTCCAGGCAATTGGCCGAAGCCCTTGAAAATGCAGTGCCGGTGATCATCACGACTCTTCAGAAATTCCCCTTCGTTTCGCGCCAGCTTGTAAAGATGGCGGAGGAACGCGGCGAACAGGGGTCTGGAACGCTCACGACGCGTCGTTGTGCCGTTGTTATTGATGAGGCGCATAGCTCGCAGGGTGGAGAAACGGCAACCGATCTCAAGGAAGTGCTTGGCGGCGAAGGTTTGCGAGAAGAAGCGTCACGGAGGGCCGTCGAAGAGGGCCTGACCGACATGGAAGAGTTATTTCGGAGCATGGCGAAGCGTGGGCGGCAGTCAAATCTCAGTTTTTTCGCGTTCACGGCAACGCCAAAGCACAAAACGCTTGCCGTATTCGGCCGCAATGGTGAGCCTGCGGATCGCTATACGATGCGGCAAGCAATCGAGGAGGGGTTCATCCTCGATGTTTTGAAGTACTACACGACCTATGCAACCTATTTCAAACTGCTCAAGGCGTGTGACGATGATCCGAACGTCGAGCGCAAGAAGGCGGCCAAAGCCCTGGCGCGCTTCATGAAGTTACACCCGCACAACATTGCGCAAAAAACCGAAGTGATGGTGGAACACTTCAACACCATGACCCGACACAAGATTGGTGGTCGGGCAAAAGCAATGGTGGTTACCGGGTCGCGATTGGAAGCCGTTCGATACAAGCAGAGTTTTGACCGCTATATAAAGGAGAAGGGATATCAGATTAAATCACTGGTCGCATTTTCCGGAACGGTCCAGGACGACAAAATTCCTGATTTGACGTATACGGAAGAGGGCATGAACTACGGCATACGCGAAAAGGAGTTGCCGGAAAAATTTGCGACTCAGGAATATCAGGTATTACTTGTTGCCGAAAAATACCAGACAGGATTCGATCAGCCCTTATTGCACACGATGTATGTGGATAAGCGGCTGGGCGGTATCCAGGCCGTGCAGACGCTCTCACGCCTGAACCGCATTCACCCGCTGAAAGAAGATACATTTGTCCTCGATTTTGTTAACGACCGCGAGGAAATCCGTGAAGCCTTCAAGGTTTACTACGAAGGCGCGGAGATGGGTGAGGAAGTGGACCCGTCCCGTTTGTACCAGATCAAGGCGGAGCTGGACGCTGTAGGCATCTATCTAGGGGAAGAAGTCGCCCGATTTTGCGACGTTTACTTTAAGCCCAAACAGAAACAAAGCGTGTTGGATCATCAGGCCATGAACGCGGCCCTTGACCCTGCCGTGTCTCGCTTCATTGTCTTGCAGCGTGATGAGGAGAGCGAGGCGGAAGAGTTGCGAGGAAAGATCCAAGGGTTCCGCAATCTGTACGGATTTTTGAGCCAAGTGATCCCGTATCAGGATTCGGACTTGGAGCGACTCTACGTCTTTCTGAGACATCTCGCATCGAAGCTCCCACGGCGAAAGGCCGGTACGGCCTATCAGTTCGATGACGAGGTTCGGCTTGAATACTATCGCCTCCAGAAAATCAGTGAAGGATCGATTTCACTGCGGGAAGGAACGGCGGCAAGACTGGACGGGCCGACTGAAGTGGGCAGTGGTGTCGCGCGGCCACAGTCACTAGCCCTTTCGCAGTTAATCGATGTTGTTAATGAGAGATTCGGTACGGACTTTAACCAGGCCGATCAGCTTTTCTTCGATCAGATCGTCGAGGCGGCTATGGCTGACGATGGGTTGCGTCAAGCCGCGGCAGTGAACCCGAGCGATAAGTTTGAGCTGGTTTTCAAGCACCTGTTGGAACGTCTTTTCATGGAGCGCATGGATCAGAATGAAGAAATTTTCGTCCGTTATATGAACGACGTTCCCTTCCAGAAAGTTGTAACGAATTGGATGGCGTCAGAGGCCTATCGACGCTTGCGGAGCAGTTTGGCCGAAGGATCGGACGCATCAGCCCCGACGTGAGCACTGCGTTTCGGAGGATGCCGAGAATCATCGTATTTCAGGCGGATGTGCATGGCACTATCGAGCACTTGCTTTCGGAGTCGGTTCAAGGACTATTCCTGCGCCTTTCTGGTTTCTTCAAGCGACGATTGTTGGTCGTTTTAGACTCCGGCGCGGGTAGAGCCGCCTGTTCCTGGGCTGATTCGTAGAATTCATGCAGCTTAGCCTGGAGAAGCTTTTTATCCGGCAGACGGGTCTGATATTCTGCGACCAGTGCCGGCGATGCGGAGCGGCTCAGGGCATATTCGACAACTTCGTGATCTTTGGTGGCGCAGAGTAACAGGCCGATGGCGGGATTTTCGTGGGGCTTCTTCACGTTCCGGTCGAGCGCCTCCAGATAAAACTCCAGCTTGCCGAGATACTCGGCCTGGAACTCGTCCACCTTTAATTCGATATCTATAAGGCAGTTGAGGCCACGGTGGAAAAAGAGCAAGTCGATTTCAAAGTCGCGGCCGCCAACCTGCACGGGATAATGACTACCGACAAAGCAGAAATCACGACCGAGTTCGATGAGGAAATCCTTCAGCTTTGCGACGAGGCCATCGTGGAGATCGGCTTCGGAATGGTCTTTGGGAAGATCGAGAAACTCGACTAGATAGCTGTCCTTAAAGACAGATGCGGCTTCGGGGTGAAGTTCTCGCACCGGTGGTGAGAGTTTTGCCGGAGACAAGGCAACGCGCTCGAATAACGCTCCGGCAAGCTGCCGTTCCAGTTGTCGCTTACTCCACCGTTCCTGAACGCAGAGGCGAAGATAAAATTCGCGCTCTTCATCCCGCTTGCTGCGGCTCATGATCAGGAGGTTGTGGGTCCACGACAAAACTCGCACCAGCGGTGCGAGTTTTGGGAGGCCGCGATACGTTTCGTAAAACTGCATCATTCGCCAGAGATTGCTGGCGGAAAATCCACGGGCATTGGGCCGGCGCGCGTGGATGTATTCGGCCAGGGCCGCAACCGTTCCCTGTCCCCATCCCTCTTCGGCAATCTTCCTACTGATGTACTGGCCGATTCTCCAATACAGGTCGATCAGCGCGGTATTGACGGCGGTGACAACGCGGGAGCGGGTACCCTCGATCAGCGCGAGCACCTCGTCGAACCCTGCCGGCGACGGTGATTTCGTCGCGCCCCCCGTGACGATGGCCTTGGAGTGGGGCTTCGTTTTTCTGTTCATGCCGGCTCCTGAGCCCCGGTTGTCGCGAGCGTAGGTTCGTTCCATTGCGGTAGGGGATCACGTTCTGCGAGGCGCAACAGGACTTGCCCCCCGGTATTCTCATCGAACAGCGTGTGTATGAAGCGGTACGTTCGATCGACGACATCGATCATGAGGCGCTTCATTTCGTCGTCGTTCAGACGCGATACTTTAGGCCACGGAATTACACCGTAAGGACTGCTGACGGTGACATCCGAGTAGTCCCCAGATGCCGAAGACGGAGATGTGCCGGCATGGAGATCCTCTAGCATCGAATTGCGAAAGCACTGCAGGACCATGTATTTCGCAAGGCGCCGCTGAAGCGCAGGGTCGGTAATGAACGCGCGGACTTCGTCATGGTCGCTCATACGGGGCTCCGGAACCCTACTACTATGACATGAACTCGCAAGATGGCAGAGATCACCCACCGTTTTCGCAAAGTGCGCGAACAAGAGATAGGACGCCCGAAAGGAACGGCCGGCTCGCGTGGGCGCCCGGAAGACCGGAAGACCACGGCATTCTCGGGTACAGCCAAAAACAGGACCGCGCCAGCGAGGACGCTAGCGCGGCCTTAACGCTGCTCAGTACTCGCTTGGCAGATGGATCACGTTGTTGGCGAAGTACAGGGTGATTTCATCCAGTGGAAAATCGGTGTGCTCGATTGTCTTGGTGAACACGATGTTGCCGTTGCCATCGTCGCACGTAAGCGTAGCGGTTCGGTCATGATGTACGGCGAGCTTCCAGACTTGAAATTCCTCGGCCGCGAGAGCCTTGTTGTAGGGCTGTATGGTAGCGATTTCGTCTAGAAGCCAATACGCCCCGCCGTGCTCGGCAACATGCTGCGCGCCGTCGGTGTAGAGAACGTTGCGGTTGATCCCGTGCCGATACCAATTTTCACTGCCGGTGAACTGCGCGAGATCGCTTGTGCTGAGAGTCTTCGTCGTCATAATGTGTGCCTCGTTTCTTGAAGTGGCCCCCAGGACGGGGGCGAGAGAGGCAACACAAACAGCCGCGTTGAAGGCGCAGAGTCACAGCAACCGTGGAATAAATGAGGGGTAGCCCGTAGGGAATGCTCGTTTATGCCGCGAAAAGTGCCTTGACACAAGCCTGCGGCTGTTAAGTTGACTCCGAACCCGTCCGCGAGCGGGTCACGGAAAGAGGCACCTGGTGGCGAAGACGGCGCGGAGTGATGCGGCGAGACTACCCGTTCGGCGCTAAACACATTGGCCAACACACACGAGGAATTCTTCCGCAGTCGTAACGCCCTCCCCGTGACTGGATTCGATTCGGAAAATACGCTTCCGGTATGATTTACTGTCGGGGACTACCCCGACCAAACATGAAGGCTCGCGTTTTCATTTCATCGGCTATAAATGAGTTCCGGTCGGAGAGACGCATCGCAAAGGATGCTCTGTCGAGCGCATATCCATTCCTGGAGGTCTGGGTATTCGAGGAAGAGGGGGCCAGTTCAGCATCATTGGAACAGTCCTACCAGAATCCTCTCGAAAAGAGCGACCTAGTGATCTTCCTGCTTGGCGAAGATATTACGCCCCCGGTTGTCGCAGAGATAGATGCAGCAATACGACACAACAAGCGCACGCTTCTTATTCTTCGGGATGTTCCGCGCCGGACAGAGGCACTCCAAGATGCCATCAAAAAGCTCGATGTGAAGTACGCTTCCTATGCAAACATCGAAAACTTTCAAAGAGTGCTGCGGAGCGCAATCGACACCGAGCTGGTCACTGCTCTGCAACGTCCCCCAGAGCGATTCAGTTCCGATCCCAAGTATCGCGTCCTGCGAAACGCATTCTCGCGCGGAGCCGAGCTTCGCATCGAACCGCTGGTAGGTCCGAGCAGCGACAATCGTTTTCGGGTCGTTAAGCTGTCAGGGTCGGAGATGATGGCGGAAAAAGCAAGCTCATCGCACCAGCTCATCATTCCGTTGACAAGCATCAATGACGCAATCGAAGACGGAAAAGAGTTCACAATTTCCTTGAATGGCCGCATTCAGTGGATAACCAGCAAGGGATTCTACAAGCTACTCCCGAGTCCGCCGAAAGATGAGTTTGGTGTTCCGAAGGTAGCAGGTCCGGGAGCTTCGGATGTACTGACATTGCAGGATAAGCTAAAACAGAAGGGCTACTACACACAGTGGAATTCGCAGTCAGAGGTCAATGCTTACGGGTATGAGGTCGCTTACGACGAGGACGGCAAATATTTTCGCTGCGATGGTCGTGTGATGCCGGGGTCAGTAGAGATTTTGGCCGCTAAAAAGTGAGTGCGGTGGCAGGGCATCCTTATCGCTATGGGCTGGCCCAGCCTAATCCGCACTTCTGCACCTCCGCCTGTATAATCGGAGCTTGGGTTCTGCCTCTTCGCAATTCATCCCTTGGAGCGTGATCCATTGAGTGCACATATGCCGTCTCATCCCGGGCAGGGCGCGCCGGGACCGCAACCGTTGCCGGGAGTTGATGCCATTATTGCCGTGGGTTCGGGCAAGGGCGGAGTGGGGAAGACTACGCTCTCGGTAAATTTGGCGGTCGCGCTGGCAAAGATGGGGCATAAGGTTGGGCTGCTCGATGCCGATGTGTATGGGCCGAACGTGCCGCTGATGCTGGGCGTGAGCGGGCAGCCGAAGATGGTTGGCGAGAATCGCATTGAGCCGCTGGAGGCGTTTGGGCTGAAGGTGATTTCGGTGGGATTTCTGAATCCGGGAGACAAGCCGATTATCTGGCGCGGTCCCATGCTGCACCAGATTGTGAAGCAGTTTCTGGGACTGGTGGAGTGGGGACATCTTGATTACATGGTGATCGACTTACCGCCGGGGACGGGCGACATTGCGTTGTCGCTGG
>Ga0302324_100028290_pt1 | contig 10655 bp, 6 predicted proteins | sample Palsa_T0_1_FD_201949 | JGI IMG/M metagenome (GOLD analysis project Ga0302324, IMG submission 201949) | Peat permafrost microbial communities from Stordalen Mire near Abisko, Sweden - Palsa_T0_1 | ecosystem: Environmental > Terrestrial > Soil > Palsa > Peat permafrost | place: Sweden: Abisko...
CGCCTGTGAGCTTTACTTCGGAATGATTAAGAATCTGCAAGCCCGAAAAAGTGCGGAAGTGAACCGATTGCTGACCCAAACGCTCAAATCAAAACCTACCGAACGCTAGAAGCTTTTGGGGACCACTGCTATCATCGGTCCTTCGATCTTCTCATGTTGAGGATAGAAATATCAGAAGACCAAAGGGTACCTCAGGCAACCAAGGGCGATGACTGCGTGACCTGGATCGGAAGGGTGAAATGAAAGGTTGCACCCCGCCCGCCGTTAGCGGCGGCCCATAGGCGGCCACCGTGCGACTCCACAATGGAACGGCTGATGGCCAACCCCATGCCGCTCCCGTGCGGCTTGGTTGTAAAAAACGCAGAAAAGATCTGATCTATTTTCTCCACCGGCAACCCCACGCCCGTGTCACTGACAGAGAACTGAAGTTGACCGTCTTGTATTTCCGATATCACTGTAAGGTCCCCGCCCTCGCCCCGCATGGCTTCGATGGCATTGAGCATGAGGTTCATGAATACCTGCTGTAGCTGTACACGGTCTGCCACGATTTTGGGAATCTCGGCGGCCAGTTTCGCGCGCATAACAACCGAGTATCGATCGGCCTCACCTTTTAGCAGCGTGAGCATTTCCTGGACAATTCCGTTTACGTCGACGAGTTCACGTCGTGGAGGAGATTTCCTGTAGAACGAACGTATACGATCAATGATCTCAGCCGCACGATTCCCATACTTGTCGATTCTGGCTGCTGACGCACGAGCCCGGTCAAGATTGGGCGGTTCGTGTGCCAGCCATTCAATGCAGCTGTTGGCACTGGTGATGGCCGCGGCGATGGGCTGCTTGATTTCGTGTGCCAGCGACGCGGCCATTTCACCCAACGTACTCACACGATTGGTGTGTGCCAGATCGGCTTCTAGTTGCCGCAGCCTTTCACGCTCTTGCTCGGCAGATTTGAGCTCGGTAATGTCGGTCGAGCTGCCCGCGAATTGCTCCAAATCGCCGGCGCCGGAAAGGAGGGGATGGCCAACAGTGTGGATCCGCTTTACCGTTCCATTCGGTAACAAAATGCGGAACTCCAGATCGTAGTCTGCTTTTTCCACGATTGCCTGTTCGATTGTGTTCTTCAGCTTCAGGCGATCCTCCGGGTGGACGCGTTCGAAATATTCTTCCCAAGTCGGCGCTCCCGCAACTGGATCAAAGCCGTAAATCCGGTACCACTCCTCGGAGAGGTGCACAGCCTTCCGATCCGCCAAACGCCAAGCCCAGCTGCCCGTATGGGTCAACTTTTGCGCTTCGGCAAGATGGCTTTCACTCCGGCGCAGGGAATCCTCGATTCGTTTCCGTTCGGTTACATCCATGGTTGTGCCGATGAGTTCAACGATTCTGCCCGAGGCATCCCTCACCGGGTGCGCGATCGTATGAAGGTGCTTTATCCTCCCGTCCGGAAGAACGATTCGAAGATCAGCCTCCGAGTCAGTCCACCCCGTTTGTGTGAACTCCATTTTCTTTCGCTGATCAAGGCTTGCTCGATCCTCGGGGTGCACTCTATCGCGAATGAGGAACCAAGCGGGCTTTAGTTTCGGGTCGAACTCATAAATGCGAAAGATCTCTTCCGACCAGAAGTGCTCGTCGGTGCGGACGTCAATCGTCCAACTGCCCGTGTGGGTGAGCCTCTGCGCTTCGGCAAGGTGTGCTTGTTGTCGCTCCGACTCCTGAGTTAGAAGTTCCTGCTCGGTGATATCCATCGCGGTGCCAAGGAACCCCTTGAGGACTTCGCCTTCAACAACGGGAATTCCGACGCAGCGAATGTAACGTAGCTCGCCGTCCGGGTGAACAATTCTCTTTTTCACATCGCAGCCACTGCGTTCTGCACACATTCTCTCTATGGTATTAGCCATAGAGCCGCGGTCTTGTGGGTGAAGGGTCGCTAAATACTGTTCGAGCGTCGGGGCTCCGTTCTGCGGATTCAGGCCGTAAATTTTGAACAACTCCTCAGACCAGTACTCAAAATAACCCGAAGGGTTGTAAGCCCAACTGCCCATGTGGGCGAGGCGCTGCCCTTCGCTAAGATAGTTCTCGCTCAGGCGCAGCTCCTCCACTAGTTGCTCTTGATCGGTAACATCCATCCCGGTCCCAAGGAAGCCCTGAAAAATCTCGCCTTCCGTGACCGGAACACCCACACAACGTACGTGACGAGTCTCCCCGTCAGGCCGCAAAACTCGTTTTGTGAAGTCGAATGCAAGATGGTCATCCAACATTTTCGCAATGGCTTGTTTCATGAACGCGCGATCTTCCCGGTGTACAAGAGCCAAGTATTCTTCTATGGTCGGCGGCTTGCCACTTGGATCAAGACCATAGATCTGAAACAACTCGGAGGACCAGTAACTGAATCCGGTTGCGTCGAATGCCCAGCTGCCCATGTGGGCGACGCGCTGCCCCTCGCTGATGTAAAACTGGCTTCGCTCAAGGGCTTCTTCGGCGCGTTTGCGGTCAGTAATGTCCTGGACTGTACCGAACATCTTATAGGGTCGGCCCGACGCGTCTTTCTTCACATCCCCCTGACTATGCACCGTACGCAGTTCGCCACTGGGACGGATGATTCGGTGTACTTCGTCTGTGCGCAATCCTCCGCGTACGGACTCCTCGGCCACTCGGAACACAGATTCTAAATCCTCGGGGTGGATCATTTTTCCCACAACAGCTATGTCAATGGGATACTCCTGGGGCCGCAGTCCGTAGATCCGGTAGGTTTCGTCTGACCAGGTCACGCCATTCGTTATGAGGTCCCATTCCCAGTAGCCGACGTGGGCGACGCGTTGGGCCTCTTCGAGCTTGGCTTTGCTGTCTTGCAAGTCGCTAGAAACGAACTGGAGGGTTTCCTCGGCGCGTTTGTGATCTTCGATGTCGGTCGTGACGCCATACCACCGGACGATGTTTCCATCTTTATCGCGGAGCGGCACTCCGCGGTCCAAGTGCCAGAGGTGTTGCCCATCCGAGCGGCGGTAACGCGACTCATTTTCGTGAGGCTTGCCGGTGGCAACCGATTCCATCCATTTCTCTACATGTCGCTCAAGATCATCAGGATGAATCGCACCATGCCAGCCCGATCCAGACGTCTGCCCCGCCGATAACCCCAAGTAGTCTACAAATCGCTGGTTAGCGTAAGTATTGGAGCCGTCGGGCAGAGCACTCCACACCATTGCCGGAATCGTGTCGATCACGTCGCGAAGCTCTTTTTCACTCTTGCGAAGCGCATCTCGCTGACGCTCCAAATGGCGGACTCGAAGGCGAAAAAGGCCGGCAAGAAGTGCCAAGAAGAGAAAAACACCTAGAGAGCGAAACCATAGGGTCTGGTAGAAGGCTGGAGCAATCACGAAGTCCAGTATCGCGCTCTGCTGGTTCCACACCGCGCCGTTATTGGACGCGATTACACGAAACCGATATTTCCCGGGGCCCAGGTCCGTATAAAAAGCTTCGCGACGAGTGCCCGCGTCCTGCCAATCGCGATCATGCCCGTCAAGTCGGTAGCGAAACTTCACCTTTTGGGGAATGAGAAAACTTGGCGATGTGTAACCGATTTGGAGATCACGAATCAAAGGCGGAAGTTGAAGACCTTCTTGTGGTTTGTATTGCTTTCGGTCGGCAACAACGGACTCGACGTAGACCGGCGAAACAGTCCCGTCACCAGAGAGATGTGACGGGTCGATCATCTGAAGAACCACACCGTTTACAAACCACAAGCGCCCGTCGGGAGACTTCGCGGCCGGATTGAAAGACACCCGACCTGGCCGGGTTCCGTCCAGCGTGCCGAACAGTCGTGCCTGAACGATGGTGTCTGGATGAGTCCACCATCGTCGGACGTCCGAGGCTGCAACCTCTATAAATCCACAGGGCGCACCGAGCCATAGGTTTCTGTTGTTGTCCACAGCGAAGCCATTGACCCCGTCGCAAGGAAGTCCGTTTTCTTTGCCCAGGCGCTGAACTTTCCCAGCGCGGAGCATCACAAGTCCGTCATCAGATGCGGTCAGCACTGACCCATCGGGATCAACCGCAATCTGATAGGCCCACGATCCGCGCTTCAGCTTCAAGGGAGACGTGCGCGCAATACCGTCGCGGAAAAACGTCAATTCACCTGTGACTGCGCCCAGCCAAATTCCGCCCGTCGGGTCGGCTGCAATGGCCTTGGCCTTCGGAACTTGAGGCTGGGTGAACTGCTCGCGCACCTTGAAATCGCGGATACGGATGAGCCTCCTTCCTTGAGCGTCTTTGCATTCCGCCCAAACATTGCCGTCGCGGTCCTCTGTGAGACCGAGTACCAAACCCAGTGGGCGATGATCAGGTTCCGGGATACGCCGAAAGCGACCATCTTTGTAGATGAAGAGCCCGTCGTCAACGCCAACCCAAATGTTGCCCAGATGGTCTTCGAGCAATGAACTCACTTGCTGCCCAGGCACGCGAACTGAGGAACGAACTCCGTTTCGAACAAAATCGAGAGTGCCGAGAGTTGCGACCCAGACCGTCCCGTCTTTACTGGCCATGACAGAAGCGGTGCCCGTTGATCCACGCCCCGTGGTGGTCGAAAAGGTAGTGACTGGAAGATCGCGAAAATTGTCAATTCCATCGGACGTGGCCGCCCAGACTACACCGTCGTCGCCTTCGTACAGATCAAACACCGTGTCGCTGGATAAGCCGTCTGCCCGTCCAAAATGGTCGACGGTTTGGCCGTGAATGAGGTAGATACCATTCCCAACCGTTGCAATCCAGAGGTTCTTGTCGGAATCCTCCATGAGTTTGTAGATAACGAACTTGCTTCCGTCGAAGTTTCGCAGAACTATCGGCGTTAGAACACCATCGCGGAACTTTTCAAGCCCAAGTCCCGGTCCCGCCGACACAATTCCGACCAATAAGGAACCGTCGGAGTCTTCGACAAGACTGCGGATGCCGATTTGCCCCACGTTTGATTGAAGCTGCTTAAAGCTGTAGATCTCGGGGGCTGCACCCATTTTCCAATGAAGCAATGACGTGTCGCCTCCGATCCAAAATCCCCCTTTCCCATCAGGGATGAATGAAGAAGGCATGCCAATCTTTATGCCCTGTGCCTTCCCGAAGCAGCGGATTTCCGCATCCGTTGCCTGACATAGAACTCGGTCCGAATCCTGCTGGGAAAGAGTCCACACAGATCCGTCAGAATCTTTGTAGATCCTAATTATCGGAACATCGTAATGGGAAATCACGACGTTGTCCCTAATGTGAGCGAACTCGTTTCGAGTGGCAATCCAAAATTCTCCCGCTCGCACACTGACCGGGTGGAAAATTGGTGTAGAAGCGATCGGAGCCGACCAGGGACTAAAACGGACGCCGTCAAAACGTAATGCGCCGCTGTTGCCGCCCACCCAGAGATATCCGTCTTTTGTTTGTGAAATCCAAGAGGGAGTGTTCGGAAAGAATCCGTCTTGTATTCGCCATGCGGTATGCGCGTATTGGGTAAGGCTTTTGTTCGGATCCAATGCGTGAGCCGCGGTTAAGGTGAGCCACAGCGATAACACGCAAACCAGAAACGATCGCGGAACATGAGAGCCCCGTGCTCTCGAGATGCACATGACGTGGGGCAACGTGGGATCGACCTGGGCACCCATGGCTCAGAATCTTACCAAACCCGACCTCGGCCAGAGGTCAGGTCGGATTTCAGGTCGCACTGGCCGACCGCACCTCGCGTTCGTGGCTGGGTTGAAGTGAGGTCAGTACAGTTTCCACCATCAAATCTGGGCATCTTCCTCCGCGGCTCCGGGGATGCTTGCGCTTCTTCAGAGATAGGCCACGAGATACCCGGCCTTCTCATTGTGCAGGCCAGGAGCTTGGTGTAATTCTGCTTCGCGCCTGTAGTGAACGAGTTGAGCTACAGTCACCATCGTCAAGCCATACTCTGAGCAGAACCTTGCCAGATCGGAGCCTCGCGCCATACTGCCGTCGCGGTTCATGATTTCGCAGATAACCGCGGCTTGGTGCAGCCCCGCCAAGCGTGCGAGGTCGACAGACGCTTCTGTTTGGCCGCGTCTTTCGAGAACGCCATTGGGCCGGGATCGTAGGGGAAACACGTGACCAGGGCGCGCGAGGTCTTCAGGGCGAGTTTGAGGGTCGACCGCAGCCAGGATGGTTTGCGCGCGATCGTACGACGAGATTCCGGTGGTTACGCCCCTTCCTCGTGCATCGATCGAGACGGTGAACGCTGTGCCGAGGTTCGCGGTGTTGTGGAGCACCATTGGTCCCAATTCCAACTGGTCAAGCCGCTCTCCGGTCATTGCGAGACAAATCAAACCCCGAGCGTGGGTAGCCATAAAATTGATCACTTCAGGAGTGACCATCTCTGCCGCGATCACGAGATCACCTTCATTCTCACGATCCTCGTCATCGGCAATGACAATCATTCGCCCTGATCGCAATTCACTAAGAGACTTCTCTATCTCGGCGAACTTCGCTGCATGGCTAACAACCCTGCGATCATCACCGCCGCACATGCGCGAAACCTCGCGCGAAATTTCGGACGAAACGAGTAGATCCACTGCGCCAGTCTGCTGACTAGACATACGTGCTCCGATTATTATGACCAATTCCAATCGTTCACATGATCGTGAGCGTATGGCCCATCTTTTTCTTCTTGGTCCGCAAGTACGGCAATGCGTAAGGGCTCGGCGGTGCTTCGCAGGCAATCCGTTCGATGACTTCGATTCCGCCTTTTGTCAGCGCTTCAACCTTTTGCGGATTGTTTGACAGCAGGCGTACACGGTCGACCCCAATTTCGTGCAGAATTTCGACTGCCAAGCTGAAATCTCGGTAGTCATTATCAAAACCCAGAGCTTCGTTTGCTTCGATTGTGTCGAGACCCTGGTCTTGCAAGGCATAAGCTCTCAGTTTTGCCATCAGCCCGATGCCACGACCCTCCTGATACTCATAGATCACCAGTCCCGATCCCTCGTCTGCGATGGCCGACATTGCGAGTTCCAATTGCCCTCGGCAATCACAGCGCAGAGATCCGAGCATTTCTCCAGTGAGGCACTGAGAATGAATGCGTAGCAAAGGCGCTCGATTTGCCGGATCGCCAAGCATCAGGAGGAGTGCACTCTCAGCCTCATCCTTCTCGAGGTTCGCGCGTTCAAAGCCGATCAGGTCGAAGACGCCAAAGATGGTAGGCAGGCGAGTGGATGCCACTCGAACGAGGCTGCTGTCCGGGTTTCCGGACCACGCTGATCGGAGGATAGGATTTCGCCTTTTAGTTCTCTCAGGCAACTTAGAATTCCTTCCGCCGTGGTGCTTGCATGCGGCCTTCCATAACGATTGATGGGCGCACATCTATTTCCCTCCGCCAGCTTTGCCATTGGCAACACAAATGCTTTGCGTAGCATGTGGACAGCATCGCTGACGTCAAGCCGTCTCAGGTTGCAGAAAAATGATGGTGCTGATGTCACCAGTTATGACGTATCTGTCAAGTAGAGTGACACTGGATGGGGGCGCGTTAGCTCTAATACGCCACTGCCCGCTGGAAACAGCTCGATTGGAGGAAAAATGAATCGGCCTATTGTTCCTCAAACTCAGAGGATCGCCTGTCGTTTTCATCGCAGCACCGGTGTGACGCTTTTGGTGGCGTTGATTTGTTGCGGCCTGACGGCCGCGCAGAACCTGACACAGAAAGACTTGATACAGCAAGAGGCGAACAAGCCGTTTAGCATTCGAGCCACTCATCTATTGGGTTTCGAAAATGCGAAAAGCAACTGCAGCGGAACTCTATCTATCGAAGACAATTCACTGCAATTTCAGCAGAGCGGGAAATCGAGCGAACATATAAAGATCAGTTCTGTTCGAAATATTTTCGCGGGCGAAGAGAGCCGGCAGGTCGGCGGCCTGCCGATGACTATAGGCAAGGCTGCGGCTCCGTACGGTGGTGGTCGAGTCGTTAGTCTTTTCGCGCACAAGAAGTATGACACCCTGACTCTGGAATATGTAGATAGCGATGGAGGAATTCACGGCGCGATCTTCCAGCTAGTTAAAGGTCAAGGTGACATTGTTAAGCAGGAACTGACGGCGCGGGGCGCAGTTATCAGCTCTTCCGAAGATCAATCAAAACATAGCGCTGCGGAGGCCGGATATGAAAACAAATAAATGCGCTTCATGGGTCGCTTGTGTAACCGCAATTCTGGCGATCACTTTTGTGATGCCCCTTCAGAGGGCCACGGCGAAATCCTCTGAAGGCGAAACGTCCGCAGCGCGCTGGAGCGTTCAAGTCGACCAGATTGATCCCGGAACGCTTGATCTCTCCTATTCTTTCCAAGTCGCGATTTACGAGAACCTTTTGTACGAACTGAGCGCGACGAAGCAATTCAGGCAAGTATTGCGCGACGGCGACCACAAGGCGTCCGAGGATCCGAACTTGCTCGTATTGAAAACAACGGTGGAGAAATATACGCAAGGGAGCGAAACGCGGCGCGCAGTGACCACCGTGAGCGGCGCCACAAAGTTAACGGTGCGAAGTCAACTCATCACACGCGAAGGCAAAGTTGTTCTGGAGCGAACCGTGAACGGTCAAGTTCGCTTCTTCGGCAGCAATATGCGGGCTACCCACAATTTAGCGCGAAATATCGCCAAGGCAATCAAACAGTCATCGTTGACAGAAGTCGGTCAGCCCGCAGCCACACTTACCGGCCAGCTGTAGAGTCGCGAATAAACGAAATGCGTAGTTGTTCGAATTGGCGCGGAGAAAGGGATATGGCACCGCAACACAAGAGAGTACCGCGGCTCAACTTTGCAGTCTCTCTCAGGGCAGCCGCAATGGTTGCGATAGCTTTGCTCGCGACATGGGCGAACGCTCAGGTCGCTGAAGGGGAGTTACAGCATCTGGCAACAGTCATTGAGCCACTGCGCCCTGGGGTAACTGAAAACCAAGTATTTGCGGAACTTGCCTCGCATAACGATCAACGCAAGAAGGCCCTGCACGACTACAGCGTCATGAGGACTTATCAGGTCATTGATCTCAAAGGTAAGGTGCATGCTGAGGAAGTCGGACGCATGGTGTTTCTCGCGCCGGACAGGAAGACGTTTACGGTCGCTTCCGAGTCTGGCTCAGGATTAGTCCGAACTATGGCGTTGAATCCGCTCATCAAAAGCGAGATCGAGACGGCAGCAGGAAAACAACACCATGACAGCGCCATTTCCGCCGACAACTATTTCTTAAACCTGTTGGGCGAACAACAGGTGGGTCCGTACCGTTGCTTCGTTGCCGAAGCCCGACCCAAGCGGAAAGACAAGTATTTATTTGAGGGGAAGCTTTGGATCGACATAGAGGATTACTCGGTGGTGCGGATCGAAGGCCATCCCGCAAAACAATTGTCTTTCTGGATCCAACGCGCTGACTTCTTACGGCAGTACGAGAGAATTGACGGGTTCTGGCTTCCGCAGAAAGACCAAACATTGGTTCAGGTACGGCTGTATGGAAAGAAGGTTTTGACCATCGATCACCGAGACTATGTCGTGAATGCAAGTCAGAGCAAGCATGCGCAGGTAATCGTTCCACAAGCCGATTTCGCTTTGACTTCTTCGCACTGACGCGCAACAACCCACGGCCCCATAACCTGAAACTCACCCGCCTTTCCCTTCCTGGCCAGAGTACGGCGCGTCCGTTCCCGAGTAACGAGGTTCCGCCCTGTTCCTTTCTTTTGACCATTGCGTGACTGTCACAAAGTTTCGACGTGTCAAGTCGACCAACTCAAGTGACACCCCGTTCTTCACCGTGGATGTCTGCTCGAACGCATTCCAACTCTCATTTTCTCAGCGCTTTGAACCAAATCGCGTGAGATGCCTCGGTTTGGACAGCGCATTGCATTTCATTCGATCAGGAGGAGCAGCCATGCGGGCGTTGATTGGGATTGCTTTGGCGACCCTCCTATTGCAGGGGCTTGGTTTCACTCAAGGCAACTCCCCAGCACTCGGATCACTAAGAGGTGATCTATTCACGAAGGGCACAAATGGAGAACCCGCTGTTTTGCCTGGGGCACGCATCGTCCTTCGCGGGCCAATAACCAAGGAGACCGAGTCGGACACACAGGGAGCATTCGTTATCGATGGCCTTCCGCCTGGGATATACCAGGTCGAAGCGAATGCTCCCGGACTATATGCGGCACTGGCGGTGGAAGTGAATGCGGGCGCGTTGTCGACGGTTCCTATCGAAATGAACGTGACAACAATCAACAACACGGTAAACGTGACCGCAACCGAAGATGCTGTAGCCGAGGAATCTGCTCAGCACAACACCATAGGTCAATCAGTCGTGGAAAGAGCTCCCAATCAAGAAGAAAAGATCGAGAGTCTACTTCCGCTTGTGCCGGGAGTGGTCCGGGGGCCTGACGGACGTATCAATATGAAGGGCGCGCAAGCAACGCAGGCTGGGTGGCTGGTGAATTCAACAAACGTCACCGATCCGGCAACCGGCGGCCAAGCCATCAGCTTGCCGATTGATGTCGTCTCATCCGTCCAGGTCATTTCCAACCCGTACGACCCGGAATATGGAAAGTTCACCGGGGCAGTCTCAAGCGTAGAAACGCGTACAAGCAACTTCAACAAATTTCACTTCTCCATACAAAATCTTGTTCCGCGCGCTCGAGATAGGGATG
>Ga0302324_100028291_pt1 | contig 10655 bp, 10 predicted proteins | sample Palsa_T0_1_FD_201949 | JGI IMG/M metagenome (GOLD analysis project Ga0302324, IMG submission 201949) | Peat permafrost microbial communities from Stordalen Mire near Abisko, Sweden - Palsa_T0_1 | ecosystem: Environmental > Terrestrial > Soil > Palsa > Peat permafrost | place: Sweden: Abisko...
TTCTTCGAAGCCCGGCGCGAAGACCAGCTCACAACTTCGTTCCAGCTCGGGAAATTCGCGGGTGAGAAAATCGGGGATTTGCGCCTGGGGAATGACGCGCACCTTGGAAGAACCACCGCCGGTGCTGAGTTCCAGAGCGCCGTCGGGATGGCGGCTGAAAATGATCGGGGGTTGTTCTGTGGGCAGCGGCGACCCTCCGCGTGACGGTGCCTTTCCTTCCTCCTTCGCACGGAGTGGGACGGCTGCCGCCGGTTGCAGCAGGGCCAGTCCCGCCGCCAGCGCATGCGCGCAAACCCGTCCGCTGCGGCGCGATTCGGCGCAGGAGCAACGCACCTCGATGTTGGCCGCGCGATCCGCCAGCGTGATTTGCGCGTCGTAGATTTTTTCCGCGCCTTGGATCCTCGCGCGAATGACGGCGCCGTCGCGATGGGCGTCGCGGACCCGCCTCCGGCCGACCAGCGTCTGCGCTTCCTTGAACGCGGGCCAGCCGCCGATTTCAACGAGGAGGTTGGTGGTGAGTTCGAGCATCACGGCTTAGACATCCGCGACATGCAGCGCGACGATCCCGAGGGTCAGGTTCGTCCAGCGCACCGAGGAAAATCCGGCCTGCAGCATCATGGCGGCCAGATCGGCCTGACGCGGAAAGGCGCGGATGGAATCTCCGAGATATTCGTAGGCGCCCCGCTCCGGCGTGATGAACTGGGCGTACTTCGGCATGACGTGGCGCATGTACCAAAAATAAAAGGAGGCCAGCCAGGCGACGGGATGCGAGAATTCGAGGACGCAGGCCCGGCCGCCCGGGCGCAAGACGCGGCGCATTTCCCGCAGGCCCGCCAGCCGGTCGGCGAAATTGCGCAGGCCCCAGGAAATGGTGACCGCGTCGAATGAAGCGTCGGGAAAGGGAAGCTGGAGGCCGTCGCCGGCCAGCAGATTCGTGGTTTTCTTCGCCTTCGCCTGCAGCAGCATGGGCAGGCAGAAATCGGCGCCGACGGCGCATTCGGTGTAAGCCCGATGCCGCCGCAAAGCCAGGAGCACGTCACCGCTGCCGGTGGCGAGATCGAGCACGCGCGCCGGCCGCTGCGCGGCCACCGCCCGGACGAGCCGCCACCGCCAGTAGCAATCGAGGCCGCCGCCCATGGCGAAATTCATGATGTCGTACCGGGCCGCGACCCGGCCGAACATGGCCGAGATTGCTTCGGGCGACTGGTGCGCGAGCTCATCTCTCACGGCGGAGTAGTCGGTCGAGCGGGGCGACGGCATAGCCTCTAGCTTCGCGCAGGGCGGCGACAATCGCCAGTCGGAAAGTAAGACCACGCCTCCACGCTCTTACGAGCGCGGCTACTTAAGGAGCTTGATGCCGCCAATGACGGGCAGTGGCACACACTTGCCGGCGGCGGCGTTGATGATGCCGAGAATCAACAAAACCAGCGGCACCAGGTGGATCAGGCCCAGGAAAAAGCAGATAAAGCCCAAACCGATCATGGTGAAGACGACGGAAAGGACACTGATCGTAATCCATAAGACAACTTCCAGGAGAAACAAAACCAGGCCCTGGTTGGCGTGGTATTTGGCAAAGGGCGAATCCTTGGCCGCAAGAATGGGCACGAGGCAGAGAATCCAAAGGTAGGCCAGGATGCCCATGACCTTGTTTTTTTCCGCATCTTCCGGATCGACTTCGAGCGCTTCGGGCGTTCCCAGGATGTCGGACACGCCGACCGGCGTGGTCGACTCCGGGTTATTGACGCCGGGCTCGGCTTTGGCCACAGGCGTGCCGGCGGCCGATGGCTGGACTTTGGCCGGGGTGGGCGCCGGGCGGAAGGTGAAGGCGGCGACCTGGTTTGCGGGCGTCCAGTTGTCCATTCCATCTTTCCAGACGAGCGTTTCGGCGGGTAATTTACCCGAGGCCAGATTTGCCTTCAGCTCCGATTCGTTGACCGGGCCCTTTTGCTCGTTATCCGCGGCGTAATACCAGTCGCTCATGGCTTAGGAGATAGGGGAATTTGACGTAATTGCAAGCACGATTTTCGAATAAAATCAAATCTAAGAAATTGTAGATCAGCTTCTTAGCCTGCTTTGACCAAAAGATCCGGGGCCATGTCCAGGTTGGCGTGAACCGTCTGCACATCGTCGTGATCGTCAAGTGCTTCCAGCAAAGCCAGAACTTGTTCCGCGACGTGTGGGTCGGTCACCGGGGCAAGGTTCCCCGGAATATAACTAAGCTTAGCGCTCGCGATCGGAATTCTCGCCGATTCCAAGGCCTTCGCGACCGCATCGAGACGGTTATCCGGCGGGGTGATGACTTCGATGATTTCTTCGTGCGAACGGACATCCTCCGCCCCCGCGTCGAGGGCGGCGAGGATGACATCGTCTTCGGAAAGGCCCGGCGCGGTGATGGTGACGAGTCCTTTGCGATGGAACATCCACGCGACGCTGCCGGAACCGGCGAGGTGGCCGTGATTCTTGGTGAAGATGGCGCGAATTTCGGCGGCGCTGCGGTTCTTATTGTCGGTGGCCGCTTCGAGCAGGACGGCGACGCCGCCGGGGCCGTAGCCTTCATAAATCATTTCCTCGTAGGCCGCGCCTTCGAGTTCGCCCGTGCCCTTCTTGATGGCGCGTTCGATATTGTCCACCGGCATGCTTTCGCCGCGGGCCGTGGCGATGGCCTGGCGCAGGCGCGGATTAAAATTGGGGTCGCCGCCGCCCATCTTGGCCGCGACCGAGATTTCCTTGGAAAGCTTGCTGAAAATCTTCCCCCGTTTCGCGTCGATGGCGCCCTTGTAGTTCTTGACCTTGGACCAGCGCGAATGCCCCGACATAAGGCCTTAAACATGCGTCTTGTCGGACCGAAACGCAAGCGGATGGTGAGTCAAATACGATCCGGTCAAGATTGTGCCGTGGGAAGAGTCACGTTACCCTATATCTAGGAACGATGAAAAACCGCGCTCGAGATGAAGAGGTGGTGCGTGCCGCGGCGGGTGACTCCGACGCCCGGGACAAGACGCTCATGGTCCGGATCGCCGTGGGGGACGAGGTCGCTTTGCTTGAGCTGATCGAGAAGCACCAGGGCGCGGTTTACGGGACGATCGCGAAAATGCTGGGCGATCCGATCGAGGCGCAGGATTTGGCGCAGCAGGTCTTCGTCCGCGTCTACCGGGCCGCCGGAACCTACCGGGCCACCGCCCAATTCAAGACGTGGATGTTCACGATCGTGCGCAACCTGGTTTTCAACGAGCATCGCCGCCGTTCCCGGGCCACGTTCGTTTCGCTTCATCCGCCCGAGTGCGATCCGGGCCATTTCCGGGGTTCGCCCGCGCTGGACCTGCCCGATCTGGCGAACAAGACGCCGGGCGAAAATATGTTGCGGCAGGAAATGATGCGCAAAGTCGACGAGGCGATCCTGGCCTTGCCGGAGCAGCAACGGCTGGCCATCGTTCTGCGCCGTTACGACGAATTTTCCTATGGGCAAATCGCCGAGATTCTTAAAACCAGCGTGCCGGCCACGAAATCGTTGCTCTTCCGGGCACGGGAAACGCTGCGGATGGCCTTGCAGGATTATCTCGAAAAGGACAGTCTTCCCCGGCCCCATTAAAAAAGTGCGCAACTCCCTCTTGTCCCTTGTGTTTGATTTAATATGAAAGCAGGCCCTACCGACCATCCCTCCCGGGCCGAGCAACCGGACGAGAATGATCCGCTGCATGATCCCTTGTGGCGCCTGCTGGCCCGCGCCCCGCTTCCCGAGCCGGACGCGTGGTTTACCTCGCGCGCGCTGGCCCGCTGCCGCCGGGAAGGGCGGGGCATGATTTCGTTGGCCAAATTCAGCCGGTTCGCCTTGGTGTGGCGCTGGGCGCTCGGCGGCGGAGTGGGCCTTGCACTGGCCGTCGGGCTGGCGATTGCGCAAAGCCAATCCGAAAAGGCCGACAAGCAAAAGAAGGTGCAGGAAGCCTTTGAGATCATGGCCTCCATCGACACCGATTCGGATTCCTCCTCAACTCCGTCATGGCAAGATTCGTCACTCTAAATTTCCGCGCCGGGTGCGCCGGGATGCTGGGCTTGATGGCCGGTTTTTCCACGTCGCGGCGCCGATGCAAGAGCAGGCGCCGCCCGCGCCGGCCAAGACCCCCGCCACCAATGCGGCGCCGGTCGTTCCTTCCCTTCCTCCGGACACGCTGGGCCGTTATGGCAAGATTTTGATGCCCAGCGATGAGATGGAGCATCCGCTTAAACTGAAAATGCCCTTCCCCGGTGTGGGCGAGGTGAAAGTTCCCAACCAGGACGAGTTGAACATGCGCGATAAACTCGAGCAATTGGCGAAGCTTTCCGATTCCGACATTCGGCTTCAGCTCGAGCAATGGCCGGCTTACGGCAAGATGAGTCTTCGGGACGAGGGCACGATGTTGCAGCGGATCCAGGATTTCCGCGATTTTCGCAACAAGGTCGCCATGCAGAAGGCCCATGACCTGGGACTGCTGAGCACCTTGACGCCGGACCAGAAAGTCCGTTTTGAGAAAGACTACTGGGACAAACGGCTGCAGATGGATCGCGATCTGGCCAAACAATTCCAGCCGATTTACCGGGCGCGGGACCAAAAAATGCAGGATGAACTTTTCCGTGAATTTTCCTCCATCAGTTCGGGGCCAGCGGCGCCGGCGCCTAAACCAGCGGCTCCGGTTCCTGCGCCGGCCACGCCCATCAAAACGGTATCCTCCGCCTCGACGGCCGCCGCCGCCGCATCCCAGCCGATGGCGCAGGCGCCGCGCTGAGTTCTTTCTAAGGCGCGGCCACGGTATTTTCCGCAATGACGCTCGGTGTTTTCACCGGATGGACCTGAGTCGATCCATAGAGCAGGTAAGGCTGCCGTTCCTCGGCCCAGCGAACAACCCCGGAGTTCCAGGACCGGACGATGTCGGCGACGGGGCGGCCCGAGACAAGCTGGCGGCGCAGGCGGGTCGTGCCTGAAAGTTTGTCGAACATGTCGCGCTGATCGAAGTCGGTGTTGCCGAAGGTCGAAAAGTGGTCGATCTCGTCTTCGAGAATGGCGAGGGTCTGGAAGTTGATGGCGGTGAGATTGCCGGAATTGCGCGGATCGATCTGGAGATAGATGCCTTCATCCCGGCCAGAGCTCCAGGTCCTGGCGTGGACGCCCGGAACGTGCAGGGCGTTGAAGCGCCGGGTCAGGGCGTCGGCGTCCCAGCCCGAACCGAGGACAACCTGGAAGGGATTCGGGCCGCCGCAGCCGCTTTCGATGCCGATTTCGCCCAGGAAACCGGTGGCGGTATAGCCGCGCGCGGCCGCGATGGTGGGGATATTCGGCGAGGTCGGCACCCACTTGAGGCCGGTGTCTTCCCAGACCATGGGGCGGGTCCAGCCGCGCATGGAGATGACCGTGAGCCGGCAGGGCTTGGGGAGATATTTCGCATTGATCCATTCGGCCAACTCGCCGGGAGTGAGGCCGTAGACGACGGGGATGTCGTAGAGGCCGACAAAAGAGGGCGTGAAGGAGGGATCGAGCCGCGGGCCTTCGATGCGCACGCCGCCGAGCGGATCGGGTCGATCCAGGACGATCACCTGGATGTGGTCTTTCGCGGCCTGGTCCATGACGTAGCCCAGCGTGCTGATGAACGTGTAGGACCGGTTGCCGAGATCCTGCACATCGTAGACCACCGCATCGAGACCGGAAAACATTTCATGCGTGGGATGGCGGTAGTTTCCCTCCGGCGTAATGAAAAGGGAATAGACCGGCAGGCCGGTGTGGCGTTCGCGGCTGTTGGCCACGGGATCGCCCGCCTTGGTCTGGCCGTCGATGCCATGTTCGGGACCGAAAAGTCTCACCAGCTTGAATCCCGCGCTTTGGCCATGGTAGAGGACGTCGATGGCGGAGCGGCCCTTGGAATCGGCGCCGGAAGGATTGGTGACGAGGCCGACCCGCTTGCCTTGAAGGACGGCGAAGTTCGATTTTTCGAGCTGGTCGATGCCGAGCGACACGGTGCCGCGCGCGCTCCAGGTCAGCACCTGGAACAGGCCGGCCACCAACGCGAGGGAGTGAAAGAGGGAGCGCATGTTCATCGACAGTTTCCAGCCAGAGCTTCACGCCGGGACGGTCACAAGCAGGCGCATTTTGGACGTTCCCGCCGGGCTGCTCTAACGCGCCGAAGCATACGAAAAAAACGGGGCGCTGTCACGCCCTTCGCATCTCGGAGGCTCTCGCCAAGGCGCGCATCGTCGGATAGGGTTGCCGTGTGACGCTGCGCCAGCGAATCCGTTTCTACCAGCAACTGGCCGTGTTGGTCCGCGCGGGCGTGCCCATCCGCGCCAGCCTGGTGCGCTTGAAGGAACGCATCTCCGGCCGGGAAGTGGCGGTTCTTTCGGAAAAAATAAACGCGGGGGAGAAGATCGGCGAGGCCTTCGCCACCGCCGGCTTTTCACCCTTCGAGTGCCATCTCGTCGCCGCGGGTGAACGGAGCGCCCAGCTCGACACGATCTTCCAGCATCTTTCCGAATTCTGGGCCCGGGAACTGGAAATGCGCCAGGCGCTGGTTCGTCCCTTGGTTTACCCGTTCGTCGTGCTTCATCTTGCCGTCGTGGTCTGGGCCGTGGTGGAAATTGCAATCGCTTCGACTCCGTGGCCGGTGGTTCTCGTCCATACCATCCTGCGGTTGGCGTTGCTTTACACCTTCGTCTTCGTCGTCTTCACCCTGGTGCGCGCCTTCTGGTCGAGCGAGAGTATGCGGCGCATCTGGCTTCGCGTGCCGTTTATCGGGAGTTCCTTGAAGACGGCTTACGCCTATCGATGGATCACCGCCTTGAGGCTCGAATTCAGCGCGGGGGTCTCGCTTTACCGGGCGGTCGGCGACGCCTGGCGGGCTTCCGGTTACATCGGAAACGAGCGGTTCGCCGCGGAGGGCGAGCAAGCCATGCTGGGGGGAATGGAGCTCTCCAAATTGGTGCTGCGCTGGAAACAACTGCCCCGCGACTGGATCGATTTTATCGAGACGGGCGAAATTTCCGGCGCCTTGGAGGAGGCGTTTAAAAATCTCGAAGCGGAATCCGCCCGGGCCTGGAAGCTGGCCCAGGAGCGCATGGCCGAGTGGGTGCCGAAGATCACTTATTTTATCGTCCTGCTCATCGTGGCGGCGGTAGTCATGCGGATGATTTACCTGGTGGAAGTCGCACCCATGGTCGATGTGCAAAACCAGATCGATAATGCGACGAGGTGACGACCATGGCCGCAGCTTTTTATGAATCGGACGCCGCCGTGGAGCAGTACCTCCTGTTTCATTACGGCACGCCCGAACAGATTTGCCCGCTTCTGCCCGAGGCCCGCGCGGCCTGCGGATTTCCCGTGCGCTGCGTGAGCGAATCGTTGCGGCACATCGAGCTGCAAAAACGCGGGCGCGCGCTTGATCTCGGCTGTGCGGTGGGGCGGAGCAGCTTCGAACTGGGCCGCCATTTTGACGAGGTCACGGGCCTCGATTACTCCCAGCGCTTCATCGCCGCCGCCGGGCAGATGAAGAGCGATCGGGCCGTGACGGTGCGCGTGCCCAGGGAAGGTTCCGCGACCGATGAATTGCGGCTCGAGTTGCCCGGGACATTGGAAACCGGACATGTTCGGTTCGAAACGGGGGACGCCTGCGCCTTGCGCGCCGATCTCGGAACTTTCGACCTGGTGCTCATGGCCAATCTCATCGACCGGCTTCCCGATCCCGGGAAATGCCTCGCGCGCCTGCCCGGAATGATTTCCTCCGGCGGCCGGCTCGTGATTACGTCGCCCTACACCTGGCTGGAGGAATACACGCCGCGCGGCAAATGGCTCGAGGACGACGGGCGGGGTACCTTGAACGCGATGAAGGAGCGGCTGGCGCCCTCCTTTGAGTTTCAGCGCGCGTTCGATCTGCCCTTTCTCATTCGCGAACACCGGCGCAAATATCAGTGGAGTGTGGCCGAAGTGAGCCTGTGGCAGAGACGGTAGCCGCCGGCCGCAGGTCACTCGTAGATATAATTATCCCGTCGCAGCTTGTTGATCAGGTCGTGAAAGTCCTGCGCGTGGGCGCCGCCGATCTGCTCCAGCCGCCGGTAAATTTCGATCGCCCCGCGCCAATCCTTCTGGGATTCCCGAATGCGTCCGGCTTCCGAGCCGGCCTCGAATTGCCAGGAAAACTCGGGCGGAGCCGGCGAGCTGGCATCGTCTCCGGCCACACGCCCATAAAGAACGTCGAGATAACGCGCCAGCGCCTCGTCGGTGCGGCCCATTTTTTCCAGGCATTTTGCGCCGCGCACCGCGGCTTCGTTGCGCTCGGCGATGGTTCCGTCCTTGCTCTTCAGGATTTGGTCGAAGGCCGCCAGCGCCAGGCCGTAGTCGGCCGGCTCCTGCGCCCCGAGCGCGAAGAGGCACTGGCCCTTGAGCAGGTTGGCCTGGACAAAGCGCGGCCCGGTTTTTTCCGTGGCCAGAACCGCATCGCAAAAGGTGTTGGCCTGGTCGAAGTTCAGTTGCTGCTGGTAAACCCGGCCTTCCCAAAGGCGCGCATCGGGCTTGAGGGGGGAGCTGTCCGGGATCTTTTCCAGCAGGGCGCGGGCGGCGGCGTAATCCTGGTGCGCAAAAGCCGCCTGGCCGGCATAGTAATTGGCCTCGTCGACATCGGCGCTGTTCGGATAATTGGCCGTCAGTTGCTGGAACGCGTCCTGCGCCCGGACATAATCCTGGCGATAAAAATAAAACTCGCCGAGACGGAAATAGGCCTCGGGTGCCCCTGGCGCGTTGTTGTATTTTTGCGCAAGCTGAACCAGGGCCTGCTCGACCTGGTCCTCGTTGAGTTTCTTCAGTTCGTAGGAAACGAGGACGCCGCGCTGCGCGGCGGCCAGGGCATCGGCGGGGAACTGGTCGGCGATCATCTTGCAGGTGGCCAGCGTCCCTTCGAGGTCGTTGGTTTGGTATTGGAGATCGGCCAGGGCGTTGAGCAGCGCCTCTTGGTCGGGGCCTGTGCCGCCGGTGGCGATGGCCTTTTGATAGACCGTCTTGGCGTCGTCGGTTTTTCCCGCAGCGGCCAGAAGCTGGCCCTTGGCCAGGGCGACGGCTTTCAGATAGGAACTTTTCGGGAAACGCTTTTCAAAATCGGCGTCGGCTTTCGTGAAAACATCGTTCTTGCCCAGAGAGGCCTGGGCCAGGAGAAAATTATAAAGGGCATTCTCGGCCGAGGAGTCGGTGCCGTCGGAAATCTGGGCGAACTGGGCTGCGGCTCCGGCGTAGTCCCGGGTTTGCTTGAGCAGGACCGAACCGAGTTGGGAGCGGGCGGTGCGGACGAGCTCGGGATCGGTGCTGGTGCCGATGCAATTATTCAGCGCCTTGATCGCCTGGTCGGGCTTGCCGCTGCGGGCGTAGAGCTCGCCGAGTTGCTCGTTGGCGGCGGGAATAAAGGGGCTGGATCCGTAGGCGACGAGGAGCGACTCCAGAATGCCGATCGCCTTATCGTCCTCATGATTCTCGGCCAAAGCCGAACCGATGGCAAAAAGCGCGCCGGGCGCGGAGAGGTCGGAGGTCTTGGCAAATTCCTGGAGCTTGGCGACCGCCTCGGGCAATTGCCCGCTGGCACTGGCGCATTCGAGGTAGGCCCGGAAGGCATCCAGCTGGGTGGACGCGTCCTCGGTCAGCTTGTAGGTCTGTTCGTAGGCCAGCATCGCCTGGTCGTTCTGTTGCAGCGCATGCTGGGCGCGTCCCAGCCCGAGCCACGCGCGGGCGACCAGCGGTTTCGGAAAAGCCTGCGGATCGCTGGTGATTCGTTGGTAGGCCGTCGCCGCCTGGTCGGGCTGGCCATTGGCGGCGTAGGTTTCCCCCAGCCAGTAATCAGTCTCGAAGGCGACGCGCTTTTCGGGTTGCGTTGCCAGCAGGGCCTCGAGTCCGGAGATGGCCTCCTTGAATTGTTTTTTGGCCAGTTCGACTTTGGCCAAAAGCAACTGCGCCTGCTGGCCCGCCGGGGTTGCTCCCTTGTTCGTGATCAGCGCCTGGATTAAAGGCAGGGCGTCGGCTTCCCGGCCCTCTTTGAAAAGCGCCCAGGAGAGGCCGAGATTGGCCGCGTCCACGCGGTCGCCGATATCTTTCAAGGCGAGAAGCGCGCGATATTTTTGCTCGGCCTCCGGCCATTTGCCCAAATCCAGCAGCGACTCGGCCTGCCAGAAAAACGTGTCGGCGCGCAGATTCTCCGGAACCTGGTCGGGGGGAAGATTGAGCGCGGCGAGCGCGGCATCGCTGCGGCCCAGTTGGTAAAGGGCCCGGGCCTGGAGCACTTCCGCTTCGGCCGCGAGTTCGGTCTTCGGATATTTTTTCAGCAGCGCGGCGATCCGGGCATTGCAGAGATCGAATGCGCCGTCCTTGAACGCTTGCTCCGCCGTCTGCAGCGCCTTTTTTTCGTCGTCGGTCGGTTCCGCGCGCAAAGGATGCAGAACGACCAGAGACACCAGGATTCCTATCGCGAAAGCGATTTTTCTACAATGTGTCGGGTTGTGGAAGAATTCCATGCTACTTTTTTGAGAGCATCTTAAGGATATGCCTGGCAAGATGGTCCTTAATTTCTCTGTGCCGGGGAACCGGTTGTGAAATCTTGGTGAGAGGATTGTGATACCAGTCATGGTTGCCGCCATGACGAATAAAAGTGCACCCAAGCTCT
>Ga0302324_100028292_pt1 | contig 10655 bp, 12 predicted proteins | sample Palsa_T0_1_FD_201949 | JGI IMG/M metagenome (GOLD analysis project Ga0302324, IMG submission 201949) | Peat permafrost microbial communities from Stordalen Mire near Abisko, Sweden - Palsa_T0_1 | ecosystem: Environmental > Terrestrial > Soil > Palsa > Peat permafrost | place: Sweden: Abisko...
GCCGAGGTCGAGGCGAACGAGCCGTGGGTGAGCGATCGCCTTCGCCTTTTCGACCGCGCCCTTAGAACGGGCTCAGTGAGGGCTTCGGGGGTTTGTGCAACAGCCACCGCGGTTTGCGAGCGTGGGCTGAGCTCTGTTCCAGACGCCCGACCGGGACGAGCCGCGGGCGTCCGAGCGTCCGCTCAACGGACTACTTTTCATGGCGAAGGAGTCGCTGCCCTTCATGAAGCGGCTTTGCGTCGCTCGTCACGAGTCAGGCGGCGTGCCTTCTAGCAGGACCTCGGGACGATCGGCGCCGAAGACCTGCAACCAGCCGCCGCGCGTGTCCATGTACTCGCGAATCGCCGTAACCCGGCCGTCGGCGACCTCGTAGGCGAGCAGTAGTCGTTGACGTAAGGGCGACCGTTGGGAAGCGTCGCCGACATCCTGTGCTCGGCCAGCACCACGTCCCCCTCGCCAACCATCGACCGGGGCTCGAATGCCACGTTTGCGAAGAACCGCGGGTAGTCATACGCCATGAATGCCACGATCGCAGCACGGTCGAGGTCGTTGAGGCCCCGCGGCGGCCCTGCGTCATCGGCACTTCCCAGCCCGAGCGCGATCTGTGTGGCATTGCCTGCAGGAGCCACCCAGATGACATCGGGATGCAGCAACGCTGTGATGCGATCCGGGTCTCCCGTGGCGTAGGCCGCGTAGAGCGCCTGCACTGTCTCCTTCGGGGTCATCGCCTCAACCTACCCCAACGAAACACAAGCGACTCGCCGGATTTGGACAGATCGGCGGCAGGCCCGAGCTTCGACCCGGCAAATGCGATCGTCTGCGGAGCCGTCGTCCTGACCCCGACCAGGCCCCGGGTGCGCGTTAGGCCGGACGTGGGCCAGCTGACGTTAGGCTGCTGCAGCGGCCACGATCAGCGGACGTCCGCCGATCTCTCGCCACTGCGAGCGGACCGTGAGCGCGCCGTTCTCGCCGGAGTAGTTGATCATGGCGACGGCCTCATCGCCCGAGAACTCGATGCTGACGACCTCCGCCGCGGTCGTGGGCTGTGGCAACGCCGCGGCGATCTGAGGAAGATGGGGGCGCAGTTCCTCCGAGAAGTCCGCTGCAACGGCGTCCGTGTCTCCCGCCACGACCGAGTCCGCATGACGGCTGATCGTTGCCCGCGCGCTTGCCTCATCCATTCTGAGCCTCTTCCATTCGCTTGCTTGAGTGCGTGTGCCGATCGTGTCATACCTCAGATTGCGGTGCGTAAGACCCTCGGCCCCAAAACCGGACACCGGCACCTTCCGCTGCGATCGTCTGCGCGGGTCTAGTGCGTACGCTGGCTGGGGTTCACAAAGCGGTGGCCACACAAGCGTGCGTGATACTTCCCGGCCCTGGTGACCGCGGCATCGAGCGCTGTTGGCGGCACGTCCAACGGTCGAGCCGCGGGCGATTTGGTGTGGGATCGGCGGCGATCGGACGATAGTGACCGTGTGGCTGAGGCGGGGCACACCTTTGCTGACGGACAAATCCGCTGGGCGGAGGGCCAGAGTGCCCCGCGCGGTCGGGGCGCGTACACGGCCAGCTACCTAGGGCTCGTGCTGGCGATCACGCTCGCCCTGGTAGCCGTCGGGTCCGAGCTCAATCGTACCCCTGTCCCGGTGTATCGCGTTGTTTCGGGGTCGATGGAGCCGACGCTTGTCATCGGGCAAGTCGTCCATGTCGACACCTCCGCCTACGCGTCGCACCCACCACATATTGGGGACATCGTCGCCTTCCATGCGCCCGCCGGCGCCACCATTACGACCCCCATGTGCGGCGTGGCGTACACAACCGCCGAAGTCTGCCCGCAATCAACGCACGCTGAGAGTGACCAGATCTTCATCAAGCGTATCGTCGCGGCTCCCGGCGAAACGATTGCCGTGACCAATGGGTCAGTGGTTCGAAACGGGATGCCGCAGTTCGAACCGTTTGCGACAGCGTGCGACGCTGGCGCTTCATGCAACCTCCCCGCTGCGATCAAGGTTCCAGCCGGCGAGTGGTTCCTGATGGGCGATGACCGCGAACACTCCGACGACAGTCGCTTTTGGGGGCCTGTTCCCCAGGGATGGATCGTCGGCAAGGTCGTCGAGTGAGCACCGTGCTGGGTGCTGGTGACCGGTGGCGCTCCCCGGCTCACCGATCGGTTCGTCCGACTCGATAGCGCCGGGTCTGGCTCACCACACGTTCGCTTGGCGGGATACTCCTGCCATGCTCGAGGAGTCCGCGACCCCCGACCTGGAGGTGCTCGTACGGCAGGCGTATGACTCCTTCAACCGCGGCGGCGTAGAGCCTCTCCTGGGCCTCGTCGCGCCCAACATTGTCCTCGATACGGACGGCCCTGGGCGATTCGAGGGCAAGGACTCATTTCGCTGCTGTCTGATGGACTGGCAGGAGGCGTTCGACGAGTTTGCGGTCGAGGTGGAGGAGGCCGTGGACCTCGGTGGCGGCGTGGCGTTCGTCGTGTTGGAGCAGACCGGCCGCCCCAAGGGAACCAGCGTTCAGGTCAGGTTGCGGTATGCGAACGTCGGGATCATGGTTGATGGCGAGGCGACTCATTTCACACAGTCGCCTGACATCGACGAGGCCCGTGCTGCCGCCGAACGCCCCGCGCAGGCGCGGGGGTAGGCCGTGTCGGAAAACCTGGACCTCGTGCGCTCGCTCTACACGGCCTGGGAACGCGGAGACTGGACGGCACCGCCGACTTGGGCCGACCCCGAGATCGAGTTCGTCCTTGCCGATGGGCCGGACCCCACGAGCGCTACGGGCGCCGCTGAGATGGTGGCGGTCTTCACCAGAGAGTTTCTGAGCACGTGGGATAACCTGCGCACAGAGGCGCAGGAGTACCGCGAGCTAGACGATGGGCGCATCCTCGTGTTCGTCCACAACCGCGGGCGTGGCAGGGCGAGCGGGATGGAGGTGGATCAGTTGATGGGCACCGGAGAAGGAGCCAACGTGTGGCTGATCCGAGACGGCAAGGTGGCGAACGTCGCTATGTACTGGGACCGCGCACGGGCGCTCGCTGACCTCGGTCTGGAGGGGTAGGCGATGTCGCTACGAACGTCGAGATCGTGCGGCGGTACTACAGCACCGTCAATCTCACGGTGACTTCCTCGCCGAGCTCCTCGCGCCCGACTACGTGTGGGACATGTCTCATTTCCGGGGCCGGACAGAGCAGCGGACCTACGAGGGCATCGACGGAGCGCGGCTGTTCATCCGAGAAGGGACCGCCGCCTTCGATGATTGGGCGATAGAGCTCGAGGCGATCCACGACGCGGGCGATACTCGTGTCGTCGGCGTCCCCTGCGGTCACGGATCGAAGGCTTGCGCGTACCGCATGTCCACGGGCACGCCTGCGGGCTTGGAGCGGCCCCGCTGCCAAGTGCGGATGGAAATGTATGACGATCCAGACGACGCCCTCAAAGCCGTGGGGCTTGACGACGTCCGGGCGCGTCGCCTGAGGATCGGCAGACGATCGCTCACGTCCGACCTATGAGTCGTGATCAGGTTGCGAGCCTCGCCGCTCCCCTGTCGTCCGTTGTAGGTGCGAGCGTGGCGTCTGCGGGTGCGCTCGCTTACCCGAGCTAACCAGCGGGGGTGAGCGTCGATTGCCGGGTGACGCCGAGGGCCCCCCTCAGCTGTCGCGGATGACAGTCTCGTCGGCGAGTCCATACCAATACCAGTGCGGAATCTCCAAACCGTCCGGCGCATCATCTGGCGACCGGTGGTAGCGGGACATCCTGGTAGTGGTCGTACAGGCGGACCGAGGCGCTGGAAGTCACGTCTTGCGTGGCCGGCGAAGACCCGGCCGCTCAAGCGAACTCGCGGCGGATCTCCTCGGCGGAGACCATGTCACCGCGCGCTGCTTGATCGCGCGCCTGGCGTAGCCCCGGCTCCTCATCGGCCATCGTCGGCTCGTCGTCAAGCGGAGCGTTGGCCAGCAAATCGCCCAGCGCCCTCTGGCGCGCGCCCAGCTTTGCATGTGACAGTTGGACCTCACTCGCGCGCCATCCTGCTGTCCCCGTCGGCCGAGTCAGTCGGAGTAGTAATCGATGGCAGCTTCGGAGCGGATTCCGGGCTCCTCGCGCATGCCCCGAGAGGCGCGGGAGGCCGCGTTGGCGACCTTCGCCCGCATCATCTGCGAGCGCCACCCAGGAGTGGCCGTGCTGGCGCTACCCCATGAAGGGCCGGACCGGCCCGTTGTCTCTTCCCCGTCGCGGAAGGTCCTCAGGCCCTTCGCCGCGCCAGAGGATCGTGACGCGCTCCTCGATCGGCATGCGGGCGTGGGCGCGCTTGACGATGATCGCGTCGATTGAGCTGCCGAGGATGCGCTTGCGATCCACGATCGGCAGCTCGTTGTAGCTCTCGATCGCGTCACCGCTCGAGATCACCGCGCTCGCCTTCTGAAGGTCTGCCTGCGCACGGCTGACCGCCGTCGTACGCTCCTCGAGAGCTGCGTGATAGCCGGTCCCCAGCAGCCGCCGGGCGGTCACGTCGGTGGCAAACGCCGCGAGCTCCTCCTCGGCCGCGGCGAGCTCTTCGGCGGCGCTCTGCAGCGCCAGCGTGTCGTCTGCGACCGAGACCGTCTCGTGGGCCATCTGCTGTCGCCAGAGAGCTTCCACATGGGTCTCCAGCTTGAGCGCGTTGACGCTCGCGGGCTCCGTGCAGGCGCCAGCGGTGTGGGTGCCGCGGCAGCGATAGCCAAGGACGTTCTGACCGGTCCCGCCCCAGCGAGACTTGCCGGGAGCGAGCACGTAGCGGCAACCGGCGCAACGGGCGATCCCGCCTAGCAGGTTCGGCTTCTTGCCGCGGGCAGCCGCCCGCACCGGGGCGTGATTCGCCGCTTGCCACTCGGCCATCGACACGATCGGTTCGTGCGCCTGTCTGTTGACCCGATCGCCACGGTAGGCGTAGCCGAGGTAGACACGGTTCTTGATGATCCGATCGACCATCGGGGGCGTCCAGCGCCCTGCCTTCGGGCGCGGTGCCAGCTGATCGAGGCGGCGGGCGATCTCCGTGCGGCTGCTGTGCGCTCCGCGCATCAGAAATGCCTCGCGGACGGCAGAGGCCTCGCCGTTGGACACGAGCCGCTTGTCGGTGTCCTTGTCGTAGCCCATCGGCGTGAACTTCGCGATGTGTATGCCGCGGTCGACGGCGTTCGAGGTCGCCGTCTTCCACGACTCGCTGATGCGGTCGCGCTCGAGCTCGGCGAAGACCAGCAGGATGCGCAGGAAGGCCTTTCCCATCGGCGTCGAGAGATCGAGGTTGTCGGCGACGCTTACGAGTACCGCGTTGTGACGCTCGAACTCCTCCAACGTTCCGAGCGCACCGACGAGCGTGCGCGCGAAGCGGTCGAGCTTGGCGACGATCACCCCGTCGGTCTGTCCGGCGCGCACGCGCTCGAGGATGCGGTCGAAGACCGGCCGGCTCATCGTGCCGCCGCTCACGTCGAGCTCTGGCTCGTGCCAGGTGACCTCAGCGCCGTTCATCTGGGCCCAGGCCTCGATGCGCTCGCGCTGGATCGTCGGCGAGATGAAGCTCTCCCCGGAGCGACCCGCGACCTTGGAAACGCGGATGTATGCGTCGAGTGCCAGCGTCGCCGTCATACGCGCAATATCACGTCCGCATCGGTGAACAGGTTCTTGAGCGCCGCCACGACGTAGTCGGCGATCACGTCGGCCGGAGCGTCGACCGCGAGAGGATTGAACCCACACGTGGGACGGGAGAAGTCGAGCAACGTGCACGTCCGTCCGGGCGAGACCAGACTCACCGCTGCCTCGGCCGCGTCGCCCTTTGGATCGAGCACGATCACCGCACAGCGCGCCCGGCGCAGATCCTCGGCGATCGTCGCCACCAGGTAGCTTGACTTGCCCTGTTCGACGGCGCCCGGAACGGCCGTGTTCTGGCGACGCAGCTCGGGATGGATCGAGACCGCACCGAGCGCGTCGCGCAGCGTGCCCGCTCCGCGACCGGGGCGATAGATCGAAGGCGACGCCGGCGCGAGCGGGAGTCCGGTTCGCGCAAAGGGCACCCTCATGTAGTCGATCGAAGGCAGTTGCCAGATGGCGGCGAGCTCGGTAGATGCGAACACACCCTTGCGAAAGGACGGCAGCGGGTTGCCCTCTCCCCGGCGCACTCGGCGTGCGTACAGGCCGAGCAGGCCATGGCGCACGGCTGTTCCACGCTCGATCAGACGATTCTCCCGCCCTTCTGCGCGCAGCTCGGAGGCGATTCGCTCGCAGATGCGACGGTTGCGGGCGACCACCCGCAGATCCACGAAGAACAGGGGCTTGTGCTGCAGCTCAAGCGCCCCGCGAAGCTCGGCGTCCTCGACCATCGAGCGGTCGCGCCGGCGCAAGTGATCTCCACGCTCGCGCGACAGATGCGCCTCGTGGCGCTTGTACAGATGCTTGGCGAGCCGCTCGAAGAACGCCGGCGTGGGAGTCATCGCCAGCTGCACAAACGCCGGCTCAGCGCACGCACCCATGACGGTGATGAGCCGGTTGACGGGCGGTTCCCGCTCGTGCTCGAAGTGGTCGAGGAGCTTGACCCGCTTGATGAACTCGCCCTGCTTCTTCAGGCGCAGCACAACGTACGGTTCGATGAGGGGACAGCGGTCCGGGCGTACCCGGCAGTTCGGATAGGCCGTCTGCAGAGCGGCCTCGACCATCCCCTCGTGCCCCTCCGGGCAGGTGACGGCAAGCCAAGCGGCGGAGAAATGTTCGTGTTGGCCATCGCCGTCGAGACCTTGCTCTAGAGACTCGGGTGCATCGCGACGCTCGTCCTGCGCCGGTCCCACGCGCGCGTGATGCACCTCAAGCGAAATGGCCGGTTGGCCGAAGAGCATCCGCCGCCACCAGCGGCGCAGCAGACGCTTGTGAAGCACCTCGAACATCGCCACGACCGCCTCGGCGCTCGCTCGGTCGGTGCGGTAGGCCTCGACACGAAGACGTGCGTAGCGACGCCGTGCGCGCGCCTGACGACGCGCGAGCGCGAGAAGCAGCCCGAGTGCCAGCGCGAGCGCGGGGAACAGCCTTGCGGGCGAGGCCCCCGGCAAGGGCAACCAGCCCCAGCCCGATCGCGGACCCCGGCCGAAGATGGTCGTGAGAACGGAAGCCGCCGAGCCAACGATCGCGGTCGCGCTCGGAGCTGCAGACCCTCGCAGCAGCCTGCCCGGCCCACCGTCCAGACACCAGGCGCTCAGCGCCAAGCCCGCCAACATGGCCAGCGCGCCAAGCAGTCGCCACAGCAGGAAGCGAAGCACCTAAGCCCTCCTCCGACCCCGCGCCGGCCACGGGACAGCCGCGCCCTCCGGACGAGCCATCCTCAGGCGGGCTGGGGAGCTCCGTCAGCCGCCTCGCGGACGCGCTGTCAGACGGTCAATGCGGGCGGGTGGCTCGCTCGACCTGCTCGCCGCGTGCGGTGAGGTGCCAGGCGTTCGACGCGCCCTTCTCCTGGCCGTCGCCCGTGTTCTCGACCAGTTTCAGTCGTGCCAGCCTTGTGAGGAGCTTTGAGATCTGGCCCTGATCGGCGATCCCCGAGCCTTCCGCTATCTCCCTGTTGCTCGCGCCGGGGTGCGCGGCGATGACCATGAGCACGCGCACCGTGCGGTGCGTGAGTCGCATGTTCAGCCCATCGAGCGGGTCCCTGCTGGTAGGGGTGCAGTCGGGAGGGCTTTCCCGGCGCGGCTCGAGCGCCGGCCTGTGCAGCTCGCTGGTCGCAGTTCGGGCGCCGAGGTAGGGCAGCACGATCATGCTCATCAACGAGCCTCGCAGATCCGCCAGCGGCCGGCCACCGCCCTCGAGCAGTCGCGTGTGCAGCACTGCGAAGACCGCGCCCACGACGCCTTCGGCTGTGACCTCCGGCAGCTCGTTGGCCGGGCTTGCCAGCGAGCGGCCGCGATCGATCGCCACGGCCGCTTCCTCAAGCGCCGCGGCGCGGTGTTCGAGGACCTTCGGCCCGGCCCCCAGCGCCTCGACCACGCAGACCTTTGCGATCGCCGGCTCGTCATCCAGCAGCATCAGCAGCCTGTCCAAGCCTGCTCGGATCGCCTCGCGCCACCCTGGCTGCTGCGCGGAGGCGTCCACCACCAGCGCGCGCCCGTGCGCTACGGCCTGATCGAATGCCGCCAGGAAGCAGTCCTCACGGTCGGCGAACACGTCGTAGAAGGTCTTGCGCGACACTTTCGCCCGGCCGATGACCTGCGCCACGGTCATCCGTCCGTAGCCCACCTCCTCGACCGCCTCCATCGCCGCGGCGAGCATGCGACTGCGCTGGATCTCGGTCACCTGGACGCGCGGTAGCCCGCTCGGCCCCGGCCGCAGTCGCGGGGTCGCTGTGCGTGTCTTGTAAACGGAAGCCATCGCTGTCTGGGAGATCGTCGCGTTCGACCAACTGGAAGTTCTACTGGTTCGGACGTTGCGAGCCAAGCCAAGCGCACAAGCGGACAAGGCCTTCCCGAGCGCTCAGCAGATGTTTATGGCTCACGGCACTTAAGTCGAGACCCGTCTCCCACTCTCGTGCGGGCTACCGGAGTCTCGCCCGCACGCGCCCCTAGGACCAGACGTCCCTATAGGATTTCGTAGCGGCGATGCTTGCGCGGTTCTGCCTGACCCTGAGGTTGCGGCTTGCCATGCCGGTCGCCGCGACGACACGCCCGTTGGGCTGAATGCGGACCAGCCGACCGTTGGGTTGACGCACGAGCGGGCACTCGCGGTCCATGCCCACCACGCGCGCGGTGGCGGACATACGATCCAGGCGTGCGTGCTGAGCTGCGGTCATACCCGCCCTCCCTTCCGTATTGGAACCTACTCCGCGACTGGGACGGGCTTGACCAGCACCGACGCTCAACGGCGCATTTAGCGAGGTTTTGTTCGGGGGCCCGTACATCGCCCTGTGCGCAGGCTCGACGGAGACACTCACCCAGCAGGTCGGCGCGTTCAAGCGCCAGCTATGCCGGAGCGCGCTGCGACGATGAGCCCGCCGGTGGCCGGCTACACGCCGTCCAGGACGAACGACTCGATTGCAATATCGGGATCGATGGGGTTGGCGCTCAGGAAGGCGCGGACCTTGCGACCGGTGATCGACTCGATTCCGCTGATGAAGTCCTCCCGCATCCCCTGCTGAAAGGCTCGGCCCACATCGAGGACGAGTTTGTCCGTGCCGTCACCCACCAGTTTCCGCTCGCCTTGATCAGCGTCCTGCAATGGGGACGCTGATCAGGTCCACGTTGAGCTAGGTGGCCGTCTTCGTCGGGCCTCGCCCGTGTGCTCGGTCACGAGCTTGACAAGGAGGTTCGAGAAGTCGGCGGCATGCCCGCCGTTCGGAGATGTTCCGCTGCGAGCTTCTCGCGAGAACGCGCGTGTTAAACATGGTCACTGTCCAAGCGTGGCCCGTAAGCCGCGGCCGGATCGGCGGCTGCCATTGTTGTCGGCCTGCGGCAACATCGATCCGGTTGTGCGCGCGGCGCTAAAGGTCTGCGCAGCGGCTGCCGATGGGTGCCTGCAGCGTGCTTTTGTGCGACTTTGCCTGGGGGCTGTTCGTGACGCAGCCAGGTGGGGAGCTCCGTTCTCGGAAATTCCCCCTGGAGGTCGTCACATGCCTCGCGTCACAGAGAAGGTCGCGTCAAACCTCCTGGATCAGGAGAGTCCGCCCACCTTTGGCGCACACCAGACGTCCCGCGAGCTGGCGACGTGACTCCGCCGGCACGAGCCTTTGAGGTTGCCCCGGCGGCACTCGCCCTCGTCTTCCCCGCCGCAGGGTCTACCGCTGATGGCTGCCCGGAGCGGCTGAACTCCTGCCGCGAACCGACACTCGGATGCTCGCCGTCTAGGGCCAACGAGGACCACGCCCGTGTTCTGATGCGGCCATCAAGGCGATCGAACGCGGCGATCTACCCTCCCCAGCTCGGTGACGCCTCTTCGTGATCGAGCCACGGCCTCGAGTCCTGGCGATGCAGGACTAGGGCGCGCCGGTTGAATGGCCCGGTGCGTCCTAGTGCTCCATCGCGACGGTGAGGACCGAAGGATGCCCGACCCCTTGACTGGACGAGGGGGTCGGCAGGAAACAATCGTCACAAGGGGTATCGGCGGCGGAGCCCACCGAGGCCTTTGCTCCCGCGGTGCATCCAGCGTTCAGCCGGTGGGCATGGCGACCGCGAGCATTTCTCGTGTTTCGGTGGTGGCGCCCAAGGCCTCGGCGTCGACGATGATCGCCCCGTGCAGGCCATCACGCACGAACTCACCGAGGTTCCCGATCAGCGGCACGATCGCGACGTGGTGGCTACCGGCGGTTATCGCGTTGAGAACACTGCCGCCGGGGTCCATATAGGTCCATTGGCGTCCCCACCCGCCATCACGTCTGATCAGACGCAACTTGACTATCAGCCGCCTGCCGTCGACCTGGGCGCTCCAAGCGCCTGCATAGTCGGCCGCCGTCATGCCATCCCTGCCCGCAAGCGCCGAGGCGAGCTCATCATCGCCTGAGTCATCCACCACGAGGACGACGATCGGCTGCTTGTGCGCACGCGGCACGAAGCCCACGCCGCTGGCCGGGTTCGCATCCGCGAGGAAACGGTACGCAGCATCGTTCATCGACGACGCGTAGATTACCCCACGGACTCGTCGTCTCCCCAT
>Ga0302324_100028297_pt1 | contig 10654 bp, 9 predicted proteins | sample Palsa_T0_1_FD_201949 | JGI IMG/M metagenome (GOLD analysis project Ga0302324, IMG submission 201949) | Peat permafrost microbial communities from Stordalen Mire near Abisko, Sweden - Palsa_T0_1 | ecosystem: Environmental > Terrestrial > Soil > Palsa > Peat permafrost | place: Sweden: Abisko...
CAAAATCACTCGATCCTGACAATCGCGAATAGACGATCTGATCTGTACTAGCAGGCCCGTTCGGACCAAACGCAGTCGCAAGCAACGTAAGAACTTTCCCTCCGGCCGAAAGCTCCCAATGAAACACACTCGTCTTTACCCCATTGTCCTTTCGGATCAAATCCAATACAGTGTCGCTTCTTTTCGCACAAGCTCGTGTAGCATTGTTCCCTACCGGTCGTTCCTTCCCATCACAGCGGAAAGTGATACTCGATGTTCCATAGTCGTAGCGATATTCACCATCCGCCGAAATCGAGATTGTAACAATCGGACCCTGAAAGTTGCTCTTCGAGGAATTCACTCTCCATGTACCATTCCAGTCCACGGAAGGCGTCCGGCATCCCAATATGGCGGTTAGTCCGCAGAACACGAACCAACCGAAACATACTCTCCTCATTTAGCCTTCCTCATCAATTCGAACGTCCTAAACCTTGCTCAGAAAATAAACGATTAGACCAACACCACAGAGAAAATAGAGTATGACTTCCCACCAAAACGATCCCGGTTCTTTAGCGCGGTAGACCCAGCCGTGAAAACGGACCCACACTCGGCCAGTCAACGTCCAAACCACGCTCGCAGAAATTGAGATGACGCCTAGCATCAAGAAGACAAGCGGCGGTTTTAGAAGTAAGCTCAAATCAAACACGAATAGGGCCCCCATACTTCACTGATCACACATATTAAGCGGACAATCCCCCATCCGCTCACCGGGACTCGGCGAGATACCCATTTCTGAATTTCTCTGACCTGCTTTTATTGCTTCTGCGTTTATCGCCCCGTCAACAAAAGTATTGAATTGCCAAGTGAATAAATCCGCTTCTGCAGTAATGAAACCAACTGGCTCGGCTACTCTAGGAACAAATCCGAGCCCCGTTATGGTGAGGTTGTAAGGACTCGGATCATTCACTGCGCTTACTACCGCACCCACAGGTCCCAGCACCTTTGCCGCTTTCTCGCTACCCAAGGCGGCTACACCTGCAATATCTGTAGCAGCCGTAATGTGCCCGTTGGGTTCTGATATGGAATATGTTTCAGTGTCTGTGACCGTCGCTTTGACATAGCCCCAGGAATGGAAATGAAGAAGATTGCTAAAGCCGTGCTTCAACCCACTCCAGAAGCCGCCGCCACCCGATGAACCGCTCTGCTGTTGGGCCAGATTTTGCGGCGCACCATCGCAGGCCAAGCAACCTGGCTGTACTGCTCCCATTTGAAGCGCTGGCGAGGCGGTGCTTCCAGGAGGCGCAACAGTGTAATCCTCATCCCCTCCCAACTGGTCTGGGTGCCAGGTAGACCAAAGACTCGCCTGATACTGCTCCAAGCTCACGGTATGCCCATCGATATCCGGTGCGGATTCAGGGTTGTTTCCGGCGAAGGCGTAGAGGTTGAGCGTCTGCGGATTGCCCAGCTTGGCGTTGGGCACCGGCTCGGGCTTGTTGGCCCAGTCCGGGCTCATGAAGCGGCCCGTGGCCGAGGAGTCGAACCGCGCGCCGAAGTTGTCCAGCCCCTGCGGCTGCGCCACCGAGGCCGACTCCGGATCGCGCTCCTTGCCCTCGAACTTGTACTTCTGATTGGTCAGTCCCTGCGTCACGACCCGCTCTCCGCCGTAAGGATAGAACTGGCTCTCGTTCTCAAGCGCGCCCGCCGACGTAGCCACCACATTGGACGAGACAAGCATATCCGCGAAGAGGTAGTACACGTTGCCTGTGGAAACGTCACGCCGCGCGATGCGCCTGCCATTCACAAAGACGTACTCGCTGGTCAGATTGCCGCTGGTGTCGCTCTCGGCCAGCGTGCCCGCGCCCCAGTAGATGGTAGGCGTGGAGTCGCCGCCCGTCTTTTGCACGCGGATGCCGTCGCCATCGTAGGTGTAGCTGGCGCCGAGCGCGCAGATGATCTCCTCTTCCGCATTCCAGGTATATGTTGCGCCCGAGCAGGAGGTGTTGCCGGAGCCGTCGGTGAGCATGTTGCCTGCGGCGTCATAGGTGTAGCCGCCGAGCGTGAACTGGTTTTTGACGTTGACCGCCTGGCTCATGGACATGGGATTGGTGGACGTGCCGCTGAGGGTGCCGGTCTGCGTCAGGTTTCCCCATGCATCGATGCCGCTGGCGAAGTTGATGCCCCACGTGGTGCTGCCTTGCGCAGTTAAGAGCCGGTTCAACCCGTCGTAGGTAAACGTCTGCGAAGGCTTTCTGCCCGCGTTGTCGGTAATTGCCAGCACGTTGCCGTTGTCGTTCACTCCCAGGCCATAATTGTAGCTCTGATCGAGCAGGTACGGTGTCCCCGATCCGGAGCCGTCCGTGCAGGTGGTCAGCCCGCAGTCCTGCAAGCGGATGGGCTGCCCCCGGCTGTTGTAGCTGTTGGTCTCCAAGATGCCCGCGTAGCTGACCGAATTGCCAAACAAGCCGCTGGTGAGCTGTCCGGTGGGAGCATATACCAGCGATGTCGCGTAGCTGATTACGTTGCCATAGCCGATAGCGTCGCTTGCCGAGGTTGTTCTGCCATCTGCGCCCGTCGTATAGGTGACCACGTCGGTGCCGTTGGGATACGTGGTCGTGGCCACCGAGCCGTCGAGGTTGTACGTATTGGAGGTTGTCTTGTTGAGGGTGCCGATGGTCCCTATCCAGCCGATGCCGTAGGCAGCGCCGTCTCTGCTCTCGGGCGGTACGGCTCCCGATGGAACGCCAGACGCAAGCAAGCCGCCCCAGAGGGACGGCCTGAGCCAACGCCGGGGATTCCTCATGGCACCTGATAGAGGGTCAGCTGCGAGTCAAGCAAAACGGCTAGCCGTTTTCCATCCCGAGACAGCGCGTAGGAATATACCTGCGTACTCAAGGGCACCTTCACTGTCAGCAGAGCCGTGCCGGCATGCATGTCCAGAAGCACGATGTCCCGGCCAACGAACTTGCCAGATATATCGAGTGATGGATGCCTGCCTTTCGCCTCGATCAGCTCCTCGACTACACGCAAGGACTGAGGGGATACGACAGGGCTGCTGCCGTCTAAGATACCCCGGTCGATATAAGCATCTTTGGGCGGCTTGTAGGATGCCGAAGAGACGTTGCCTTCGCCGGTAATCTCCAGCGGGCTGTCGCCCTTCATGCTCGTGTAAATTATGTGCCCGTCGCCAAGCAGGTTGTACCGTGCGCATTCCAGCGTCGTCCACGGCGCATCCTTGCCCGTCTTCACATCCATTCGAGTGAACTGTGTTTGATAGCAACCCTTCGTCTGTACAGTGATCGGAAAGACTACCGATTCATCGCCGAAAAGGACGGGCTTCCGGTTCACTCCTTCCGGCAGATTAAACGCTTTAAGCACTTGCAAGTTCCCATTCTTGAGAACATGTATGTTGTTGTCTCGTGAACGGGTGTAGATCGAGGAGCGATCTGGCGAAAACGCCGTCTCTGTTCGCATCCCTGTGGGATACTGCGCCATTTCTTTGCAACGGGCATCATAGGTGACGATCTTGTCCACCGCATCGAGAGTAAAACCTTCTGTGCGCTGGGCAAAAAGCCTCAGATATTCCCATTGCATCGCTTCAGTGCTGCATTCATCGAGCACGCCGCCGGTCGGCGCTAGGTGTAGAACCTTCCCCTTGTACCCAGAGGATTGATCGTGGGTTTGAAGTGCCTTCGACGCTTCTGTAGGGAAAGCCACCCATAAAGAACCGTCGTCTGAAAAGTCCATCGTTTGTGGAAGCGATGATCCATTCAAGACCCCTTGATCTACATGCCATCCGTGACTCTGCAAATCAAGCCGAAAAGCTTCTTGACGAATTTGTCCTGAACAATTCATAGCACCAACAATCAGACAGTAGAAAACCACTTTGCTCATCTTCATTGCTGAACACCTGCGTAAGAAAATGCAAAGTTTGGCCCCGCCAGATGTCCAATTCCAACATCGACGATTGCATGAAGCAGCGTTCCAATGGGGAATTTTGCTCCGTTGAAGTGGTCAACATGCAGCGCGTCGTTGTCATGATGCAAAGAAGTGCTGAAACCTAAGCGATGGGTCGGCGGCGTCAGACCTCCATGAGCGCCTGTATCGCCAGTCGCTTCTCCTAATGCTTTGTTCAATGAACGCTGAAAAGCATCGTCGGACTTGTCATTGTGGTTTATTGAAAACGCGTATTTGCCGCCGTCCAGCTTTCCATCTGAGTCAATATGATCCGCTGCATCATCAGTACCGAGCAGTTTGTTCGTCCTATTCACGACGAGATCGTATTGGTGCTGCTCAGCCGTAGCATTTGGGTTTGTCGTCGCAGTGGAACTCGTGCTCTGTTGTTGGGCCTGAGGTCCGCTAGGTCCGCTCTGTGTTTGTGGCGAGCTAGTGGACTTAGCCTGCGGTAAGGAATTATCGTAGGCCGCTACCCCGCCTTGGATTGATCCGCCTTCGGAAACCGAATCCCTAATGGACGAACAAAGGCCGCCGTTCCCATCGCAGGATGAGGGCAGCGGCGCCGTTTCCATTTCATGCCCGTCCAAATCCGGATCGGACTCCGGGTTGTTCCCAGCAAACGCGTAGAGGTTGAGCGTTTGCGGGTTGCCCAGCTTGGCGTAGGGCACGGGCTCCGGCTTGTTGGCCCAGTCCGGGCTCATGAAGCGGCCCGTGGCCGAGGAGTCAAACCGCGCGCCGAAGTAGTCCAGCCCCTGCGGCTGGGCCGTCGAGGCCGACTCCGGATCGCGCTCCTTGCCCTCGAACTTGTGCTTCTGATTGGTCAGCCCCTCCGTCACCACGTTCTCGCCGCCGTAAGGATAAAATTGGCTCTCATGGTCATGTTTGAAGTCTCGTTTTCGGCTACGTTTGACACCGCTGCTCTCGCGGATTCTGTCGTTGTCGAGCCTGATGTTGGGTCGCTGCTCTTCATTTCTTCGGAAAGCTGTTGTGTATTTCTTCAAGCGTCTTCCCCGCATACAGACCTATAAGTATGTCCGATATCCTCAAATACCTCTGTTGCGGAAACTTTTGATAAAACTCCGTGATTCGGTCTTCAAAATGCGACGAATCACGACTCGTGATCATCGCCCTATCGGAACACCGCTGTGCGGCCTCCATGGTGTAGGGTCCGTCCATCTCGGGTTTGGACGCTACCAAGCCATTGGCACAGCCGTGGGCGTAGCCCTCGACATTGCCCCTTATATATGCGCGAATGTAAACACTGCGTGTCTGTGCATTCCAACTCAACCATTCATCACCCTCACAACAAATCCAGTTTGCCCGGCAAGTGACCGTTACCATGAGAATTAGCACGGTGATAAGCACCGATAGTGACAGAAATGTTTTGCGCATTGCGACTGTCCTCCTCACCATGGATATTCATACGTCATCCGGTAATTACCCCTCTTCGGATCGTTGCCACAGTCTTCATGAAGGGTTTCAGATTTAGCGGGGGTTCCTTGTACAGGGTCCCAAACGGGAACCGGGCGTCGGTTGAATGTCCACACCCGCTTGACATCAAGAAACTGCCCATTTCCGACACCCTGCGAGTCCTCAAAATATGGAGTGCTCCCCTCACAAGAAGGCGTACACGTATGCGGCTTCGAGCCAGGGGTTGCATTGAGTACCGTTTCTCGCAGGTTGATTTCTCCATTAACAACAGCGCCAAGGGAGCCGTCCTTGTTGACGGTGTGAGCACGGTATGTGACCTCGCGGTCCGTATTTACCCCGGTCTTAACGTCCGATGTCGGCGGGTCCGCCGCCACTACTACCGGTGGCGACGCTCTCTTCTTTTGGGCCTGAGTTCCATTCTGGGTCTTTGGTGAGCCAGTGGATTTACCCTTCGGTAAGGAATTATCGTACGCCGCTACCCCGTCTTGAATTGAGCCCCCCTCGGAAACCGAGTCTCTTATCGACGAACACAAGCCTCCATTTCCATCGCATGACGACGGGAGCGGGGCAGTTTCCATCTCATGTCCATCCAGATCCGGATCAGACTTGGGATTATTTCCGGCGAAGGCATAGAGATTGAGCGTCTGCGGGCTACCCAGCTTGGCGTAGGGCACGGGCTCCGGCTTGTTGGCCCAGTCCGGGCTCATGAAGCGGCCCGTGGCCGAGGAGTCGAACCGCGCGCCGAAGTTGTCCAGTCCCGACTCCGTGTCGCGTTCCTTGCCCTCGAATTTGTACTTCTGGTTGGTCAGGTTCTGTGTAACGACTCTCTCTCCGCCATAGGGATAGAACTGGCTCTCATTCTCCAGCGCGCCCGCCGATGAGGCCACCACATTCGATGAGCCAAGCATATCCGCAAAGAGATAGTACACGTTGCCCGAGGAAACGTCGCGCCGGGCGATGCGCCTGCCATTCACAAAGACGTACTCGCTGGTCAGATTGCCGCTGGTGTCGCTCTCGGCCAGCGTGCCCGCGCCCCAGTAGATGGTAGGCGTGGAGTCGCCGCCCGTCTTTTGCACGCGGATGCCGTCGCCATCGTAGGTGTAGCTGGCTCCGAGCGCGCAGATGATCTCTTCAGGCCGAATTGCTGAGAAATGTACTTTTGAACTGCTCTATCGATGCCGTAAGTCTTTATCCGACATATCGAAAGCCCTTCGATATGATCTTCAAGAGGGCCAAAACTAACGAATGGTCGGGACGGGCAGATTTGAACTGCCGACCCCTCGCACCCCAAGCGAGTGCTCTACCAGGCTGAGCCACGTCCCGACACGATCAAGCCGGCTCGAGGGGAGCCGGCTCTGGGGTCTTGAATAGTTTACATCAGCGGGCTGGGCCCGGCCCCGCCTAATACTGGCCGCTCCGAAGTTGCCCGGTTAGTGCGTTGGCGGCACGAATTCGGCGGGGAGGGCCGCGCCTTCGCCGAAGAAGAACTCCTCCATCTGCTGCACCAGGAACTGCTGCGCCTGCGGGGTCCAGGGCTGGAGGCGGTATTCGTTAAGCAGCATCTTTTGCCGCTCGACCCACTCGCCCCAGGCTGCCCTGGATACGTTTTTATAGATCTTCTGGCCAAACTCGGAGTCGAAAGGGGGCTCGTCGAGGCCCTCCATTTCCCTCTTGTTGCGGACGCAAAAAACGGTGTGTGCCATCGTGAGTGCTCCCAGGGTCTATTGTATTGGATTCATCTGGATTGCATGGCCTGGCTTTGCATCAGGCGAGACGGGCCGGCGGAGAAACGGCGGCGGGAGCAATCCGGCGTGTGAGGCTGTGCGTTCTGCTGGCAGACGGAGCGGATGCGGCGGCCGGCAGTCGGGGTCCGCAGGCAAACTCTCGTGCTTTCAGCTACCCGCGGCGCGACGGCCGATCCCTGCGTTGCGCCGCGCTTTTTCGGCCCGGGGGTAATTCCTTCGTTGAGATTCGAGGTTTCCCGCCCAGCTTTGTTGTCGGTCGGACGATCATTTCATTGAGATTCGAGGTTTCCCAGGTCTCAGAATCGAGACCTGGGGCACCCAGTTTTGTTTGAAGATTGAGGGCGCTTCCGGGACGCAAAGTGTTTATCCTTTATCCTGATTTCATGTGCGGCCGATTCGCTCGCAAATCCACACAACAGGTGCTGGCTGACTGGTTTGGCGTGGAGCTCGAAGACATGCCGTGGTTTGCGCCCAGCTACAACGTTGCGCCGCAGAGTACGCAGCCGGTGGTGCGCCTGAGCCGCGACAATGGCAGACGCGAGTTTGCACTGCTGCGTTGGGGGCTGGTTCCTTTCTGGTCAAAGGACGCGAAGTCAGCCTACTCCACCATCAATGCGCGCGCCGAGGAGGCGGCCAGCAAGCCGGCCTTCCGCGAGGCGCTGAAGAAGCGGCGCTGCCTGGTGCCGGCCGACGCGTTTTACGAGTGGCAGAAGATTGACGCCAAGACGCGGCGGCCCTACGCCTTTGCGCTGAAGAGCGGCGAGCCGTATGCGCTGGCCGGCCTGTGGGAGCGCTGGCAGCCTGCGGAGGGCGCGGCGCTTGAGACTTTCACGATTTTGACCACGGATCCCAACGCGATGCTGGAGCCTTTTCACAACCGGATGCCGGTGATTGTGGAGCCGGCCGACTATGCGCGCTGGCTGGAACCCGGCGACCCGGCGCGGCCGCCCAGCGACCTGCTGCGGCCCTATCCGGAAGAGAAGATGCGTTCGTGGCGCGTGGATGAGCGCGTGGGCAACGTGCGCAACAACGATGAAGAGTTGCTGCGGGAGGTTGCGGCGGAGCCCACGCAGCTTTCGCTGCTGGAGCCGGGTGAATCGAGCTCCCTGTTGCATGAGAAATGACTTTGGTACGCGTTTTCCGCGTAGGTGAGCAAGATTGCGCTTGACAAGCGGCTGAATCAACGCTTTCCTTGATGTGTCTTCACTCTTTGTTTCCCGCGCTTCCTCAACGTTCTGCGCGGTTTCGAACAGCCACTAGCGCGGAGCCTGTGGTATTGCAGTCCGACCCGCAGTTCAAGATGTGTTGAGCCGCCGGCAGGAATGGCTGGTCGACGAGCGCCAATTTCAGCAGGCCCAACCCGCAATCCAAGGAGCATCCATGTCCGACCCGACCCCGCCGCTGGCCAACCAAGCCGGCCTCAGCGACAACGCCGTCGCCGCCATCTCCTACATCACCATCATTCCCGCCATCGCGTTCCTGATCCTGGAGCCCTACAAGAGGAGCGCGTTTGTGCGCTTTCACGCGTGGCAGTCGATCTTCCTCTGCCTGGCCGCGTTCCTGGTCAGCTTTGTGATCGATATCGCGGTGGGAATGATGATGTTTTTCAGCCCGTTCGTGGCGCTGGCAGTGGTCCGGCTGATCTGGCTGCTGTGGGTGCTGATCTGGATCATCTGCGTGGTCAACGCCATCAATGGCAAGCGGTTCAAGCTGCCCATCATCGGCGCGCTGGCCGAGCGGCAGGCCGGCCCGCTGGCGGTCTAGCGGACGCAATCACGCACGGCGCCGAGGCCGGGCAGCCGGCTTCAGCGCCGTTTGTGCTTGCCGCCCGACCGCTTTTTTCCTTTGGCTTTGGGTGCAGGTGTGTCTCCGCGCCTGCTCTTCTTCGGCCGGGCCGCAGGCCTTTGCGCTTTGCGGCCGGTGAGCGGGATTCCCTCTTCGACAATCGAGAACTGCAGGCGGCGCTCCTGCGCGAGGATGCGGTCGAGAATGACCTGCACGCGGTCGCCTGCGCGGAGGCGGCGGCCGGTGCGCTCGCCGATGATCTCGTGCGTGTTTTCGCGCCAGGTGTAGCGGTCGTCGCGCAGCGAGTCGATGGGCACCAGGCCCTCGACAAAGAGATCGGTGAGCTCGACAAAGAGCCCGTATTTGGCGGGGTTGAGCACCAGCGCGGCAAACTCCTCGCCGACACGGTCCTGCATGAAGCGGACCTTCTTCCACTCCACGAGTTCTCGCTCCGCCTCGGCGGCGCGGCGCTCGGTCTGGCTGGTCTCTTCGGCGATCTGGGCGAGCTCGGCTTCCGGAATGGGCGGGACGATGGGTTCTGTGGTTCCCACCCTCGCGGAAAAAGCGCCGCGAGGATGGGGCACCCTTATTGTGGAAGGATTTGACAAGGCTTCATGCGGATGGGTCCACGGCGAGCTGTGGCGCCCCGCCGCAATCGAACCCTCGCCGCTCACGCCTTCGGCAAGCAGCGCCTTGGCAATGCGGTGCACGATCAGGTCGGGATAGCGGCGGATGGGCGACGTGAAGTGAGTGTAGCTGGGCGCGGCCAGCGCAAAGTGGCCCTCGTTGATCTCGGAGTAGCGCGCCTGCCGGAGCGAGCGCAGCATGAGGTAGCTCAGGATGCGCTCCTCGGGCTTGCCCTCGATGCGCGCGGCCAGCTTCTGATACATGCGCGGCGTGACGGGGATGTCTTCCGGCACCTCGTGCTGGCGCGGATTGCGGCCGCGGCCGTGGGAGTCGCGCCGCTCGCCGCGCGTCTGGATTTTCTTCACCGGCAGCGCGCCCAGGCCGAGCGAGTAGCCGAAGCTCGCGGCCAGTTCTTCGAACTGGATAACGCGGCGCGCTTCGGGCTTCTCATGAATGCGATAGAGCGAGGGCACGCCGAGGTCCTCGATCCACGTGGCCACGCACTCGTTGGCCGCCAGCATGAACTCCTCGATGAGACGGTTGGCCCAGGTGCGCTCGGACTTGGTGACGCCGCGCATCTGCCCGTGCTCGTCGAACTCGATCACCGGCTCGGGCAGGTCGAAGTCGATGCTGCCGCGCTGTTCGCGGCGCTTGTTCATGAGCACGGCGAGCTTGTGCATGAGCTCGAAGTGCGGGACCTGGCCGGCGTGGCGCGCGCGCGCTTCGGGGTCGCCTTCCAGAATGGCATGAACTTCTGTGTAGGTCATGCGCGCGGCCGAGCGGATGACGCCTTCGGTGATTTCGTAGCTCTCGATGCGGCCATCCGCGTCGAGCTGCATGATGCAGCTCAGCACCAGGCGGTCTTCGCCGGGGCGCAGGCTGCAGATACCGGTCGACAGCTCCTGCGGCAGCATGGGAATGGCGCGGTCAGGGAAATACACGCTGGTGCCGCGCAGGCGTGCCTCGAGATCGAGATCGGTGGCGGGGCGCACGTATTCGGCTACATCGGCGATATGCACCTGCAGCTCGTAGCCGCCGCCATCGAGCGCAGTCACCATCACGGCGTCGTCGAAATCACGCGCCGTTTCGCCGTCGATGGTGACAATGGGCAGGCCGCGAAAATCGGCCCTGCG
>Ga0302324_100028298_pt1 | contig 10654 bp, 10 predicted proteins | sample Palsa_T0_1_FD_201949 | JGI IMG/M metagenome (GOLD analysis project Ga0302324, IMG submission 201949) | Peat permafrost microbial communities from Stordalen Mire near Abisko, Sweden - Palsa_T0_1 | ecosystem: Environmental > Terrestrial > Soil > Palsa > Peat permafrost | place: Sweden: Abisko...
ATCGAACATGGCAAAGGAATGATGCGCGAAGGCAGGGATCGCAGACATGGCGACGGCGATTCCCGCGAGGCCGAGTGCTCCGAACTTCATAAGCGTCTCCCCGAGGTTTTTTACGGTATCGTCTAATTTATGAGGATTCCGCCGCCGGTTCCAGCCGTTTCCTGCGCTTGCCCGGATTAATTCGAGCCGTGCAAAGCGCCTTTCCCCATTCGGGCACCCGATCAGACCGGGTTCAATGAAGCCCGGACGGTGGTGTCAGCCGGTCTTTTTTCCTCCGCCACGGGGTGCTAACGTCGGCATCAAGATGAGCGCAATCGGTTCGATTCCGGGCAGGTCGCAGCACGTCTGGTAAAAAGCAACCTTGGGAGGGGTTTAATGAACAATCTTCGAATTTATGCTCGTGCCGGCTCGGCTGTGGCGTTCCTGCTTGGGATTACGGCTGTCTCCGGTTTGGCGTACGGGCAAACGCCGGACATCTCGGGAGTCTATTGGGCCACCGAATACCACCCCAAAATCCAGCTGGTCGGCGGCGGCGACCTTCCGCTGACGGCAGCCGGCAAAGCGGCCTATGAGAAGAACATCGCCGGCCTGAAGGACGGTTCGATCACCGATACCGCCCGCAAGTTCTGCGTGCCCGACGGACTGCCGCGCGTGCTCGCAACGCCCTACCCGTTCGACATCATTCAGGCGCCGCCCGGGCAGGTCACGATCGTCCATGAGCTCAATCACCAGGTTCGCGTGGTCGCCATGGACAAGCCGATGCCCAGCGAGAAGGAGCTGATCCCCTTCCCGTTCTACAACGGTCATTCGGTCGGTCATTTCGAGGGCGATACGCTGGTGGTGGAATCGGCCGGCTTCAATGAAAAAACCTTCATCGACGCCACCGGAGCGCCGCATACCGACGAGATGCGCACCCTCGAGCGGATCCGCAAAATCAGTCCCACGCAGCTCGAAGACGTCATTACCATTCACGATCCCGAATATTACTCCCGGGATTGGCAGGCGCGCTTCGTCTACACCTTGCGCAATGACGTGCGGCTCGAAGACTATGTGTGCGGCGAACCCCACCGCGACCTGTCGACGGTGGCCGGTGTGCACCGGCCATAGCGCATGATCCCGGTTTCGATCCGCGCGGTCCTGATCGCGTCCTTGTCCACCTTTGCCGCGGCCGAACGGGCGACGCCCGCGGCGGAAGCGCCGGCGAGCCGAGGCGCGATTCCCGATTTCGCCCCGGACACCGGCACCTCCTGGGCGTTGGACCAGACGGTGGACGACCTGCTGCCGCCGCCCTCGGGCGCCGGCCCCATCACGTTTGATCCGGCCCATCCCTATATCGCCAATTTCCGCGGCGCGCAGCCGACCTACCGGGTTGCGGATCTCAGCAATCCCATCCTGCAGCCCTGGGCCAGGGAGCAGATGAGAAAATCCAACGCGGAGGTGCTGGCAGGGAAAGTCCCGTTCCGGGCGCGCGAGAGGTGCTGGCCGATCGGCGTGCCCGGCTTCGTGATCTATTCGCTGATCGAGTCTTTCTATTTCTACCAGACGCCCGAGAAGGTGACGATCATCAATCCCGGCGGCCCCGAGGTGCGCCACATCTATCTGAACGTGCCGCATTCCGCCGACCCGAGGCCATCGTGGTACGGGGAATCGGTCGGCCGTTACGAAGGCGGCGACACGCTGGTCATCGATACCATCGGGATCACCGACAAGACCTTCGTCGACAATTACCGCACGCCGCATACCACGAAGCTTCATGTCGTCGAACGTCTGAAACTGGTAGAGGGCGGCAAGACGGTGTTGATCTCCATGACCGTGGACGATCCCGGTGCTTTCACCATGCCGTGGTCGGCGACGCAGCGTTGGCGGCGCGTGGCCCGCGGCCCGATCGCCGAATCGCCGTGCAACGAGAACAACACCGATCACTTCAAGCATGAGCTCATCCCAACGCCGACAGCCGACAAGCCGGATTTCTGATCCGGCGGCGCGGGCGGCGAGGAAACGAACGGAAGGAATACAATGTCCGGAGTCGCAGGTACCACGTCGAAATCCTTGCTGGCCTGGGGAATGCTGGCCGGAATTGTTGGGGCCGGCGCCGCCTGTTCACCCGCCCTAGCCGCCGAACCGGCCGCCGAGGCCGCGGCCATACCCAATTTCGCCCCCGACAGCCGGACCGCCTGGATTCCCGACCGCCCCACCGGCGATGACTTCCTCCCGCCCGCCAGCGGGCCTGGGCCCGTCATGTCGGCAAAGGATCATCCTTACATTCCCAACGGCCGGGGCGTGCAGCCGACCTATCGAGTTGCGGACCTCAGCAACCCGATACTGCAGCCCTGGGCCATCGAACGGATGAAAAAGGCCAACGACGAGGTGCTCGCGGGAAAAGTCCCCTACATCACCCGAGAGCGGTGCTGGCCGGCAGGCGTCCCCGGCTTCACGGTCTACACACGCGTCCAGGGCTTGTATTTCCTGCAGACCCCTACCAAGGTCACGCTCATCAGCGAGCTCAACCAGCAGCCTCGGAATATCTATCTGAACGTGCCGCATTCCAGCAATCCAAAGCCCTCCTGGTACGGCGAATCGGTCGGTCACTACGAGGGCGACGAGTTGGTCGTCGACACCGTCGGCCTCAACGACAAGACCTTCGTCGACAATTACCGCACCCCCCACACCGATAAGATCCACGTCGTCGAGCGCTTCAAGCTGATCGAAGACGGCAAGACGATGCAGGCGGTGGTGACGGTCGATGATCCCGGCGCCTTCAACATGCCGTGGTCGGGGGTCCAGCGCTGGCGGCGCGTCTCGGATCGCCCCTTCACCGAAATGATCTGCGCCGAGAACAATTTCAACTATTTCAACTACGTCGTGGTTCCGATACCGCAGGCCGACAAGCCGGATTTCTGAGCGGCGGTGCCCCCTGTTGTGGGCCGCCGGCCTGATTTTGTTCGGCGCGGGAGATCTCTGCAATCAAATCGGCGGCCCAGCGCGGTGCCTCAAAGGCCGTCCGACACCGCTCCAGGAGATTTGCGCTGGCGCTCGCGTCGAGCCGGCCGGTGACTCGGCGAAACTTGTCGCAGACGGCGCGCTCGTCGAACGGCCGCTGCGGATCGCCGGGGACGTGGATGACGGTCTGTTCCCGTATGCCTTCCGGGGTACGAACGGCGATCCGGGCCGGCCAGGCCTTCGGGTAATGGGCCAGCAACGCCGCATCGGCCGCGACGGAAATCCTGCCCATGAAGTCCTGGACATCGGGCGCAACCGCCGCGGGAGAATGTCCGACGTCCCACAGCGCCTCGGGATCGCAGGCCGCGAGGGCGAGGTGGTATTGCACGCTGGTCAGGTGGGAGGCGCGGTCGCCGGGCTTGACCCCGTGGTCGATCATCTCGAGGGTCGGTGGCGGCACGTGGACCGTGATCGACACGATCGATTCCGGCGCGACGCCGGCCGCCATCACCTCGCGTAGCGCCTGGGTCGCCGCCATGGTCTGCCGCGCGGCGCACCACGGCTTGAACGACGTGTCGTCGATCGCGAACCGGTCGCCCAGGTTCACGGCAAAGGCGTCGATATCCGCGGTGATGCCGTATGCCCCCTGCAGAAATCCGCCATCGAGCAGGCCGAGATCCGACGTGAAGCCAAGCTTGGCGGCCTGCGCAGCGGCAAGGCCGTTGCGCGCCGCGTTGCCGATCGCGAACCAGCGCGCCGTCGTCGCCGCGTTGTGACGTCCGACCCCGACTGATGCGAGAGCGAGCGCCAGCGCCAGCGCATTCGCGGTCTGACCGGTGTCGAGGTCGCACAGCCGCGCGGCGACCGCGGCGACCCCGAAAGGAGCTGCGAAATAGGTGGGCCAGATGCCGCGATAAAGGATGCCCGGCCCGCCGATCGCGGCGCCGAGCCGGACCATGGCCTCCGTGCCCGCGACGATCGCCTCACACACCGCATCCGTATCCGCCTCTTCGCGCATCCCCGCGATGACCAGCGCCGCGGGGATGACGATGCCTCCGGGCGTCGTCGACGATGCGAGATGGATGTCGTCGATCTCGCTCGCGCGCCCACGCGCCCACGCCGCGGCGAGGTCCGGCCTCGGACCGCGGAACGCGATGAGGGCACGGCCTTCGGCGGTGTAGGCGCCGGCGATCCAGGCGCCGACCGCATCGATCACATGCAGCCTTGCGGCGGCACGCGTCGGCGCCGGAAGCCAGCCGCGAATGCCGTGCGCGACGAACGCGGCCATGGTTTCGAGTGCAGTCACGGTGCGCTCCCCGGGGCGAGGCGGCGCTCCGGCGCTCCCAATATCCACATTGGCAGGCCGGCGCGCCAGCCTGCCAATGTGGATATGGGAGCGCCCTTATCGCCCAGGGAGCACGCGAATGCCGCCGGAGTCTCGACGCAGGCGCCGGGCGGCATGCGCGCGATTCTGTCCAGCCCCGGCTAATGCGGCGTGCCGCCCGGCTCGGGCGTCGCCGGCACTGGCATGGCAGGCGCTGGCGTGGCAGGCGTGGCAGGCGTGGCAGGCGCAGGGATCGGCGTGGACGCCGGGGGATTGGGCTTCGCAACAAGCGGCGGCGCGGCGCCGGTGGTGGCCGGCGAGTTCAAGATGGGCGGATTGCTGGCCGTCGTCGAACGCGGCCTGTTGTAATCGTACACCAGCATTGCCACGACGATCACCGCAATGAGGCCGACGATCCAGGCCCACATGGTGCCGCGGCCGCCGTCGTTCTCGAGATCGAGATGCTGCGGCGCGGCAGGATCGGCCGGATCGCGCGGGCCGGGCCGGCGAGGATCGTTCAGCGGGTCGGTATAACGAGGGTCTGACATATCGCTTCTCCATTCCGCCAATATGTCAGAGGAGAACGGCTTTACCGCGGGGAAGGTTCCCCGGCCGCAAGTGCGGGTCCTTTCTCGGAACCGGGCCGGCCCTCTTTGCGTTATGAACCCGGCGGCGACACGGCACGGCGGGTAGGACTGTGGCCGCCAGGGGACGAGTTCGCGTCGTCATGCGAGGGTGACGCCGTCGAGAATGAGCGGGAGGTTGCCATGTCACATCGTGGAATTCGAATAGGTGCCGTCATAATGGCATCGATGTTGGCTCTTGCCGGCGGGACCGATGCGCAAGCGAGAGGGGGCGGAGGACACGGCGGCGGCGGCGGAGGACACGGCGGCGGCGGCGGCCATTTCGGTGGCGGGCATTTTGGCGGTGGCCATTTCGGGGGATTCCATTTCGGCGGCCGCGGATTTCATTTTGGCGGTCACCGCTTCGCCCGGAGCTTCCATCGCGGCTTCGGGTACCATCATTTCGCCGGGCATTCTTTGGCGGCGCGGCACGCGGTGTCTGCGCTAGGCGCCGGCCACTTCGGCCACGACCACTTCGCCCACGACCACTTCGCCCACAACATCCACAATATCCGCGGCGGCTATGGTTACGGCTATGGTTGGTACGGCCCGGTGTTCTGGCCTTATGCCTATGACGACATCTTCGACGATATCCTGTGGGGCTTCGGCCTCGGCGGTCCGTTCTGGGACTACGGCTATGGCGACCTGTATGGCGGGCTGTTCTCGCCCTATGGCTACAACGATCTCGCCGGCTATCTGCCGGGCGGCGACCAGGGCGGCGCGCCGGCGCCGACACGAAGGACACAGAGCCGCCAGGCCAACTTGTCGAGCCAGCTGAGCCAGATGTGCGGCGACGATTCCAGGGAGGTCGCCGGCTGGCCGATCGACCGCATCGAGCAGAGCGTTTCCCCGACCCCCGAGCAGCGCGCCGCGCTCGATGAATTCGCCAACGCCACGATCCAGGCGGCGCAGACGATCAAGGACGCCTGTCCGGCCACCGTCGCTTTCGCTCCCGCCGGACGCCTGGACGCGATGCAAAAGCGGATCGAGGGAATGGCGCACGCGGTCGATATCGTCGTTCCGCCGCTCGATCGCTTCTACAATTCCCTGACCGACGAGCAAAAGGCGCGGCTCAACGCGGCGGATGAAGAACGCAACCGGCGCCCCGCCGGATCGCTGGCGAGCTGCGCCGCGGTCGGCAACGCGACCCGATGGCCGGGCGACCAGATCGAAAAGGCGGTGCGGCCCGATCAGGGGCAGCAGGCAAAGCTCGATGCGCTCAAGACCGCGATGGCCAACGCCTCGACCGACCTGGCGAATAGCTGTCCCGCCGCCTTGCCGGCCACCCCGCCGGCCCGCCTGGGCGCGATCTCCAAGCGGCTGGACGCGATGCTGCAGGCGGTCAAGAACGTTCGCGCCGCGCTCGACGACTTCTACACTTCGCTCAGCGACGAGCAGAAGGCGCAGTTCAACATGATCGGCCGGCAGCACTCCGCACGGAGGTAGAGCCGGCATCCGTCTCGGACGGAGCCCTGGGTTATCCCGCAGACGATGTAGCAACCGCTTCACCGGGTCCAACGGGGCGAGCCGGATTGACGATCAGACGCGCGGGGGACTACCCTGATAATCGTTTTAGGGGTAAGTATGTATCAAATTGTCTGCATCAGCGGCGAAACCAATCGCTATTCGACCGTTGCATCCGGCTTCCGTGACGAAAGCGAGGCGCGGGAGACCGTGCAAAACTGGATCAATCGCCGATTTTTCGAAGCTGCCTACGATCACAGCAAAGAATGCTGGTGGCTGCTCGATTCAAATCGGGAAGTATATCGCATCATGGTCCACAAAGCGTAGCTTTTGCCAAAGTTGCCGGGATACCGTCACCCGCGGCGGACAAGATGTTTTCAGCCCTCCCACAGGGCCGAACTTGCGGAATGTGCGACATTCTGCATGGCGGCCTCACGCGCCGACTTCACATCGCGCTTGCGAATGGCCTCGACCAGGATGTCGATCTCCTTGATGCTTTCCTGCTGGCGTTGCTTGCGCATCAGCGAGCGTCGACGCAGGCCCGAGGTGCGCAACACCAGCCGATTGATGATGTCGAAGGCCATGGGATTTTGGGCGCCGGAGCAAATGCTGTCGTAGAATTCGCGCTTTGCCACCAGCATCTGTTCGACATCGCCCGAACGATAGGCGTTCTTGAGTCGCTTGCTTTCTTGAACCAAAGCGGCGAGTTCCGCGTCGCCGGCCTTCTCGATGAACTGCTCGACGACGAGCGCTTCCATCGCAGCGCGGATGCGATAGGCGTTTTCCGCGTCCGTCTGCGATATGACGCTGACCGAGAGACGTCGCGTCGGCGAGTACGCCAATATCCCTTCGGCCTGCAGTTCGCCCAGCGCCTCCCGCAGCGATGTGCGGCTGACTTGAAGCTGCTCGCACAGGTCCCGTTCGACGAGCCGCGCTCCGGGCTCCAGAACGCCGGTCTCGATCGCTCTGCGCAGCGAGAGGATGATCCTGCTCCGCAGCGAGGTCGATGGTTGCTGGAGTGACGCCAAGCGCCCTTTGACGGCGGAATCCATGTTCTGGCCTACTTGTAGGAGCGCGCCTCTCCAAGGTGACCCAGCGCCCGCCGCGCCAGTACCGCGACAAGGCTGGCGCGATACTCGGGTGAACCGTTGAGATCGCCCAACAGCACCGCGGGGTCGACCTGGTTCGGCGCGATGGCCCCTGGCCGGAAGTCCTGCTCCAATGCCGCCTCCAAGGCGTGCGCCCGAAACACGCCTGCCGCGCCGGCTCCGGTCACGGCGACCCGCACCGCGGCGCCGGATTTCGAGACGAAGACGGCGGCGATCGCGTAACGCGAGGCGGGACTGCGGAATTTCGCATAGCCGGCTTGATCGGGAATGGGAAATTCGACGCGCGTGATAATCTCGCCGGGCTCGAGCGCCGTCTCGTACAGCGACACGAAATACGCGTCCGCCGCGATTCGGCGCCGGTCGGTCACCACGGTCGCGCCCAGGCCGAGCACGGCCGCGGGATAGTCGGCAGCCGGATCGTTGTTGGCGACGGACCCGCCGATGGTGCCGCGATGGCGCACATGGCGATCGCCGATCGACCCGGCGAGGCCGGAAAGAGCAGGAATCCATTGGCGGGCGATGGGGGACACTGCCACCTCGGCATGCAAGGTCGTCGCCCCGATCGAAACGACCCCGTCCTTCAGGCCGATACCGCGCAGCCCCGGGAGAACGCAGAGATCGATGAGGTCGGACGGATGGGCGAGCCGCTGCTTCATCGTCGGCAGCAGCGTGTGTCCACCGGCCAGATAGGTTGCGTCCTCGCACTCGGTGAAGAGTCCGATGGCCTCGTCGAGGCCGGCAGGGCGGTGATAGCGGGTCGGATACATCACCATCCTGCTACTCCGCCGCCGCTTTGGCCGGTCTCATGGCCTCGGCGGCAGCCAGGATGGCTTTGACGATGTTGTGATAGCCGGTGCAGCGGCACAGGTTTCCTTCCATCTCTTCGCGCACAATCGCCTCGGTCAGGGGCTCGGGATGGGTCTCGATGAGGTCGACAGCCGCCATGATCATCCCGGGCGTGCAGAAGCCGCATTGCAGCGCATGGCAGCGATGAAAGGCCTCTTGCACCGGGTGCAGGGTCCCGTCTCGCGCGAGCCCCTCGATGGTGGTGACATGGCCGCCCTCGGCTTGCACCGCCAACACGGTGCAGGATTTGACGGAGGTTCCATTCAGGTGGACGACGCAGCAACCGCATTGCGTGGTGTCGCAGCCGACGTGCGTTCCCGTGAGTTCGAGATGCTCGCGCAGAAAAACCGCGAGAAGGGTTTCATCGTCCACCTCGCGTGAGACCGGGACACCGTTGACGGTCAAATTAACCCGTTGCATCGCCAAGGGGCTCCGTTCTCGAACGTTCGTGGATCGCACTCCAGATCTTGCCTGGCGTCGCCGGCATGTCGATGGCCGGCGGCCCGAACTCCGACAAGGCATCGTCGATCGCACTCATGATCACCGCAGGGGCCGGCGTGGTTCCGCCCTCCCCCCCGGCCTTCACGCCGAAGGGATTGGTCGGCGATAGAACTTCGGCGATCTCGGTCTTGAACGATGGAAGATTGTCGAAGCGCGGCATGCCGTAATCCATGAGCGACCCGGCTAGGGGCTGTCCGGATGACGGATCGATCGTGCAGTGCTCCCAGAGCGCTTGCCCGACACCCTGCGCAATGCCGCCATGGGTCTGTCCGTGTACGATCAGCGGATTGATGCAGCGGCCGACGTCGTCGACCGTCGCATACCGCTTGATGTCGACGGCCCCGGTTTCGGGATCGATCTCGATTTCACAGATGCAGGTTCCGTTCGGAAACACCGGCGTGTGCATCTCATTGTCCCGGCGCACCCGCAGCCCGCCAGCCAACTCATGAGGCAGGTCATGCCGACCGGCCTGCTGTGCGAGTTCCGACCAGGTCAGCGCCTGATTGCTGTCGATCGCGCTGAAGACCCCGTCCTCGAATCGAATCATATCCGAGGACACTCCGACGAGATGCGCCATCAGGGCCCTCCCCTTGGCGATCAAGTCCTCGGCGGCCAACGCGATGACGGCACTCGCATGCCTCATCGAACGCCCGGAATGGGTCCCGCCTCCGGCGCTGACGACGTCGGTGTCACCCAACGTGATCTTGACGCTCTCGAAGGGCACGCCGAGCATATCCGCGGCAACCTGGGCAAAGCTGGTCTCGTGCCCCTGCCCCGCCGGCTGGGTGCCGATGACGACTTCGAAGCCGTCCCGATGAACGATCAGGTCGGCCCGTTCCTTGGGCGAGCCGATGGAAGACTCCACGTAGTTTGCAAAGCCCAGTCCCAAAAGCTTGCCCCGCCCGCGCGCCTCGGCGCGGCGTCTCGGAAATCCCTCGAGGTCGGCCAGCCGAATGGCGCGGTCCATGTTGATTTCGTATTCGCCGCTGTCGTAGCTCGAGCCGACGGCGTTGGTGAAGGGCATCTGATCGGGGCGGACGAGGTTGCGGCGACGCAACTCGAACCTGTCGAAGCCGAGCTCACGCGCGGCCTTGTCGACCAGCCGCTCGATCGCAAAGGTGACCTCCGGACGTCCGGAGCTGCGGTAAGCGTTGGTCGGCATGGTATTGGAAAATACGGCGCGCGACCGCAGCGTCGCCACCGGAATGTCGTAGGAGCCCGTGATCAAGCCGGACCCTTTGCTGAGCGGCGACAGCGAGACGCATCGCGCCCCGACATTGCTGAGATTGGAGGCGCGCATAGCGAGGAACCGCCCGTTCTCGTCGATGGCGAGCGATACCTCGGTGATGAGATCCCGCCCCTGGTAGTCCGTCAGAAACGACTCCGAGCGCTCGGCGCGAAACTTGACGGGCCGTCCGAGCTTGCGCGAGGCCCACATTACCAAGCCGAACTCGACATAGGCGCGGTTGCGGGTTCCGAAGTTGCCGCCCACGTCGAAAGACAGGACGCGCACGCGCCCCGGCTCCACGCCCAGGACGTGAGCCAGCTCGTGCTTCTGGCGGACCGCGCCGCCGCTGCCCGCATACAAAGTGTAGCGGCCAGTCTCGGTGTCGAAGCTGCCGAGCGCGGCACGCGGCTCGAGCGGGACGCCCGTCACGCGGCCGATATGGGACCTCATCGAAACGACGTGACGCGCCCGGGCGAAGGCCGCGTCCGTAGCCGCGACGTCTCCGAAGGTCGAATCGACCAGGACATTGTCGGGCAGTTCGTCCCAGACCCGCGGCGCATCGGCCTTCGCGGCCTGCGCCGTATCGGCGACCCAGTCGAGCACTTCGTAATCGACCGAC
>Ga0302324_100028299_pt1 | contig 10654 bp, 9 predicted proteins | sample Palsa_T0_1_FD_201949 | JGI IMG/M metagenome (GOLD analysis project Ga0302324, IMG submission 201949) | Peat permafrost microbial communities from Stordalen Mire near Abisko, Sweden - Palsa_T0_1 | ecosystem: Environmental > Terrestrial > Soil > Palsa > Peat permafrost | place: Sweden: Abisko...
GCTTTTGTGGCGAGCCTAGGTTACGCCCCATTCAAACCATCCTTGGCCAACCTCGGCGAAATAAACGTTGTCCACGAATCTCAATCGGAGTTTCTCCAAATTAATAGCATCAGGTTTGTCCTGACCTTTTTGTTCTTTGTCCTTCGCCGGCCATTGGCGGCCGTCTTTCATATCGAACCAGCCCCAAACCTGAGCGTCGCGGTTCAAGGCAATGATGTTCCGGCTTATGGTTTCGTCGTGATTCCAGATTGGTTCGTCCCCTTTTTTCCCAATGCGTGGCGTGCTCCGCGTTTGCTCGCGAAAATTGAAACCTTCCCGATTTCCCACGAGGAGGTTTCGCTCGATCCAACATTCCGGGCTGCTGGAGAGCGAAATACCGGCTTGCGCGCCCCATGCGCCACCGGTCGCCGCCCTTCCATTGCCGCAAATCACGTTGTCATGGGCGTGCAGGCCAAAGGAAATTTCGCAAAAAATCCCCGCGTCCTCGTTGTCGGCGATAAGACACTGACGCACTTCGCAGCCTTCGTTGCCGATATCAAACCAAATGCCGTTGCCGCGATTGCGCAGAAATCGACTCCGTTCCAGGACCGCATGCCGGCATAAAACCAGTTTGTCGCCGCCGGCTTCCCATCCTCGGTCAAAGTCCTTCGTGTTATTGTTTTCCACCAGGCAATCCGTGAAGAGCAAATCGTGCGCGCCGTTGGCGCCAAAACCGAGTTGCCCATTGTCCCGAAAAACACAGCGGCGCACGACCTGGTTTGGCCCGGCGAAGGTTGCTCCACTGCTGTTCATTCCTTCAAAGGAACAATCCTCCACCAGGTCGTGACTGCCCCCTAAAACAACCGCGCCGTGCTGCGCCATGTTGGCGGCTAAGCGGAAACGCAAGCCGCGCAATTGCACGAAATCGCCTTGCACGCTGAAAATCTCGTCCCGCACCGAAGCTTCGACGAAGGCGTTGTTAAGATCGCGACTCCCAGCGTCCCAAACGTCAAGAAGATTGTTTGACAAGTCCGAGAAAAAGGTGCCTGGAGCCAGTTGATTCTCGTCCAAGACCTGCCGAACCATGTAACCATTGATGACTACTTGTTCGCATCGGCCGATCAGGCGGTGATACTCGTCCTCCGGGTGCGTCATATTTTTGTTCCAGCCGATGAACCGATGTGACCAGGGAACATGGTAAATGGGTAAGGCTCCTTCTTTTTTCCGCCAGCCTGCCAGAACGTCCGCCCCGGTGAGAACCACCTTTGCGCCGGGCGCTGCCTCAAAAACAATGGGCGCTTGTTCTGTGCCACTGATCTTGACGACTACTTGCTCACGGTAAATGCCTTCGCCGATAATGACTGTGTCCCCCGGTGCAACTTTCCCGGCCGCCGCTCCGATCGTCTTCCAGGGCCGAGCTGGGCTTCCGTCACCGCTGTCGTTGGAACCGGGATTTCGTTGGGCTACTTCATAAGTTGCGGCCTGCGTGGATGTGGCGAGCACGAGACAGGCGATACACACCAGTCTAAAGACAATGCTTTCAGAGGTCATAATAATTCTCGATACGCCGCCCACAGCTTTTTCACCAAAGGAGAGCGGCGAAGCTTGTGGTTGTCCAGGGATTCGACTTCAATCACCCCCATGGAGGTGTTCGTCAAAAAAACACCCTGCGCGCGGCGCAAGTCGGCGGGTTTGGCGTTTTTCTGGCGGCAGGAAATGTTATTCTTGACGCACAATTCCATAACCACGCTGCGGGTGATACCGGGCAGAGCGCCGCTCGAGAGCGGCGTGGTGTAAACGACGTTGTCCCGCACCCAAAAAACGTTGCAACTGGTTGCTTCGGCAATAAAGCCGCGCGGATTGAGCAAAATGGCGTCATGGGCTCCGGCGGCGTCGGATTCGGCCCGCGCCATAACTTCTGGTAATTTGTTGGCGGTTTTGAAATGCGTCAGCGGGTCATTGGCCGGCAGACAAAAGGAGGAAGTGATGACGCGCCAGCGTGGCGGCCGGTTGCCATTCAGCACGGGCAATGGATGCATTGACAAGACTACGGCCGCGTGGATGGCGTTTTTCGGAGAATATCCGCGGGCAGTGATACCCCGGGAAATGTTGATCCGCAACAGGGCATCCGGCATTCGGTTCCTCTGAATCAATTGCAAGGAAAAACGGAAAAGCTCTTCGGCGGACCAAGGGACTGTCAACTTTAGAAAATCGATGCCGCGCTGAAGGCGTCCGATATGCGGGTCCCAGCGAAATATTTCGCCGCGCCGCACGAGCATGGCCTCGAAGAGCCCGTCCCCAAAGAGAAAGCCACGGTCGAAAACCGAGACTACGGCTCGTTGCTCCGGCACAAATTTACCATTGAGAAAGACGGTCATGCCGGGACAAAGCGCCTGGACGCACCTTGCAACGCGGCCAGGAATCCCCCCGCCTTGGCCATGGTCTCATCGTATTCCGCCTCCGCCACCGAATCCGCAACGATCCCTGCGCCAACGTGGAAATGAATCTCTCCCGCCCGGCAAATGGCGGTGCGAATAGCGATGCTGAGTTGGCTCTCACGATTGAAGCCAAGGTAGCCAATCGCGCCCGTGTAGGGGCCGCGCGTGACTGGCTCCAGTTCATCAATGATTTCCATGGCGCGAATTTTCGGCGCACCCGTGACGCTGCCGCCGGGAAAGCACGAAGCGAAAGCGGAGCTATGGGTTTGAGCCGGACAAAGGCGGCCGGTGATGGTGGAAACCAAGTGTTGCACCTGCGGGTAGAGTTCCAGGCGTACTAGTTCGGGCACCTGCACGGAGCCGTATTCGCAAACCTTGCCCAAATCATTGCGCAGCAAATCGGTAATCATGACCAATTCCGCCATGTCCTTGGCGCTGGTCTGCAATTCGTAAGTTAACTGAGCGTCGCGCACCGGATCCTTGGCGCGCGGGCGCGTGCCCTTGATGGGCCGGGTTTGGACTGACAGGCCGCTCAACCGCAGAAACAATTCCGGTGAGGAAGAACAAATCTGAAACTCCCCGCCGTCAAGAAAAGCCGCGAACGGCGCGGGAGAAACATCGCACAAACGTTGGAAAAAATCCCAACCGGAAGTCGCAGTTTGCGCCGTGAGTCGATGAGAAAGGTTCGCCTGATAAATATCTCCCGCATGAATATATTCCTGCACTCGCCGCACTTTGGCGGTGAATTGGTCTTTCGACATATTCGATTGGAACGGAGACGCCGTCCGGTCGGGCGTGAAGGGTGCGGGAGAAAATGATGCCAGTCGCTGGGCCCAAAAGTCAAATTGCGCCCTCGCCCTGGCTGGTTCTCTCGAGCCGTCGGCCTGCAAGCCCGTTGAAACAATCCATGTTTTTTCCAGTCGATGATCGAAGACGACCAGGCTATCGTAAAAGCCGACGTGGCAATCGGGTAATTCCAGATCGTTGACCGCCTTGCGGGTCAGTCGGGTCTCGACAAAATTCTTGAGTTCGTAACCCCAATAGCCAAAGCAGCCGCCGAGCGGAAACGGCAGGTCGATTTCGTCCAGCATTTCGTAGCGGGCCATCAATTCTTCCAGAATCTGCCACGGATTGCCGAAGCGCGTTCCGCCAGCGTCACCGAGTTCGCAACGCGAGCCAAAGGAGCGAAAAATGAGCAGCGGGCGCGCCGCCACGAACGAGTAACGCGCCTGCGGCGAATCAAAATAAGCGCTGCGCAAGAGAACAACGCCTGGTTCCCCGGCCAGTTGTTCCACCAGAGATTCCGGCGTGTGCGCAGTCTGAACCAATTGGAGAATGGGCCGCACGATTCAAGTGGTCAGAAGGTTTTCCATCCCCTCCGCCGATTTCAAAGGGCTGATCAGCGCCAGGTTGAATCGCTCCGGCCGGAAAAAATCTCCAGCCGCCGCCCGCACTTGAGCGGAGGTGACCGCCGACAGAGATTTTTTGAATTCGTCGGGATGCGCAATTTTACCATAACCAAGCCATTGCTCGCCCGCCCACATCATTTGGTTTTCGCTGTTTTCCAAGCCGAGGTCCAATTGGCCGATCAAATAATCGCGCGCGCGCCGCAACTCCGCCGCAGGAATGAGCTGGGTCTTGAGCCGTTTCATTTCCCGCAGGATGAGCTTGAGCGTTTTTTCCAAATTATCCGTATCCAGGCCCGCCGCGATCACGAGATCGCCGGCGTCGTCAAAAAAGCTGCTGGCGCTGTAAATAGAATAGGCCAATCCATGGTCTTCGCGCACCGTCTGGAAAAGTCGCGAACTCATGTTTTCGCCGAGGACTGCATTAAGCAGGCGCAGTGCGAATCGCCGTTCATCATGTCGGGAACAGGCTCGAATGCCGAGGGCCAATTGTGTTTGCTCTGTCTTTTTGGTTAACAGGCGCAAGCCGGGTTTGGTCTGGGTCGAGACCGCCGGGGTACAACAAGGCCGGGCGCCGCGACCAAATTTGCGCGAATATTTTGCGGCCAGGCTCACGGCCTCACGGTGCGTAATCCGCCCCCCGGCCGCCAGCAACGTGGCGGGCGCGACGTAGTTTTCCTTTTGATATTGAACGAGCTGCACTCGGCCAAGGTTGTCCAGGGTCTTCACCGTGCCAGTGATGGAACGGCCCAAAGGCTGATCCGGCCACATGGCGGCATTGAGCAATTCCTGCACGTATTGCTGAGGTTGGTCCATATACATGGCCAATTCCTCTTTGATCACTTCCCGCTCCTTGTCCAATTCAACGGGATCAAAAGTGGAATGCAGGAACATGTCCGCCAGCACATCCAGCAAGCGCGGGAAATGATCGTGACGGGCCTTGGCGTAGAAACAGGTGTGCTCCTCGCTGGTAAAGGCATTGAGGTATCCGCCAATGCCTTCCACCGCCTGAGAAATTTCCCGGGCCGACCGCCGCCGCGTCCCCTTGAAAAGCAAGTGCTCGATGAAGTGCGACACCCCGCTCAAGGGCGCAGGTTCGTAACGGCCGCCGACGCCAACCCAGATGCCGAGGCTAACGCTGCTCATGTGCGGCATTTCGGCCGTGGCCACGGTCAAACCATTTTCCAATCGCGAGACTTTATACATTAAGGCAGGATTCCTGAAGGCTCAGGCCAGGGCACGCGGCGTGACCTCCGGCGGCCCAACCTTTCTCATATACTCCACAATGAGGTCCACCACTTCCTTGGTGTCATCCGTAATGTAGAATAAATCCAAGTCGCCGGGACTAATCATGCCTTTTTTTTCCAGGACGGACTTCATCCAGCGCACCAAGCCGGACCAATAATCGCGTCCGAAGAGAATCAGGGGAAAGCTCGGGATGCGCTTGGTCTGCACCAAAGTCAGGACTTCGAAAAACTCGTCCAAGGTGCCGAATCCGCCCGGCATGTAAACGAAAGCGATACTATACTTGACGAAACAGACCTTGCGGGAAAAGAAGTAGTGAAATCGAAGCGGGACGTTGGCGTAGTTGTTTCCTTTTTGCTCGAAGGGCAGTTCGATATTCAGACCGACCGATTTGCCTTTAGCCTCGGCCGCGCCGCGATTGGCGGCGGCCATGATGCCGGGGCCGCCGCCGGTAATCACGGCCAGATTGTGACGGGCCAACTCTTTGGCGATGGTGTTGGTCGCCTTGTAATAAGGATCGGCCGGGGCAGTCCGCGCCGAGCCAAAGATGGTCACCGCTGGACCGACTTGGGAAAGAACCTCGAAGGAATCGACGAACTCGGCCATGATGCGGAAGACGCGCCACGGATCTTCTTTAGTAAAAGTGACAGTCGGATTATTCATGTGAAGGCACATTTAGAGCCGACCGCCAGCGCACTGCAAGAAAAGGATGAAGAAGGATGTTTCGGTTCATGGGAAGAATCATGGCAGGTGAGCGCCGACATTTACTTGACAGTTTCTACAGCAGCACGAAGGATTGGCTTCATAGAGCCCGGCCCAAAATCATCTTCTGTTCTTCCTGCGTGAGAACAATCGGATTGGCCTTCATGCTCCCGGCTTTGGAGCCTTTCTCAATAATTTCTGCGAAGCTCGCTGGCGTCATTCCATAATTGCCCAGTGATGGAATTCCCAGGTGACGCGCTAATTGCCGCACCCATTCCACGCCATCTTCGGCGCTGGCGGCTGCGCGGCCGGTGAGCAAGCGGCCGACTTGCGCGTAACGCTGTAACGAGTCGTGCCGCGGTGCGCGAAGGTGCAAGGCTTGCGTGTTTGCCTCCATGACGTGCGGCAGCAGGGCTGCGCAAATAGCGCCGTGGGGCGCATGGAACATCCCTCCAATGGCCCCGGCAAAACCATGCACGGCGCCCAATCCGGCATTATTCAGCGCCAACCCTCCAAAGAGACTGGCCAGCGCCATGTCCTCGCGCGCCACGGCGTGCCTTCCATTTTCAAAGGCCATGCGCAACGAAGCAGCTACTCGTCTCATGCCCTCTTCGCACAACGCGTCGGTCATCGGGTTCACGCGCAAACAGACATAAGGTTCGATCAATTGCGTCAAGGCATCCATGCCGGAAGCGGCGGTCACGGCGGGTGGCGAACTCCAGGTCAATTCAGAGTCAACAATAGCGACGCTCGGCAGCATGGACGGCGACCGCAAACTGACTTTCTGCCGATGTTCGGGAGAATCCAGCACCGCGTTGCGCGTCGCTTCCGAGCCCGTGCCTGCGGTGGTGGGTATCGCGATGAAGGGGGCTGATGGCTCGCTTAAGACTTGGCCCGCGCCGACCACTTCGAGATAGTCCAACACGTCGCCTGCATTGGTGAGCATCGCGGCCACGGCTTTGCCGGTGTCCAAAGCGCCGCCCCCGCCCTGGCTGACGACCAGCTCGCAATTCTCTTTTTGCGCCATTTCCAATCCCTGCCGAACTGTGTCAATACTCGGTTCGCCAGGGACGGAGAAAATCACAAAGCTCACGTCCTCCTCCCGCAACGAATCCAGCAGACCTTGGGCGCGAGCCTGATCGCGTCCTGTAACGACCAGGGCGCGACGTCCGGCCTGGCGTACAATCGCACCCGCCTGCCGAGACGTTCCGGGGCCAAAAATGATGCGGCGTGTGGTGGAAAATTCAAACATCATGACATCGCGCGGATTAATCGCCGGCGTCGAGTGGCGCGAACTTGGCGCTCACTCGCGCCTCGGCCATCATGGGCGCGACAGCGTCACGCCACATTTGGTAGTGCTTCGTTTCGCGATGTTGCCCCTGCGCGTCATCGTTGCGAAACGCCTCGATTAACAGGAAACGGGTGGGATCGTCCAGTTGCTGAAGGCATTCGAAGCGGGCGATGCCGGGCTCCTTTCGGCTTTCCCGCGCGTTAGCCAGCGTCGCCTCTTTGAAAGCCTCGACCAACTCCGGTTTGACGTGGATTTGAACGTGATTGATAAACATAAATCCTGGTTCCCACTCTAATCCATTCATGTGCCAGTTGAAACGCAGAATCTTCACCGGATGAAAAGGCGCCGGAATTTTCAAATTTTTCCTCAGCATTGCGCCTTTGCCTCTAAGCGTCTTTGCATTAAAAGTCTTAGGCATGGATAAGTCAGAACCGCAAGTGCCTGACGGTCGCGCCCGCCGCGACTTTATTTTCGCGGCCGTCGTTCTGGGATGCGTGTTCGTCGGCCTCCTCGCCATGACGTGGCGAAAATGGCCTGACATGATGCTGGACTTTGGTCTGCAACTTTACATGCCATGGAAGATTTCCAACGGCGCGGTCCTTTTTCGCGACCTGGCTTATATGACGGGGGGGCCTTTCTCGCAATACCTCGACGCGGGCTTATTCCATGTTTGCGGCGTCGCCTTCATGACTTTAGCAATGTTCAACCTCGCGCTCCTGGTGTTGATGGTGTTGATGGTCTATCGCTGCTTTTATCAGGCCGCCGATCAACTGACCGCCCTGATGTGTGGCCTGGCTATTCTGCTCGTTTTTGCCTTCAGCCATTACAGCGATTACGGGATTTTCAATTATGTCACGCCCTACTGCGAGGAAGTTTACCAGGGGTTAATTCTATCCATCGCGACCGTTGCGCTCTTGGCCAGGTGGGTCAACACGCAAAAATCATGGCCCGCCATCATCGCCGGTCTTTGCTCTGGCTTGGTCTTCCTGGCCAAACCGGAAGTTTTCCTGGCCTTGGCCGCGGCCATTTTCGCCGCGCTCCTGCTGGCTTGGCGCACGACAGGAAAGCCCGGATTTGCAGTCAAAGGTTTGGCCCTGCTGGTTCTGGCCGGCGCAATCCCGTTTCTAGGCTTCTTTATTTATTTCATGCAGCACGGTGATTTTCAAAAGAGCCTGACTTGGACCTGTTGGGCGTGGGTGCCAGTCCTTACGACCAAAGCCCCGGACAGCCCGCTTTTTCGGTGGTGCTTGGGCTTGGATACGCCCGGCTACCATCTCGGGCGCATGTTTGGGGATTTTTTTGCGCTGGGCGCGCTCATTCTCGTGGTCTCATTGATTTTTCGCCGCCGCGGCCCGAGCGAATTGGGAAGCTATTTTTTCCTCATCGTCGCGGCGCCGCTGGTATGGCTGGCGTGGAAATTCGATTGGGTGGAATGCGGCCATAGCCTGCCCTTGTTATGTTTGACAACGCTGGGCGTGTTACTTTGGCGGTCGCGGAGAACCGTCGGGAATCCGTCCGCAATTTTCATGATTATTTGGACAGTTTTCAGCCTGGTTTTGCTGGCCAAACTGGGCCTGTATTCCCGCATCTGGCATTACGGTTTCGCGCTGGCCATGCCCGCTTTCTTAACCGCCATTTACCTGTTATTGTTTTTAGCGCCGGAATTCCTGAAAAAATTCGCGGTGATTCCCAATTTGTGGCGCAGCCTGGCTTGCATCCTTCTTCTGACCGGATTTACGCAATTAATCCTTTTTTCGAAATACGTTTATCAGCAAAAAACCGTGGCTGTCGGAGAGGGCGGCGACATGCTCTGGACGTTCGGACCGGATTTCCAGCCCACAAAGGAGAATCCCGGCCAGACCGGGCGCGAGGGATTCATCAAAGGGCAAACGCGACCCGCCGGTTTCCTGATGGGCCAGGCGCTGACCTGGATGCAAGACCACACTCCACCCAATTCAACGGTGGCGGTCCTGCCCGCCGGAGTCATGCTCAACTACATGTTGCGGCGCTCCAACCCCACCCCTTACATGCGTTGGAATCCGCCTGAACTCGCCGTCTTTGGCCAGGCCAACATGAATCGCGCTATGGAAGAAGCAAAGCCTGATTACATCGTGGTGCTGGGAGTGGACACCACTGAATTTGGCGTGCATTTTTTTGGTGACACCGACGACTTCGGCCGCGAACTCATGGACTGGATCCATCAGTTCTACCACCCGGTCTGCCAACTCGGCCATAACTGGGAGATGGATGGCGAGTTCGGTATTGAGATTATGCAACGATCACAGTAAGAGTTAGGTTCTACTGCGGATTATTCTGCAGCCACGTATTGATCGAGGTGCTCCATTGGTCCCAATTGCTCCCGTTGTCCTCCTGGATCAGCAACTCCAGCATCTCTCGCGCTTGATCCTTGAGCGGGTGCTCGTCGTCGCGAGCGACCGACAAAAGCATCGGCAACTTGAGCGTGTTATTTCTGTTAAGCAAATCGTTCATAAGCACAGTCGAGACAGCGGAGGCTGTGGCCGGGTTGGTCAGCAATGAAGCCGCGCCGTCGTAATGATCGTCCTGCACCATGTTGACCAGGTGTTGCGCCAGCTCTATTTGCGCGTTGGTCGGCGCGTTCGGAATCAGGGCCAGGATGCGGTCAGCCTTGCTGTTGGCGTCGATGTCGGAGAGGAGAACGTCGTCCAACTGCTTTTCCCAATCGCCGGACTCCTCAGTCGAAGGGGGCGCAACCACGGGTTTTGCTTCCTGCACGCGATGGAAATTGGTATGGGCCACGGGAGTGGTCGGAACCGTGGCCATCGCCACCGGTGCTACCTCGGCCATGGACTGATTGGCCAACGGCGGTACAGCCAAAGGCTTGATGTCATCCCGGCTTTTCATCCAGCCGATAAGAACACCCACACCTCCCGCAAGGGCCAAAACGACCACTACCCGCAGAACCTTTGCCAACACACTCATTGTTACCAGTTTGCTGGATAAACACCGCCAGGTCAATTGAGTTGCGCGGCTCCAGATTGCCCACGGGATCGCCTTGACCACGAGTAGTTCGTTTGCATTAGTGGCTGCGGTGGATTGTTATTGAACTCGGTAATGATCTGAAATTCCAGCGTGTTGGTGGCGCTCTCTGCAAAACCCCAGTTCGTGGGGTTAAAAACTTGGATCGAATCCAGTCACTACCACGTCTTGATGAAATGAGCCCGTGTCCGGTAGCGAATAAACGACGCTCGCCGTCCACCCTCCACCGACGAGGGCTCGGGTAGGCGTCTTGATAGCTTGCGAGCGTGCGCGGAATTGGTGTGAGCGCAAAACGTTAGCAACCTTCCACTCTGTAAAGACTTTTTCTGTATTGACAGCTTTTTCGGTTTCCCTGTCAGTCACTAGCTTCTTCCCGTGCGCTTTGAATTTCTCGTTAACAAACTGGCGTAAATCCCGGTGAATGTTAAACGGCGTGATTTTTCCCATTTGGAGATAAAACCAATTGAGGGTAACGAGCCGCTTAATAGGTTCGTCCTGGGCGGGAAAATCACAGGCAACCAGCAATCCATTAATCATATCGTAAAAGCCTGTGTCTTTGGGAAAAGGATTGAGCA
>Ga0302324_100028300_pt1 | contig 10654 bp, 13 predicted proteins | sample Palsa_T0_1_FD_201949 | JGI IMG/M metagenome (GOLD analysis project Ga0302324, IMG submission 201949) | Peat permafrost microbial communities from Stordalen Mire near Abisko, Sweden - Palsa_T0_1 | ecosystem: Environmental > Terrestrial > Soil > Palsa > Peat permafrost | place: Sweden: Abisko...
TTAGCGGCAGGGTATTCGCTGTATAAACTTTCACACGTAACATTGTCGCCAGCGCCGCAGCGGCGATTCAGGTTGACACCGTTTCAGCGGGTGTGATAATCCTTCACTTACATGTGGCACCGGCTTAGAGGCCGGTTTGCTAGGGCGCCGGAAACGGGACACCAAAATCCCCTCGGGCGACCGGCAACAAACCCCACCCACCCCGGGAGGTGGAAGCCTCGGTTTTCACCTCCCGTTTAATTTCGCCGGTCTTCTTCGAGCGTACCGCTTGTCCTTCTACGAACCGCGAAACACCAATCTGGCAGCTTTTCTAGGAGTTTTTCTTCAGGTCAGCGAGGACGAGTTTCGCTACTTCCTTGAGGGTCTCGAAGACTCCCTGGCCCGTAACGGCCACCGCCTCCACCGTAGGTTCGCCTTTGACGGCCAGTTGCTTCTGGAGTTCTGCCACGGGCAGCACGTTGGGAAGGTCGCGCTTGTTCACCTGCAGGACATACGGAATCGTGCCGAAATCCAGGTTGTGATCCTTGAGATGTTCGCGCAGGTTATCCAGCGTTTCGAGGTTCGCGTCCAGGCGTTCTTCCTGGGAATCGGCAACGAACACGACTCCGTCCGCCCCTTTCAGAATGAGCCGGCGGCTGGCCTCGTAGAACACCTGTCCTGGGACCGTATAGAGATGGAATCGGGTGCGAAATCCGCGCACTGTGCCCAGATCCAGAGGCAGAAAATCGAAGAAAAGCGTGCGATCTGTTTCCGTGGCCAGCGAAACCATCTTGCCCTTCTGACTCGTTCCGGTGTGTTCGTATATCCACTGTAAATTAGCGGTCTTGCCGCCCAACCCGGGGCCGTAATAGACAAGCTTGCAGTTTATCTCGCGTGCAGGAAAATTTATAAATGGCACAATTTCCTCAGAGTTAGGGCAGCCTCTTACTTATAGCATAGGGCGATTCGCAGTCCAATTGGAGGGCCAACCCGAAGTTCGCATCCGACAACGCAACAGTTGGGGTAAAGGTGAGAGCCGCACTAAGGTCGAATCTGTCGCCCTGAGCAGTCGGGAGTTGCAGATAATATTGGGTTTGCGAGAGAGATGGTAGCGATACCGGGACTCGAACCCGGATTTGAGCCTTGAGAGGGCTCCGTCCTAACCTTTAGACGATATCGCCACAGCGCGGCTTTCGGCGGACATCAACCGCCAAACGCCGATTATCTTACCATTATCCGGCCCCGATCTTAAGATGTGCGACGAGACTGCCCGTTGAGATCGAGCTTTACAAGCTGCTGTGCAGCCAGACATAGACTCGCTAGACTCTTGTAACCCTGTCCGGAAGAAGGGTACTTCTGAGAGTGAAAGGGGCGGAGCGGCCATGAGCAAGGAACGTCTCGAAGCGTTCACCGACGGAGTGATCGCCATCGCTATCACGATCATGGTGCTCGATCTGAAGGTGCCGCCGGGCGCAACTTTCGATTCGCTGGCTTCCGACATCCCGGTGCTTCTGGCCTACACACTCAGCTTCGCAAACGTCGGGATCTTCTGGAATAACCACCATCACATGCTCCACGCCACCGAACGCATCAACGGGATGGTTTTATGGGCCAACCTGTTCCTGCTGTTCTGGATTTCGCTCGTTCCGTTCGCGATTCGCTGGGTGGACGACACCCACTTCGCCGCCGCGCCCACCGCAACGTACGGCGTGGTGCTGGGCATGTCCGCTGTGGCGTACATCCTTCTCGAACGATCCATTATTGCGTGCAACGGTCCGCACTCGAAACTGGCGCGAGCCGTCGGCAGCGACCTGAAAGGCAAAGTGTCGCTGCTCATGTATGCGCTGGCAATTCCCCTCGCCTTCCTGCGCCCCTGGATCGCGTTGCTGCTCTACGCGGCGGTCTCGGTGGTCTGGTTCATACCTGACCGGCGAATCGAATCCATCGCATAAAGCCCGCGTCATCCCGCATCTCGCTGAAATCAGCCCGGATCTCCCCGTACTAAAATAATTCCTGAAGGAATATCCATCACGCTCTCAGGGAAGAGTTGTATTGGAACCGGCCGCCAGCAGGAATCAAATACCCGTATGACAGCCCGGCTTCGCTTAAGCAAAAGACACAGGTTCGGTTTGCACATCAAGTTTGCACATCAAGTCTCATATCAAGGAGGACGGAATGAAATTCATCAATTCGATCGCGATCACCCTGACGCTGTTGGCGGCCGGTGTCGGCCTTGTTCCTGCTGCCCAGGCCCAGTCTACTTTCGAGCGAATTACGCACGTCACCTTCAGCGCTCCAGTTCAGATTCCCGGCAGGGTGTTGCCCGCCGGTGAATATGTTTTCCAACTCGATATTCTGCCCAGCAATGAAACCTCGATCGTCGAGATCCGCGACAAGAACGGCGAGAAGACTCTTGCCACGCTTCTCACCATTGCCGACTACCGGTTGACACCCACCGGCAAAACCGTGATCCTGTTCCGCGAACGCTCCGGCAATGCTCCTGCCGCTTTGCGTGCGTGGTTTTATCCCGGCGAGAATTTCGGCCACGAATTCGCCTATCCCATGAGGGAGGCCACGCAGTTGGCTGCGGCCAACCACATGAACGTGCCGGCAGTCGCCGACAACACGTCCGATAACGACCTTAAAGTCGCGCAGGTGACCCAGGCGGCGGGTGACAACAACTCGTCACAGAATGAATCAGCCGATGCTACTCCGGCACCGGCGCCAGCTTACAACTCCGCTACAGATCAGCAGCCCGCTCGGCAGGCTCCCCAACCCACCTCACAGAATGACAACAACAACCTCGTCGCCAGCAATCAGCCGCTGCCGAAGACTGCCAGCCCAATCTTCCAGATTGCGCTCTTGGGTGGATTCTTCCTGGCCGCCGGTTTGATGCTGGGATTCTTAGTCGGTGGCCTTTCTCCGGAGGAACGCGGCCTCTAAAAGATGCATCATAAAAGTGGGTAGATTCTATTTTCCCTTGGGGTGCAGATGCGAAGCCTTTCTCCAATCCTGGGGCTTCTGGGCTTGATAGCGCTGGCCACCAGCGTTCTTCAAGCCCAATCTGCACCCCAACCGTATCTGCCGGAGAGCAACCCCATTTCGGTGAGCACAAACCTCGTAAACCTTCCCATCACCGTTACCGACCGCAAGGGCAACTTCGTCGACGGCCTGGCCAAAGAAAATTTCCGCATTTTCGAAAATGGCCGCCAAGAGACGATTTCGATGTTTGGTCGGCAGGATCTCCCCGTCGCCGTGGGCTTGGTGGTAGACCACAGTGCCAGCATGGGACCGAACCTCGCAGAGGTCAGTGCCGCTGCCGAGGCGTTCGCCCGATCCAGCAATCCGCAGGATCATCTGTTCGTGGTGAATTTCAACGAAGTGGTGACCCTCACTCTTCCGGCGGCAGTGCCTTTCACCAGCGACGAGAGAGAATTGCGCGCGGCGCTGGCGGGAACAGGTGCAAATGGGCAAACGGCGCTGTACGACGCAGTAATCGACGCACTAAGGCACCTGAGCCTCAGTTCGCTCAATCGGCACGCTTTAATTCTGGTAACCGACGGCGGGGACAACGCCAGCCGCCATACCCAGGCACAGATGCTCGACGCCGCGAGAATGTCAAACGCGCAGATTTACTGCGTGGGAATTTACAACGGCGAGGAAGACCCCGACGCAAGCCCGCGCGTGCTGCGAAAGCTTGCCAAGGCCACAGGAGGAGAAGCCTACTTCCCTCCTTCTCCGGCCGAGGTAAACGACATCACCCGAAAAATTGCCGTGAATCTCAGAAAACAATACACGTTGGGTTTCGCGCCTGAGGCTCGCACCGAAGGCTGGCAGGCGATTCGGGTGGTCGCCTCGGGGAATGAAAAGCTCAATGTTCACGCGCGGACGGGCTACCTGTTCTCGAATCATCCGGCAGCGGGCCCCTCCGCTAGCTCGCCCGGAGAAACACAGTGACTCCGCGGTCCGGCAGACTCCGCAGGAATCTGAAGCGGTTGCAGTATGCATTGTTCATTTGCGGCACGCTGGCGCTGGGATATTCGGCCTTCGTTCTGATCAGTACCCACCTCTACCAGAAAAAGGCGGCCAAGCAATTCGAGCAGCACGTGTATGTAAACGTTCCAGTCGAGCCGTCGCCTTCGGTGGCGCGGCCCGCAGACGGCGCTCCCTTAGCGCGCTTTGAAATCCCACGGTTAAACATGGATATGGTGGTCATCGAAGGAGACACCGACGCGGACCTGCGGCGTGCCATCGGCCATATTCCCGGAACAGCCTTGCCGGGAAACGCTGGAAACGTAGGGATCGCGGGGCACCGGGACACGTTCTTTCGGCCATTACGAAATGTGCGCGCAGGCGATGTGGTCTCTCTGCAAACGAAGGGAGCCACGTATCGATACAAGGTGGAATCAACCGAAATAGTCATGCCGGACCGCTCGGATGTGCTGAATCCTACGCGGGAACCCCATCTCACTTTGGTGACGTGCTTCCCGTTTTATTACGTGGGATCGGCTCCGAAGCGCTTCATCGTCCACGCCCGCGAAATCGAATCCGCTACACCCGCGACTGCAAACTTACGGAATTAGCTCCTTTGCGAGCCCGTGCTTGTCGCAGCTCCTTACTGTGAGGCATCATTCGCTTCGTGCGCCTCAAGAAACGCGCCCTCCGGCGGCGCAGCTTTTTCGGGATCCCGGCTGCGCGGAGGCGACACAAGGATCGGAAGAATCAGCGCCACCGTCATCATGCCCGCGATCAGATAGAGTCCCTGCGTATACGTGCCCGTAACTTGCCGCAAATAGGCAAAGAGCGACGGCCCGAATGCCGACGCGAAAGCCCACGGCAGCATCATCAATCCAAAAATGGGTCCCACGTGGCGAGGCCCGAAATAATCCGCCGTGAACGCCGGCGTGATCCCGTACGCTCCGCCGTAGCACATCACCACCACAAACGTGGCCACCGCCAGAATCGTGAGCGAAGAAATGCTGTGGTAGGTCCAGAAAAGAATCGCCTCCGCCAGATACATCAGGAAGAACGCGGTTTTTCGCGTGGTCACGTCGGAAATCCACGCCCAGAAGATACGGCCCAGCCCGTTCCCGATGCTGATCACCCCCACCAACCCGGCCGCTGCCGCTGCGCTGGCCTTCCCCATCTCCTGAAAGATTGGCGCCGCCTGCGACACAATCGACAGGCCGGCCATAGTGTTGATCGACATCAGCAGGCACAGCGCCCACCATTGCCATTTTCCAAGGGCTTCGCCCAAAGTGAAGTCGCGATCGCAGCGCTGGGAGATTTGCGCCGCGGAGGGCGTCCACCCCTCCGGCGTCCAGCCCTCCGGCGGAAGCCGCATGAACGACCCCGAAGCTATCGCGACAATGGCGTACGCAATGCCCAGGTAAGCGAACGTCGTCAGCACTCCGACGCGCTCAATCAGCCGATGCGCCACCGGCGCGGAGATGAGTGATCCCGAGCCGAATCCCGCGACGGCGATCCCCGTGATCAGGCCCCGGCGATCCGGAAACCATTTCACCAGCACCGAGATCGGCACGATGTATCCCATCCCCAGGCCGATTCCTCCCAGAACACCGTACGTGAGATACAGCCACCACAGCTTGTGCGCCGAGAAGCTCGCCAGAAACACGCCGCAGCCCCACAGAAACCCCGCCGTCATCGCAACCACGCGCGGGCTGGTCCGATGCAGCCACAACCCGCCCAGCACCGCCGCGCATCCCAGGCAAAACCAGCTGATCGTGAACGTAAGCGTGATCTGCGAAATCGTCCATCCAAATTCCTTCGAAAGCGGAATCCGGAACACGCTCCAGGCATACGCCGCTCCCAGGGACATCTGCAGACACACCCCCGCCACTGCAATCCACCACCGGTTCAAACTGCGCATAATTCCCCCACGATCATTCACGACGGCTATTCACGAACGCCATTCACGAGGACCATCCACGATGTTCCGCAATGACTTCGCGGACTGGAACACGCTGACAGGCGTTCGTGAATTGAGCGGGCGCTATTATGGTCCCGCACCGCTTCCTTGGCAAAGGCCTTCTTCTCAAGGCGCCCTAAGTCTAGCGGCAGGGTTCGTGTTCTAGGCCTCTAGCGATGCATCGCTGTTGCAGCAAGTAATTCGTTAAGATAGGCTTTCACAAATAGCGCCCGGGTGGCGGAATGGCATACGCGGGGGACTTAAAATCCATCCTGGGCACTCTGCACCAAAACGCAGCACACCGCACAAGAGCGAAAAACGCCTGATTTTACAGCTCTATCTCGCAATGGCTATCCGCAGTGACGCGCACCGGGGCGAAGCAAATCGAAAGGTCAACCGACACCACTACCGACACCAAAATCGAGAAGATTCTCCAGAACATCGACATCGGCGCAAGGAACGCCCTTCCTCGCGCACAGGGACGATTCTGGCGCACAGAAGTGGGGCGATGTATCATAACCGGCCTAAATTGCCCAGACTCGACAACACCAATCGTGGAATATAAACTCGGAGAAAAGGAAAGCTAATGCTTAAGTCATTCGCGTTTCTAGCCTTGCTATCCGCTGCCCCGACTCTCGCTCAGGACACCGCCAAGCGCATCGTCTTAACAGACAAGTCCGACGTCCCGACAGCAGACATCCTGAAGGGGGTCCAGAAGCACTGTCCGAATGTCAGTATCACGAACGATGGGACCAAAAGCGACTACACACTCGAAGCCGTCAAGAAAAGCCGCCTCCGCGAAGGCACCGAGCACGACCGCTTCGACCTCACTCTTTTTGATCGTGACGGCAAGGCTATATACAGCACTGAGACCAGCGGAGTCGGCAATGCCGTGAAGGATGTATGCCAAGCCATCAACGGCTCCGGCAAAAAGAAGTAATTCCTTTTGGCGTTCCCGTAGCTCCCTGCTCCGTTCATCGATGACTACTTCTTTCCTGGAGAAGACAAAATGGCGTTACACGCGTTCTTGACGGAGTTGCCTAGCTCCCGAGTTGAATCGCTGAAAATTGCGTCGCCATCACGGTTAAACACTACAACTTTATCCTTGTGCGCAAGCGCTCTGCTAAGAACCCCATTTCCCTTGCCGCCTTCGTGGTCAAGCGTAACTGCAAAGTCAGCCTTTTGAACATTGTTCGTAACGATGACTTGTGGGCAGCGTTGATTGAAAGTTTTGATGATTTCCACCGTTTGCGGCCTTGCTCCCCCTGCCTCATAACCACCGCCCGAAATGCTCCCACTGCCGTCTCCGGACACACTCCAGCCGCCGCGTATTTCCCATGACTGACTGTCAGTAACGTATACGCGGGGCTTGTCCTGCGGTTGCTGACCGGGGGGCGTTTGTGGTGGGGTCGCCGTTTGCGCATCTGCACACACCGTAACGAGCCCAATCAGGCTGGCAATGATGACCGACCCACATAGGGACAGTAGTTTCGTTCGACGCATCGGTTGCCTCTCGCCGTAAGTCGCTGGCCTTCCGGATGTACTAACTAATCGCATATATAACACCCTCGGTGACGCTGTCTATACTTTTCCCCGAGCCTCAACAGGCTCCGCCGGAGTTCCGCCAAGAATGAACAGGGCGATCTCGACCGTTTCACGAGTTTTATGTCGCGCCTAGTCGGCCGTCTCACACGCTGAGGTCAAGGCCAAGCTAGACTACCACGGCCTGCGAGGACGCCAGCCGCGACCGAAGCCCATGGGCTGTGGCCGAAGTCTTTCTCGCATCGCGTGTTCCAGCGCCGCGCCCGAGTCCCATAAAGTTCCAGTAAACTCGCGGCATATTCCCCGCGCCCAGAGCGGAAGTTCCTTGAGCGGCAGATCCACTGGGCCGATCGGACGGCCTTGTGCTTCTGCTGCCCGGCGCCGCTCCTCCGCTTTTGTCAGCACCCAGTCTCGTGCCACGTGGTCGCCGACTTCGAACCTCGCCAGTTTCCAGCGTTTCGGCGAACGCAGATAACCCCTTGCGTTGGCTTGTCTCGTGGACTCTCGCGCATCGTTGAGTTGCTGGAATGTGGCTGGACCACTGTCCGCTTGGATTCGTCGCATTCTGTCGGGATCAGCTTGGAACTTTCGCACAAGTTTTTGAACGTAGGTGTGACTGACGCCAAGCCAACGCGCTACGGCGCGCTCCGACCACTGGCGCATATCTCCCGCGTTGAACCATTGCCAGGCGAGCCGCTCGATAGCACGGGACTCTTGAAAGCTCCGCCAGCGCCGGGGCGGGTGCGACCAACTCGCACGCGCCTTTTCCAGGTTCCTTAGCGAGGCTTCAAGGGATGGCATGGGGCAATTCTCCCGTGTCACTGAATATGGTCCCAGCATCACGGTTTTCCGTTTTTCCGACGATTCGCTCCGCCGCGAGCGCGCGTTTTAGAGGAGTTGCCACTGTTCTATTGGATCCGCCTCTGAATTGCTCCCGCGCCCCTGCACGCTGCGCACCGTCCGGCGGTCCAGACTATCTGAGGCTTCATCGTGCCACATGTGGAGCAATCGCATAGGCCCTCGCCGTGGCAATGCCAGCACCTCTCTGAGCGACCGGCCGGGGCGCGCGCGCTTCGCTGGGTGTCCAGCGCCGGGTGCGCCTCGCGTAAGGGTGCAGCAGCCGGTTCCTGCCCCGAGCGTGTGTCCCAAACCCCCGCTTCGAGCTCCTCGATTAGAGACTCTAGCGCGCTTTTGGGCAAAGTTGGCGTTGACAGGTGGACAAGACAAGGGCCGTTTTCATTGGAGTTTTCTGTCAACCTGTCAACGCTCTGTTCCTTCATTCGAGCGGCTCCAGCGATACCCAGACGCTCTTGCGACCTGCCGATTGTGTGAACAGTTCACCTGCCTTTTCCAGGGTGCGAAAGGCACGGTCGAAGTCCTCCGCGTCCTTGTAGTGGCGTTGTAGAGCACGGTATATCTCGCGCTTCGTGGTCACGCCGCGCGGTTGGACACTCACGAAAGCTATGATGCGCCGCTCAAGTTCCTTCCGGGGATTCGTGCCGGCATGTTGGAGCGAAAGCAATTCGGCAACGCACTCGGTGCCATAGTTCGCTACCAGAATTGCCGCTTTAAGCTGGTCACAGCTGATTTGAGGCACGGTTCGTTCTGCGCAGGCGTAGAGCATCGCCAGCTTCAGTGCGTAGGCGGGAATACGTTGGACCGCTGCGAGCACGAGCGGATCACGCTTTGATTCCTCGGCACTCCACGCTCGGTAGAACGTTTCCCAAAGCTCACGCGCTTTTGGCTCAAGGTGTGCTTGGCACGGTCCGATTGACGCCAATTCATACAACTGGCGACAGATCGAATCGAGATCTGGTTCTTCTGGAAGCGGCACATCCGCTTTCCGTTGACCAGTGAAAAACAGAATGCGATTCCCGAATCCACCCTGAAAATCGCGAGCGGAAACATCCTGCCAGAACCAATCGGGCGTTGTTCCAGCAAGCAAGCTAGGCGTCGGGCGGTTAAGCTCGATCGGCTCTCTGCGAAATTTCACTTGATATCGTTCGGGGCAATCGAAACACTGCGTCAAAAAGGGCTTCAAAGTCGAGCCGTCCCATCGTCCGGGCCGGAGAATTTGCGAAAACTCTTCCGTGTGAATCAGTAGCCCTTCGCCCGGCTCCGCGCCGGAGAACTCATCTGCCAACCCTTCACCCGAGCCGCCGCCGTGGACGATCTTGCACTCACCTAACTCCGTCGCCCTTCGCGTTGCCGTCGTTTTGCGGTCGCCAGTCGGCCCGAAACACACTAAATAGACGTTGGGGTAAAGATGCATCCCGTAGAAGAACGAAACCCGTCTCCCAACAGCAACGGCACAACGCGCCCATAGCGCCGCAAAATGAAATGCATCGCTCGCTTCGGTTGCGGATCGCATCGCCGAGCGATAAGCGCCGAAGATTCCGCGCCATGCCGCCTCTGGGAATTTCGGAACTGTCGCCCGCGCCAAAACCGGCTCGCTCAATTGCGGCTCGGTTTGTCCTTCTACTTGCGCGAGGAGCGCTGAATTGTTTCGTGGCTCGCCATGAACGGTGCGGACTGTCCCATCGGCTCCCACTACCTCGATTCGCTCGACTTTCATTGCGAATCCCGTTTCGGCGCCAACGCAACCTGCACAAGCTCAGCTTCGACCGTCAGAGCCAGCGCCCGAGCAATCGCGAGGTCTGGATTCGTCGCATCCGCTAGGACAACTGTAACGGGCCGATGACGGTCGCTTGGCGTGAGCCGAGAACGCAGACCAGCGGCAGTTATTTCTCGCTGAACCTCTCGCACAATCCTGGGAACCGGTTCGCGTTTCTCGCCCGGAGACGCGAAAAGCTCGCTCACGCGGATGTTGAGCGCGGCACAGACTGCTTCTACGGTGCAGCCCGCGAAGCACTTTAGGAGCACGCGCCCGTCGCGGCCTTCGCTAATTGAAAGGGATGGACTACGGTCCTGATGCGCCGGGCAGCGCGCAATCCAGCCCTTGCGGACGGCCCGCACACACTCCAGCCGGGGCAGTAGCTCAGCGACCGTCCACGTCCTCTGCTCATTCGAGCTCGGCGTGCGACTACTCGACATGAGCGACCTCGCGCTTTTGCGGGGATGGGCTGGCGTGATCGCGTCGCACAAACACATTGAGAGACGACGCTAAAATTAGTGTTCGCCTTCCTACTCGCCGCGCCGTTAGCTCTTTGCGAGCGATCAGATTTTCAACCGTGCGAACGCTCA
>Ga0302324_100028305_pt1 | contig 10654 bp, 12 predicted proteins | sample Palsa_T0_1_FD_201949 | JGI IMG/M metagenome (GOLD analysis project Ga0302324, IMG submission 201949) | Peat permafrost microbial communities from Stordalen Mire near Abisko, Sweden - Palsa_T0_1 | ecosystem: Environmental > Terrestrial > Soil > Palsa > Peat permafrost | place: Sweden: Abisko...
GTGTTGAGAGATTCGTGATGAGCCGCAAGCTGTCCTCCGCCAACGGCCGCATGGTGATGCCGTGCTGAGCGATACGCCATGCACCAGTTCGATTGAGGATTGCCAAGCCTTCGTTTACCGAAATCAGTTGAACTGCTTCCTCGGCACTTGTGACGTGGTGGTGATCCGATGCACTGACCCCAATTTCTGAAGCCTTGAGCTGGATCATGTCATACATGTACGGGCTCACGTGCCGCGAGAATAGAACCCAGTTGCGATCACGCATCTCGTTGAGCCGAAGTTCCTTATGTAAAGCCAACGGATCGCTCATACACATCGCAATGTAGAAGGAATTATCTGCCACCTTTAGCGAACTGAGCTTTGGAGTATCGGGAACGCCCGTTATCAATGCAAGATCAAGGGTCCCCGCGATGACTTGGCGTGCAAGCTCGTGAGAGTAATCGCTCCATAGCTTAACTCTCAGGCCCGGGAAGAGTGGCAGTTGAATTGATAGAAGCGTTGAGACCAAATAGGGATCGGTATATGCGGATTTTCCGATGTTGAGAATTTCATCAGCTCCACTGAAAGCTGCTTTGGCCTCCAGCACTGCTCGCTCGGCGTGCAGGACGGCTTCACGGGCTTCCGCAACGAACATTCGTCCGGCATCCGTCAGCTCGACCATTTGGTGATTGCGCTCGAAGAGTCGAAAACCAAGTTGGCTCTCAAGCTCGTAGATTTGCTTACTGAGCGCAGGTTGGGTGATGTGTAATCGTTCTGCCGCTCTTGAAAAATTCAGATCTTCGGCCAGCGCAATCGCTGCTTGCAACAATCGGATCTCTGGTATGGCCATGACCATCCTCCGACCAAGGGAATTCGGGCAGGACAGCAAGCGAATCAATACCGGCGAGGCCAAACGCCTGATCGAACAATTGTAAACCTAAAGATAGATGCAATGCCGTAGATCCTGGCTATTCGTAACCATCAAAGGGGCATCAAATCTCGCGTTATTCCCAAATGGAATAACGGCCTCCCTAGTTTTCATTGGACGCGCGAGCGTGAAGCTAACAATCATGGGCCAGACTGTGGCGCCAAGGCTGGATGACCAGCCGGGTCTGAATCAGGTTCAACTAATGCCCACGGGAAGTTGCAGTCTCGGAGCAGAACCCATGGCAAATCATCTCTTGAACGCTGAAGAGGCTGCACAAATTCTTCGAATGGACCGCCGCACTTTGATCGTTTGGGCCCGACTCGGGTATGTTCCGGCGCACCCTCTAGGCGAGGGAAAACGAAAGTTGTGGCGGTTCCTTGAGCACGAACTTCTGGCGTGGGTCGAGGCTCAGGAGAGCAACAAAAAACGCCCCCCGGCGAGTACGATAGAGGTAGCCATCAGTGCTCATGCAAGGAGAACAGCATGAGCCGTATGCAACAAGGAAGCCTCTTGAGACTGAAGCGCAAAGCCGGTCCTGACATTTGGGTGTTTCGCTGGTATGACGAAACCAGCGGCACACGCACGTACAGGAAACGGACCATTGGTACGGTGATCCGTTTGCCGCGCCGTCGGGACGCGGAAAAAGTAGTCGATGCGCTTCGGAACAACATTAACTTCGAGTTTAGAGTGCCGGAAACAATCTCTGAACTCGTCACCCACTACCGCGAAAATGAGTTGACGGAAGAGAAGAAAGCCTACGCCACCATCGAGGCAAACACTCACTATCTTACGAACCACATTGTTCCCAAGTGGGGAGCAATGTATTTGCAGGATGTCCGTACCGTAGACGTGGAATTGTGGCTACACTCCCTGACCTTTGCTCCCGGCACCCGGAGCAAGATACGCAACATCATGTCGGCGGTCTTCAACCATGCCATTCGGCATGAATGGATGGACCGGAACCCAATCACGAAGGTTCGGACTTCGGCGAAGCGGCTACGGGAGCCAGATGTACTCTCGCCAGCCGAGATTGCATCTCTTCTGGCGGAGTTGGATCTTCGGGAACGCACAATGGTGATGCTGGCAGGAAGTACCGGCCTGCGGAGATCAGAGCTAGTCGCGCTGACATGGCGCGACATTGATCTAGAACTCATGCAGGTAAACGTCCACCGTTCCTGTGTGCGCAATCACTTCGGAGACACCAAAACCGAAGCGAGCCGGAAACCGGTCCCTCTTCATCCCTCTGTTGTGAAATGCCTCCAGGTGTGGCGGAAAGAATCGCCATATCCGGGCGAGAATGATTTCATCTTTCCGTCCGTTCGGCTGGAAGGCAAACAACCACTGTCTCCGGACACATTGCTGAAAAAGATCATTCGACCTGCGGTGACGCGGGCTGGGATCACGGGCAAGGCAATCGGGTGGCATAGCTTTCGCCACTCTCTTGCTACCAATCTGCGGGCAGCAGGTGTGGACCTCAAGACGGCGCAGGAGCTCTTGCGCCATGCGAACTCGCGGATCACGCTCGATGTGTACACACGAGCGATCTCTGCGACAAAGCGTGAGGCCAACAATCGCGTGATGGCGATGGTATTGGAAGCGGGTAAAAAGAAGGCACTTTCAGCACCCTCTTCAGGACCCTCGCGAGAGGAAAAAGCAGGCAATAAAAAAGGCGCTAAGGCCCTTAGCACCCTCTCCAGCACCCTTGGAGGTGCCTCTTGATTTTGCCACTTGCCATAAACCCTTTGTTTTCTTTTGGTTTATGGCGGGGACGACGGGGCTCGAACCCGCGACCTCTGCCGTGACAGGGCAGCGCTCTGACCAACTGAGCTACGTCCCCAGATTGTTTTTCAACAACTTAGGTTTATGTCACATAGAATCAAGCGGTTCGCAGCTTTCGCCATTTTCGCTTCATTCTACCTTTTCGCCGCTGTGGACTCAATTTTGGGCTTCGGTGGACACCACGTGGACACCAAAATCACCACTGCAACGACAGAATTAAGTCTATCAGATGAACAGGGTTTTTGGCGTCCAGATACCCTCTCACCGGGCTGAACTTTTGATGTCCCCGTCCTGTCGTTCCTGGCTCTGCGCGGAGTTCAATCGCGCCCCCTCAAGAGTTCGTGGTGAATTGTGCCGATCTCGCGGAAGACCTTCTCTCGGTCCTCGGTGTGATCAAGTTCGGAGACCAGAGCATTGATCTGGAGCATGGCGCGAACCATCGCCGGGTCAACTTCCTCGATCAATGCCCGGTACCTCGTATTGAGCGTTGCCGAAGGGGAATCCAATGAGGACAAGCATGCCTTGCAGCTAATGTGGACGACAAAAGGAAACTTCGCGGCGGTGGCGGATACATTCTCCATGCCGGGCGGAGCCCCCCGAAGTTCAACTTCCAAATCGTCCAAGATCGCTCTTTGGATGGCCTCCCTATCGCGGCCTACCTTCGCCACGAGCGCTTCCAGATAGAGCAAGTCCATTTGGCCGTCCGATTCGATATTCTCTCGGACACAGCATTCCGGGTAGCCCAGAAGAAGCCCCGCTTCCTCCTTGGCGAGTCTCTTGCCTTTGACTCTCTTGCGGTCCTCTGCACTCGCATACAGCCACAGGACATTGGAGCCGGCGGATTCACTTGACCGAAGCGACTGTAGAGATTCCAGAAGACCGTCGCTCCCTGCTTGGGCCGCGGGCTTGGACCGAAACCATACTGAAGCAGCGACCGAGGTCAGCAGCCCACAATTGCCGGTGGCATCTTTTACTTCACCCAACTGCAGCCCTTCGCCCTCTAGGACGCCAATTTGCCGGAGTCCGGCTGCAACCGTGAGAAGAGACAGTCGATCTAGTAGGTCTAGTGGCTGGATCTCTGATAATTTCAAATGATTGGTGGCGGCATAGACTGCTCTGGCACGCTTGATGTTTGGCGCTTGGTCTGTCATATGCAACTCTTTCGGCCTTACAGTCAAGATGTTCGGGGGCGATGACGACCTGTGTCCTCTTCGTTTCCGCCATTACCTTCCTGAAGGCAGTTCAAAACTGGAGAGCTTTTCAACTTCACGCAAGAAGGCTGAAGGCTTCATGCCCAGGGAGCCGCAGATGTCGAAGATGCTGCGCAAGGATGGGTTGGTCTTCCCTAACTCAATGAGGCTGATGAATGCGCGCTCGTAGCCCGATCTGGCCGCCAGTGCCTCCTGGCTCATCTTCTGCCGAAGACGATGCATCCGCAGCAGTTGTCCGAACGCCGCGGACGGGTCGAGTTTAAGCTTTTGCTTACCGGAGGCCACACTCCAATGTGGCACCGCAAGTATATTACGCGCCGCTTATAATACTTGCGGAGAAACTTTGAAACTCCCCTTCACCGACCGCCCAAACTCCAATATGCTGTTGATTACGAGTACGGGTGGATGCGGTTACGATGATTCGGTAGTCAAATACCGGAATCCGGGGCAATACTCAGACGCCTGGAGGCACCCCTGATGACAGCGAAGTTGATCATCTTCCCTTATGAGGACGGCTTTAACGTGGCCGTTTGGGGAGCGTGGACTGCGGGTTCGATGCGAGTGCGCAGTTTTGACAACCGCACCACAATGATCGCGCTGCTGGAGAATCTTCAACTAATCGGCCACAGAGAGGCGCAAGAGTTGGAGGATTTCACTTTCCTGAGTTCGTGCCCGCTCTATTCCGCCGAGATTGATGAACAGACCCTGGAAGCGCACGGATTCCGGAGAGCATAGGCGGCTGGCAAACTATTCCGGCAACATTCCGTTCTGCGCCAGAAATGATCGAAAGCCATCGATCAGAACTTGTCCATCATTCGTCACCTCGACATGATCACCCTTGTCTTGAAACAACGTGCATTCCAGGCGTGTGGCAAGTTCCCCAATCCGGGCATGCAAAGTGGCGGGGCTTGTACCGAGCCTTTGCGCAGCCGCCGAAAAATCCAGTTCTTCAGCCAAGACAACCGCCGAAAACAGTAGTTCAATTGGTATGAATTCAGACATTCGATCGAACCTAAGCCTTTCCATGTTGATTTCAAGAAACCTGACGGATACTTTAGAGAGCCGCTGCTTTTGATGCGCACGATGCGAACGGTCCACCGTCTGTTGGTGATGCAGCCACGACTCGATTGCCGTCAAGGTCCAGACCGACGGGTTGGCACACAGCCAGCTCAAAGGAGATACTCGACTTGCCAGGGCGCGCTGACGTTGCGATGGCCGGCAAGCATCAGTAGCAAGAGCTGTGACGCGCGACGTTCCTCTTCGCTGGTCAAGTATCGTCGGAGCGCATCGTGACGGAGCGCATAGCGCTGCGCATCCTCCCCAAGGCGTTCGAGGAACTGAGCGTGAACTCCCAATAGGAGTCGCGCCGATTCACTTTTCCCCAATACACCACTCAACATGGCAAGATGGACCAGGCAACATGCAGGGACTGTGCCAGAAGATAAGCGTGAGACCTCACGCACCCTCGCCGCCGCCTCGTCAATTGCGTGCCGCTCTGCTGCGACGCGCACCTGACAAACATGGCATGTCCTTTTAGAAGCAGGTAGTTTATTGACCCGCTCAAAGGCCGAAAGCGCTCCGTCCGGATCGCTAGCTATTTTCTGCAGTTCTGAAGCGATCCGATGGGCAAGCACCGGGTATGAAGCACACACGCCATAAGGCGAGGAGATGTTCTCGTATTGCCATGTATGGAGGGAACAGAACCCACCCCTTTCGGAATGTTCTTGTTGGGCTTTGCGGTCGATGGTCAGTTGATATTGGTGCTTACTCAAAAACCGAAAGATCGCCTCCAGCACCTGTCCGCAAATCCAACATCCGGTCCGTTTCTCCAGCGCCACCCCTATTCCACGGTTGGCATCCATACGCGGCGGAACAGCGACCTCAGCAGAAAGATCGGCTCCTGGCATGCGGATCCCAGGAAGCCTTTCTGTGAGGCCTTCAAGGTTTTTCTGATTTTCAGCTACGGTCTCCAGCCGGCGTCTCTGCGCAAGAAAAGCTGAAATGCGTTCGCGCATAGTTACGAGAAAAGCTTCCGCTCTTTCCTCAATCAGAAATTTAAGTAAGGCCTCTTCGAATTGGTGAATGCCGCTAGCGTCGACGAGTTCGTCTCTTCGAGATACCTTTCCTTCGAGAGCTTGCCGTGCGGAAATCGAGAAGATTTGAGGTTCTCTGGAAAACGAGTATTCGGCAAGACGCTCTTTCACAAACCCAAGAACCTCTCCTCGTTCGGCAGCCGTTACAGTGTCGTGTTTGTTGACAATGACGAAGAGCACCCTGTCGGCTTGGCGAATTCTCTGGAGAGCCCGGTCTTCTTCCTCCGACAACGGGCTGTCATAGCTTGTAATCAGGACAAAAGCATCTGCCTCCGGAAAGAATCGCTCGGTGGTCTCGGTGTTCTCCGGGATCGCAGAACCCAATCCTGGACTATCGACAAAAAACAGGCCCCGACGCAATAGTTCGACGGGTAATTCGATTTCGGCGTACGCCAACTCCTTCACGTTTCCGGGATTCGCTTGCTGCGTAACGTATGCGGCAAGCTGCGATAGCTGAATCTCGGGGCGCAGTCTGGAGTTTCCGAAATTCAAAACAACACGTGGGCGACTTCCATACCGAACGGTCGTGATAACAGAGGTGAGTGGCAGAATTCCTGTTGGGAGGTACGCTTGTCCGAGAACCGCATTGATCAACGTGGATTTACCACGGCTAAAACGCCCAACAAGCATCAGATTGAAACGATCGTCGGCCAATCGCGTCAACAGATCGCGCGAGACAGTCTGCAGGTCGGGATCTTTCGTATCGATGGCTTGCGCGGATCGAACAATCTCTGCTAGAGAAAACTTTGCCTGCTCATATTCTTTCAGGTTCATTGAACTTACCGCTCACATTCGAATCCACTGCCAAGCAAGTGATGTAGAATTCGCCAAAATGGGGAAAGCCAGTTGGGCTTCTCTCGTTCAAGCCGGCGTCGCCTTGCGAAGATTCTGGCGACCGGCTGCGCTAGAGATCTGTATTGGTCCAAGATTTCAATGACTTCCATCTCCTGCGCCCAATTCATCCTGGCAGATGCCCCAATTAACGTTTCGAGGATAGCCTCTCGGTTCACATCCCGAACAACGCAAAGCCCCAGTCGCGCCGCGGCCACGACGCAGTCGAGATCCTCGTCGTGAAGGAACTGTCGAATCTCTGGCCATTCGCCCTCTGAAATATGGAAGTCAACCAGGAGCTGAAGAGTGGAATGCCGCCGTCGCGAAGAAGTGGTCCCTCGAATCGGCGTGCCGGTACATCCGCGTAGCAAGAGGATGGCATAGGGCTGGGCTGCGTTCGGCACCTTCCGCAATTCCGCCAGCGCATCAACTCTGCACAAGTCATCTTCTAGGAGTTGAAATAACAAACGGACGCTTTCGTTCCGACGAAACGCACCCAGCGCCTGAACTAGGCCGCTCGTTGCTCGCTGTCTTGTGGCGTCGAGCAAAACATGGTAAACCTCTTCGCTGCGGATTCGTGCGAGCTCCTTTGCCGCAGCACTGCGAACTGCATCCTCCGCAAACAAAACGGCAGAGTCAGCGGGGCGCTCATATCGCAAAAAGTACTTCGAGAGAACTGAGTAGGCGCCCAACTCGCCAAGAGCACAGGCCGCGCGACATCGCGGTATGGAGATCGTTCTCGGTGGGTAGTCCAATAGCACGTGCTCTAGATAAGGAATGGCCAACTTTCCGAATGCCACCACTTTCTCTACCGCGGATTCGCTCCCCGACAGGGAATCCAATTCGTTGATGGCTTCCTGAATTGATCGATCTTGCGAAATTTGGTGAACTTCTTTCACGGTTTATCCCGTCGATTTCAGGGCTCGGAGAATCGGAAGAGACCCGCTTTCCAGCAGCCCGATCAGCGCGTCCTGTTCGTCTTTGGGAATTGGCATACCACGAATTCCCCGAATGGTCTCGGCCACTGGATATTCGAACTCCTTCAACGAAATTTCCCCGTCTTGCCAAACGGCATAACAGGCTAGTGGCCGGCCAGTCTTTGGCTGTCCGAGACTGCCTGGGTTGAGAATCGTTGTGCTGTCCACCTGCCTCACAAAGGGTGTATGCGTATGGCCCACGATTAATACGTCCGCGTTGATCCCCGCCACTTCTTGTTTCCAGAGGTCGGACTCTCCGGGACAGTAACCGAATAGTGGATCGCTAGGCATCGCGTGTACCAAGTAAAAGCGGGTGGAATTCGTCGTCAACTCCAGCCGAACAGGCAGGCTTCGGAGATGGCCAAAATCGTCTTGTGTGCAAACGGACAGGGTGAAACTGAGCGTATCCTCTGCCAGCTTCTTGAATGGTGCTGAGCATCGCGGGTCGACGGAGAATCCCGCGGCATGATCGTGATTACCGCGAACTGCAACCTTCGCTTGTTGCCTAACCCGCTCGATGACCTCGTGCGGATTTGGCCCGTAATCGACCAAATCTCCGATGCACCAGAGTTCGTCGAAATCATGCTCTGGTAGTGCATTCAGAGCTGCAAGGTTTCCGTGAATATCGGAAATGATGACGATCTTCAAGGTTCCTCCATTCCTTGCGTGACTGTAGCAACGGTGAACGACGAGAATCCGATTGCCGTTTAGTCACGCCGTCCCATGCGGTAATCGAGATATAGGACATGCGCCTTGATCTGGTCCCCCGCATAGTAGCGCGGAAAATGCGCCATTTTCAGCATGTGAACAATGCTGCCAGGGTTGCCGTTGCACCAATCAACGAGTTGATGCAGGACATGGTCGAGGTTTGACGCCCATAACCCCGTCCGGCTTGCCTCCCGTTTCGCGAACTCAAGTGCGATGGGAGGCGCAAATTCTCTCAGCTCCAATCGCTCAGACTTGCTTGCGCACATCGGCTGTAAAGTCCCGATGTCCTCCATGTGAGGTGTACGAGCCACAAAAATGACCGGAGTCCGATCAAAGTAGTTGAGGTCTTTAATCAGACCTGTAACCACTCGCGACGGACCCGCCAGGTGATCAAGTACCAGGAGAAAGGGATGTTGGTCGAGCGCCCGCTGCACAATACCCTTCAGAGACCCGGTACCGAGGGATGTACGATTTGCCGGAAGGCTGACTCCGGGCTTTGCCACGCGACGAAGTTCTTCAATCAATGCCGATAATAGTTCGCGCGGGGATTGAGCTTGGGCAGCAAAGAGGGCGAGTGGTTGCGTTTCGACAAAGGTCCGTAATAGCCGAGTTTTGCCCACCGCTTCCGCCCCAAAAATCAGCATCGACTTCCGCCTCTGCGCTTGCGCCTGCAGTCGCGCCAATTCCTCGGTGCGCTCGACGACTGCGGCATACTGCTGCGGGTCGATAATGCCGTTAACAGCCAGAACGGCCATGCTGGGGCCTCATTTGGAAGCGTATCTTTTGCTGAACCGTTTGTGGCTCGACTGGATCACCGCACGAGCCGCGTCCCGATCCTTCCAACCAAGTACTTTCGTCTGCTTGCCTTCGAGGTCTTTGTAAACAGCGAAGAAGTGTTCGATCTCACGGAGAATATGCGGACGGATGTCCGTGTAATTCTGGAGTCCGACATACCGAGGATTACCGGCCGCGTAAGCGATGACTTTTTCATCGCAGACGCCGTTGTCCAACATCTCGAACAGTCCAATGGGACGCGTCTTACAAAGACACCCGGTAAAACTGGGACCATCGCCCAGAACAAGAATGTCGAGGGGATCGCCATCTTGGGCAATCGTCTGGGTGACGAAGCCGTAGTCGCCAGGATAGTGGATAGGAGAATGCAGGTTGCGGTCCAGAACGAAGACCTTCAGATCGAAGTCATACTCATACTTGTTGACGCTGTCCTGTGGGGTCTCGACGATCGCCGAAACGATATCCGGTGCGCTATCTCCAATGGGGAGTTCCAGATAGTTGTCCATTTGCTCCTTCTCCGATTGCGATACAGGAGCAAAAGAAAAACCCCTGCACCCTGCAGGAGTCATCAGCCGGTCCATTTCGGACGGCGCTTGATGGCGGATTCCTTCGCCATCAAGAAGGTAGCACAGATTCGGGGACGCCGGCAACCAGCCACTCCCGACGAACTCTGCATCATGAATTGGGATTGTCATCTTTAGTACCGTCCTTCGGAATGGACGACGAGTGAAGCGCGTCTCTCGCCTAATTGACCGTTGAGAAGATCTGCCTATATAAGTCTTCCCCAAAACTGGTTGGCAATGGCTCACCTTCGAGCAATCGAAATGTTCGGCGACCACCTTCAAGTCTCTCAGCCCGAAGGAAGAGCGCTTCGCCCACTCCCACGCGGTAGAAACCTTCAGCCAAGGCAAAAAGATGGGTCACGTAGAACACTCTGATACCCATTTGCAGTAGGGCTTTCACAATCTGCGACGAAATTTCAGCGCCTTCGCGTTCGTTCGTCGATGCGAACGATTCGTTCAAAAGGACGACGCTGCCGGGCACTATTGCGTCTACGATTGTGCTCATTCTGCTCAACTCCTCATCGAGCTTTCCGCTTTTCATACCTGCATCTTCTTCGCGCTTGAAGTGGCTGAAAATGCCCTTGGACAAATCGGCGCGGAAGGACTCGGCTGGTACGACCATGCCGCACTGCATCATGAGGTACGCAAGGCCGATACTGCGAAGGAAGGTCGATTTTCCGCCGCGATTGGCGCCGGTAATCATCACAAGCGGTCTTCCCTCGCTGTCTACGTCACTACCTACAGCCCTTTCAGGAAGCTTAAGGCTGAGGCAAATGTCGTATAGCCCTTTGCA
>Ga0302324_100028306_pt1 | contig 10653 bp, 7 predicted proteins | sample Palsa_T0_1_FD_201949 | JGI IMG/M metagenome (GOLD analysis project Ga0302324, IMG submission 201949) | Peat permafrost microbial communities from Stordalen Mire near Abisko, Sweden - Palsa_T0_1 | ecosystem: Environmental > Terrestrial > Soil > Palsa > Peat permafrost | place: Sweden: Abisko...
TTAATGGTTCCATACCCGTTGCTATCCAGGGAGTATGTGCCGGTGATAGTGGCGGCGGTCAGCAGCGCGCCGTCCAATTCGTTCAAATCCCCGATTCCATTGAATTCATTGCTGGCGGGCTGACCCTCATGGGCGACAGCGCTCGCGTTAGACTCAGGCTTGGCATCGGCCGCAGGGGAAGTGGAAAACTGGCCTGCTGCTGCGTATCCCGTTGGGCTATTTTCAAGAGAGAACACGGATTGCCGGATTGAGCCATTCGAGAAACTTGGGTTACTGCCTTGACCGAACGCCGAGCCGACGGCCGTGTCGGTGGCGTCAACGTTGACGATCCGAATCACTTCAGGACCAACCACGTAATAGTTGAGCGAAACGGGGAAGCCTGCGTTATTGGTTATGGTGCCGCGACCCAGGGAGTCCGACGGCCCCAAGATGCCGGTGAAGAGGGTGTTCCTCGAAAAATCTCCGCCGTCATTGACGTCAACAATTCCTGCGACGGAGGTTCCGGTGATTGTGAAAACCCCGCCATCTGCAACCGGCTCGCCGTCAACTCCCGCACCAGAGGCAACGAAGGAGAATCCGCCGGAGGTTAGAATGGCCGTCAAAGTCTGAAGGTCGAGGCTTCCGCTCGACGTCGCGGTCCCGTCGAATTGCATAATGAGCGCGTGGGTAGAGTTCGGAAAGTTCAGGGCAAAAGACTCCTTGCCATTAACGCCCAAGTTCGTATTGCCCGGGATCAGCAGAGTGAGGATTCCGTTCCCGGAGCCGTCACGATCCATGACCAGCGATCCGCCCGTGATCAAGTCCCCATTGGGCTGGGGAGACGTGATTCCGTCACCGTCGTTGTAGTCCTCGACGCCGCCAAGAACCCTGCCGCTACCGTCCGCGGAAATCGTCACGATTCCCGCGATGGAGTAGGTGTCGCCGGCATCGTTCGCTTCCTTGCCGGTTACGTAGAACGAGAAATTGTTCGAAGCCACGCCGATGGTTATGTTCACGGAATTGCTGGAGATGGAGGTGTCCGATACCGAGGTGGCCGTAATTGTTACTTGTTGGCTGCCGGGCGGAACGACTGAGGGAGCCGTGAACACGCTGGCAGCTCCGCTTTGGGTTTGGTCGGGATTGAACGAAGTGGTTCCGCAAGAGGGGGCAGGGGTGCAACTCCAAGTGACTCCGGCGTTCTTAGGGTCGTCAGTCACGGTAGCAACCACGTTCGCGGTTGCACCGACGACCATACTCGCAGGGGCGGTTGTGATTACGACCTCAAGGCCGGTCGAACTACTGCCGCCGCAGGCCGCATTGCCCACGGTGCAGAGTGCAACGAGAACGGTCAAAAGATTTCCTCGGTTCATAATTGCCTAGCCTTCGCCGCCCCGAACCGCGATTTCATAAAGCCTCCGTGAAGACTCATCTTGGAATCAAAAGGCGGAGCACAGGTTGCTCTCCATACGCGCGGGCGGAGAGTCTGGTGCACGACCTCGCCTTCGATAGACAAAGTTTGACAGGTGCTAGAAGCTACGACGCCGCGCTTTGGTTGCCAGCGATTCAGTCGACCTTAACGCCGGAGAGAAAGAACCCGGCGCTCGCCCTGAATACGGAGGGAACCTTTTCCTACGCCCAGATAACCGCGCGGTCTATGCTAGCGATGCTCGTCCTGCCCGTCAGCGCCATGGCCATCTGAAATTCGCGCTGCAGAATGTTAATCACTTGCGCGACGCCAGTCTCGCCCGCCGCGCCTAAACCATATAGATATGGCCGTCCAATGAACACTGCGCTCGCGCCGAACGCGAGCGCCTTGAGCACGTCGGTGCCGCGCCGAATGCCGCCATCCGCAAACACCGGCATGCGTCCGGCAACTTTGTCTGCTACCTGCGGCAGTGCCTCGATGGTCGCAGGAAGCGTGTCGAGGTTGCGGCCTCCGTGATTGGAGACGATGACACCAGCCACGCCGGACTTGGCCGCGCGGTCCGCGTCATCCGGATTCATCACGCCCTTGAGCACCAGAGGAATCTTGGCGACGGAGCGCAGCCACTCGACATCTTTCCAGCTCAGCGCCGCGTCGAGCACGCCGCTAAAGACCTGCACCGAGCCTGGATGAAGATGGCCTTCCCTGCCGTCAACCTTGAAGCCCTCTAAATGAGGCATGGGCGGCAACTTCACAGCAGCGCGGGTTTCGCGGTTGCGGGCGCCGGTTATCGGAGTGTCCACCGTGAGGCAAAGCGCGCGGTAGCCGGCCGCCTCGACGCGTTGCACCAGCTCACGAGTGAAACCGTGATCGGGCTGCACATAAAGCTGAAACCACAAAGGACTCTTTGCCACGGCCGCCACATCTTCAAGGCTCGTGCCGGAAAAGCAACTGAGCACCATAGCGGTGCCGGCCGCGCCCGCACCTCGCGCGGTAGCCAACTCTCCGTCTGCGTGAAGTAGCTTTTGACCCGCCGTAGGCGCCAGAAGAATCGGGAACGCGAGCTCCTGTCCAAACAAGGTCACGCGCGTGTCCAGTTTGGAAACGTCCACCAGAACTCGAGGCCGCAGGCGAATCCGCTGATACGCTTCCTCGTTCCATCGCACGGTGAGCTCGTCGCCCGCGCCAGCGGTGACGTATTCCCAAGCCATCGCCGGCATCTTCGACTTTGCCCTCGCCTCGAAGTCAGCAATGCAAATGGATTCCTGGCCAGATGCCGAGATCGCTTGTGAGGGTGAATTCAAATCGTGGGTCATCGTCCTCGCGCTATAGAATGAACGTCGCTTCCTACCTGTCCCCGCCAACAAATGAAGGAGTACGTTGGCCCGAAATTTCCACCGGAACAATAGAACGGACGCGATTATACATGGGTTGGTTTCCCCGTGCGTCACGGCTCAGCCAATTCTGCACAGATTGCCGGGTAGTCGAAAAGCATCATGGCGTGTTCCCTGTGCCTTTCAACTCTATCGGGTTATTCGTGGCGAAGGGCGAGCATGGGGTCGACTTGCATGGCGCGGCGGGCGGGGATGTAGCCGGCGAGAGTTGCTACGGCAGCGAGAATGAAAGCGACAGTTGCGAGCGTGAGCGGGTCATTCGCTGAGACGCCGAAGAGCAAATGGCCGATCAGGTGAGAGGCTGCGAGGGCGCAGGGCACTCCAACGAGCAGTCCAGCGAGGGTGAGGAGCAGCGTTTCGCGCAAGATCATACGAAGAATCGCGCTGCGAGAAGCACCGAGCGCGACGCGTATTCCGATTTCGTTGGTTCGGCACGCGACAGAATAGGCAATCACGCCGAAGATTCCGGTGGCGGCGAGAACCAGGGCCATGGCAGCAAAAAGACCAAGTAGGAAGGTGCGAAACCTCTGCTGCGAGACGGAAGCGTCGATAAAGTCCGGCATTTTCCCTACCTCAGTTATAGGCAGGTCTTTATCGATTTTTTGAACTTCCTGGCGAATCGCGGCGGCCACGGCGTCGGTGCTCAACGTGCTCTTTACGACCAAATTCGCGCCCCAGAAAGGAGCTTGCGCGTAAGGCACGTACATCATCGGGCCAGGAGCTTCGCCGAGTGAAACGTCGCGCACGTCGCCAACGATTCCGACGATTTCGCGATCGACGTCGCCATTGGGAGGAAAGCCAAAATTGAGGCGCTTGCCGATAGGATCCTGATTTGGGAAATAACGCTGCGCAAATGTTTTGCTGATCACCGAAACTTGCGAGGCCGAGAAAATATCCTGCTGACTGAAAAACCGGCCGGCGAGCAGTGGAATTCCCATCACGCGAAGATATTCCGGACTGACGGAGGCGTAGTCAGCGAGCCGTGATTCGCCTTCGGACGCCGGCGGAGTGCCCACGATATCGAACGCAAGATTGATCTTGCCGTTCACAATCGGTAACGGAATCGCCACGGCGGTGTCTTTCATTCCGGGTTGAGCTTGGACTCGCGCGAGCAATTCGTCGGAGAAAGCGATCCACTGCTGCGGCGTGGAATACTGATATTGCGGCAGTGAAATCTCAGCCTTCACGAGGTGATCTGCGTTAAACCCCGGGCTGACCGCCGTGAGCTTCGAAAAGCTGCGCAGTAGCAAACCCGCGCCAACGAGCAGCACCATCGCCAGCGCGATTTCTGAAGCCGCGAGGAAACTGCGAGCGCGGCGGCGGTTCCCGCTCTCGCCGGAGCGGCCGCCGCCCTCGCGAAGGTTCGCTTGTATATTGGAATTGGCGGAAAACATCGCCGGAACCAAGCCGAAAGCCACGCTTGATGCGGCGGAGAGGGCCAGTGCAAAAACCAAGACGAAATTGTCGACGCGAATCGCGTTCAAGCGCGGAAGACCCTCAGGCATTAGCGAACTGAGCGCTTGAACTCCTGCGTAGGCGAGAGCTATGCCGATAATTCCACCGAGCAGACCGAGGACGGCGGTTTCGCTGAGCATCTGGCGAATAATTCGGGCGCGCCCGGCGCCGAGGGCAATACGAATGGCAATTTCTTTCGAGCGAGAAGTGGCTCGCGTGAGAAGCAGGTTGGCGATATTGGCGCAGGCGATGAGCAGCACGAGGCCGACAGCGCCCAGGAGCACCAGCAGCGCGGTTCTAACGTCTCCCACAATTTCCTTTTGCATCGGCACGAGACGGACGGTCCAGCCTTTATTCTCCGCCGGATATTCGCTCGCCAGCCTTGCGCTGATCGCGTCCATTTCGGCCTGAGCCTGCGCGATGGAAACACCGGGCTTCAGCCGCGCGAAGACTGCCAGCCAATGCCCTCCACGCCGAGCCATCCAGCTTCCAAAGAGGGGGTCTTGAACGAGCGGGATCCAGACTTCCGGCTTACTGTTGATAAAAGGAGAGCGAAAGCTCGCGGGCATGATTCCAACGACGGTGAATGGACGCTTGTCGAGAATAATCGAGCTTCCGAGGATCTTCGGGTCTGCTCCCAGGGTCCCGCGCCACAGATTCTCGCTCACGATTACGACGGGAGGAGCGCCGCGCTTGCCGTCCTCAGGAAAAAAAACGCGGCCCTGGAGCGGCTTCACGTCGAGAACCGCAAAGTGCTCCGGGGTCACGACGCAGGTGTTCACCTCGGAAGGCTCGCCGCGTCCCGTGAGCGTGAGTTGGTGAAAATCAATTGTCGCGAGCTCGCTGAAAACATGATTCTGCGCGCGCCACTCTTCGAAATTCGGATATGAAGTGCCGTCTTCTGGAACTCCTTCCTGGGTGTCCGCGGCAAATGCGCTGACCAATTGATCGGGATTCGCGTAAGGCAGCGGCTTTAGCAGGACAGCATAAACCACGCTAAAAATGGCCGTGTTGGCGCCGATGCCCAGAGCGAGTGTGAGCACGGCGACGGCGGTGAAGCCTGGATTCTTGCGCAGCATTCGGAGGGCGTAGCGCGCGTCCTGAAAAAAAGTTTCGATGAAGGGCAGGCCACGGAGTTCGCGGTTGGTTTCTTTCAGTTGCGTGACTCCGCCGAGTTTGATGCGAGCAGCGCGTCTGGCTTCTTCCGGAGGCATGCCTCGGCGGATATTTTCGTCGGTAAGCATATCCAGATGAGTCTGAAGTTCGTGCGCGAATTCTTGGTCCACACGGCGCGGCGAGAGCCACGTGCGAGTGCGAGAAGCGAGCGTCGTTATCCAGGCAAACATTTGTCTATCCCCGGTCTGCGAGGCGCAGCACGCGGCCGATCACCGTGGAAATGCGCTCCCAGTTCCGCGCCTCGGTATTGAGCTGCTTACGTCCGGATTTCGTAATGGAATAAAACTTGGCTTTTCTGTTGTTGTTGGAGGTGCCCCAGGCGCCTGCGATCCAGCGCTTCTGCATCAAGCGAACCAGAGAGGCGTAAATCGTGCCCTGGTTGATCTGCAAAGCCTCTTCGCTGATTTGTTCGATGCGGCGGGCGATTCCGTAGCCGTGCAACGGCCCCATGGCGTCGAGAGTCTTCAGAACCATCAAATCGAGGGTGCCCTGGAGAATATCGGACTTGTCGGCAGCCATGCGGCCTCCTGTGGCTTGCAAACAGGAGTATCGCGAAAGACGTGTGGGATGTCAACAGGGGAAACGGCTGGCGCGAGATTGGAGATGAGAGGGTTCCGGGAGATCGCCACAGGATAAAAAAGGGTGGGGCAAGATGCGGCAAGGGCTTCAAGGGCTAAAGCCCGCAGTGACTAATGCCAGCGCTTACGGCGGGGGCCCTTCGCTACGCTCAGGGTAAACTGAAGCTCCGCCCTTCCGAGGCGCCAATTGGGAGATTGGGCGAGAAGATGATGGCGTCTGCCTACTGGGTGAAGGCCGAATTGGATGCGGGCTTACGCGGAGCGGAGGGCGTCAGTGGGATTGATGCGCATCGCTCGTCGCGCGGGCAAATAACTTGCCAGCGCCGCTACGACGGCAAACACAAGAGCGCTGCCGACAAACGTGATTGGATCGGTTGCGCTGGTCTGAAACAACAGGCTGGCCATCAGACGCGTGAGGGCGAATGAAGCCACGAGACCGATGACGGTTCCGGCCACGGCGAGTCTGAGTCCGTTTCCGATGACGAGCCTGAAAATATCGGCACTGGATGCGCCGAGAGCTATGCGGATACCCAGCTCTTGCGTTCGCTGTGCAACGGAGTATGCGATGACTCCGTAGATTCCGACCAGAGCGAGAATCAGCGCCGTCGCCGAAAAGACGCCGATCAACAGCATCATTGACCGCGTTTGCGCGCTGGCTGATTCAAGACGTTCCTCCATCGTTTGCACGTCGGAGATTGGTTGGCCACGGTTCACGGCAACAATTTGGGCGCGCAAAGCCGAGACCAAGCTATGCGGATCCATGGAGCTGCGAATGCTGACGTAGAGCACGGGGGAAGCAAGCTGAGGATATGGAAAAAATACTTCGGGTTGCGTGGGCGAAGCGAGGCTGTCGTTCTTAACGTCAGCGAGCACGCCGACCACTTGGCACGGAGGGAATCTGCCGACCCACACGAGCTTGCCAAGCGGATCCTGGTTGGGCCAGAAGCGCCGCGCGGTGGCCTGATTCACCATCACCACCGGGGTCGACTGGGCATCGTCGAGATCGGTGAATGCACGGCCTGCAACGAGCGGCATGCCCATCGCCTTGGGATAATCGGGGCTAATCGATTCGATGAAGACGACTGTCCGGCGTCCAAGATCAACTTCCGGCTCGCCTTCAAACCGAGCAGGAGCGCCGTGAGTGGGAAGGACGGGTAGCGCGGTGGAGATCGCGGCTGCTTCGACTCCCGGAATCGATTGCAGATGCTGAAGCGCGCTTCGATAAAAAGCGATGCGATCAGCAGGTTGCGGGTAAATGGCCGGCGGAAGAAACGTCTTTGCCGTCAGCGTATTTTTAGCGCCAAATCCAGGATCCACCATCCGGAGCCGCATGAAGCTGCGGATCAACAGACCGGAACCGATTAGCAGAACCATTGAAAGGGCAACTTGGGCCGCGACGAGTATGCTGCGAACACGATTCCGTTGGCGGCTCCCTGTGGAGCTGCGGCCTTCGTCGGATAACGTCCCGCCGAGGTTGGGTCGGGATAGCTGCAATGACGGAGTAAGTCCGAAGAGAATTCCGCTGAGGACAGAAATCGCCACGGTGAACGAAAGCACACGCAAATCCATGGGGATATCGGCGACCTGAGGCAAGTTCGTTTGCGCAAACGCTGCGAGAAATCGCGTGCCCAAATAGCCGAGAAAGATTCCAAGGGCGCCGCTCATGACGGCCATCAGCACGCTCTCGGTGAGCAGCTGGCGGACGAGGGTTGAACGCGGAGCTCCCAGAGCGCTGCGAACGGCGAATTCTTTTCTTCGCGAAAGCGCACGGAAAAGCAGGAGGTTAGCGACGTTGGCACAGGCGATCAACAAGACGAAGCCAACCGCAGCCGAAAGAATCAGCAGGGTTGGACGGACGTTCGCGACGAGATTCGCCTGAAGATTGCTAACGGTCATGGCGACGTCCGAGGTCGCGTCGAAATTGCCAGGCTTATCGTGCTTATACTGCTGAAAGATGACTTCGGTTTCGGCAAGCGCCTGCGCGCTGGTGACGCCGGGACGCAGCCTGCCGATAGCTTCGTAATACATGCCGCCGAGATTGACGCGGGCGGGCGTGGTCAAGCTGAATTCGATGATCCGGGGCATCCAGATTTCGGGCTGGCGGCCGAGCAGTTGCACGCCGAACTTCGGCGGAACAACACCGATGATTGTGTAGTCCCTGGAATCGAGCGCGAGGTGTTGGCCGACGGAGGTTTGCGCTCCGCCAAAGAGGCGGGTGGCCAATTCATATCCGACCACTACTACCTGATTGCCGCCTAGCTGATCTTCTTCGGGCGTGAAAGTCCGTCCGGCCAGTAATCTCGCACCGAGAACGTCGAAGAAGTTCCCGGTCACGCGTTCGGCGTCGATCTGCTCCGCGCCATCAGGCACAGCGAGATTCACGGCGTCGAACTGATATGCGGTGACGCCGGAAAAGGAACGATTCGTTGCGGAGAGAACGGTGAAGTACGGAAGCGAAACGCAGCAACTGCCGTCACGGTGGGTGCTGATGCGCACCAACTGGCCGGGATCCTTGTAAGGAAGCGACCGGAGCAATACGGAATTGGCTACGGTGAAGATCGCTGTATTCGCGCCGATTCCAAGTGCAAGCGTAGCGATTGCGAGGGCGGCGAATCCGGGCGCCTTTGCCAGCATTCGCAGGCTGTAACGCAAATCTCGAGCAAGAGTGTCCATGGTGCCCGTCATCTTTCAGCCAAAGTGCAAAGTGAAGCAAGCCTATAGCGTGGTGTAGACCAGGGTGACGAAGACGTCGCCATTGATCATTCCTTTTCCCCAGGCGCTATCGAGGTCCGCAGTGGGCTTTGCCGCCACAGCGTCATCCTTGGATTTGCCGGCGGCCTTCAGCGTATGCACACGCTCGCGCACCGTGACGAGCATTTCGTGGTGCTTAGCCAGCGCGGCCTTGTCGCCCACGGGACCATGGCCGGGAACAATTTTCGTGTCGGCATCCGCAAGATTCAACCCGCGCGCGGTGCCGGCGATCATGCCATCGATGTTGCCGCCTGTGCTGGGATCGATGAAGGGATAGGTTCCATTGAACCAGACGTCGCCCATGTGCAGGACGTTTCCGTTTTCGTAGCGGACATAAATGTCGGAGTCCGTGTGCGCCGGCGGGAAATAAGCGAGCGTCAACTGTTCCCCGTTGAGATACAGTTTGGTCCCTTCGGTGAAGGTCTGTTGCGGCCACGCGTCGGCAGGCGCCGGGTCGAAATGCAGGCCGAACGCGGCGATGTCCTGCGGAGTCGAAAGGCGCTTGCGGGTATTTTCGTGCGCGACGATCAAGGCGCCGGCCTGATGCATGGCTTCGTTTCCATCGGTGTGGTCGAAATGCCAGTGCGTGTTGATCAGGATCTTCAGCGGAGCTCCGCCGAAGCCGTCCATGGCCTGCTTGATCTTTGGCGCGACGGTGGAGAAGCTCGAATCCACGAGAACTTTTCCATCCGCACCGCTCAGGACCACCATGTTTCCACCGGGGCCGGAAAGCAGATAGATATTGTCGCGGAGCTTGGTTGTCACCAGCGGGATGGCGGACATCTGCGCCTTCATCTGCGCGATGCGATCGGCGGAGGACGTCACTTGTTGCAAATTTCCCGGCCGCGCTATCGGCTGCGAGAGAAGGTTGGCGGGCATCAATCCGGCCAACACGCTGGCACCTGCCAGTGCGCTGCCGGTTCGCAGCATTTCCCGGCGGGTAGTTTGCTTCGAGAAGAATTCTGTTGTCACAGGCGCCTCGTTTTTGACCTTTGGAATTTGGACGCGAATATCCTAGCACATCACCGACCGGTACCTTCAGGTGACAGCGCCTGTTTCCTACGAGTATTTGAAATGGAAAGCACTTTAGGAAGTCGCAAAGTTCGATTCTACTGGTTCCAGGCGCGGACTCGCGGGAGCCACCGCGGAACATTTTTGCAATAATCTTCATACTGCGCGCCGAACATGCGGCGCAGGATGGGCTCCTCGACGAGCCGCACAAATAAGACCGCTGCGGCCAGGGCCACGATTGCCACGGTGAGAGCTGCCCGGTTTGCACGGCCAAAGATGACCCACAGGCTGAGCCAGCCCACGAAGAAGCCCACGTACATCGGATTCCGCACATACCGGTAGAATCCCACAACAACTAGCTTCTGCGGAGGAGCAAGGGGTACCGGAGTACCGTGGCCCGTCCAGCCGAAATCCCAAATACACTTTACCGCTGCTGCGAAACCCAGCACAGACGGCAGGACCGCAATCCAGCGCCAGCGTGCCACACCAAGAGTGTCAAATTGAAAGCCCAACCACGGGGGCAGCAACCAGAACCACAGCGCGAGGAATCCTGCGCCCACGACCAGCGAGGCGACTGCAGTGGGCCAATTCGTGCCGCGATTTGAACTTCGTGAGGCTCCGGCCTGTCCGCTGGTCATGAACGGCTCCTCAACGCCGAAGTATGCGCTCAGGGCGCAACACCAGCAACAAGAAGCACCATTTGAAAAAACAACCGGCTACTTGGGTAGGAGGGTGACGCCGGCGATCCAAACCGCGCCAGCCAAACGGTTGTCGAATTTATGACTGATGGGGCGGACAATTTTTACTATGAGCATGTGCGTGTCAGCGCTGGTCCGAAACTCTAGTTGATGCGCGGCCCAGCCCGAGGTGCCGGTTACATTTTCGG
>Ga0302324_100028311_pt1 | contig 10652 bp, 10 predicted proteins | sample Palsa_T0_1_FD_201949 | JGI IMG/M metagenome (GOLD analysis project Ga0302324, IMG submission 201949) | Peat permafrost microbial communities from Stordalen Mire near Abisko, Sweden - Palsa_T0_1 | ecosystem: Environmental > Terrestrial > Soil > Palsa > Peat permafrost | place: Sweden: Abisko...
CTCCAGACCGGCTGTGCTGGCGGCGTCCACGGCGCCCGAGTCCGTGTGCGGGCCGGAGGCCCACACGACAGCCGACCTGGAGGTCGGCGCTACCTATATACGGATAAGCTCTTAATGTCCGCGGCTCGGCTATTAAGAGCAACAAACTGGGAGCTTCGAACTGCAAACGGTTGTTCTCACAGCCCCAGCTCCCCAGCCCGCTTCTTCATCGCCTCAATGCAAAACGCAATGTGGACATCCAGTTCCGCTCCCAGTTCCGCCGCGCCTTGAATCACGTCCTGCCGATTCACGCCGCGTGCGAATGCCTTGTCTTTCATCTTCTTTCGAACGCCGGCGACTTCGACGTCGGCGATGGCCTTGCTGGGCTTGACCAGGGCGCAGGCGGTTAGAAAGCCCGCCAGCTCATCGCAGGCGAAAAGGCACTTGTCGAGATGCGTGACGCGTGGCACGCCGGAGTAATCGGCGTGGCCGAGGATGGCTGTCCGCATTTCGACCGGCCAGCCCAGCCGCTCGAGTTCGCGGACACCAACGAAGGGATGCTCCTCGCGCGAGGGGTGGCGCTCGTAGTCAAAGTCATGGAGCAGGGCGGTGGTGGAATAAAGCTGGATCAGATCGGTGCGGGTTTCGCCGGACAGGCCCAGCCTGTCGGCTTCGGCCTCGCCGCACGCGGACACACAGGCCTCGACGGCAAGAGCGTGCTTGCGCAGGCTCTCGCCCTGAGTCCACTCGGTCAGCAGTTTCCAGGCAGCGGCCCGCGAGAAGGGGTAATCACCAGAGTGGGTTGGTTCCGTTTCGGGCATAAAAAATATTTCTCCTGTTGCTGCATTTGGTTCGTGCTTCTTCGGGTTTTATGGGGTATCATGGGGAAATCTTAGGCAGGGGCCTGTTTTGAGCCTAAGTTTCCACTTGACAATTATGGTTCACATCCCAGAAAGTAGCACAAGTCGCGGTGCAAAAAGGCACCTCGGAGAGTCCGCTCTGGCACTCCGCACACGGCCGATGGCAACCACCTTAGTGAGCGTGGAAACGCGTGAGGTTGTGCGCTGCGATTACTGCAGCCTCGTTCAATACAGAACCAGCAACTCAATGTGCAGAAAATGCCGCAAGGCCCTGGATGTGGAGGAGCCTCCGCATCCTGTTCTGCAACTTGTGCCCCACCCCACGGCAGCGCCTTCGGCGGAAGCCGGGCTGCAGGTGGCGGGGCAAGTGCGCGATATTCGCAAGGCGCGCCACCTGAGCCAGCGCCAGTTGGCGGGGCGGATGCAGGTGCCCCGCACCTATATCTCCAAAATTGAAAACGGCAAGGCGATTCCGACATTGGGATCGCTCGAACGCCTTGCTGCGGCTCTCGACGTGGACATCAGTCAACTGGTCCGGGACGCCCGCAGCGTGCGCGACGAGGAAGTCGCGGCGATCTTCGCCGATCCGTTTCTGGCCGAGATTGCAGCCCTGCTGCAGCACCTGGAGCCGATGCACCGGACGCTGTTCGCAGGCGCAGTGCGGGACGCTGCCCTGGGGCGCCGCCGCAGCGCGTAGGGTTGCGAGTCTGGCTTGGGGCCGGTCGCTCCGGGAGCGGCCAGGTGCAAAGCAATGCGGTTGCGTTCCGGCTTCCGGTTCTGGGCCGGTTGGGGGCCAGCCTCCTTGCCCGAAAGCCGCTGCGCCAGCGGCACGGGTTTGCCCGCTTCGCGCGATTGCGGCTCATGGGCGCTTGTGCTAGGGTCGATGGTGCTGCACCTTTACCCGGCCGGCGGAAACATTGCCGGGAGAGGAGCAAGCTGTTGAGCGTCAAGGGCTCCTGATGGCGCCCGGTATATTCCAACTCCGGCGCCTGCATGCGATTCATCCGCGGGTGCTGACCTGGAAGCCCCTGCAAGCAACATCGAGGCGAGTTCTTTGCATTCTTCTGGCACGCTGCGCATCCATGAGTTGACCCCGGAGGAGCGCGCGATCTACGCGACGCTCAAGCCGGAGCGGCTTCCTGAGCACGTGGCCATCATCATGGACGGCAATGGCCGCTGGGCGGGGCATCGCTCGCTGAAGCGGTTTCTGGGGCACCAGCAGGGCGCTAAAAGCGTGCAACTGGTGACGGAAACGGCTTCACGCATCGGCTTGCCCTGGCTCACTCTCTACGCCTTTTCCCTGGAAAACAACCTGCGCCGCCCCCGCGCCGAGGTCAACTTCCTGATGCGCCTTCTGAAGTCGTATCTGGAAAGCAACCTGCAGCGGATGATGGATAACAATGTGCGCATGCGGTACATCGGCCGAACGCACGAGTTGCCCACTGAAGTGCAGGACAAGATGGCCTGGGCGGCGGACGCGACGGCGCGCAACACCGGCACTACGCTGACGCTGGCGCTGAACTACGGCGGGCGATCGGAGTTGGTGGACGCTTTCCGCGGCCTGGCGGCGGAGATGAAGCAGAAGCACATCGCCCCTGATCGAATTACTGAAGAGGACATCCACCGCCACCTGTACACGGCACACATGCCGGACCCCGATCTGCTGATTCGGACTTCCGGCGAGATGCGGTTGTCGAATTATTTGCTGTGGCAAGTTGCCTACGCGGAGATCTTCGTCACCGAGCGGCTCTGGCCCGACTTTCGCGGCATTCATCTGCTCGAGGCGATCGCGGACTTCCAGCGCCGGGAGCGCCGCTACGGCGGGCTGGGCGAAGGTTCAGCGCCGGGCTCAGGCGAAGCCGACGACGAGGTGGAGCGGTACAAGATTGCGGCCGGATGATCACCTCCGGGTGAGCATCCAGGTTCCCTAAATTCAATTCTGGAATTACTTTTGATGTTCCCACGCGACTTTTTCCCTATACAAGTGTCAAGTCGTAGGCCCATCCTGACGATCTGGATGTGGAGGTCGAGGAAAACCCGTGGTCAACGTAAAGAAAGCGGCAAGGGAAGAGGATTCCCCAGTGAAGCAAGGTGATTCCGCGGCAAGGGTGCAACGGCTGGCGGAAGAGATGCGTTTCCGGTTGAAGGAAGCAATGGCGCAGCACGGCGGGTCAGATGCGTTTCTGCATTGGCTGCGCTCGGATGGTGGGAAGAAGGCGTGAGGCTGGCGACGAATTTGTAATTCGGGGCGGTCTTGGGAATATTGAAGAGTCTGATAGACTTTGTGTATTTTGCGGCAGGAACGCCGCAGGAAATCAAGTCAATACGCCAGACCCTGCGCCTAAACTGTGCTCCCGAGCCCATCCGTGTTTTGCACCTGCGGCGATCGCCCGGCGGTGAATTTTACCGCGACGCGGCCGAAATAGCAGACGCATCCCGCGTCCGCTGGATCAGACCATACATGCGAATTTGTTGAAGGGATTCTGGTGGGCGCTGCAGGATTCGAACCTGCGACTTCCACCGTGTGAAGGTGGCACTCTACCGCTGAGTTAAGCGCCCCGAAAGATGGGGTGGAATGGCTGCGCCGGCAGGGCATCCCATGGGTTAGAGTATCACCAGCGAGGCTTTACGGCCAAACCCTTGCGCATGCGCGAGGTAAGGCTTACTTCGCGCTGGATTTGCGGCCCGGTCAACCATGTCCTGGAGAGCTAGATCAACCCGCCATTCTGTTGATTTCCCGCCGGACGGGGAGGCGGCGTTGCGCGCGTTGCCCGGCCTGGGCGGGGTGGAACTGGCCGGCGCGGGTATCGGCGGGGCCGGACTGGGGGCCGGGTTGGCGAATCCGGGGCCGGGAAAATCGGGCCAGACGGTGCTTTCGGCGCGGTCTGGCGGCGCGCGGCCGGGCTCCGAGCCAAACGGCGCGGCAAGCAGCGAATCTGCCCAGGAAACAGGCCAGGAAAGTGAACAAAGGGCGCAACCTTCCGGCGCGACCGGGGTTGGAGGAGATATGGCAACCCTGGTGCTGGACAAATCGGCCATGGGAGCGGGCGCGGCATCGCGGCCGGAAGCAAGACCGGACGATGCAGTCCTGAATGCCGCCCTGGACCCCGCCAGCGACGCAGCCGTGATGCTGCGCGTGGCCGCGGGCGACGAGGCGAGCTTCAATTTCCTGGTGCAGAAGTACCATCGGGCGATGATTCATTTCCTCTTCCGCATGGTGCATAACGAGGCAGTTGCCGAAGAGATGGCGCAGGACGTGTTTCTGCGCGTTTACCGCTCACGGGAAAGCTATCGCGCAGAAGCCAAGTTCACCACCTGGCTTTACCGGATTGCGACCAACCTGGCGGTGAATCACGCCCGCGATACCAAGCACGAACGGTCGGCGCAAACCATCTACCTGGACGCGCCGGACGTGGAGACAGGCTCGACGCCCGACGTGGCCGACGACGAGCCGTCTGTGGAGCAGAAGTTGATGCGCGATGAGCGCATGGCGGCCATTCGCAAGCACGTGATGGAACTGCCGGAGCGGCAGCGGATGGCGGTGTTGATGCACAAGTATCAGGGGATGGATTACCGGCAGATCGGGGACGTGTTGAAGCTAAGCGAGTCGGCGACCAAGTCGCTTCTCTTTCGCGCATACCAAACGCTGCGGGACAAGCTGAAGGAATTTGTATAGGGAACAAGCAGAATGCGTCTTGTTCAGGTGAAACAAGCCGGGCAACACCGGCAGGGAGTTGGGGAGGTAAACATGGAAACCATGAAGAACAATTGCGCTGGGATGGAATCGAAGCTGGCGGACCTGCTGCTCGATCCGGCCGCGGCGCCTGCCAAGGTTCGAGTGCATGTGGAGCAGTGCGAGCACTGCCAGGGAGAGCTTGCGGAATTGCAAGCCACCATGGCGCTGCTGGATACATGGGAGAGCCCTGAGCCAAGCCCTTACTTCTTGACCCGGCTAGACGCGCGTATGCGGGAAGCGCGGCAGGCTGAGCCGGAGGGGTGGTTTGCGCGCCTGCGTGCCCGCTTGACGTACGGCCCCTCAATGCATGTTCGCCCGCTGGCGGCGATGGCCATGGCGGTGGTGTTGCTGGTGGGTGGAGGAGCGTATCTGGATCTGGCGGACATGGACCAGACCGCCGCGCCGGCCGGGCAGGCTGCTGTAGTCCACGACCTGCAGACGTTGGATAACAACGCGCAGCTTCTGGACCAGATGGAAGCCATGTCGACGCCCCCCGACAACGGCGGAGACTGAGGGTTCCGCAAGCTGAGGGTATGAGAGTCAGGCCACGCAAGGACAACTGAGAAGCAACCTGGATAGCAATGAGATCGGGGACGAGACGGTGACCGGGAAGCACAATGCGGGAGGTAAGATGCGGCGAGTTGCGCTGGTAATGGCAATCGCTCTCGCTTGTGTTCCGGCTTCGTGGGCGGGGCACGGACAGCACCAGGGCGCGGCGGCGCGCCCGGCGCGGGCGCCCAGGTATTCGGCTCCGCCCAGACCAGCCCAGAACAGACAGCAGAACCAGGGCCGTCCGGCTCCTCAGTATCAGGGCCGTCCGGCTCCGCAGTACCAGGGCCGAACAGCCCCGCAATACCCGGGTAGACAGGCCCCAAATTACGCTGCGCCCCGCCCGTCGTATCCGGCGGCTCCCAATCGCGGGTACGCAGGCGCACCTTATGATGGCCAGGCTCGTCCTGGGTCCGGCTACCCCGGTGCGGCGCCTCCGGGACACCTGGGGGACTGGCTCAATCAGCACCGTGGAGTGCCGGTGCAGGATCAGGAGCGGATGCTGCACAACGATCCCAACTTCAATCGGCTTCCTGCCGGCGACCAGCAGCGGCTGATGCAGCAGTTGCACCAGGTGAACCAGATGCCTGAGCAGCAACGCGAGCGCCGCCTGGCGCGCAGCGAGATGCTGGAGCACATGTCGCCCCAGGAGCGGATGGGGGTGAATCTGGCCGGACGCCGCCTGGCGGTTCTGCCACCCGACCGTCAGGCGATGGTTGGGCGCGCCTTCCGGGATCTGGGCGGGGTTCCGCTCGAGCAGCGGCAGATGGTGCTGAATTCCAGCCGTTACCAGGGCCAATTCAGCCCCGAAGAGCGGGATATTCTCTCCAATATGCTTCGTGCCGAGCCCTACATGCCGGCGCGGTAGAGTTGGTCTCCGATCAAACTGGAGCCAGCGTTCATTTCTTCAAATCCAGAGCAGCGCGTAGCCGTATGTCGCGGGACGACGCGCCGACCTCGATCTCGAATTTGCCTGGATCGGCAACCCAGGCCTTTTTCTCCGGGCTCCAATAAGAAAGCGCGGCGCGATCCACCGTGAATTGAACTTTCCTGGTTTCGCCAGCCTTCAAGTCGATTCGCTGGAATCCTTTCAATTCGTGTACCGGCCGATCGATCTTCGAGTGGCCGTCATGCACATAAAGCTGGACGACTTCGGCGCCGTCACGCGTACCGGTGTTCTTCACGTTGAGGCTGACCAGGTCGCGCTCCCAGTGAGCGGTACCTTCAAACGTCTTGGCGTGCACAATCAGGAGATCGCTGTATGCGAACGACGTATAGCTCAGCCCAAACCCGAACGGATATGCCGGCTCCACATGCTTCGTATCGAAGTAGCGATAGCCGACATAAATGCCCTCCGCATAGTCAACGCGCAAATTCTCGCCGGGATAGTGCCCGTACGCCGGGGAGTCTTCAAATCGCTTGGGCATCGAGACGGGCAGCTTGCCAGACGGGTCGGCATCGCCGAACAACACCGAAGCCAGGGCATGGCCGCCCTCCTGGCCGCCGTACCACATGTCCAGGAGCACGGGAGTCGTGTCCAGCCACTTGGTCATGGTTACAGGGTCGCCCGTGTTCAGCACCACGACGGTGTGCGGATTGGCCTTCTCGACGGCCTCGATGAGCTCATCTTGTCCGGCAGGCAGATCCATCGTCTTCAAGTCGTAGCTCTCGGTCTCCAGCTTCGGGTACCGGCCCACCACCACTACGGCCACATCCGCCTGCGCCGCCGCATCGGTGGCCGCTTGCAGCATCTTGGCGCGGGCTTCCGGCGTGTTCAGCGCCGCGATTTCGCCCTGCATCCCAACGCCCATCTCATACCGCACATGGACCGCTTCTCCGGCGCGCTCCTTGATACCATCGAGCGGGGCAATGGCATATTTCGGCTTTACCAGGGAGCTGCCGCCACCGCCAGTGCGCGCCACCGCTGCATTGGGGCCGATGACTGCGATCGAATGAATCTTCGTCGCATCCAGCGGCAGCAGCGCGCCGCTATTCTTCAGCAGCACAATTCCCTCTGTCGCGCCCTGAAGAGCGACCGCCTTCTGCGCCGGCGTATCCACTTCACCGCCGCCCTCATGCGGATGGTCGAACAACCCGGCTTCGAACATTACGCGAAGAATGCGGCTCACGTTGTCATTCAGAGTCGCCTCATTGATTTCGCCGGCTTTGATTGACGCCAGCACCTTGTCCGCCGTCAGCCAGCCGTCGCCATTGCCTGCGGCTAGCGGTTGGCCGGTCGACATCCATCTCTGCATGGCAGGGCCGCCCGGCATCTCCAGGTCCATGCCTGCGTTTACCGTGGGCGCGGTTGAATAAGTGCTGCCCCAGTCGGAGACCACAAATCCCTTGAAGCCGAACTCCTTCTTCAGGATGTCGGTAAGCAGCGCCGCGCTCTCCGCGCAATGAATGCCGTTCAATTTGTTATAGGCGCTCATTACGGTCCACACATTTGCCTCTTGGACGGCTGCCTTGAAGGCGGGCAGATAGATCTCGTGCAGTGTGCGCTCGTCAATGTGTGCATCGATGCGGTGCCGCTCGAATTCCTCGTTGTTGGCGTCGAAGTGCTTCACAGAGGGAATCACGCCCTCGTCCTGCACTCCCTTGATGTACGCGACACCGAGGCGCGCGGCCAGGTAGGGGTCTTCACCGTAGCCCTCGAAGTTGCGCCCCCACAGCGGCACGCGATTGATGTTGACCGTGGGGCCCAGAATCATGTCGCGTCCCAGGGCTTTCACTTCCTGGCCAATCGCCTGGCCTTCGCGCTGAACCAGTTCCGTGTCCCAGGTGGCGGCCATGGCTACGCCCGAAGGAAAGCTGGTGGTGAGCACCTGCGAAGAGCCCTTCGCGTTGGTGATGGCGGAACTGCCGGCCCAGGAGCGCACGCCCAGTGGGCCATCGGCCATTTTGATGGCGGGAATGCCGAGACGGTCAATGACCGCAGACTCCATCCAGCCGGAGCCGGAGAGCATGGTGGCTTTTTCTTCCGTCGTCATGCGGCCCAGCAGATCGCTTACCCGCTGCTCCAGCGGCGTGGATGGATTCTTGTAGGGCGCATCGGCCGGAGGAGCCTGGGCAGCAAGTGTCGTGGCGTGGAAGGCTGCAGCGAGGAGGATGAATGCGAGCGACGGAACGAAAGAACGGCGCATGTTTGCGGCTCCAGAGGCGGGGATACTCCGCCGGGAAATCGGAGGCAATGGTAGCGGATTACCGCGACGATGCACAAATCGATTCGGCGCGAAATCGGGCGTGAGAATGCGCCCCTACGCTACAATGACAGATGGGCCAAGGCCGAATTTTTTTGCGTAACGAACGCAATCGAGCAAGGAGCTTCAACTCTTATGGCGATTCCCGCCACACAAATGCGTCCCGGCATGATCATCAAGCACAACGACCAGTTGCACCTGGTTTTCAAAGTGGAGCACCGCACGCCGGGCAACCTGCGCGCCTTCATCCAGGCCAAGCTGCGCAACCTGCGCACCGGAGCCATGTTCGAGCACCGCTTCCGCTCCGCCGATGCCATTGAAAAAGTCGTCGTTGACGAAATCACCATGGACTTTCTCTACGCCGACGGCGACGACTATTACTTCATGAACCCGGTCGACTACGAGCAGACCGTTCTCAAGGGCACTACGCTGGGCGATGCGATCGAATACCTGACGCCGAATCTGCAGATCAAAGTGAGCTACCACGACGGCAACGCTGTGGGCATTGAGCTGCCTTCGGCTGTTGAGCTGGAAGTGATCGAGACGGAGCCGGGGCTCAAGTCGGCCACTGCATCCAGCGTGACCAAACCGGCCAAGCTGGAGACGGGCCTGGTTGTTCAGGTGCCGGCCTTCATCAATGAGGGCGAAAAGATTCGCGTGGATACAAGCGAGGGCGCTTACCTCAGCCGCGCATAGGGAATCCCTGAAACAGTCGATGATTTGAGAGGGCACGACTTTAGTCGTGCCGCAAACGCAACAAAATGAACGTGGGCTTTAGCCCTTGAGGGAATGCAGACGGCTTTTTCAGAGATTCCTTGGCCAGACTCATTCACCCCCGGCTTTATTTGCCAGAGTCGTTATGGATGGAGGCTTGGATGAGGTCGCTGCTTCTCGTTCTGGTTCCGCTCTTGTTCATGCAGGAGGCCGCGGCAGTGGCGCAGAGCAACCCATCCTCGACGACTGATCAGGTCGCTGTTGTGGAAGGCAACAATGCCTTCGCGACAGACCTCTACGCGCAATTGCGCAAGCGAGACGGCAATCTCTTCTTCTCGCCGGAGAGCATTTCGACTGCGTTCGCCATGGCCTATGCAGGGGCGCGCGGCACTACTGCCGAGCAGATGGCGGCCACGCTGCATTTCACGCTGCCGCCGGAAAAGCTGCATCCGGCCATGGGCGCGCTGCTCGCCGGGCTCAATGGGCCGCACGCGGGCTACCAGCTTCGAGTGGCCGACGCTCTCTGGGCGGAGAAAGACTTCACCTTTCTCGACGATTTTCTCAAGTTGACAAGCAGCGATTACGGCGCGGGATTCAACCGGGTGGACTTCAAAGGCTCGTCGGAAGCGGTGCGGGCCACCATCAATCAATGGGTCGAGGAGAAAACTGAAGACAAGATCAAGGACCTTTTGCCTGCGGGTTCGGTGACGCCCACCACGCGGCTGGTGTTGACCAATGCCATCTACTTCAAGGGCGACTGGCAGGCGCAATTCGACAAGGCGCAAACCAAGGACGAGGACTTTCATGTATCCGCGGCGCAGACCGTAAAGACGCCGCTGATGCATCTGACAAGCAAGCTTGGCTACTTCAATGGCGGGACATTTCAGACTGTCGATATTCCGTACAAGAGCGGCGAACTTTCGATGATCGTGTTGCTGCCCAACGACGAAGGTGGGCTGCCCGCTCTGGAAAAATCGTTTACCTCCGCGAACGCGAAGCAATGGTTGAGCCAGTTGCGGCCTGGTTCCAAGATCGTTCTCACGCTGCCGAAGTTCAAAATGACGCAGCAGTTTCAGCTTGGCGGCACGCTGAGCGCGATGGGCATGTCGACGGCATTTGCAAGGGGCGCGGCGGATTTTTCCGGCATGACCGGCAAGCGCGACCTATGGATTTCGGCAGCCATCCACAAGGCCTACATCGACGTGAACGAAGAGGGAACCGAGGCTGCTGCGGCGACGGGCATCGTGATGCGGTCGATGATCGCGGCGCGCCCGGAGCCGCCGATCGTCTTCCGCGCAGACCATCCGTTCCTGTTTTTGATCCGCGACAACCATTCCGGCGCGATTCTGTTCATGGGGCGGGTGAACGACCCAACGAAGTGAATGCAACGAGCCCGCAGCCTTGCCAGGCTTCAGAACTTTGCTTCCGGCAAGCTCACCGGCTTTGCTTCCAGCAGGGCTTCAATCTTTGCCAGGTCGTCAAGCACCGCGCTGGAAACCGGTGCATCCACTTGGACGACGGCCAGCGCCTTCACCGGCTTCACGCCCGTCCGCTGCCTGCCCAGGGCAAAGTTGGCGATGTTCACGCCGTGCTCACCCAGGATCGATCCGA
>Ga0302324_100028316_pt1 | contig 10651 bp, 9 predicted proteins | sample Palsa_T0_1_FD_201949 | JGI IMG/M metagenome (GOLD analysis project Ga0302324, IMG submission 201949) | Peat permafrost microbial communities from Stordalen Mire near Abisko, Sweden - Palsa_T0_1 | ecosystem: Environmental > Terrestrial > Soil > Palsa > Peat permafrost | place: Sweden: Abisko...
GCGTACCCGCGCGTGGTGCGGACGTGGCCCAGGTTGAGTTGATGAATGAGCCGCTCGGTGCGGGAGCGACGCTCACGGCTGTCCAGCGGCTGCGCTTCCAGCACGGCCAGAATGTTTTCTTCCACGGTGAGCTTGCGGAAGACCGACGGCTCCTGCGGCAGGTAGCTGATGCCGAAGTTGCGCGCGCGTAGATACATGGGCACGCGGGTGATTTCCGTCTCGTCGACCATGACGCGGCCGGACTCGGGCTGGACGAGGCCGACGATGATGTAGAAGCTGGTCGTCTTGCCGGCTCCGTTCGGCCCCAGCAGGCCCACCACTTCGCCGCGGGAGATGCGCAGGTCCACTCCGCGCACTACCTGCCGGCCCTTGTAGCTCTTGCCGATTCCCTCAGCGATCAGTGTGTCCATCTACCGTGGCATCCGTAAAATCCGTTGAAGAACCAATCTGTCATCCTCAGCAATCTTCAGTGTATCGGAGGGGATTCGAGGAACTGCCTGTTGGGCACCGCTAAGGAAGCTCTGAAGAAGCCATCTGCATTCCCTCGGGGGCTAAAGCCCACGGTCATTTTGCGGCACCTACGGCACGACTAAAGTCGTGCCCTTTCAAAACAACGACCTAATCCGCGGTTCTCTCATTCGTTCTCAAATTGCTCAAGAACCTTCAGAAGCGACTGTAGCAGCCTTTCTCGGTCTGCCGCCTGCCCTGCCGTTTTTCCTTGCAGCCAACACCTTGGCCGCGCTTTTTGACCTGCCTCCGGACGCTCCAAGCCTGCCGGCCATCCATCGCTTCGATCCCAGGAAACCCTCCAGGAGTGCGGGAAGATAGAGGTCGGCCTCCAGTTTGGGGAAGTGAATGCCAAAACCGGAGGGTGAAATCTCAATCGGCTCAAGCTGCGCTGGAGTTGCACCTTCCAAGCCTTCCGCATCCTGGGGTGAAAACATCACATTGAGCCGGGAGCTGAGACGGACAACAATCTGCCCCAAGCGGCTATCGTAGTGGGCTTCCACGGCACGGGGATGCGAGTCCAAGAATTCCTGCGCGCGCTGGTTTGCCTGCTCCACTTGCTCATCGAATTCCATGTACGCTCTCCCAGGCGCTCAGAAGCACAGCCAGATTGGCTGCAAGCGCTTTCGCGATGCGCGCCAGTTCGCGCGCGGCGAATCCGTAGTTCTCCCGCAAGACAACGGAACTGGCGATGCGGTCCAAAATGAAGTCCGCTTCGCAACCGTGTCCGATGACGTGCACATGAGGCGGGCGATGGTCGTTTGGATACACAGCCACGCGCAAAGCGCCAATCCAAAGAACGGTTGGCATGGGAACATCGTATCATAAACCGAAGCGGTTGGGTTCGCGTGACCATAGAATCAGGCGTCACTTCTGCGTGGTGGTCTGGGTGGTCGTCCTGCCCCCGCCGCCTTCGATGCTCACACGATCATCGCCGCTGTGGAAGATCAAAGCTTCGCCGGTGACATTGCCGCGCGCCGGGTCCGTCATGCGCGGCGGAGCGGCGGCGGTTCCGGTAAGCACATACTCGCCGGTCTCGCCGGTATAGACGAGCTGCTGGCCGGTTCCGCGGCGACCTTCGGAGGTGACCACAACGTGGCCGCTAGCCGTCATGCGGTCAACCTGTGCCTGGCCGCCGTCTTTACCGGCGTGGTTGCCTGGGGGCAGCAACACCAGCTCAACTTCGTTCGACTCGGAGGTCGCGGTGGCGGTTTCGGCCACCACCGATGCCAGCCCGCCGGCGCGCATCAGGGCCTTGCGTTCGGCGTCTGAGTATTTCAGATCGCCGCCGTAGACGCGGATCACCGAAGGTGTGCTTGACTTCCCCTGCGCATCCTTGCCGGCATCGTTATGCGCCTGCTTGCTCGCCGTTCCGCCCGCTTCCAAGCCGCCGGTGCTCAACAGAACCGCTGTTACCGGCTCCGCGGGGTCGGAACTGGTGGCCACCAGCGTCTGCTTCTGGCGGTCAAGCACAATCACCGGCGCGGCTACGGAATTGGCTTCCTGCCACAGGCGGGCATGTCCGCGGAAGGTGGCCACGCTTTCGCCGCCACCGGCCTTGTGGCTCAGTTCTGCCTCGCTTGCAACCACATGCGCCGGCCCTTTGCCGCCCAGGGCGACATTGCTGTGGCTCTCCGGCGCGGCGGCGCGCAGGCCGGGGTCGGCTGACCCCGTATTCAGCCATGTGGCTTTTACATTCCCGTGCCCAAACGCGTCTCCCGACGCGCGGGTGACATCGATCCTGTCGGCCGTCATCTGCAGCCCGCCGTCTTCCACGCGCGGACTCAGCGTGAGGTGCAGCCACTCGCCTGTGCCCTCGTATTCGGCGTGGCCCGCCCAGGCCTTGAGGGGCGTTGACGGCTCGGAGCCGGCGGCGGCGCCAGGCTTGGCTGCCGGTTGCTGCACCAGCACCACGTGCCCCGCCAGCACCGCAGTCTGAATCTGCCCCTCATTGCTCTGGCCGCCGGGGCCGCCCAGGCCAGCCCCTGCATTGCCCTTTGCGCCGGGCGGGGCGAAATGCGCCTCCAGGCGGTCACCGGTCGAGGTTTGCCGGGTTCCCTGGGCGTTGGTCTCCTCCACACTGGCGTGGCCGGTCCCGGTCATGGCCGACAAAACCGAGTCCGGACCGAACGCGCCCGTGACTTCGTCGGCCGCAATGCGCGAGGGCTCGGCTGCTGCCTTGCCGCGCTGGCTTTCACCCGTGACCACCACCCCTTGCACTCCATGAATCGCGGCCGGCTCCGCCTGGCCCTTTCCGTTGTCGCGGAAGTCCACGTCCGCGAGCGGCGATTTCCATGTCCGGCTCACCCGCAGCGGGCCATTGGACGTATCGCTCAACTGCTCGCTTCCCATCTCCACGCCGCGCTCCAGGTGCGTGTGCCGCAGTTCGCCCTGCGCGGTGAAATCGAGATCCGCGGTGGGAGCGGTGCCGCGCATCCGCCGGACTTGGGCTCCATCCAGCCCCTGGCGCGTAGAGTCCATCTGGACGCCGCCTTCCAGGTGTCCGTGGCGCGGCTGGTTGTGCTCGTTGAAGTCCATCGATCCGATGGGCGCAGCAATGTGTCCGCCGGTCGCGGTCACCATGTTGAATCCGTTGGTCGCCTCCAGCCGGACTGCCGATCCATCGTTGCGAAACAGAACTTTTGCATCCCCGGCCGTGGCTTCGCCGCCACGGTAGTCGGCCGTGGCCGCATGGAGCCGGCAAAGGCGCGTGTCCCGCTCAAACTCCGCGTGCTGCGCGCGAATCAGGACCGTTTCGTTGCCGCGCTTGGTGTTCAGCTCGACCGCCTTGTCGAGCACCAGGAAACCCTTCGAATCGTAGGAGGCGCCCATGGAACTGCCGCTGCCCTGCACCATGGAAAAATCCACATGCTCGGTGGTGGTGGCCAGGCCGCTCTTCGTGTCAAAGGAAAGCCCGCTGGTCTGAACATGAATTTCGCCGCGCTCGACGGTTTGAGCCACGGAGGCAATGGGCCTTGTCTTTCCCTTTGCGGCGATCGCGGCCGAGGCTTTCGGCGCAATGGCGGGGGCTTCGCCGGGCCGCATCAGCGTAATTTCCACCGGCCCGGCGGCCTTCGCCGTCCCTGCCTTCTGGTCGTAATCGAACTCCGCGCCCTCGATGCGGTCCACGCGGCTGCCATCTTCTCCGAAAAGCTCGATCTTCACATCGTGCAGAATGGCGTGATTGTCCTTATACTGCGCCACCTTCGACGCGTGAATGCGGTAGCGCGAATGGCCGCCGAACGCATGGTCCATGGTGAAGCCGGTAGCGTCCTGCGTGATGTCGATGCCCAGCTTTTGCGGCAGCTCTTTCAAATTGAGCGGATTCTTCAGCCTGCCCCTGGCCAGGAACACCCCCAGGGCCACAACCAGCAGGACCCCCGCCAGCAGCACCAGCGTGCGCAGCCGTTCAATGGTGAATCGCAAGCTCAGTTTGCTACCCCTAAACGTGCCGCCAGCCGCTGGGCCAGGCTCTCACCCAGCTCGCTCCACAGCAGCCGCGCGGTGGCGCCGGAAGCTTTTTCAACGGCTGTGGTCAGCTCCACAAGCTGACGCACGTTTTCTTCCACGTGGCGGGCCGCAACGGAATCCAGCTCGACGCCTTCTTCAAGGAACGGGCCGTCAGGGCCGAAATCGATGCGGATGTGTCCGTCGGCTTCATAGGCTCCATCGTCGAAGAGCGGCCCGTAGCCGGTAACCCGCACCAGATGCGGCTCCCGCACCCAGCGTGAGTTGAGGCTCTCGGGTGTGTCCAGCTCCCACAAACTCCAGCCGATCTGGAACTCGTAGGCGTAGTCGTCGTGCAGCAACCCCATCGCTTCTTCGACAGCCGCGCGCGGTTCGGCGCCCAGCATGGGAGTTCCCTCGCCGCTCAGGACGGCGGTGTTGCGCCGCCCGTAAACCTGCTGAAAGATCGGCGTCTCGCTCCAGCTCACCGGCCAAACGGTCGCGGAGTAAACGCGCGCCTCGCCGCCATGGGCCGCAAACGCGCCCAGCACCGCGGTCAACTTGTCCGCGATCCCTTCCAGGCGCAGATTGGGGTACCACAAACTTAAATAAAGCGTGTCAGACATCTCTCTAGATTGTAGACGTGCGGGCAGAGGCGAAGGTGGGGAGAGAATTGCTCGGATAGCCAGATGCCCCAGGACCAAGTCCGCTCATCGCACCAGAGCTCCGTGCCTCATCTTTGCGACTTTTTTCTGCCGCAAAGGCGGGAGACCTCGATCCTCGCTCACAATTTACGGCAGTTTCGCCATGAACGCATTCATCTCCCGCAGCACATCGGCCTCGTTCGACTCGAAGATCATGTGGCTGGCGTTGGGAATGCGCACCACACGCGAGCCAGGAATCCCCGCCTGAAACGCATCTGCCTGCGCCGTGGTGCGCGCAAAATCGTCGAGGATCAGCTTCTGCCTCTCTTGCGGATTGTCCGCGTCGAACTGCCCCAGGTTATGCGGATCGGCAAAGATGGCCAGCACCGGCGCGTGAATCTCGGTGTATTTTTGCGCGCCCGCGCCAATGGCCACCATGATCGGAGGAGGAGCGACGGTTCGCGGCGGCTGCGCCGGCATCAGCGCCAGCTCGTCCTGGAAATCCTGCACGTCGCGCCCAAACTGCGGCAGGCTGGCCTGCAAGTCGGTGAAGTACTGCTTCAGGTCCGGCGCACTGGCCGACAAGTAGACATCGAGCTTTTTCCTCAGGTCGATCGCGTCGAGCAACAAGTCGCCATGCTTGCTGTCGTAAAAGGCATAGGAGTAGCCTGCGTCGAGATAAACAAGGCCGGCCACTTTTTCCGGATGACGGCTGCCGATGGAGCTCAACTCCTGGCCGGCCTTGGCGTGGCCCACCAGCACCGGCTTGTCGATCTTCAGTTGATCCATGACCGCGAGCACGTCGTCGCCCAACCGGTCGGCGGAGTAGTTCGTATCGTTTGGCGCAGGCGCGCTCGAAGCCCCGAAGCCCCGCCGGGTGATGCCGTACACGTGGCAGTGCTCGGTGAGCCTGGGCGCAAACTTGTCCCACACATGCGCGTCGTAGCCGAGGCCCGCCAGCAGGATCACCGGACGGCCGACGCCGCCCCAATCCAGCACTTCCAGCTTCACATTTTTTTCGACAGGAATGAAGAACGCCTGGTGCGACGAGCCGTCCGCGGCTTTCGGCGTTGGAATCGCCGATCCCGGCACCTTGGGCGTTTTGCGAGCGGTCTGTTGCGCAACGAGCAAGCCCCCGCCCAGCGCACAAAGCGCGATCGCCAATAGCCGCGCTGTCTTCACTCGCCGCCTTCTGGGCATGGTTTCAACATACACCGCGAGCGGCGGGCGGCATGAGTGGCGGGAATGGTTCCGGGCGCGTCGCTCCAGTGCGGAAGCAAATCAAAGCTGGGTGCCCCCGGTCTCGATTCTGAGACCGGGGATTCGGCGCATCAGGCGGTCACAATCTCACTGAAGTCTGCGATGCCACTGAAGCCGCGCAGCACCTCGTCGATCAGCGCAAGGTGCGCGCCGCGGATCGCCGGATCGGGATCGAGCACCATCACCTTGTCGAAGAAGGCATCGACAGTGGGGCGCAGCGTGGCGATCAGTGCCAGCGCCTCGGCGTAGGCGCGCTGCTGGCGAAGTTCCGCGACTCTTGGCGCCAGCGCTGCTGCTGCATCCGCAAGTTGCTGAGCCTCCGACGAGAGAACCACCCCGGCCGCTGCCTGGACAACAAATCCCTTCTCCTGGGCCTGACGCAGAATATTCTTGATGCGCTTGAAAGCCGCTGAAATCGCGGCAAAGTCAGCGGACTCGCGCGCTGCGGTCAGTGCCTCAGCCCGGGCTATCGCGTCGCGCACATCGTCTGCGCTCGCAGCCAGCACTGCATTCACAACGTCATAAGCGAAACCGCGCACATCCTTTAGATAGAAGTGCAATCGTTCACGGAGAAACGCAGCAACCTGTTGTTCGGTGTTCGGATTTGCGGGACTTGCCCTCAGGGCATCGCGGAGCGTCAAGGGAAGGTTTGGCTCGGCGAGGATATTGACAATGATGTTCCCGGCACGGCGCAGGGCAAAGGGATCCTTGGAGCCGGTAGGAATATTGCCTATCCCGAACATCGCGGTAATTGTCTGGATGCGGTCGGCAAGGCCAAGAATCTGGGCTTCAATTATGAGAGGTGCATAGTGAGCGTACTGGTAGTAGATCAAATCTGCGACCTTGTCGCTCAAACCCTGTGCTCGCGCATAAAGTCCACCTATGATCCCTTGTAACTCAGTGAACTCCTTAACTAACTCAGTCGTAAGGTCGGTCTTTGCTAACTCGACAGCCTTCAACAAAGCAACCTCGTCGAAGTTCACGCCGCCCGCCCTCACGGTTGCCGCAAGAGAGCGCGCCACTGCGAGATTCTGCTCGGTCTTCCAGTAGTAACTGCCTAACTCCTTCTGGAAAGTCACGTTCTTCAAACTCTCCACGCGGTCAACGAGCGGTGTTTTCTGATCGAAGTCCCAGAAAAACTGCGCGTCTTTGAATCTCGCGCGAAGGACACGTGCATTGCCATGGCGGATGATTTCGCGGCCCGCGTCGTCTACCTGCGTATTCAACACCGCCAGAAAATGCGGAGCGAGTTTGCCGTCGGCGGCTTCGACGGCGAAGTATTTCTGGTGGTCGCGCATGACGGTGACGAGAACTTCTTCCGGCAGCGCAAGATACTCGGGTTCAAAGTCGCCGAGGACGACGCCGGGCCACTCGGTAAGGTGCACCACGGTCTCAATCAGCGCGGCATCCTCGCGCCACCGTGCGCCGGGCACGGTGCGCGTAGCGGCGTCGAGCGCCTTGCGGATGATGTGGCGGCGCTCGGCTACCTCGACGACGACGCTGGCCGCGCGCAGGCTTTCCTGGTAATCCGCGGCCTTGGCGAGCAGCACCGGCGCATCGCCATGCAAGATGCGATGGCCACGGCTGGCGTCGCCGGCCGCGATGCCCGCGATTTCGAGTGGCACGATTGCAGAATCAAGCAGTGCGACGACCCAGCGCACGGGACGCACAAACCGCTCCGGCTTGGCGGCGCGCCAGTACATGTTCTTGGCCCAGTAAAGGCTGAGCACTTCCTTGGGAAGTTCGGCCGCAAGGATTTCGGCGGCGGTGCGGCCAAGGCGGTTGACCGTTGCGCCGACGTATTCGCCCTTGGCGTTGGTGACTTTTTCGAGAGCAGCGACAGGCACACCGGCCTTTTTTGCAAACGCATCGGCCGCCGGTGTGGGCATGCCGTCTTTGAAGGCTACTTTCCACGACGGGCCGGTCAGCTTCTCTTCGGTGTCCGCCTGGCTGGGCAGAACGTCCCTTACTAACACGGCGAGACGCCGGGGCGTGGAGTAAGTACCGACCTTGCCGCTCGTGCCCAGGAGCCGCTCACGCGTGAGCAGATCAGTTACACGCTTGCCTAACTCGGCCTCGGCTCCGGCTATCATGCGGGCGGGAATTTCTTCCAACCCAATTTCCAAAAGAAAATCCGACATCGCTTTGAGTTTCTTTCTGTTTGTTGTTCCAAATCCAACCGATTGAGCCGAACCGAGAAAAGACAACCGCAGGTCCTTCGACTTCGCTGCGCTCCGCTCAGGATGACAGTGTTTGCGGGGCCTGCTGCAATGCGTAGGCCTTGGCAACGCCCACTGCCAGGTTGCGAATGCGGCCGATGACGCCTACTCGCTCTGTCACACTGACAGCGCCGCGCGCGTCGAGGAGATTGAAGAGGTTCGAGCATTTGAGCGCCAACTCGTACGTGGCGAGCAGCGGGAAGCGGCGCTTTTCCGCGATGCTTGCGCCGTCGCTGGCGAACAGCGCATTCGCTTTTTCAAGCAGCGACTTCCCTTCCGCCTCATAAAGGTTGAAGTGCTCCCAAAGTTTGCCGACATCGGCAAACTCGAAGTTATACACGCTGAACTGTAACTCCTCTTCAAGTCTTACATCGCCGTAAGTGACTTCGGCGCCGGTCTCCGGGTCGCGCGACCAGACGATTTCATAGATCGAGTCTACGTCTTGAAGAAAGGCAGCTATGCGTTCCAGACCATAAGTCAGCTCGGCGCAGATGGGGTCAAGATCTAACCCGCCGCATTGCTGGAAGTACGTGAATTGCGTGATCTCCAGGCCGTCTAGCATGACCTGCCAGCCCACTCCCCACGCGCCCCCGGCGGGCCACTCCCAGTTATCCTCTTCGAACTTCAAATCGTGCTGGCTGAGGTCGATGCCGATGGCCTGAAGCGACTCCAGATAAAGCTCCTGCACGTTGACCGGCGGCGGCTTCAGGATGAGCTGAAACTGGGTGTGTTTGAAGAGGCGGTTGGGGTTTTCGCCGTAGCGTCCATCGGCCGGCCGGCGCGAAGGCTGCGCATAACCCACGCGATAGGGCTTGGGGCCCTGCACGCGAAGAAATGTCTCCGGCGCCATTGTGCCAGCGCCCACTTCAACGTCGTAGGGCTGCTGCAAGACACAGCCGCGCGCCGCCCAGAAGCTTTGCAAACGAAAGAGCAGTTCCTGGAAGGTAAGGGGTGGGGCGGACACGGCTGCTGGTGTTTGAGTTTCGGATGAAGACACGGATCGCTCGCTCTCGACGGAACTAGGGATGATTTTATCAGCCTCGGGGAATTAGTCTGCGAAATGGCGGCCATTGTGCGAAGCGATTGCAGCTACGAGCGCAGCCAGAGTTAACACCGCCCCTCCAGGGCGGAACGGCCACTGGCGGTGCCATCCCAGAGTTTCGTCCGCCGCCGCGGACTTCACTCTGGGCTATTCTCGCGTCTCCCTCCGGGAGAAGGAATGCTTGAGACCTGGAGAGAAAGTGAATGATATCGACTTACTACAACCGCGCCAGCGCCTCGGCGGTGCGCAGCCTGCGCTCCAGGTGGCGTTCAATCGCTTGCAGGGTAAAGCGCCGCAGATCCTGGGCGCGGCGGCGCGGCCAGGGCTCGGCGGCAAAGGCCGAGACCGGAGCGCGCAGCATTCTCTGCGCAAGCTGCAGGGAGTCAGCCGATAGCTCGCTGGCGCTGCCGTTGCGATGCGCGGCGCAGAACAGGCCGTCGGCGAGAGAGTTGAAGCTGGCCTCGCTTGCGATGAGCGGCTCGCCACAGGCGGTGCAGTGGCCAATGTCAGGCAGCAGGCCCATGAGCCGCGTCATCCACAGAGAAAAGTAGGTCAGCGCCATCCACGGCTGGACCTTATCCGGCTGGGCGGGATCCGGCTGAACAGCCGTGGTCTGCTCCAGCACAGAAAGCAGCAGGCGGAAGACGGTCTCCTGCGGGTCGTGCTCGGGCAAGGCCTCGTCCAGCACCTCGGCGTAGAAGCTCAGCACTGCCATGCGCACGTGGTCCACGGGCGCGGAGAGCGGCGAGCGGATGATCTCCAATTGATCCAGACGCACCAGTTCCTGGCGGGGCTTCTCGGCGAACCATGCGCGGGCAACAGTCATCGGCTCGAGCGCCCCGCCGAAACGTTTGCGGCTCCTGAGCGCGCTCTTGGCCACGCCTTTCACCCGGCCGTAGTCGCGGGTGAAGAAGCTGACGATCAGGTCGGCCTCGTGCAGGGGCCAGGTGCGGAGAACCACGGCTTCTGAGGTGAGCACGCTCATGCGTCTACTATCTTCGCACTGGGGAGCCTCATGCCGAATGGGGGCACGCGGTAGGCTTTCCGATCAATTGTAAGGAATCTTAAGGAAAGTAAGGTAAGATGGGCTTAAGAAAGGAATGCAATGCCTACCGCAACCGTTACATCCAAAGGCCAAATTACAATTCCGATCGAGGTGCGCAATGCTCTCGGATTGGACGCCGGCGACAAGATCGACTTTTTTGAGATTGAAAAGGGCCAATACGCGATGATTCCCCGTACCGGGTCCATTATGGAGATGCGGGGCTGTGTACCGAAATTGGACCATACTCCGACTATCGAGGAAATGGATGAGGCCGTACGCAGGCATGTTGCAAGGCTGGACGATGAGACCCGCAGCGATGCGGGCCTGCTCGGTCGCTCCAATGGGGCCGAGCCCGTTGCACGCAAGGCCCGATGAAAGCCGTAGATACCAACATCCTCGTCCGCTTCTTCACCCAGGACGATTCCGAGCAGAGTCCGCGGGCAGAGGCGTTTCTCCTGTCTTTTTCCGCCAGCGATCCCGTTTGGGT
>Ga0302324_100028318_pt1 | contig 10650 bp, 13 predicted proteins | sample Palsa_T0_1_FD_201949 | JGI IMG/M metagenome (GOLD analysis project Ga0302324, IMG submission 201949) | Peat permafrost microbial communities from Stordalen Mire near Abisko, Sweden - Palsa_T0_1 | ecosystem: Environmental > Terrestrial > Soil > Palsa > Peat permafrost | place: Sweden: Abisko...
TTCGCCGTAGAATTCGCGCCGCTCGAACGCCCGCGGCGGGATCTTACCGCTGGCGGCCAGAATGCCGACCGCGATGGGCAGGTCGAAGCGGCCGCCCTCCTTCGGTAAATCGGCTGGCGATAGATTCACAGTGATGCGTCCGCTGGGGAAGTCGAACCCGCCGGTCATCAGCGCCGAGCGAACTCTTTCCTTGCTTTCGCGAACCACCGCCTCGGGCAATCCGACCAGGGCAAACGCCGGTAGCCCGGTGCCCAAATGAACTTCCACGCGAACCTGGGGGGCCGCGAGCCCCAAGGGTGCCCGGCTGAGGACCGTACTCAGGTGCTCGTGGGTCTGGGCGGCCTCGTGGGCCGTTGCGGCCTTGTTGCCCCCTGTGGCCTTGTCGGCACTCACCTCCTTGTGATTAGTCACCGCCGCCGGCCTGTTGTGCGCCTTGCGAAACTTACTGCGGCGTGAGCTTGGCTTCGATCTCCTTCAGGCGTGCTTCCATGGCGGCCAATTTGGCTTGGGTTCGCTCCAGAATGGCCGCTTGCACATCGAATTCCTGCCGGTTGACCAAATCCAATTTGCTGAGCTGGGCTTGCAGCACGGCTTTGAAATTGCCCTCCAGATCGCGTCCGAAGGCCCGGACCGACTCGGGGACTGAATCCGCCAGACGGCGGGCCAATTCATCCAATCCGTTCGAATTGATAAAACTCATAGGGTCTCCAGAATCTGCCCGTTGCACTCGCCTAACGCAGCATCCGGTCTCGGTCGCGCCATGTCGGTGCATCTCGGATGCCCGCCGTTGCGCAACCCATTGATTCAGGCTCCCGTGGAGCCTGGCATGGAAGCTGCATTCATCAAGATCAATAGTACGCGGAAGCAGTGACGGAGGCTCGAGTCAAAACGGGTGAAAGCGGGGATAAATGCATGAAGCTGATCACCGCCATCATCAAGCCTTTCAAGCTGGATGAGGTTCGGCAAGCGGTGGTGGATATCGGCATTCAGGGAGTCACTGTTACCGAGGTGCATGGTTACGGACGGCAGCATGGGCATACGGAGTTCTACCGCGGCGCGGAATACCGCGTGGACTTTCTGCCCAAGGCCAAGATAGAGATCGCGGTGGATGATTCGATTGCGGAGCAGGTACTGGAGGCGGTTTGCAACGTGGCCAGGACGGGTAAAACAGGCGACGGGAAAGTCTGGGTACTCGAGCTGGAACAGGCGCAGCGCGTTCGCACCGGCGAAACGGGCCCGGACTCCATCTAGGAGATGTTAATGAGCGTACACGGCGGTTTTATTGGAATTCAGGAGGGTTTTACGAACCTCACCCGCTATCGGGCGAGGTCAAAGATTTAGACGATTTAGGAGCATCTCGCGCCGGCAAGCCAGCCAACTCCCCCGTCGGTGCGATATCCCCGCGGCACGAGTCCCTCAAAAGACTCGTGCCGTTTTTTTATATTCGCGCGCCCGGCGCAAGACGCTGCGATGTTTATACAATACAAAGCCACGATACTCCATGCTGTGCTGCAGCAATATCCTTTAAAATTACGCTGTTAGACTGCGCGTTATTCGACATGAGGAGTCCGCCCGAATGAAACTGGTGATCGCCATCATCAAACCGTTCAAGCTTGACGATGTCCGCGCCGCCCTGGCCGATGTGGGGATACAGGGCATTACCGTGACAGAGGTCAAAGGTTTCGGCCGTCAAAAGGGCCACACTGAGCTGTATCGGGGGGCGGAATATGTCGTCGACTTCCTGCCCAAAGTGAAACTCGAGCTCGCGGTGGATGACGAACAGGTTGATAGGGTGGTGGAAGCCATCATTGAAACGGCCCGCACGGGCAAGATCGGCGACGGCAAGATATTCGTGACGGAGCTGGGCCAGGCGGTGCGAATTCGCACCGGTGAGGCTGGCTCGCGGGCGTTGTAGAATTCAGCAGCTTTAGCGAGGTTGGGACCATGAAACGCCTTCTGTTATTCGCGGCCCTGATCGCCTGGTCGGGCATGGCCGGGGCCGTGGTCTACAAGTGGGTGGATGCGCAGGGCAAGGTGCAATACGGCGACCGGCCGCCGGACGGCGTGCATGCGGAAGTGGTCGAGTTGCTGGGCACGCATGTGGCCCGTGCGGCGGCGCCGACAAAAACGTCCGACTCGACGGCTCCGAAGACGGCCGGTCCTGCGGAAGATGCCGCCGCCAAGAAGGCGGTGAGCGAGGATGTGGAGCAAGCCCACGCCAAGCAATGCGCAGATGCCCAGGACCGCTATAAGAAATTGATCGACGGCCGGCATCTGTACAAAGCCGGCCCCGACGGCGGGCGCCAATACCTGACTTCGGAAGAAATCGATAGTCAGCGATTGAGTGCCAAGCAGGACGTCGACGAAGCCTGCGGTGGATCCAATTAAGTCCTGCCGGCATCCGCGGCGAGACTCGCCCCGCCAGAGCCGGACTCTCGAGACGCAGCAAAAATAATTTCGCCGGCTTTGCCGCCTGGTTCGCAAAGCTTTAGGCTACGCGTACTGAAATGAGCGGGAAACGCGTATGCAAACAGGGTTTATCGGATTGGGTGCCATGGGCACACACATGGCGCGCAGCCTGCACCGCGCAGGCCTGCTGACAGGTGTGTGGAATCGAACCGCCGACAAGGCGGCGGCGCTCGCCAAAGAACTACGGTGCATCTCCTTTGCCAGCTTGAGCGAGCTTGCCGGGAACTGCGAGGCCGTGGTGATCTGTGTGTCCGCCGACGACGACCTGCGCGCGGTGATCGCGGACCTCGAGCCGGGATTGACTCCCAACATGATCGTCATGGACTGCTCCACGGTGGGCGCCGCCACGGCACGGGAGCTTCATACGGCGCTCGATGCGCTCGGCGTCGGCTTTCTCGACTGCCCGGTGAGCGGCGGTGTGGAGGGCGCGCGTACGGCGTCGCTGGCCATCATGGTGGGCGGCGATGAGCCGGTATTCGGCCGCGCGCAGCCCATCCTTCAGGCCATGGGGAAGAGCGTCGCCTACCTTGGCCCGAGCGGCGCCGGCCAGGCCGCCAAGGCCACCAATCAAATCATGTGCGCCGGCATCATTCAGGCCGTCGGCGAGGCGATGGCGTTTGCGCATGCCGAGGGCCTGCCTCTCGATCGATTGATTGAACTCTTGGGCAAGGGCGCGGGCTCGAGCTGGTACTTCGTCAATCGCGCGCCGTACATGGCCCACAATGATTTTCCTGCGGGTTTCCGCGTGCGGCTGCATGCCAAGGACTTGCGGATCTGCCGCGACATGGCGGCACGGCACGGCGCGCAGCTGCCGGTGGTCGAGTCCACTCTGGCGCAATATGCACAGTTGATAGTCCAGGGCTTCGGCGATGAGGACATCTCCTCCATCTACCGGCTGAAATCCGCACTGTTTCCCGCCAAGCCCGGTCCTGAATGAGCGCACCGCCGGCCGCGGTACTGCGGATCGCCACCCGCAAGAGCCAGCTCGCTCTCTGGCAGGCCGAGCATGTGGCGGCTCTGCTGCGCCGGGCCCATGGGGGCCTTAAGATCGAACTCGTGCCGATGGTGACCCAAGGCGATCGCATTCAGGATCGGACCCTGGCCGCCATCGGCGGGAAGGGATTGTTCATCAAGGAACTCGAGGTGGCTCTCGAGGAGCGGCGTGCCGACATCGCGGTGCATTCCATGAAGGATCTGCCGGGCGATCTTCCGGAAGGGCTGATCATCGCGGCGGTGCTCGAGCGCGCGGATCCTCGAGACGCGTTGTTGACCACGGCAGCGGCCGCTGGAATCGGCGATCTGCCGCAAGGCGCCCGCGTGGGCACCTCCAGTCTGCGGCGGCAGGCGCAGTTGTTGGCGGCCAGGCCGGACCTGCGCATACAAACCCTGCGCGGCAATGTGGATACGCGGCTGAGGCGCCTCGAGGGTGGCGACATGGATGCCATCGTGCTCGCCTGTGCGGGTCTGATTCGGCTGGGATTGGAATCGCATATCACCGCCCGCCTCCATCCGAGCATCTGTTTGCCGGCCGTCGCCCAGGGCGTGATCGGTATCGAATGCCGGGGTGCCGATCCGCACACACGGAGTCTCGTGTCCGTGCTCAACCACGAGGCGACGCGGCGGGCCATGGATGCGGAGCGGGCATTTGCGCATCGGTTGGGTGGCAGCTGTCAATCGCCGATCGCGGCGCATGCGCGCCAGGAGGGGGAGCGCCTGATACTCGACGGCCTGGTGGCCGAACCGGACGGCTCACGGCTGTTGCGCGACACCCTGTCCGGCAGCAGCGACGATCCGGCTGCGCTGGGCCACCGCTTGGCCGAGCAAATTCTGAACGCGGGCGCCGGTCCGCTGCTCGAGCGTCTCCGCACCGGTTGACCATGACTGCCTTGCACGGTGTCGGCGTCCTCGTCACTCGGCCCGAGCAACAGGCGATGCATCTATGCCGGCTGCTGGAGAATCAAGGCGCGAGCACGCTGCGACTGCCGGCGATCGAAATCAAAGCAATGGCAGAGGGCCGGCGCGAGGCGGCAGCTCGACTGGGTGCCCTCGAGGATTTCGACGTCATCATTTTTACCAGCGCCAACGCCGTGCGGTTCGGCGCTGCGCTGCTCGATCAGAAACGCGACCTGACCTTGGCCGCCATGGGACCGGCAACGACTCGAGCGCTCAATCAAGCCGGCTATCGCGTGGCCGTGCAGCCGCCGCAGGCATTCGATTCCGAGAGCCTGCTGCGGCACCCCAAGCTCGAACGGCCGGCGGGACGCCGCATCTTGATCGTCAAAGGCGCCGACGGGCGCGCCTTCCTCGAGCAAGAGCTGGCGCAACGCGGCGCGCAGGTCATGACGGCCGATGTCTACCAACGCGTGCCGGCGGTTCCGAGCCAGGCGGTTCTCGCGGCCCTGCTCGACCGCTTCACCGCGGGAGCGGTGCAGGTGGTCACTGCAACCAGCGTGGACATTGCCCGCAGCCTGCTCGGCATGGCGGGTCCTGCGCTACGCGGGGAATTCGAGCGCGTGCACTGGCTGGTGCCCGGCGCGCGCGTTGCGGCTGGCGTACGCAAGTGCGGGCTGTCCGCGCCGCTCCTGCAGGCCGAATCGGCCGAGGATCAGGATTTGGTCGCGGCGCTCGTCCGCTGGCGGTCGAGCGCATCGGGCGCGTAATCGAAAGAATCGAAGAACAGCTGGCCCGCCGCGACTCCATGCCGGCCGAATTCGCGGCGCACCGCAGCTATCATCGCCGGCGGCCCCGCTGCATACACATGGTATTTATCCAGATCGCCGAGAGATTCGAGCACGGCCTCATGCACCCAGCCGCGCGCGCCATCCCATGCGGGTGAGGGCTCCGACAGTACCGGTACATAACGGAACCGTGCCGCGCGCGCTGCCGGTGTCCCCGAGCGTGCGGCGAGCTTTTCGAGCAGATCGTGCGCGTATAAATCACGCTCGCTGCGCACACCCCAGAACAGAGTCATGTCGCGCTCGATGCCGTTCTCGGCCACATGCCGCAGGATGCTGAGCAGTGGCGCGAGTCCCGTACCACCACCCACCAGCAACATCGGCGCCGTCCCCGGCCGGTATGTGAACTGCCCCAAAGGCCCCTCGATGTTCAGCAGAGCACTGCGCGCGTCCGTGTCGAACAGGGGCGCGGAGAATTCCCCGCCGGCAACCCGCCTCACATGCAACTCCAGCAAGCGCGAGTCATGCGGTGGCGAAGCGATGGAAAAACTGCGGCGCCGCCCGCCGGATAGCATGACGTCGATGTACTGACCTGCCTCGAAGCGGAAGGCCTCCGCCGCAGGCAACCGCAGGTGCAAGCCCATCACGTCGTGCGACAGAGCCACCGCGCGCTCGATGCGAGCCGGCAATCGCTTGATGACAGCCTGTTCGGGCGAGGTGATTTCGAAAGTTTCGAGCAGAATATCGCTGCGCGCCCGCGCCTCACACATGAGCACGAAACCCTCCGCCGCTTCGGCCTCCGACAATCCCAAAGGCACCCCGTTGGGATAGTAGATCTCACCTTGCAACAGCCGCGCACGGCAGGAGCCGCAATTACCCCCCTTGCAGCTATGCGGCAAATTCAACGAAGCGTCGAGAGCCGCATCGAGCAGCGATTGCTCCGGTGTGACGTTGAACTCGATGCCGGACGTGGATAGTTTGATGCGCACAAGGATTCCTCAGGGGGGGTATGCCGCTGCCTGGCAACGGGGGGAGCAGTTGCCCGGCAGCGGCATAGCCCCCCTGACGAACTCTCCTGCCGCTCAACACCACGTCGCAAAGAGGCAGCCGAACTGCTCCGTCCGTATGGCTGCATGGCTGCACGGTGACGTACATCGGCACACCGTGCACGGTCTGGGGGGATAAGGAGCTGGACGCCAACTGCTGTCTTTACGTTGGCGTCCAGCTCCTTATCCCCCCGGACCCCGTGTCGTGTGTGCCAAAGTACTACTCCGCTGGCTGACTACGCTTGCTATCCAGCCACGCCCCAATCGGCTCCCACTGTTTCCAATCCGGCGACGCGAGATATTCCGGCAGTTCGAGCACACCCATGCCGCGCGCATAAGCCCGCACGTAATTCTGCGCCTCGCGCAGGCAGCCGAGGTAGGGCACTTTGAGCTTGGTCAGGTACTGATCCAGTTCTTCGTATATCAGTGTGTATTCGCGCACGCGATTGGCGACGACGGCCAACCGCGCTTGTTTGCGCGACACCTTGCCGATTTCGAGCAGCTCCGCCATGAAATGTCCGCAGGCCTTGATGTCGATGCTGGAGGGCAGCACCGGAACGATGATGGTTTCGGCGCGGCGCACGAGCTCATTGAGCTCCGTGCCGTGGACGCGGGCCGGGGCGTCGATCACCAAGATCTCGGTACTGCGCGCCACATTGCGCAGGCCCTCGTCGTACGCGGCCACGCCGCTGATGGCGGGCAGATCGGCCGGGCGTTGCGCCAGCCAGTCTAGACTGGAGCGCTGGGGATCATAGTCGGCAATGCATACCTGGTGACCGTCCCGGGCGAAGAATACGGCGACGTTGCTCGCGAGAGTGCTCTTGCCGCATCCGCCCTTGGAATTCAATATCATTACGTGGCGCATAGATCCCCGGCTTGTTGTTTTCTCTAAGGTAAAACCCTTCGGCTCCCTTGCGCAACCCCTGCTCGCGACAATTTGCCGCATGGGCTATGCTGCTGAGGTATGCGCATCGAGTTTTTGAAGATGCAGGGGCTGGGCAACGATTTCCTGGTATTCGACGCCCCCGCGAACAATCCATTGGACTCGAGCGAGTTGCGCGCCCTCGCCGATCGGCATACCGGCGTCGGTTTCGATCAGGCGCTGGTGTTGGAAGCTGCGCGTGACGCGGGTAGTCGCGTGTTCTATCGGATTTTCAATTCCGACGGCACGGAAGTCGAACAGTGCGGCAATGGCGCGCGCTGTATCGCGGCTCTCTTGTATTCGCGCGCCCCGCACTTGGGCCGCGACCTCGTGATGGACTGCCTGGGTGGAACGGTGCATGCGCATGTCCGCGACGACGGCTTGGTGTCGGTGGACATGGGTGTGCCGAACTTCGATCCGAGTGCGCTGCCCATGGTGGCCGCCGGCGGAGGCCGGCTCGTCGAGGCGTCCACCTATTCGTTGAGCGCCGCCGGAACGGATATCGACATAGGCGCGGTGTCCATGGGCAACCCGCATGCGGTACTGCAGGTAGCGGACGTGAAAGCCGCACCGATAGAGCAGTTTGGGCCTAGTATCGAAACTCATCCGCGATTTCCGAACCGGACCAACGTAGGATTCATGCAAATCGTCGGCCGCAGCCACATTCGATTGCGGGTATACGAACGCGGAGCAGGCGAGACCTTGGCTTGTGGAACGGGTGCCTGTGCCGCCGTTGCCGTCGGCCGGCGGAACGGCCTGCTGGATGAAGAGGTGAAAGTGGACCTGCCGGGCGGCAGAGCAGTGGTTTCTTGGACCGCGACGGGGGAGCACTTGTGGCTCACCGGGCCGGCCACCACGGTATTCACCGGATCGATCGATATTTAACGTGAAGGGAGCTGAACCATGACCAGTCAGGCGCGCGGAATCAAGCAGGAGGGCCTCAACGACACCAACGTTGCGGACTTTCTGCAAACCCATCCGGATTTCTTCGAGCGCAACGCTGCGTTGCTTGCCAAATTACGCCTGCCGCATCTGCGCGACATGGGCGCCACGGTGAGTTTGGTCGAGCGCCAGGTGGAAGTCCTGCGCGAGCGCAATCAATCGCTGGAACGTAAGCTGAAGGAGCTCGTGGACGTGGCCCGCTCCAACGACACGCTGGCCGATCGCATTCACCGCCTGAGTCAGCGCCTGATCCAAGCGCACACCCTGCTCGACACCATCAATGCCGTCGAGACCTCGCTGCGCGAGGACTTCGACGCCATGCATTCGGTGCTGGTGCTGTTTCTCGAGCAGGCACGCACCTTGGCGCCGGAAGCCGGGCAATTTCTGCGCTCCGGCAATCCGACCGATGCCGATATCAAGACGTTCGAATCGCTGCTCCAATCCGGCAAGCCCCGCTGCGGGCAGGTCCGCGATGCGCAGCGCGATTACCTGTTCGGCAAGGACTCGGTGGCCATCGGCTCGGTGGCGCTCACGCCCCTGGGCCCCAAGGGTGAGTTGGGAATCCTGGCCATCGGCGCCAGCGACGCGGAACGCTTCCATCCCGCCATGAGCACGGAATTTCTGTCCCGCATCGGCGAGCTGGTGACCTACGCGCTCATGCGTCAGTAGCGATGCAGCCGGCTGAGCGCGACTGGATCGGTCGATTCTTATCGCACCTCGCGCACGAGAGGCGCATGAGCGCGCACACGATCGCGGCCTATCGGCACGACCTGCTCGTCTTGGCGGAGTTCGCCGGACAGCGAGGGCTGACCGCATGGACGGCTCTCGACAATTCCAGTATCAGGACGTTCGCCGCCGCCCAGCACGGGGCGGCATTGAGCCCCCGGAGCATTCAGCGGCGACTGTCGGCGGCACGAACCTTTTACGATTTCCTGATGCGAGAAAGCCATTGTGCACGCAATCCGGCGCTCGACGTGCGCGCACCCAAGATCAAGAAACGGCTGCCCGGCACCCTGGACGCCGATCAAATGGGACGGCTTCTGTCGTTTCGGGTGGACGATTCGCTGTCGGCGCGCGACAAGGCCATCATGGAGCTGTTCTATTCCTCGGGACTGCGTCTGGCCGAACTCGTTGGTCTGCGCTTGGACGCAATCGACCTGGCGGACCGCACCGTCCGGGTGCTCGGTAAGGGCAATAAGACGCGAATCGTGCCCGTCGGCCGCCAGGCGGTCAGCGCTCTGAAGCACTGGCTGCAAGAGCGCACGGGGCTGGCCAAACCCGGCGTGGATGCGCTGTTCGTGAGCCAGCGGGGTCGCTCCCTGTCGGTGCGGACGGTGCAGCTGCGGATCGGCGCATGGGGCCGCCGTATGGGGCTGGGCGTGCATGTCCACCCGCATATGTTCCGCCACTCCTTTGCCACTCATCTCCTTGAATCCAGCGGCAATTTGCGGGGAGTGCAGGAATTGCTGGGTCATGCCGACATCGGCACGACCCAGATCTACACGCATCTGGATTTCCAACATCTGGCGACGGTTTATGAAAATGCGCATCCACGTGCGCGCCGTATCCGTCGCAGTGCTTGAAAGGGCCGACCCGAGGCCCCACCCTTCCTTCCCATGAATCATGATCCCGAGCGAATCTATGGCACGACGATACTCGCCGTGCGGCGGCAGGGGCGGGTGGCCGTGGGCGGTGACGGCCAGGTGACCCTGGGCCAGAGCGTGATGAAGGCCAATGCCCGCAAAGTCCGGCGTCTCTATGGCGGGAAAGTGCTCGCCGGTTTCGCCGGCGGCACGGCCGATGCCTTCACCCTGTTCGAACGCTTCGAGGGAAAATTGGAGAAATTCGGCAATCTAACGCGTGCCGCGATCGAATTGGCCAAGGACTGGCGCAGCGATCGGAGCCTGCGCCGCCTGGAAGCCCTGCTGTGCGTCGCGGACTTGAGCAGCACCTATGTCATATCGGGCAACGGCGACGTCATCGAACCGGAGAATGATCTGATCGCCATCGGTTCGGGCGGCGGCTTCGCGCAGGCCGCGGCGACGGCCTTCATGCAAGGGGAAATGTCGGCACGCGATATCGTCGAGCGGTCGCTGAATATCGCCGCGGATATTTGCATTTATACGAATCGCAATCTGACGATCGAGGAGCTATAACGCCCCATGTCGCAGATGACTCCCCGCGAAATAGTCGAAGAATTGGACAAGCATATCGTCGGCCAAAAAGCCGCCAAACGGGCGGTCGCGATTGCGCTGCGTAACCGCTGGCGCCGCGGCCAGGTGGCTGAATCGCTGCGTGCCGAAATTACCCCGAAGAACATTCTCATGATCGGGCCGACGGGGGTTGGTAAGACCGAAATCGCGCGGCGGCTCGCACGCCTCGCCAAGGCGCCCTTCATCAAGGTGGAAGCCACGAAATTCACCGAAGTGGGCTATGTTGGGCGTGAAGTAGACTCGATCGTGCGCGATCTTGTCGAAATTTCCGTAAAAATGACGCGCGAAGAGGAAATTGCCAAGGTGCGTCACCGCGCCGCCGACAGCGCCGAAGAACGTGTGCTCGACGTGCTGCTCCCGCGAGCGTCGGCGGGTTTTACCGG
>Ga0302324_100028319_pt1 | contig 10650 bp, 10 predicted proteins | sample Palsa_T0_1_FD_201949 | JGI IMG/M metagenome (GOLD analysis project Ga0302324, IMG submission 201949) | Peat permafrost microbial communities from Stordalen Mire near Abisko, Sweden - Palsa_T0_1 | ecosystem: Environmental > Terrestrial > Soil > Palsa > Peat permafrost | place: Sweden: Abisko...
TCGCTTTTCCCCTGCCGATCAACCGTTTACGAATTGCTCGCGAGCAAGCATGGGCTGAGCGTCAAATTTCCGTCAGGCGCAGAGCCGGTACTTGCGCAGTTTTTCGACGAGCGTGGTGCGGCGCATATTCAACAGTCGCGCGGCCTCCGCAACCGTGCCGTCGGCCTTTTCCAAGGCCTTGCGGATGAGTCCGATCTCGATCGCGGACAAGTGATCCTTAAGATTGATTCCGCCGTTCTGCAGGGCGCTCTCCACTGCCGGGTCTCCGTCGAGGTCGTCGCAGGAAAGGAAGCTCTCTTCCAGCGCCTCGTCGTCGATTTCATCCTCATCATCGTTCTTGTGCAGGAGGATCGGCGCAGAGGAGGTCCCGCCCCCCGAGAGGACGCGCACGTCGCCGCTGAGAAAGGCAGCAGACTCGCCGGCGCGGTAGCGCTCGGGCAGATCGGCGGCGCCGATGGTCTGATCCGGATAGAGAATGGCGAGGCGCTCGAGTAAGTTCCCGAGCTCGCGCACGTTGCCGGGCCAGCGATTACTCACCAGGCAGTGCATTGCGCTCTTGTCGAGACGGATGTGGCGCCCGGAGTTCTGGCCCTGGCGGCAGAGCAGGTGCTCGATCAGGATCGGCAGATCCTCGAGCCGCTCGCGCAGCGGCGGCATTTGCACGGGAAAAACGTTCAAGCGATAGAACAGGTCCTCGCGGAACCGGCCGGCGATGATCGCCGCATCGAGATCGCGGTGTGTGGCCGCGATAATGCGCACGTTGCAGTCGATCGTACGGTTGCTGCCGACGCGCTCGAACGTGCGCTCTTGCAGGACCCGCAGGAGCTTCACCTGCATCTGCAGCGACATGTCGCCGATCTCGTCGAGGAACAGCGTGCCGCCCTCGGCAAACTCGAAACGGCCGACACGCGTGCTCAAGGCCCCGGTGAACGCGCCTTTCTCGTGACCGAACAGCTCGCTCTCCAGCAAGTCCGCGGGGATGGCGCCGCAATTGACCGGTACGAAGGGGTGGCCCGAGCGTCCGGACAGCTCGTGAACGTGGCGCGCGACCATTTCCTTGCCGGTGCCGGACTCCCCGAGGATGAGCACGTTGGTGTCAAACGGCGCCACTTGCTCGACGAGCCGGTGAATGGCGCGCATCGCACCCGAAGTGCCGCTCGGTCGGAAGCGGTATGTCCCCGGCTGTGTCGGGTGGCCGTTGCGCACATTCTGGGCCTGGTTGAGCACCGCCGACAGACGCCGCTGCTTGACCGGAAGCTCTAAGTGGAGCCACGCGAGATCGCCGCTCGTCTCCGCAATCTTCGGCAACCCGTCGCTCGAGAGGTAGATCACCGGCAAAGGCTGCGCCAGCGCGCGCAGGCGCGCGACGAGCTCGGGACCTTCCCGCGCGATCGTCTCGGCGCCGACGATCAGCGCCAGCCAGTCGTGGGCACCTTCGGTCTTGCGGCCTAGCTCCGCTAAATCGTGAAAACGGACCGGGGAAAGGTCGAGAAATTTCAGCACCGCCTCTAAGGTTCGCGCCTGCGAATCCGAGGGTTCCATCACAATAACTTTCGCGTCGACCACTATCGGGGGCTCCTTCCCGTTAAAAACTGTGACGGAGTCCACAAATCTCCAGTCCCATCTTAAGCATCGCTTCTAACCCATTGAGATTGTTCAATCAATTTCAACGAGGCGCCACATACTAACTGATGAGCTCCAGGGGAAAGCAGTTGGGAAACACCCGGAATGGGTGTGAGGAAATCACTCAATTAACAACTAAGGGAATACGCCAGAAAACTCTAAGGTGAACGCTGTGCGCGCTTAGGGCGGAGCGGTTCTCGCGCCGGCGACGAGGCGTCGGTGATGCCGAAAGATGAGCTTCTCGAGCATATCGATCACGGCATCGCTCAACTCGCGGAATAGCAGCTGCGCGACGCGCGTTCCTTCTTGCGAGCGCTCACCCGCCACCACGCAGGGAATCTTCAGAGGTTGCGGCAGCGTGCGATTGATGTAGATATGCAGGAGCCCCACATCACCGCGCATGACCTCAGGGGCGTCGAACCATTCCAACCCGCGCGCACTTAAGCGTACCCGTTGCGGCGCGGAGAGCTGCTTCGCTTGCGCGACGAGATCCGCTGTGAGCCGCAGCAGCACGTTGAGCTTGTACTCGAGGCGCTGCAGCTCGTGTACTAGTGCGGATGACTCCTCTTTGCTCACCGCTTCGGAGACGCGCACTTCCTCGAGCGTGGATTCGGCCCCCAAGAGCTGGTGGTTGTCCGCATTCATCCGGGCGAGCTCCAGCCCCTCGGGCAGCGCTCCCGGAAACCATTCGAGCGGTAACAGTTCCTCGAATATCAATCCATCGCCGAGGAACGACTCTGGCATGGACGGATCCGGCTATCGATGATGGGCGTAAGCGCGTACGGCGCGCCGTCCCGCCGACAGCATGTCCATGTCGCGGCACTTCGCGCGGAAGCGGTGCTCCATCTCGCCGACGGATCGGGCGTTCAAATCGGCGATGGCGCGCAGCATGGAGCGATCCGCCGGGCTTAAGGGTTGGAGGTCATGGCGGACCGACTTTAGCAGCCGCAGCCGTTCGGCGTCGAGCCGCACGACCTCGCCGACGTCGCCGCTTTCGGCCACTGTCACGAGCTCTTGCGACAGCTCAAAGGCGTGTTGCAACTCGGCGCGGGCCGGGGCGCGGTTCATCGTTTGTCCGTCACGATACCGTCCCAGCCGCTCTTGATCTTGCGCACCAGGACAACCGCTTCGCCGACGATCGCCGCGTCGTTGGTGGCGTTGGCGAGCGTCAAGCGGGCCAGCAGGTAGACGTACAAGGCGCGCAGGTTCGCCGCGATCTCGCCGCCGCGCTCCATGTCGAGCGTGCCGTTCAGCTGATTGATGAGGCGGATGGCCTTGCCCAGTGCTTTGCCCTTGTTCACCACCTCGTACAAGGGCAGGTTGTCTCGAATTCGCTGCATGCAGCCCTGCGCGATCGAGAGCTGCGTGAGCACCTCCTCGTACATGATCTGCACGAGCCGCGTCGGGCTCGCGTCGGCCACCAGGCCGTGATTGGATACCGAGCGATACTGCGCGGCGCCGCGTTGATGGTGCATCATGGGGCGGTGCTTCAGGTGCCGAGGTTGCCGCTGCCCAGACTGCTCGTGGAGGACGAGGACGAGCCCGAGCTCGAGGACGCATTCGGATCGAACTCGGCCGTCAGGTAGGTTTGCGTCTCCTTGAGCGCCGCAACCGCCGTGTCCATCGCGTTGTATTCCGACGTGAGCGTCGCCGAGTACGTCGCGAGCTCCGCCTGCAGCGCCGTCTGCTGCTGCGAGACCTGGGTCAGGCTCGTCTGCAGGCCCTGATTGACGCTCGACAACAAGCCGCCGGGACCTGTGTATTGGTTGATCAGCGTGTTGAGCTGCGTCGCAATTCCGTTGGTGCCGCCGAGGAGATTGCCCACCGCGGTGATGTTGGCGCTCAGGGCGTCGGTCATGGTGCCCGAATCCGTATCGAGCTGCCCGGTATTGGCGTCGGCCGTGATCCCGATGTCGCCGAGCGAGGTGACCCCGCCCGAATTCCCCGATTGCACGTCGTCGAGGATGCCCTCCAGCTGATTCTGGAACGACTCGAGCGTGGCATTGCCATTGAGCGGGCCGGCGGTATTCGTCGTCGCGTCGTAGCCCCCGAGCGACTGGATGGCGCTGAGCACGCCATTTACGGCGCTGACGAACGTGTTGATCGACGTGGCGGCCGTGGCGGGATCTGCGCTGACGCTGAGCGTGGTCGGCGTGCCGGCGGCCGAAGGCGACAGCAGATTCAACGTGACGCCGGTGATGGCGCCGCTCACGACGTTGCTGGCACTGGTCGCGGCGTAGCCGTTGATCGAATAGCTCGCGTCTTCCGGCGCCTGCGTCTGCGTGAGGCCCGTGTCTCCGTCCGCCGGATAGGCGAGCGAGGACAGGCCGCCGTCGCCGCCCGATTCAGACACGGAGATGGCGTTCGACGCGCCGGTGGTGGTACCCGTCAACACCAGCCGCGACCCGGCCGTCGTGGCAATGACGCTCGCCGTCACGCCCGGATTGTCCGCGGCGCCGTTGATCGCGGAGGCGATGCCCGAGAGCGTGTCGTTGGTCGAGCCGATGGTGATGGAGGTGGAGGCGCTCCCCACGGTCAAGGTCAGCGTGCCGGTTCCCACGTAGCTACTGCCGCTGGCCACGGGCGCAGACGTGAGCGTCGCCGCCGTGGCGAGATTTTGCACCTCGAGGGAGTACGACCCCGGGACGGCGGTGGAGTCGGTGGTGGCCGAGGCGATGCTCGTATCGCCCACCGTCGCGCTGTAGGCCGCGAGGGCGGAGGGTTCATCGATCGAGGATAGCGTCGCCTGCAAGGTATCGAGGGCGCTCGAGAAGGTGCCGAAGGCCGATACCTGGGCGTTGAGCGTCGTCTGCTCCGAGCTGAGCTCGTTCGTCTGCGCCGCGCCATAAGCGTTGGTGAGCGCGGTGACGATGGAGCTAATGTCGAGCCCGGAGCCTATGCCCGTGGACGTGATGACCGCATTGCCCGCATTGGCGGAGGAGGTGCTCGAGCTTGTGGTGGATCCGACTGAACTCATGGGTGCTTCGCCTCAAATCCCAATTGCCCGATGTATCGGCAAGGGTCGACAAGACTTAAGCAAGAGGCGTACCAGTCGCGGTGCGAGCCCCTCGGGCGGCCGGCTAGGCGCGGCCGGCTAGGCGCGGCCGGCTAGGCGCGGCCGGCTAGGCGTGCTCGTCAATCAACGCGCTCGAGATCCCGAGGCTTCGGGCGAGCGCCGGGAACGAGATCGCGGGATATTCGGCAATCACAGCGCCCGTTGCCGGATTCACCTCTTGGATGAGGGTGGAATTGGAATTCGGGTCTACGCGGTACTGATCCGGCCGCCCCGAATCGTTCAAGTACTTGTTGAGCAATGCCACTTGCGCCTGCAGGCTCCCCGCCGTGTTCGCCGGCGCGGATCCTGGTCTGGAGTTCGCCGTCGCGACTCCGGCATTGCCGGCCGGCGGCAAAGAGTTGCCGCTGCCCTGGCCGCTTCCCTGAGGGACCGCAACTGTTGTAGGCGCCTGACTTCCGTGCACGCTTGTCGCCGGTATCTGTACCGGGTTTGCATCGATCGCCATGATGACACCTGCAAGTAAGCTCTGGTCGTGCTCCTCGGACGTTCCTATCGCAAGACGGGGCCCAGCCGCTTAGCGCGACCGGGCCCCTGTGCTCCTACTACTTCAAGCTGTCGGCGGTTACGACAGGAGCTTGAGGATCAGCTGCGGCTGCTGGTTGGCCTGTGCCAACACCGAGATACCCGCCTGTTCCAGCACTTGGGCCTGGGTCAGATTCGCCGTTTCCTGGGCGAAGTCCGCATCCTGGATGGTGCTGCGCGACTGCGTCAGGTTCTGGCTGGTCGTCTGCAGGTTGCTCACGGCCGCGGTGAAGCGGTTCTGGATGGCACCCAGCTGGCTCTGGAACTGACTGACCGTCGCAAGCGCGGAATCCACCGACTCGATCGTGGCATTCGCCCCGGTCACGGTGAGGACGTTGTTGCCCTGCAGAGTACCGGTCGCTGTGACCGTGGTCGCCGCCGAGTAACCCGAAGCCGTGAGATCGCCTGATGTTCCGCCAACCGCGATGTTCTGCGAGGCCGACAGCGTGACCTGACCGTAGAAGACCGTAGCGCCGGTCGTGTACGCCGCGGCCGCGCCGATATTGGCGCCGGTCGAGGCGTTATACGAGGCAACTGCGGTGATTCCGCCGGTGCTTGCGGTCGCCCCGAGCGGGTTCAGGTTCTGGTTCAATTGAATGTTGCTGCCGTCGGCCGCGGTCAGAATGATGCCGCTGCCGCCAGTCGCCGCCGTCACGCCGCCATCCTGGGTCGAATAGCTGTTGATCGCGCTGACCAGATCCGCCGTCGTCAAGGTTCCGCCCGTGGCATTCTCGACGGTTACCCCGTTGATCGCGAGCGAGTAGCCGCCGGTGCCGACGGTTACCGCGCCGACCGTCACGTCCTGGGAATTGTTGGCGGTAGCCGTCAATCCCGAGATGTCGGAACCGTTGATGGCGGCCGCCTTGGCGTACGCCGAAGTTCCGTCCTGGTACGCATAGGCGCTGGAGCCCGTGCCCGCGCTCGCGGTCGTCGCAAACAAGCTGCTCGACTGCACGGTCGTCGCCTTGTTGTTGCCGACCGCAATCGTGAGACCCCCGGCGGTGGCGGTGTCGGCCACTTCCGCGGTGCTCGTCGCGACCTCGCCCAGCTGGTTCGCACCGACGCCTTGCGCGAGGTCGACGGAGATGGTGTCGCCGACATTCGCGCCGACTTGGTACGTCGTAGTGCCGCTCGTGCCGTTGAGCACGTTCAAGCCGTTGAAGGTGGTCTGCTGCGCGATCTGCGAGATTTCAGCGATCTGCTGCTGAACCTGCTGGTCGAGCGCCTGACGGTCCGACGCGCTGTTCGAGCCGTTGGCGGCCTCGACCGCGAGGGTGCGGATGCTCTGCAGGTTGTTGTTGATGGTCGTCAACGCGCCCGCCGTGGTCTGCGCCTCGGACACCGCGTCGTTCGCGTTGTTGATCGCCTGGTTGGTGCCGTTGATCTGCGTCGAGAACTGCTGGCTGATGGCCAGGCCCGCGGCGTCGTCGGCGGCGCTGTTGATGCGCAAGCCCGAGGACAAGCGCGTCAGCGACTGAGTCAGCAGCGCTTGCGAAGTATTGAGGTTGTTCTGCGCGATAGTCGAGTCGATATTGGTATTGAGTACTAATGACATTTCCGATGCTCCGTGTTTGATCTGCCGGCCCTGGAGGCCCCAAGTTCTCTTGTGCTCACTTCACCCGCCGTAGCGGGCGGACCGGTGACCACATTCAGTAAGGTTTATCGGTTCGCTCCGACCGTTCTTGAGCGCCCCCCCGGGGCGTTTTTTGGGCTTTCATAGCACTGCATCACGCTTTTTGGGGGATCTGAATTTGACAAGTGCCAAATCGCCCGAAAAACCCATCGCGCCGCGGTCGCGCAACGCCGCGGCAGCCCACCCAAGGCCGCGGCGGCCCACCCAAGGCCGCGGCGGCCCACTCTGGGAACCATCGGCGCCGAGGTCGTGTTTTGGAGTAAAATTGCCGTTTTGTCTCGGCACCTCCGTGAAAACCCCCATCCCCAAAACGCCCAAAGTGGGCTTCGTCAGCCTTGGCTGTCCCAAAGCCCTGGTCGATTCCGAACGTATCCTCACGCGCCTGCGCGCCGAAGGGTATGAGGTCGCGCCCAGCTATCGCGCCGCCGACCTCGTCGTGGTGAACACCTGCGGCTTCATCGATGCTGCGGTCGATGAGTCGCTCGAGGCCATCGGCGAGGCGCTGGCCGAGAACGGCAAGGTGATCGTCACCGGATGCCTGGGCGCGCAGCCGGAGAAAATCCTCGCGCGGCATCCGCAAGTGCTGAAAATCACGGGCCCGCAGCGCTACGAGGAAGTGATCGCCGCGGTGCACGAGCACCTGCCCCCCAAGCATGAGCCCTTCTTGGACCTCATTCCCGCGGGTGGCGTGAAGCTCACGCCGCGTCACTACGCCTATCTCAAGATCTCTGAAGGGTGCAATCACCATTGCAGCTTCTGCATCATTCCCTCCATGCGCGGGCGTCTGGCGAGCCGGCCCATAGGAGAAGTGCTGCGCGAGGCCGAAAGCCTCGTGGGGGCTGGGGTGAAGGAAATCCTGGTCATCTCGCAAGACACGAGCGCCTATGGCGCCGACCTGAGATACGCCGAGGAGCCTTGGCGCGGGATTGCGCGCCGCACGCGCTTTTACGATCTCGCCGAGGCCCTCGGCGAACTGCGCGTGTGGATCCGTCTGCACTACGTCTATCCGTATCCGCACGTGGATCAGGTGGTCGAGCTCATGGCCGACGGGCGAGTGCTGCCCTACCTCGACATTCCCTTCCAACACGCAAGCGCACGCATCTTGAAGCTCATGCGCCGTCCCGCCGCCGCGGAGAACACCCTCGATCGAATCGCCGCCTGGCGGCGCGACGTACCGGACATTGCAATCCGCAGCACGTTCATCGTCGGATTTCCGGGCGAAACCGAGCAAGAGTTCGCGGAGCTTCTCGACTGGCTGCGCAGCGCTCAGCTCGACCGCGTCGGCTGCTTCGAATACTCGCCGGTCGAGGGCGCCGCGGCCAACGCGTTGCAGGAGACGCCGGTACCCGACGAAGTCAAGCACGAGCGGCGTGCCCGCTTCATGGAGCTTTCCGCCGACATCAGCGCCAAGCGGCTGAAGAGAAAGGTCGGCCGCACGCTGCAGGTGCTGATCGACCGCATCGACGCAGGCGTCGCGATCGCGCGCTCGGCGAGCGATGCGCCGGAGATCGACGGCGTGGTGCGCATCCCGGACGGCGGTGCCTTGAAGGTGGGCGATTGGGCGCAGGTGCGGGTCACCAAATCGGGTGCCTACGATCTCGAGGCGCGAATCGCCAAGTAGTTTTGTTGAGCTTTCCCCGTCGGCGACGACGCATAGACGCGCCGGGAACGGCGCACAGGAGATTTTAAGGTGTTAATAGCGGCAGACAGCGTGGTGCTGATCCACTACACGCTCAAAGACGATGACGGCAAGGTACTCGACAGCTCGGCGGGCGGCGAGCCGCTCGCCTACATCCAGGGCCACGGCAATCTCGTGTCGGGCCTGGAGAAAGCGCTGGAGGGAAAAAGCCAGGGCAACCGCGTCGAGGTGAGCTTGCCGCCTGAAGAGGGTTACGGCACGCGCAACGAGGCGCTCGTGCAGCGCGTGCCCAAGCGCTCCTTGCAAGGCGCGGGCGAGATTCGCAAAGGCATGCAGTTTCAGGCGCAGACGGACGAGGGCATGCGGGTATTCACGGTGACCGCGGTCGTGGGCGACATGGTCAGCCTCGACGGCAATCATCCGCTCGCCGATCAAACGCTGCATTTCGACGTCGAAGTGATCGAGGTGCGCGCTGCGACTGCCGAGGAGCTCGAGCACGGACACGTGCACGGCGCAGGCGGCCATCATCACTAGGAACGCTAGCTCCCGATATATTTGAAGAGCGAAAGTCCCTCGGTCTGCGTGTACGCCTCCATCGCGGCTTGCAACGTCGTGTTCTGCGAGTCGAGATTGGTCACGGCGCTCGCGTAATCGAGGCTCTGGATATTGGAGATCGATTGCTGCAGCTGAGTCTGCTGAGTGGTACCGATGGATGCTGCCGTCGTGATGGTGTTCAGCCGGGCGCCGACGCTCGACTGCACGGTTTGTGTGTTGTCGAGCGCCTGATCGATGCCGTTGATGGCGGCCGTGATGGAATTGTTGAGCTGCGTCTGCCCCGCCGAGGTCGCCGTGCCTTGCTGCAAGGCGTCGGCGAGATTCTGCACGGTGGTGAAAATACTCTGCTGCGTGCTCGGTGCGACGCTGAACGAATCGCCGGCGGCGGGCGCACCGGATAGCGTCACCTGCATGCCCGCGAACGTTATGTCCTGTCCGGCCGTATAACTCCCCGTGGTGACGACCGTTCCTGCGGAGTTCACGACCTGATAGGCATCCGGGGCGGTGAAGTTGATCGAATAAGTGCCCGCGACGTAATCGGCCGGGTCCGTCACCGCAGTCGCGCCGATGATGCCTGAGCCCGTATTGGTGCTCGCGGCCGTCACATTGAACGTGCCGTTGCCCGTCTTGATCTGGTTGAACACCGCATCGCCGTTGTCGCCGACCACCACCGTCTGGCCCGCGCCGATTTGCACTTGCCGCTGACCTTGATCGCCGTTGTAGGTTGCGCCGGTCGCAGTCTGCGTGAACGGCTCCGTCTGCGTGGAATAGCCGGCAAAGATATAGTTGCCCTCGCCGTCCTGGGTGTTGGCGACCGACAGGAGACTTCCCTGGATCTGCTGGACTTGGGTCGCAATGGCGCTCAAGTCGGACGGTGACTCGGAGGCGTTGTTGGCCTCGAGCGCGAGATCACGCAGGCTCTGCAGCTGGTTCTGCAACTGTGTGAGCGCGCTGTCCTCGGTGTTCAAGCTCCCGGTCGCGCTGCTGCCGTTGGAGGTGTACTGCTGGCTTTGCGCGAGCACCTGGTTGTAGCCCGCGACGAGCCCGGCACCCACCGGATCTTGCGACGCCGTGGTGAACGCAAGCCCCGTGGAGATGCCGTTCTGGGTGGTGGAAATACTGGACTCGAGCTGATTCAGCGCGGTCAAGAACTGGGTCTGCTCCATGCTTTGAGTGACGCGCATCGTCTTTATCCTTAGCTGTAAGTGCCGTTGATCGCATCGAGGAAATTCGTGAACAGGCCGTTCGCCACCGACAGCGCCTGCGCGGAGGCTTGGTAGGCCTGCTGCCACTGCATGAGATTGGCCGCCTCCTCATCGAGATTGACCCCGGAGACCGATTGCACGTTGGTCGTCGCCTGCGTGTTGACCGCGGTCTGCGCCGTTTGCGCGGTGTTGACCTGCTGCGCCTGGGCCCCTGTTCCGCTGATCAGCGCGCTCACGGCGCCCGACACGCTGATGGTGCCGTTCGACAGAACGCCGGTCGTTTGCTGATTCGCGAATGCGAGAGCGTTAGTGTTGTCGCCTGTGCCGCCCGCGTTGCTCTGCACCGTGAACGTGTCGCCATCGGCGGGAGTGCCGGTGATCTGCACCCGCCAGCCAT
>Ga0302324_100028320_pt1 | contig 10650 bp, 11 predicted proteins | sample Palsa_T0_1_FD_201949 | JGI IMG/M metagenome (GOLD analysis project Ga0302324, IMG submission 201949) | Peat permafrost microbial communities from Stordalen Mire near Abisko, Sweden - Palsa_T0_1 | ecosystem: Environmental > Terrestrial > Soil > Palsa > Peat permafrost | place: Sweden: Abisko...
TTCGACGGCCTGCGCATCGGGCGCAACGAGGACAACGACGTCGCGATTCCCGACGGCCGCATCTCGCGGCATCACGCGCGCATCGTCGCCGATGGCGACGGTTTCGCGATCGAGGACCTGCAGTCGTCGAACGGGACCTTCGTCGACGGGGCGCCGGTGCAGCGTGCGCGGCTCCATTCGGGCGCATCGATCGTCGTCGGTGAAACCGTGCTCGAGGTCCGTGGCTGACCCGCGCTACGCGACGCTGGCCGTAACGGCCGGCCTCGTCTTGTTCGTGCTGCTCGTCCGCGACCGGCGCGGCGCCCCGCCGCGGCCGGCGCTCGAAGCGACGATTCCGGCCGGCATCGAGCTGGTCGTCGACGACGGGGCGACGATCGCGACGCGGCGCCTGGGGCGGCGCATCCTGGTCGGCCGCGCGGCCAGCGCCGACGTCCGGATCGACGATCCAAGGGTCAGCCGCTTGCACGCACGCATTGAAATGCGGGATGATGGTGTGTACGTGGAAGATCTAGGGAGTCGGAACGGCACCTCGGTCGACGGCGAACCGGTGGAAAGCAGTCGCCAGCTTGCTACCGGGGACGAAATCACGCTCGGTAACGCATCGATCATTTTTCGAGGGGTCGGTTCATGGAAATAGCGGTCGGCTCGAAACCCGGAATGCGGACGCGCGGCAACGTCGACGCGCACGTGGCCGAGGTCATCGCTCCCGGGGTCGTGTTGCTGGCCGTAGCCGAGGGGTTCGGACAGGTACGCGGTCAGGCCGCACCGCTCGTCGCCGCGCTCGCCGTGCGGGACGCTTTGCGCCACCGGGTACGCCCGGACGGTCGTGACGCCCGCGCCGCGCTGCTCTCGGCCTTCGCCAGTGCCAATGCGCGCGTCTTCGCCCACTCGGGCAGCCACGACGATTTCGTCGCCTCCGGTTCGTCGATCTCGGCCGCCCTGATCGTCGGCGACCGCGCCCATATCGCGCACGTCGGCGGAACCCGCGCGTACCTGTGCCGCGACGGTGCGCTGATGGCGTTGACGACCGAGGACGAACTCGGCGGCGACGGTTGGATTTCGGCTTGGACCAGCGTGCCCACCGAAGCGCTCGCCGGCCATCTGCTTACCCGTACGCTGGGGACACAGGCCACGCTCGATGCGACCGTGACCAACGTGCGTCTGATGCACGGCGACGCGCTCGTGCTCGCGACCGGTGGTTTCCACAAAGCGATCACCGACGAAGAGATCGCCTACGCGCTGCGCACGACCGATTCGTCGGAGTCGGTGACGCAACGGCTACTCGAAACGGGCAACATGCGCGGCGCCGCGTTCGGCGGCACCGTCATCGTCGGCCGCGCCCTGACGGATGCGGCCCCGCCGGTCGACCCCGGGCAAAGCTTCCACATGCGCACCGCGGTCCTCGCACTGACGGTGCTGGTGATCGCGTCGCTGATCGCAGCGTCAGTCTTCCACGTTTTCCTGTCGCCCTGAGCGACCTTACAAATTGCCGCGGCGCGCTTGCTCTTTTTCGATCGAGACGAAGAGTGCTTTGAAGTTGCCTTTGCCGAACGACTGCGCGCCGTGGCGTTGGATGATTTCGAAGAACAGCGTTGGGCGGTCTTGCAGCGGCTTGGTGAAGATCTGCAGCATGTAGCCTTGGTCGTCGCGATCGACGAGGATGTTCAAGTCGCGTAACGTCGCGATGTCCTCATCGATGGGGCCGACGCGCGCACGCAGGTCGTCGTAATAGGCGGCGGGCGTGGTCAGGAGCTCGACGCCGTTAGCTTGCAGCGCGCGTACGGTCGCGACGATGTCGGCGGTGGCGATCGCCACGTGCTGCACGCCGGGACCGCCATACGAATCGAGATATTCTTCGATCTGCGAACGCTTGCGGCCACGTGCCGGCTCGTTGATCGGCAGCTTGACCGTACCGGTTGCGTTACGCATGACCTTCGACCGCAGCGCGGTGTATTCGGTCGAAATGTCGCGGTCGTCGAAGCTGATGAGCTCCTCGAAATCGAACGCCTGCGCGTAGAAGCGGCACCAGCGTTCCATCTCGTCCCAGCCGACGTTGCCGACGCAGTGGTCGATGGCCAGCAAACCGGCCGGTGCGTTGGCGTGCGCCGGCGTTTCCCAGGCAACGAAGCCGGGCAGCCACAGCGCGGGTGCGCCGGCACGCTCGACCAGCGTGTGGATCGTGTCGCCGTAGGTGCGAACGGATGCCAGCACGGCGCAGGCGCCGCGTTCTTCGACCGCGGTCGGTTCCAGCACGGGGACCGCACCGTTGGCCGTGACGTGGCGGAAGGTGCCGTGCGCGTCGGGCGTCGCGAACGCCACGCTGCGCACCCCGTCGCCGTGGCGGGCGACGTGTTCGTTGATCGGGCCGCCCGGCCGCAGCGCGGAGGTGAGGACCAGCCGGATCGCGCCCTGCGCGACGACGTACGACGCGCGGTCGGCCAAGCCGGTTTCCGGTCCCGCGTAGGCCAGCGGGCGGAAGCCCAGCGCGGTGATGTAGTACTCCGCGGCTTGTTTGGCGTTGCCGACCCACAGCTCGAGGTGATCGAAGCGCAGCGCGCCGCTGTCGTAGCGGCGGTAGTCGGCGGGGAGCCGGGCGGTCATCGTCATACTACCGTATACCGCGCAAGATGCGCGAACGCGGCGTCCAACCCGCAATAATCCGCTAAAGAACGGGGTCTTCAGAGCACAAGATGGCGCAAACGGCCCTCGACGCAATCGACCGCGACATCCTGGTCGCGCTCCAGGCCAACGCCCGCCTGGCCAACAACGATCTGGCCGCCGCGGTCGGGCTTTCGCCCTCGCCCTGCCTACGGCGGGTGCGACGCCTGGAAAAGCTCGGCGTGATCACCGGCTACAGTGCGCTGCTGAACCGCACGCGGGTCGGCGTCGGGCTGACCGCGTTCGTCAGCGTCGACATCGAGCGCAACCGCAAAGCCGAGACCGATCTGTTGCGCGCGCAGATCCAAGCGCTGCCGGAAGTCGTCGCCGCGCACATCGTCACCGGCGATTCGGATTTCTTGCTCGAGGTCGCGACCGAGAACCTCGAGACGTTTTCGCAGTTCGTGCTCGGCGTGCTGAACAAACTTCCCGGCGTCAAAGGCGTACGCTCGAACATCTCGCTCGACGTCGTCAAGCACGCCGCGGCGCTGCCGATACCGCCGGTCGAGCGCAACCGCGCGTGACCCTCACCGACCGGCTGCGCGAGCTAGCGCCGATGGGGCTGGCGCTCGTTTTTGCCGCCGCGATGTTCACGCTCGCGGCGCCGCATTCGCTCGGCGCGCCGTGGCTCTTGGGGCTGCTGGCAGTGCTGGCGTTGGTGTGGGTCGCGCTGCAGCCGCCGTCCGGCTCGCGTGACGACACGTTGCCCGCACTGGCCGTCCTCATCTCGGCGCTCGGCGTACTGCTCGTCGCACGTCTCTCGCCCGACCTTGCGGCCAAGCAACTGCTGTGGCTCACGTTTTCGCTCGTGCTGGCGCTCGCCGCCGGCCCCGCATTCAACCGCTTTCGCGTGCTGTCGGCGTACACGTATGTGTGGATCGTGGTGGCGATCGTGCTGTTCGTGGCGCTGGCGCTGTTCGGTCAGGAAGTCAACGGTGCGAAACTGTGGATCCGCATCGGCGGCGTGCAGTTCGAACCGGTCGAGGTGATCAAGCTGCTGGTCGTGCTGTTCATGGCGTCATATCTGGCCGCCACCGCCGACGTCATCGAGCGCACCAAGCCCTGGTCGTTGCGCGCCAACGCGAAATATCTCGGGCCGTTGTTCATCGGCTGGGGCGCATCGATGGCAATCTTGGTGCTCGAACGCGATCTGGGCATGGCGATGCTGCTGCTTTCGACGTTCGCCGCCATGCTCTACGTCGCGACGCGGCGCGTCGACCTGATCCTGGGTTGCACGGCCATCTTCGCGGCAGCGATCTGGTGGGCGGCCACGCACTTCCACTACGTGCAAGCGCGGATCGCCGTGTGGCACGATCCGTTCCGCGATCCGTACGGCGCCGGATATCAAGCGATGCAGTCGTTGTTCTCGCTGGCCGCCGGCGGTTTTTTCGGTACCGGCTACCATGCCGGTCGGCCGGACTTCATCCCCGACGTCGCCACCGACTACGTGTATGCGGCCTACACGGAAGAGTGGGGCGCGATCGGCGCGATCGTGCTCTGCGCGGCGTTCCTCGCGTTGATCTTGCGCATGCTGGTCGTCGCGCAGCGCCAACCGGATCTGTATGCGAAATTGCTGGCGACCGGACTCGCGGCGACGCTCGGATTTCAGGTCGTGATCATCGTCGGCGGCGTGCTCCGTCTCTTCCCGCTGACCGGGATCACGCTACCCTTCGTCTCGTACGGCGGGAGCTCGCTCGTCACCAATTTTTTGCTGGTCGCACTCGTATGGGCAATTTCCGGCGAGCGTCGAAGGACCGCAGAGTGAGGGGAGTTTCGACAGCCTTCTGGGCGATCGTTTTGATCGGTTCCACTGCCTCCATTGCGGCAGGGTTTGTCGGCGGCCGCTCGATTGGTTCGGCGGGCTCTCTACCGGTCGCGGATACGCACCGGGCCGACGACGGGTTGCCGGCGCCGATCAGCCAACGGCTCATGCGGCGCTCGCTCTTCGGTGCCCATTCGCTCGACGCGGCGGGTGCCTTCGATCCGTACGGCGATCCGGGGCTGGGCGTGAACGACCATTCATGGCCGGCAACGAGCTTCGATCCGCGCACGGAGCGGGCGAAAATTGCCGTCATCGTCGTCGACGCGGGCGACGGCGGCCCGGGCCTCGACGCCTTTCTCGGCTCCCAGCTCGCCGTCACCATGGCGGTTTCGCCGGCTGACGACGATGCCGGATCGACGGTCGCGTCGATCGAGGCGGCCGGCAAGACGGCCGTCATCGATGCGTCCCAAGCGCCGCCGGCGCGGGTCGCAGCGCTGCTGCACGACGGCGCTCGCGGCGTGATCGCATCGCTCGACGAGGCCCACGCCACCGAGCTGTTGCGCACGATCGACCGCAACACGCCGGTCGTCGATGCTGCGCTGGCGGAAGACGACGACCTGACTGGGGCGGCGCGGGCACTGCACCGCCGCGTCCTCGAGCGCGACGTCATCGCCGATGCGCGCGACGACGCCGCCTACGTCGATTTCATGTTGCGCAATGCGTTGGCGATCGCGGAGCGCACCGGAAGTGCGATCGTTACGGTGCACGCGCGCACGCAAAGCTTCGATGCGATCGTACGCTTTGCCGACCGCGCGCAGCGCGACGGTGCCGACATCGTTGCATTGACCGACCTGGATCAGTAGCGACGCGCGGGCTGCTGCAGTCGGCGCTGTTCCCGCTGGCCGCCCGGTTCGTCGCCGGCGACTCGCCGGAGCGGGCGCTGGACGCCGTGCGGAGCCTCAACGCCGAGGGCCTGACGGCAACGCTGGACATGTTGGGCGAAGACGTTGCCGATGCGGCCGCGGCGCAGCGCGTTTGCGACGGCTACGTGGACCTGATCGACCGCATCGCGGCGAGCTCGCTGAAGACCAATCTCTCGCTGAAGGTCAGCGCGCTCGGCATCGCGATCGACGTTGCGCAAGCACAGGCCCACCTGGCCCGCATCCTCGACCACGCGCGCGAGCGTCTCGACGATCCGTTCGTGCGCATCGACATGGAAGGCTACGCGTTGCTCGAACCGACGCTCGCGCTCTTCGAAGCGACCTGGCTCACGCGCAAGAACACCGGGCCGGTGCTGCAGGCCTACCTCCACCGCACCCCTTCCGACGTGGCGCGCATGATCGAGCTCGGCGCGCGCGTGCGGCTGTGCAAGGGTGCCTACCACGAACCGCGCGACGTTGCGGTGCACGGACACGAAGCCGTGCAATCCCGCTTCATGGCCTGTGCCGTGCAGCTGCTGCAGGGCGGCGTCTATCCAGCGATCGCCACGCACGACCCGGCCTTGATCGGGGCTGTTCGCGAGGTCGCGCCGCGACTCGGGCGCGGGCCGGCCGATTTCGAGTTCCAGTTGCTCTACGGCGTCCGGCCCGATCTGCAGCGCGAGCTCGTTCAGGCCGGCCATCGCGTGCGCGTCTACGTCCCGTTCGGCACGCACTGGGCGCGTTATCTGCGCCGGCGCATGCTCGAACGCCGGGAGAATTTGACGTTCGCGCTGCGCTCGTTCGCCGGAGGACGCTGAGGTGAGCTCGCGCGACTACCTGGCACGCACCCCCGCCGCCGGGATCCGAATACCGTACGCGAGCGAGGCGCCCGAACAGTTCGGCGACCTGCGCGTCCCGGCCGGCCCCGGGCCGTTTCCGGTGGCGGTCGTCATCCATGGCGGTTGGTGGCGCTCGACGCACGGGTTGACGTACGCCGGCCACTTGAGCGAAGCGCTGACCGGCGACGGGTTCGCGTCGTGGAACATCGAGTACCGCCGCGTCGGCAATCCGGGCGGCGGGTATCCGGCCACGTTATACGACGTCACCGCCGCGCTCGGTGAGTTGCGCGTGATCGCCAGCGACTACCCGCTCGACTTGGAGCGCGTCGTCGTAACCGGACATTCCGCCGGCGGCCACCTTGCGGCGTGGCTGGCGTCGAAGCAGGCGCATCGCGAACTCGATCTCTTCGGGCCGCCGTTGCCGCTGATCGGCGCGGTGCCGGTGGCCGGCGCTCTCGATCTCGTGCATACCTCCGCCATGCGCGTTGCCGACGCGGTCGGTATTCCGGTCCATGATTTTCTCGGCGGGACGCCGAGCGACGTCCCCGAGCACTATGCGTTCGCTTCACCGACGGCCTGGCTGCCGACAGGTATTCCGGTGATTGCGGTGCACGGAACCGCCGATGAGGTCGTGCCGTTGGAAATCTCGCGCCGCTACGTCCGGCGCGCCCAAGCCGCCGGCGACCGGGCGAAGTTGATCGTGCTCGACGGCATCGATCACTTCGAACCGTTCGATCCTTCAACCAAAGCCGGCGCCGTGGTGTGGGACACGATCAGCGAGTTACTAACGCGATGAAAGTTGGAATCTTCGATCACGTCGATCGCAACGGTGCAGCCTTGCGGGACTTCTACGAGCAACGGCTGCGCATTACCGAAGTCTACGACCGCTTCGGGTTCTATTGCTATCACGTCGCCGAGCATCATTCGACGCCGCTGGGTGTCGCGCCGTCGCCGAGCGTGTACCTGTCGGCCGTCGCGCAGCGCACGACGCGGCTGCGTTTGGCGCCGCTCGTGTATCTCTTACCGTTCTATCATCCCTTGCGCTTGATCGAAGAGATCTGCATGCTCGATCAGTTGAGCGGCGGACGCTTCGAGATCGGGGTTGGCCGCGGCATCTCGCCGATCGAAGCGGGATTTTACGGCGTCGATCCGGCGGAGTCGGCGGAGCAGTACGCGGAGCTGCTCGCAATCGTGACGGCCGGGCTGCGTCAATCCGAGCTAACGTTTGCCGGCCGGCATTACACGTTCGAGGGCGTGCCGCTCGAGCTCGCGCCGCTGCAAAATCCGTTTCCGCCGTTCTGGTACGGCGTCCACGCACCGGAAAGCGCGGAGCGCGCGGCGCGGGCGGGCTTCAACGTGGTCACCAACGAGGGCCCGCAGCGCACCGCCGCGGTCGCGGCGGCGTATCGCGCGGAGTGGCAACGGGCGCCGGGTGTGCCGGCGGTGATGCCCGAGATCGGCGTCGTGCGGCACATCGTCGTCGCACCGACCGACGCCGAGGCTCGCTCGCTGGCGACGGCCGCCTACGCCTGCTGGCACCAAAGCTTCAACCATCTGTTTCGCCGCTACGCGAAGTCGACGAGCCATAGCAAGGCGGCGGACCTCGCGGGCGCGCTCCTTGAAGGCACCGCAATCGTCGGGTCGCCGGATACCGTCACCGCAGCCCTGGCCGAGCAAATCGCGGCCTCGGGGTTCACCTATTTGCTCGGGCAGTTCGCCTTTGGCGATCTCGCTTTCGCCGACACCGTCCGTTCGATCGAGCTCTTCGCGCGGCATGTGATGCCCGTTTTGGAGGACCGCGAGCGGGGGTCCGTCGTAAGGAGCTAGCGATGACCCCTCTGGCCGGCTTTCTGCTCCTCCTCCTTAGCGATACGACTTCGTAGTCGCCTAGCTGCGTTTGCCCCAGAGGGCCCGCCGCGAACGCGACGGGCCACTTTTATTTCTGGAGACACTCATGCCCACGATGCCCCATCACCGCTACCGACCCTTCGCTCCGATTGCGCTGAACGACCGCACCTGGCCGGCGCGCACGATCGACCGCGCGCCGCGCTGGTGCAGCGTTGACCTTCGGGACGGAAATCAGGCGCTGATCGAACCAATGGGCGCGCAGCGCAAGCGGCGCATGTTCGATTTGCTCGTCAAGATGGGGTTCAAGGAAATCGAGGTCGGCTTTCCGTCGGCGTCGCAGACCGATTACGATTTTCTGCGCGATCTGATCGACACCGGCGCCGTACCCGACGATGTTTGGCTCCAGGTGCTCACCCAATCCCGCGAGGAGTTGATCGAGCGCACCTTCGAGTCGCTGCGGGGCGCAAAGCGCGCGATCGTGCACCTCTACAACTCCACCTCGACGCTGCAGCGGCGCGTCGTCTTCGGCTTGGACGAAGACGGCATCGTCGGCATCGCGGAGCGCGGCACGCGGCAGATCCGCGCGCTCGCCGATGCGGTGCGCGGTACCGAGATCCGCTTCGAGTACTCGCCCGAAAGCTTCACCGGCACCGAGCTGCCGTTTGCGAAGCGGGCGTGCGAAGCGGTGATGGCGATCTGGCGGCCGACGCCCGCGCAACCGATGATCCTCAACTTGCCCGCGACGGTCGAGATGTCGACCCCCAACATCTACGCCGATCAGATCGAATGGTTCGTGCGCAACGTGATCGACCGCGAATCGCTGATCATCTCGGTGCATCCGCACAACGATCGCGGGACCGCCGTCGCGGCGGCGGAGCTCGCACTCATGGCCGGCGCCGACCGCGTCGAAGGCACGCTGTTCGGTAACGGCGAGCGCACCGGTAACGTCTGCGTGATCACGCTGGCGGCAAACCTGTTCACGCAAGGTGTCGATCCGGAATTGGATCTCTCGGACATCCCCCAGATCGTGCGCACGGTCGAGTACTGCAACCAGATCCCGGTGCATCCGCGCCATCCCTACGGCGGCGATCTCGTGTTCACCGCGTTCTCCGGCTCGCATCAAGATGCGATCAAGAAGGGGCTCGAGGCGCTGGCTACATCGGACGGTGCACCGTGGGAGGTGCCCTACCTGGCCGTCGATCCGAAGGACCTCGGCCGCAGTTACGAAGCGATCATCCGCATCAACAGCCAGTCGGGCAAGGGCGGGATCGCGTACATCATGGCGACCGACTACGGGTTCCAATTGCCGCGCAACGTGCAGATCGAGTTCAGCAAGGTCGTGCAGGCGCATACCGATGAGACGGGCGCTGAGTTAACGGCACCGGAGTTGTGGGAAGCGTTCGAGCGCGAGTACCTCGCGCCGGCCGGCCCGTTCGGGCTGCTCGAGCAGCATTTGCAGGAGACGACCAACGGTGGCGCATCGATCGTCGCGCGGATCACCGACGGCGATGCGGTGCGCAGCATCAGCGGAACGGGCAACGGGCCGATCGACGCGTTCGTCAACGGGTTGGGCGCTGGCCTCGGCGTCGAGATCAAGGTGCGCGATTACCACGAGCACGCGACGACCGCGGGCGCCAATTCGGCCGCCGTCGCGTACGTCGAATTGGAGGTTGCCGGCCACCCGGTCTACGGTATCGCCCGCGACGCCAATATCGTCACGGCTTCGCTGCGCGCGATCGTCAGCGGCCTCAACCGGGCCAGCCGCTTCGTCACCTTCGACCGCGATCCGGTCAGCGTCTGAGCTAAAACCGCCCGTTATGTAACGGGTCGGCAAAGCGTTGGCGAAGAGTCTGTATTTTGGCTTGGAGCCGTCTTCCGCTCGGCTAGAAAGAGGACGATGATAATAGCGTCATGTTCCCCTTCAGAACCCAGCCCCAAGCAATCGACCAGGTAGCGTGCGCAAACTGCGACAAACCGGCCTGGGACCATTTCATCACCGAGGCCGGCGCTGAATGCGACCTGCCCCACAACGGCACGAGTTGCCGCTTCTTTGCGCTCCGCTTCACCGAGCTGATCGAGATCTCGAAAAATCCGACGCGCTGGCAAGTTTAGAGAATTCGCTTCAAGCGAATTCTTCGCGTTCGGGTCCTCACGGTAGTCGCAGCGGAGTGGTCCCCAGGACCCGATCCGCCCGTCGTCATTTGTCGGGCAAAGCCCGACAAACTCCTAGGCGATGACGCCGGCCGCGCGCAAGTCGCGCAACCGGCCATCGTCGTAGCCCAAGACCGAGCGCAGGACCGCGTCCGTGTGCTCGCCGAGCGCCGGCGGTGCGCTCGCGCTGCGCACCGGTGTGGCCGAGAAGTGCAGCGGCGAGCCGGTCATCCGAATGCCGTCCGCTTCATAGAGCATCTCGCGCTCGGCAACTTCCGCCGAGGCGAGGACTTCCTCGACCGTGCGAACGCGGCCGGCCGGCACGTTCACCCTCGCGCAGGCGGCGACGATGTCGTCGCACGAGCGCGCGGCGAAACTCGCGGCCAGAATCGTGGTCAGCGCGTCGCGATTGGTGACGCGCAGCGTGTTGGTCGCAAACCGCGCGTCAGCGGGCAAGTCGGGCCGGTCGATG
>Ga0302324_100028323_pt1 | contig 10649 bp, 8 predicted proteins | sample Palsa_T0_1_FD_201949 | JGI IMG/M metagenome (GOLD analysis project Ga0302324, IMG submission 201949) | Peat permafrost microbial communities from Stordalen Mire near Abisko, Sweden - Palsa_T0_1 | ecosystem: Environmental > Terrestrial > Soil > Palsa > Peat permafrost | place: Sweden: Abisko...
CATTTCGTGGACAGCGTTTCGGCCCAGATGCGGACAAGAACCGTGCGCGGCCTTTCCCTGTGTTTCGAAACGAAGCCAGAGACTGCCCTTGTGGGCCGTGACGACGCTGAGGCAAGTCGGTTCGCCCACGATGGCTAAATCCGCTTTGAAGCCGCTGGCCGCCAGGGCGCGTGAGCCAGCCTGAGCGTTTTCCTCGTCAACGACACCAGCGAAAACGATTTCTGTCGTTGCCGGGCGCGCGCCATTTCGCGCCAAAGCGATTAAAGCGCCGAGCATTGCGGCCACGGATCCCTTGGTGTCGCAAGCGCCGCGGCCATAAATGCGCCCGTGAAGCAGGCTCGGAGTGAACTGCCCGGGGGAAACAACCGTAACGGTGTCAGTGTGCGGAGCCAGGAGGATGCGCTGCTTGATTTTGCCAGGAGGGGTTAAACGCGCCAGGACGTTACGCCTTCCGGGAAGAACCTCTTGCAAATCCACTTCCAGGCCGGCTTTCGCAGCAGTGGCCGCCAGAAAGTCCGACACGCGCATCTCTCCGGCGTCGGGATCATTTTTAGGAAGAAAGGCGGGATTGACGCTAGGCAGGGCAATAAGCTCGCGCGCAAGTTTTTCAATGTCTGTCACCATGCGCAAAGTAAGCTGTAAACTTTACGACGCAAGGTAAACTGCATGGCGGCTTAGGGCGAAACCAACCGGTAAAAAACGGCCGTGGCATGAGGAGCAATCGAATAAGGCGGGACCGCGCCGGGCACGGCCGTCCAAATGGAGGGCGGTGAAATGTTGGCGGCCGCCTCAAGGTGGCAGACAATGTTCGAAGGCCACGTCAATGATAAATTTTCGCCGTCCAGATTGGCGCTAAGCTGCAAGGGTGGCGTCAGAGTGTAAAGGCGGACGTAATCCACCTGCATGTCGGACGGGAAAATGGAGTTGTTAATCGTCCCACCCAAAGTGCCGCCGAGGGCAAGGTTCATGATAAGGTAGAACGGCTCGTTGAAAGGGGCCGGATAAGGATTGCGGACACCGGTGTTCGTCGTGCTGGAACTCCACCAGTTGGTCTGGGTTTCGTAAAGTTCGCCATTGATGTACCAATTGATGGTGTTGCTCGTCCATTCAAGGAGGTAAATATTGAAGTCGCTCACCGATGCGCCCGGCAGGAAATTGTAAGACGGCCCATAAGATTGCGTATTGGCGGGATAGGGCCCGCCAAAATGCAAGGTGCCAAAGACATTGGTGGGATTGCTCCCAATCGTTTCCATCACATCGATCTCACCCGAAGCCGCCCATCCTCCATAGACGGAACTTTGCGGCATCATCCACAAGGCAGGCCAAAGCCCCTGGCCCACGGGCAGTTTGACGCGGAAGGCAAACCGTCCATATTCCGAGGAGAAAAGACCGGCGGTTTTCATCCGGGCGGAGGTGTAATTAAAACCGTCGTAAGACTGCTTAAGTCCCACAATGTGCAGCAGGCCGTTGGAGACGTAGGCATTCTGCGGCTGGCTGGTGTAATATTCCTTCTCGTTATTGCCCCATCCGCCGCTCCCATTGCCGATGTCGAAAGTCCAGTTGCTCGATGAAATGGCGGAGCCGTTGAATTCGTCGCTCCAAGTGATATTCCAGTTTCCTTGGGGCCCGCCTGACGTTTGGGTGAGGGTCAGATCGTCGAAATAAACCGAGCCTGCACTGTCAGCGGCATCTCCCTGGAAGGTAATTTGATAACGAACAAAGCTGGTTCCAGCCGGTGCGACGAGGGCGGCGGTCTGGTTGGTGATGGTGTAATTACTCGGGTCGTATTGATTCGTGACCGGCAAGTCGCGCCAGGCGCTTTTCGGAAAAGCTCCCGTGGCGATGGTGTTGGTGTTGATAATCGCTGAGCGATACACCGCGAGAATGTTCGCGCCGGCATCGCGAAAGCTAATCTCAATCCAAGCGGCGTTTTGACCGGCCAATGTATCTGAGGCCGAAGTGTAGGCCCAGCCATCCGCAGCATAGACCGCGCCCGGACCGGAAAGGTTGTCCTGATACACCCCGGTGTAATTTACCGCTCCGTTAAACGCTTGATAGACTTTGAGATAGTTCGTCCCGCCATGCGCGAGAGCCGTTGAAGTATCGACATAGACATTCGGCCCGTAAGTGTTCCATGGCAGAGAAATTTGGGCCGCTTCGAATCCTGAGTTAGCCAGGATATCGCTTGCCTCGACGGAAGCAGAGAAACCGAGAAGTCCCGCCAAAAGCGAGATTAGCCAACGGGCAGAATTCTGCTGAAGCCTCATTTCCGCTCAAGATAGCACTTTCGCGGCGTTTTTCAGGGCGGCCCACGAAAACCGGAAGTGCCAGTAAGTCCGGTACTGCGGCTCTGCAGCCACCATAGGTCATTGGTGCTGCCGGTTGGAGCAAGCCGCGTAAAGCTGGGATTTCCTGGTTGAATGGTGGGCGGCGCCCACTTTACCAGCACCGTAGGATCGATCCATTTCTTAATTTGCGCGTGCCCGTCGGCGAAGCTTATTCCGGCAGCGTGATTATGGTAGGAGGCCGGACAATCGATCCAATCTGTGTAATCGTCGGGACCGGCGTCACAAATGAACGACCCGTCGTTAATACTGGTCGGATTTTCGTCCAGAAGAACCCAAGTTTGCGAAGGACCGAGTTGGCGCAGATCGCCTTCCTTGTAATAAGAAACCACCACGGTTTCGTCTGCATAAGGTTCAATGGGGCTCAACCACGTATTCATCGAATAACTGCGGACATGCGGGTAACTTAATGCGAAGGAGGTAGATGAAGCGTTGTCCGCCGGGCATTTGTAAACCATCGGGCTCTTAAGATAGGTATAGAGCAGGCCCAATTGGAGCCACTGATACCCAATATTCGCTCCGGCCGCACCAGATGGACTCAGGTCCGCAGCCAAATCCTGCCGACCGGGACACCATTGGGCCAGGGAGCCCCCAGGCAAAGCATTCGGGTCGTTCAGCCCGGAGGGTTCGCTAGTTTCGTCACCGTTGGGAGCCAAATAGGTTCGATAATCTCCGTAGTACATGATCCAACCCGTGGTCATTTGCCTGAGGTTGCTGAGGCATTGCGCCCCTTGCGCTTGTTGCTTGGCTCTGCTGAGCGCGGGCAGAAGCATCGCGGCCAAAATGGCGATGATCGCGATGACGACCAGCAGTTCGATCAGGGTGAAGCCTTGGTCGAGAGTGAAGCTCCAGATAGATCGCCCATCTTTCCGACAGCTCCACCTTCGCCGTACTTTTGAGAATGTAACGCAGCTTTTCATAGTCATTTACGGTGGCCCGGAAAAGGAGAGGGCCGAAATCAGGGAAGTGCTCCGGCTGGTAACCCATAACAGATCAGTGCCATTCTTCGGGGTCGTGTTGCCGCCCCAATCGCTTGTTAAAATCGCCCGATCCACCCATTTTTTGATTTGGGCATGGCCGTCGGTAAAAGAAATTCCGCAAGCGTTATTATGGTAGGAAGCAGGGCAATCAATCCAGATAGGCGGGCTTTGCGACGGGTCTTCGACCAGGAAGCCATCATTAAGGCTGGACGGGTTTTCATCCATGAGCAACCAGGTATTGACAGGCCCGGGAACGGTCAGGTCGGGCTCTTTAACAAAGAGGCGCAGTTCGGACGCATCCTGAGCGCCTCCCCAAGCGCCACCTAGCGGGCTGATCCAGGCATTCATCGACATGCTGCGCACATGGGGATAGAAAGCTCCGAATGAAGTAACCCCGCCCTGGTCGGCAGGGCATTTATAAATCGCAGGATTTTTTACATTCGGGTAAATCAAGCCCGATTCAATCCACTGGAAACCAACATTCACGCCTGCGTAGCTGGCAGGACTTAAGTCTGTTGATACATCCTGACGACCGGGGCACCACTGGCCGTCAACCTGAGCGTTGGGCCCGGTGGGCTGATAGGCTTCGCCTCCATTGGGAACGAAATAGCCGCGGTTATCGCCGTTGTACATGTGCCACCCTATGGTCAACTGCCTAAGGTTGCTCATGCACTGCGTGCCTTGCGCTTGTTGTTTCGCCTTGGTCAAGGCCGGCAGCAACAGCGCCGCCAGGATGGCGATAATCGCGATCACGACCAGTAACTCTATCAGCGTAAAGGCGAAGGCGCGACATCGCCTCCCTGCTGGGAAGGCGAAGTTCAACTTCGCGCTGACGACTTTCACTTTCATCTGTTAACCTTTGCCGCCTGTATTTAACAAAGCGGCCAGGCCTCCTTTACTGCTCTCCTACGGTGTAGAAACCTTGCGAGCCACTCAAGCTTACACTCACATTTGTGGTTGCTCCAGTGCCAGCAATGACGCTGCCGACGGGCGTCCAATTTGTGGCCGTCAACGTGCTCTTGAACACGACCGTATAATTGTGCCCGACCGCAGTCGGGAAAGAGAGATTGAGGCTGCCATCCACAAGAGTGGGCGTGATTTGCGCTGTCGGAGGCGCCGGCACAAGCATCATGAATCCTGCATTGAGATTGTTGCCGCTTGTCAACGTCAGCGTAGCCAAGCCGCCCAGGGAGACAACAACCTTATTGCTATTGGCGTCGAGCAAAGGAATCCAGTGGTAAGCTTCCCAGCCCACCGCATTCGGATCGGAGAACGAACCGAGAACATTGCTGACTTGATTAGCGGTGCCGTAGTTGCTGGTGACCATACTCAAGAGCGTTCCGCTAAACGGACCCGCGCCGCCTGCCAGACGAGCCCAAACGTTGAACGTGTTGGTCGGATAGTGGCGAGTGAAGTTAAGCCAGTTGCCACCATTGAAATAGCCTACTTGGAACGGGCCGATATTTGGATCGTTAAAGAACTGCTGGGCTGCAACAAACTGGGGACGGACATAATCGCCCGAGGGCTGGGTGCCAACGCCGTCGTTGCGGTAATAGTTTTGGGCTTTCGGCTGCGGATCAGCCCAACCGATATCCACGCCTTCCAGCGCTACGGCGGTGGGAACGAGGTCCTCAGGATAGCCGAAATAGCTATTGGTGGCAAATTCGCCTGTTTGGGAAGCCGTGATGTCGCATGACGGCACAGGATTATCTATGAACAGGCCGCCAGTTGTCCCGTTGGTGCTAAAGTCGTAGTCACCCGGTTCCCATTGAAAATTGGCGGTATCGAACGTATCGAAACTGATGGTGAAGACAGAAGACAGACCGGCTGTGTTTGTGACACTAATGACCGCAGCATACAGCGCGTTGGAGGCAATAGGATAGTTGCCCACCCAACTGCTTCCGGAAGCGGTTAGAGTGAATTTAGGATTGGCCGTGATATCAACGCCGTTCAAAACCACATCAAATCCACTGCTGAGAATATTGGAGCCATTAGCCGGGCCAACGGTGAAGGTGAAATTATTGGTGGGCTCAAAAATGTGCAGCCCGTCGGGATAGGCAAATCGCAGCGAGGGTGTTAAAATGGGCACCGCTGGCACCATCATGTAGAAGTCAATATTCGGATTGCCCGTAACCGTGCTGCGAAATGTCTCATCGCCGTTCAAGGTAATGGATACCAGGTTGCCAAACGTGTCTAGCAAGGGCACGTAATCGAAACCATTCCAGTCCTCGTCCGAGAAGGCAAAGGTGCCGAGTTGGTTCAATGTTTGACTGGTAGATCCCTGCCCTGCGGTGACCTGGTAGAAATTCAAGGCCTGCCCTGCGCCGTCCGTGGCTAAACGAGCCCAAATTGCATAAGTGCCGCTAGCGGCGGAGCCGCCGGTGCCAAAGGTCCTGGTATATTCCAACCAATCTCCCACCGTATTGTAACCAACTTCAACCGGCACATCCACGGTATCTCCGTTGGCGGCGGCGGTGACGTATTTCTGTTCTGTTCCGTTGTCCGGAGCGGCATAGCCATTGATAATCACATCACCACTGCGGTAATAGCTGCCGTCGGCTGACTGGGATCCGCCCGAAGAATTCTTTTGCAAATCAATATCAGACACACCGAGCGGAGCGTTCGCGTAAAGGGCCAAGCCGCCGTCAGCGGGGGTGTTGGTGAACATACCACCATTGTAATTAAAGTCTTCAGCTTCAATGACCAAGGAGGGTGCTATGGTATCGAAACTGGCGGCGGTGGAGGCAATATTCCCGTTATTATCCGAAGCTATGAGTGTGACATTATAAATCAAGTTTGACGTCAAGGTGTAATTAATGCTCGCGGAAGAGGTGCCCAAGCCCGTAACCGCAGGCGAAGCAAGAACATTGGTGACGGTGGTGGAAGTCGTCGAGCCAAGAGTGGACGTGGTAAGAACTATGGACACATTTGTAATCGTCCCGCCAGAAGAGGCTGCAGTGGATGTCAATGCCGTGTTGGTGCAGAATATGATCTTGTTGATGGCGATGGGAGAAATGGTTGGAGGAACCGAGCCACTAACAAAGTTTAGTTCGCAATCGTCCAAGTAAATGGAACCGCCCTGATAATTGACATTATCGAAAATGGCGAGCCATTGAACGCTGGCCGTGCCAGCCGGAGCGGTCATCACACCATTCGTGCCAATATTTCCAATCACTGTCCCGGTATTGGTGCCCGAGGTCACTTGCACTTCATTGGTCACGCCGAGAAATACCCAAGTGTCCAGAGGAAAGATGTTATTCGTGGGGGGGCAACTTAGATTTTGGATGACAAGCGATTGATAGGCCGCCAGGAGCGTGCCGGAGGCGTTCAGAAAATCAACTTCATAATGAAACGTGTTGGGTGGGTTCATCATGTCCTCATGCGATGCATAAGTCCATGCGCCAGCCGTCCAAGTCGAACCGGGGGCTCCACCGATCTCCTGGCTCCAGGAACTGACATTGAAAGCAGAACTGAAGTTGCCATAGACATTTCCCACATTCGTGCCGTCATAGCTGGTGACCAGCTCCGCTTGGGCATCTGCCGCACAAACGCCTTGGTTGTAGTAGGTAGCTGTGCCAACGGTGATCACCGGAGTATTGCCCAGGACTGTCCATCCCGCTTTGTTGGGGATTTCGAAGCCCGGATTGGCCAGTTCCTGGGTCTGCGCGCGAGCCTGATTGGGCAGCACCAAAGCCAACGCCGATACCACGGCCAGCCAGAACAAAACCTTGGCCTGATTCATGTTCGCTTCGAATGAATAGGCAATAGATTGCGAAGAATGGGACCTTTTCATATTTCTAGTTTTCTAGTTTATTAGGGGTTAATCGTTGGGTTTGGGCCATGTCGGACGCTGCTTGCTGATGACACACGTTCTGTATAGAGTTGGGTTCCGTGCCAATCATGTTCGTTGAAGTGCTGATGTTGGCTATTAAACAAGAACGGCCCATTCACGCCATCCCTCTTTCGAGGGATGCTGGGGCGGCGGCGGACGGCAACACTCCCCAATGACCGTTTCCACCGCCAAGCCGCCGCGTCACCGCTGGCTATTCCGACTCACCGCCATCCTTTTGGTGCCCGCTTTGGCGTTGGCGGTTCTGGAGGGCGTTTTGAGGCTGGCTGGATATGGCTATGAAACCTCCTTTTTCCTTAAATCGCGCGTCAACGGGAAAGAATATCTGGTCAACAATGACAGCTTCGTGCTCCGCTTCTTTCCGCCCGAAAAAGTCCGCCGGCCCAGACCGATTTTGATGGAGGCAGAGAAACCAACTAATACTTACCGGATTTTTGTCATGGGAGAATCGGCGGCGGTGGGGGACCCGGACCCAGCCTACGGCGCGGCGCGCTACCTGCAAGTGCTCCTGCGCGAACGCTTTCCCAAATTGCGTTTCGAGGTTGTCAACACGGCGATCACGGCCATCAATTCCCATACAATTTTGCCCATCGCTCGCGAATGCGCCCAGAAACAGGGCGACCTCTGGATTATTTATATGGGCAACAACGAAATGGTCGGCCCTTTTGGCGCGGCCAGCGTTTTTGGAACGCAAGCCCCTCCCTTGCCCTTCGTCCGGCTGAGCCTGGAGCTGCAACGGACTCGCCTTGGGCAGGGCTTGATGGATTTGGCCCGGCATTTCCAGGAAAAAAAGCCAACCACAGGCAGTTGGGGCGGCTTGGAAATGTTTCTTGAGAACCGCGTTCCGCCCAACGACCCGCGCAAGGAGATCGTCTATCAGAACTTCCAACGCAATCTGGATGACATTCTGCGCGCCGGATTAAACTCGGGGACCAAAATCCTCCTCAACACCGTGGCGGTGAACTTGCGCGACTGCCCTCCGCTGGCTTCGGTTTCAGCCACGAATTTAAGCCCTCTCCAAAAGAGCAATTCCGACCAGTACTATACCAATGGAATTAAAACCGAACGGGCCGGTATGTTCGCTGAGGCAGCCGATCGCTTTGCGCAGGCAGCAGCCATCGATCCAACGCGAGCAGATGCCCAGTTTCATTGGGGCGAAAGCCTTTTGCGCGCGACCAATCTGACCGAAGCCCGGAAGCATTTTGCCTTGGCGCGCGATGACGATGCCCTGCCCGCTCGCACCGATTCCCGCGTCAATAATATGATCCGTGAAGCCGCGCGGGCGGTGACCGCGCCCGGATTAACATTTTTCGACGCCGCAACCGTGCTGGGGACGAATTACCAGGGCGGCATTTGCGGCGACGAGACTTTTTATGAGCATGTCCATTTTAATTTTGACGGCAACTATCGATTGGCGCGGGCCTGGGCGGAGCAAATCGAGGGACTTCTGCCTACGGATGTCCGCCAACACGCCACACCCGCCTGGCTTTCCCAGGAAATCAGCGAGCGCAGGCTCGGTTTGACCGATTGGAATCGCCGCAACGACCTGGTGGAAATTTACCGGCGCCGGCAACGTCCGCCGTTGAAGCAACAGGACAATAACGAGGAGCAAATCCACCAAATACGCGAGCAAATCGATGTTCTGAGCAGGCGGATGGATTCCGGCGGCTCCGAAGCCGCCCGCGCGCTATACAAGGATGCCATCGCGCGCGCGCCTGAAGACTTCGATCTGTATTCCAACTTTGCCGACTTTTTGGAGGCTACGGGCGCATTCAAGGAGGCGATGGTGCAATGGCAGGCCCTGCAAAAAATGATGCCTTCCTATTATCTCGTATTTTTTCAGGAAGGCCGGCTGTTGGAGCGCCAGGGCGAACTAGCGGCGGCGCGCGCGTCCTTTGCGCAGTCGGTGGCCTTGCGTCCGGGCATGGCCGCAGCCTGGTATGAATTGAGCAACATCGACGCCAGCCAGGGCCAGCTCCCTCAGGCCCTGACCGAAGTGGACCGCGCCTCGCGCCTGGAACCGGCGCAAGGAGTCTTTCACGCGTGCGCGGGCAAGCTGCTGGCCAAGCTGAATCGCCACGAGGAAGCGATCGCGCGCTATCGTCAAGCCATTGAAGTGCAACCCGATTATGTGGACGGGTATCTTTCGTTGGGGGCGGAACTTTTGGCCGACAAAAAAGCGGCCGAAGCGAAGCAGGAATTTCTGGCAGCGTTGCGCCTGGACCCAGTCAATAAGACCGCCCGCGCTTACCTGGGACAAATCAACGGGAAATGAGAAAGTGAGGTCATTTCGCAGCTTTTTTCAGAAATTCTACGAAATCGTACAATGACTTTCGATTTTCCTCAGGCAGCAAAGGTTGCTTGAGGGCGGTGGTGGCGACCCACATGGCGTCGGCATTTCGGTTTTGAGTGTTCAAGAAAGTGACATAATGGAACACTGCTTCCGGCGAATAAGGGCACAGCGCCAAGGCCTGGCGAAGGGCAAGGTCGGTCGCGCGCGCCATGCGTTCCTTGTCCGCCGCTTCCGTGGCGTGTTTAAACCGCCACTCATAAAGGCCGGCAATGGATGAGCGCAACTTGGAGAACATTTTGTGCGAGTAGGAGTTTTGCGCGAACTGGGGGTCTCCTTTGAATCCGCTCAAATCGTTTTGCGCAAAGGTCTTCTCGGCAAACATGGCGATTTCCTTGACCGGTGTGTCATCATTCAGCCAGTCGCCGATCATGGATGGACGTGCTTTTCCCAAAAATCGTGATCGCGTTTCAAGATTTCCTCGGACAACGTCGCCGCAGATTCCCGATTGATCTTGAAAATCAGGCAATGCGGTTCGATCAGCGGGTACATCCAATCCAAGGGAAAACTTTCCTCAACGTAAAATTCCTTTTGGGGATTCTTGTCGAAAATGACTTTAGCGATCAGCCCATTGATTTCCATTACCGCAATTTGACCGCTGACTTGAATTTGGCCATTGGCATTTGTTCTCACGTCTTCGCCCGGCTTGATTTGATGATTTTGGAGCCTCTTCTGCGCATCCTGGAGAAAGGCGTTGAAACAATCCCGCGAATCATCATCGGTCGGGACATAAATTTTCGGCCCGTACATAGTGGCACGTACTGGAGATAACTGTTGTCCGCCAAAGGATTCTGCGTTCATATAACTGGAATAGTGCAGGAGTAATGAGCCGGGTAAAATAGGCCATCCCGTTTTGGTTCAAATGTTCACGGCTAACAAAAAGTCGCTTTATATCGCTCTCTGACACGCCTTCAAGCAATTTTCCAGTCGGGATCCCCACCATGGCAACGTTCGATCCCATCACTGATGGCCAATAAGCGGGTTCGTTAATTTCAAGAGATGATTTTTGGTCGGTCATCGGAATATGCAATAGCACAAGTTTGCAGCCGTAATTTCTTGCCTCTAAAGCGAATTGTCGGAGAAAGCAGACCTCCCAAGAGGGAAGCGCCCGGTCTGAGAATTTG
>Ga0302324_100028324_pt1 | contig 10649 bp, 8 predicted proteins | sample Palsa_T0_1_FD_201949 | JGI IMG/M metagenome (GOLD analysis project Ga0302324, IMG submission 201949) | Peat permafrost microbial communities from Stordalen Mire near Abisko, Sweden - Palsa_T0_1 | ecosystem: Environmental > Terrestrial > Soil > Palsa > Peat permafrost | place: Sweden: Abisko...
TCGGGCTGCCACCACTCAAGGAGTTTCGTATCACGACCGGCAAAGCGGTCGAAACGTGGATCGTTTTCCCGGCAATCCTGTTGCTTGACGTAATTTTTTGCGCGAGTCATTACCGCCTGCTCGTATTATTTGTTCACCAACACCTGATTTAACGGTTATACTAGTAACTAATGAGCCCTCAGCAAGCCATCGAACTCATCAACGCCTCGGAGCACACAGGTTGGGTGCTGGATGCGCAGTTTTCGGGTGGAGCCGACCAGGGCGCCTTCCGGGTAAAGGCGCCGGACGGGCAAACAGCCGTTCTCAAGTTGAGCCGCAATCCTATGTGGGTCAGCCAAGTTCAGCGCGCCACCGCTGCCACGACTCACCTGAAATCTCTGAACTACCCGGTCCCCAGTTACACGCTCTCAGGTTCCACCGACTCTGGTACCTACTGGCTCCAGTCGGAGCTCACTGGCAGTTTGACGGAACAGCCGACACCCGAGCAAATCACGGACCTATTAAGAGTCATGGATCTGCAAAAAGACCAGGCCATCTCAGAATTGCAGGGACAGGACTGGGATTGGTACATAGCCGATGTGGTATTTCAGGGTGAAGCCGGTAACGTCCGAGCGCTCATGCAATTTTCCGCCGACACGTCGGCTCTCGTTTCCGATATTGAAGGTCTGGTTGTCGGTTTGCAGAACAAGGTCCTTTCCAAAACCGACCTCGTTCACGGTGATATGGCCATTGACCAAGTGTTGTTCCAAGGCCCCAAAGTCTCTGGTGTACTCGACTGGGATCAGGCGGGCTATGGCGACCGCGCTATCGATCTTGTCGCCCTGTGGTATTCGCTGATGCAACAACCCGCGCCCCGCGACCTCGTGCTCAAGCATTTGCTGGAAAGCTCTGATGCCGAGGCTATTAAGATTTTTGCCGCTTACAAGATGCTGGCCGTCGTCGCCTGGCACGTCAATAAAGTGGGCGGGGAAGTCATCGCCCAGATCTCTCACGCCCGCACTGCTCTCGATCTGCTGCGCCAAATTTAGTAGCTGCGGTCGTTTCTGTCAAAACTGTTATGATGGAACAAATGATGATGGTTGTCGCTTAGGTGAAAGGCCGTTATAAGGTTGCCCTGGTCCTCTTGGTAGCGGCCTTTGGTATTGGCGTGCTAGCCACGCTTGTTCACGGGCACACCATTGCCGTCCTCCAGCCCAAGGGTCCGGTTGCCCGCCAGGAGCTAAACCTCATGATCCTGGCGGTGTCCCTCATGCTCATCGTGGTCCTGCCCGTCTTTGCCCTGACCATTGGCATCGCCTGGCGCTATCGTGCCACCAACACCAAGGCCGCCTACACGCCGGACTGGGACCGAAAACGTTCACTTGAAATCCTCTGGTGGGCTATCCCGGGCGCCATCATCTCAGTGTTGGCCGTGGTCACGTGGGTTTCCAGTCACGCGCTCGACCCCTATAAACCATTAAGTTCGACGACGCCGCAGATGACAATCCAGGTCGTCGCGATGGATTGGAAGTGGCTGTTCATTTACCCGAATTCCGACATTGCGACCGTCAATTTTGTCGAATTCCCCCGCAATACCCCGGTTGATTTCAATATCACGTCAGACGCGCCCATGAACTCGTTTTGGCTGCCTCAGTTAGGTGGTCAAATATACGCGATGCCCGGCATGAGTACCCAGCTTCACCTCTTGGCCTATGGTGATGGCTCCTACAATGGCATGTCCGCCAACATCTCGGGCGTCGGATTCTCCGGCATGACCTTTGTTGCCAAATCCGTCTCCAATGCCGATTTCACGTCTTGGGTCAATTCAGTGCAGATGAAAAATCACCCGTTGAACGCCTCCGGCTACGCGCAATTGGCCGTGCCCTCGTCCTATAATGCCCGTGCCTACTATTCGTCCGTTGAATCCGGCCTGTATGATGGAATCATTATGAAGTATATGGTTCCCGGTGCCGCCGACCCTGACGTGAACATGAGTGTGATGCCGTCCATGTCTGGCTCCAGCATGGCAGGTATGAAGTGATACCGATGTCTGATCTCCTCGGCAAGCTTTCCTGGAAGGCGGCCATTCCCGCCGACCTGATAACCCTGGGTGCCGCGATTGGCATGGTCTTAATCGTCGTCGTTATCGCCGCCGCCTTGCTCTACTTCAAGAAGTGGAAGTGGCTCTGGAAGACGTGGCTGACCTCACTCGACCCCAAGAAAATCGGCGTCATGTATTTAGTGGTCGCTTTTATTATGCTTCTGCGAGGCATTTCCGATGTGGTTTTGATCCGAGCGCAGCAATCGGTTTCGGTTGGTGCCTCGCACGGGTTCATGTCGCCCAGCATGTTCCAGCAGGTGTTCTCGGCTCACGGCACCATCATGATCTTCTTCGTTGCTATGGGCTTTATGTTCGCCCTGTTTAACTTGGTGATACCTTTGCAAATTGGCTCCCGGGACGTCGCCTTCCCGTTCATGAACTCAGCCAGTTTTTGGCTGTTCGTCTGCGGCGCTGTCCTGATAAACCTGTCGCTGGTCATCGGCCAGTTCTCTGGTGCCGGCTGGCTCGCGTATCCGCCTCTCTCGGAAATCGCCTACAGTCCAAGCGTCGGGGTGGATTATTGGATCTGGGGCCTGCAGATTGCGGGCATCGGATCGCTCTTATCGGGCATTAACTTCGTGGTCACCATTCTGAAAATGCGGGCGCCTGGCATGACCATGATGAAGATGCCCATGTTTACCTGGTCGAGCCTCGGTGCCCTGGCTCTCGTCATCTTCGCCTTCCCGATACTGACCGTCACGGTCACCCTCTTGTACCTGGACCGGACATTCGGTATGCACTTCTTCACAGCGGGCGGGGGAGGCAACATGATGATGTACGTCAATCTCATATGGGCCTGGGGGCATCCGGAGGTCTATATTCTGATTCTGCCCGCGTTTGGTGTCTTTTCGGAGATTGTGCCGACCTTCGCTTCGAAGCGGTTGTTTGGCTACTTCTCCATGGTCCTGGCCATCTGGGCCATCGTGTTCCTGTCATTCACGGTTTGGCTCCATCACTTCTTTACTATGGGGGCCGGCGCCGACGTAAACGCCTTCTTCGGCATCATGACGATGATTATCGCGATACCCACTGGTGTAAAAATCTTCAATTGGCTCTTTACTATGTATCGTGGCCGCATCCGCTTTAACACGCCCATGTTCTGGTTCTTAGGCTTTGTTGCCTGCTTCACGGTTGGAGGCATGGCCGGCGTTCTCTTAGCCATTCCGCCGGCCGATTTCCAGCTCCACAACAGCCTGTTTCTGGTCGCCCACTTCCACACCATGATTGTCTCGGGAGTACTCTTCGGGATGTTCGCGGGTGTCACGTATTGGTTCCCCAAAGTCTTCGGGTTCCGACTAAACGAACGCCTCGGCCGCTACGCGTTCTGGTTCTGGATCACCGGTTTCCTGACCGCGTTCATCCCGCTCTACATACTGGGCCTCATGGGTGCTACCCGGCGTATGGACCATTACAGCGCTTCTCTCGGATGGCAGGGTCTGTTCATCGTGGCTGCCATCGGCGTCGCCCTGGTCTGTATCGGTATCGGCTTCCAAATCCTGCAGCTAGTGTACTCAATCTGGAAGCGGGATGAATACCGTGACACAACGGGTGACCCGTGGGACGCCCGTACTCTCGAGTGGTCGACTACCTCTCCGGCACCCTTCTACAACTTCGCCGTCATCCCTGAAGTTACGAGTCGCGATCCATTCTGGGAGGCCAAAAAGGCGGGAACGGCTCATGACAAGCCGGCCGCCTACCACGACATCTGGCTGCCGAAAAACAGTGGCATGGGTATCTATATTTCCGGTTTCGCCTTCCTGGTAGGGTTCGGTGCCATCTGGCACATCCTGTGGATGGCGGTCATCGGGTTTCTGGGCGTCATTGTCTGCATCATCATCCGCACACAAGATGACGACTCCGAGTACGTGGTGACAGCGGCCGAGGTGGAAAAGATCGAGAAGGAAGCCAGGAAGAGGTTCGCATGAGCGCCGAAGTGACACCCAAAAACCCCTCGCGCCCCGAGGTCGATATGGAATCCAAGACCATGACCGGATTCTGGGTCTATCTAATGACCGACTGCGTGCTGTTTGCCGCGCTCTTTGCTGTCTACGCCGTGTTGCACAACAATACCTTCGGCGGCCCGGGTGGACCGCAGCTCTTCGATCTCCCCAGCGTCCTGGCCGAGACCTTGTGCCTGTTGACCTCCAGCTTTACCTGCGGCCTGGGCGTCCTGGCCGCCTACAAACAAGCCAAAAACCAGATGTACGCGTGGTTTGCCGTCACCTTCCTGCTCGGGGCCACGTTCCTGTGGCTGGAGATAACCGAATTTGCCCGTTTTGCCCATATGGGCGACGGGCCCAGCCGAAGCGGCTTCCTGTCGGGCTTCTTCACCCTCGTTGGCACGCACGGGCTGCATATTACTATCGGTCTCACCTGGCTGGTCCTCATGATGATCCAGATCATGCGCAAGGGCTTGGGCGAGAACCAACTGCGCCGCCTGACCATGTTCAGCCTTTTCTGGCACTTCCTTGATCTCATATGGATCTTTATCTTCACCATCGTTTACATGATGGGGGCAAGTTAAGATGGCCACGCGTCCCCCAAAACCCGAGAAGAATCACGCCTCGTTTGAATCGTATGTCATCGGCTATCTACTTTCGCTCGGACTAACGCTTGTCGCCTACTTTATGGTCTACGACCGGACTCTCACGTATCCCATGGGTCCGATGGGGCTGCTGGTACCGGCGCTCATAACCCTGGCCCTCGGCCAGTTCCTCGTTCAGTTAATCTTCTTCTTCCATCTCGGACGGGAAACGAAGCCTCGCTGGAAGTTGGTGGTATTTTGCGGCATGATCATGGTCATCAGTATTCTCGTCTTTGGTTCCTTGTGGATCATGTCAAACCTCAACTACCGCATGACGCCCCAACAAATCGACAACTACATGAGTAGCCAGGACGGATTTTAGGGTTTCGCAGTGCTAAAGTCCTACTACTACCTGACGAAGCCGGGGATCGTTTGGGGCAATGCCATTACGGCGACTGCTGGTTATTTTCTAGCGGCCGGGCGCCATTTTAATCCGCTCGTCTTCGGGGCGACCATCGTCGGATTGTCACTGGTGGTAGCGGCCTCCTGTGTTTATAACAATTACATTGACCGCGGCATCGACCAGAAAATGAGCCGGACGAAAAATCGCGCTCTCGCCTCGGGCCAAATATCCCCGGCCGCGGCCCTCATCTTTGGCACCGTTCTTGCGCTCGCGGGCGTCGCCACGTTGGCGCTCTTCACCAATCTGCTGGCCACCGCCACCGCTCTCTTCGGTATGTTCGCCTATGTGGTGGTATACGGCTACTGGAAGCGGCGGTCATGGGTCGGGACCATTGTCGGCAGCGTATCGGGAGCCATACCGCCGGTGGTCGGTTACACCGCTGTGACCGGCAACCTCAGTTGGGCGGCCTTCATCCTTTTTCTCACCGTTGTGTTTTGGCAAATGCCCCACTTTTACGCCATCGCCATTAATCGGTCCGCCGACTACGAGTCTGCCGGTATTCCCGTTCTCCCCCTCAAAAAAGGGCTGGAGGCTACCCGCTGGCAAATCCTCTTCTTCATCGTGGCCTATGTGGTTACCTCGTTGTCACTGTACGTATTTGGATACGCGGGGATCATCTACTTAGTCTCGGCTCTTATCATCGGCCTCTGCTGGCTGATACCAGCTGTCCGTGGCTTCCGCACCCCGGACATCAAGGCCTGGGCGCGCCAGATGTTTGGCTATTCCCTCATGGTTATCTGCTTATGGTGTATCGCCATATGTGTGGACGCCGTGGTACGGTGAACGTATGAATAACGATAGTTCCAACAATCACTCGGTAGTCATTGTCGGTGCCGGTTTTGGGGGCATTCGGGCCGCCGCCCGCTTGTCCGGCCGCGCGGGAATCAGTGTCACGCTCATCTCGTCATCCGACAGTTTCTTCTATTTCCCGCAACTGTATCACGCCGCTACCGGCGGCGCCCGCACCGAATCAGCCATACCGCTCTCGGAGGTGCTCGAAGGCAAACAGCTGAAAGTCGTTCAAGATACCGTGACGAAACTGGATCCCGACAACAAAGTTCTGACGGGCGAGTCCACGACCGAGTATCATTATGATACCCTGATCCTGGCCCTGGGTAGCGTCACCAATTACTTCGGGATCCAGGGGCTCAAAGAGTTCTCGTTCGACATTAAGACAATCGCCGGAGCTGAGCGCTTTAAGCAACACCTGCACAAGCAGCTCATCGAAGACAAGAAGACCGACACCAACTACGTCGTGGTTGGAGGCGGCCCCACCGGCGTCGAACTAGCGGGAGCGCTGGGCGACTACCTCAAGCGCATCACGAAGCTCCACGGAATGCCCCGGCCCTCATATAAATTGGACTTGGTGGAAGCGGCTCCCCGTCTCTTGCCCCGTTCACCCGAATCAATGAGCGCCAAAGTCCAGAAGCATCTCGAACAACTAGGCGTGTCCGTCATGACGGCAGCGACGGTCAAAGCGGAAACTGCCGAGGAACTCCAGCTGGCAGGGGAGTCGTTGCAGTCAAAAACCGTTGTCTGGACCGCCGGTGTCGCCAATAACCCGTTCTTCAAAGACAACGCGACACTTTTTAACCTCGCGAAAAACGGCAAAGTCGTCGTGGACGACCATATGCAATCGCGTCCCGGCCTCTACGTCATCGGGGACAATGCCATGACCCAGTTCTCCGGCATGGCCCAGACCGCCATCTACGATGCCGATTTCGTCGTAAAAGACATTATGAAGGCCAGGGGTGGGCACCAAGGTCCTGCCTACCGGGCCAAATCTCCGATCAGCGTCATTCCCGTCGGCACCCATTGGTCGGCCGCCCAGTGGGGCTCACTCCTGCTCTACGGGTATCCGGGGTACATTCTGCGTCGGCTTGCCGATCTCGTCGGATATGCAGATATGGAGGCGTGGCCCAAAGCCGTCCGGGTCTGGATGGAAGACTCTCGCCGAGAGGACGATTGCCCGATCTGTCAGCCCAAACGTGCTTGACCACGGCGGTCACCCTCTTCGAGCTATAAGAGTTTCCCCGCCTGCGACGACAAAATACCGTGCCGGAGGGTAAATAACCCAATCCCGGGTTGACAACCGTTATCAGCCGTGGTAAGATCGTATATTCCTTTAAAAAGCGTAAGCTATTTGTCTGGCCGCAGGTGCGCTCTTCTCGACAAGCCTACCTGGGGCCAGAAAAGTGCGACCTCTCAGGTCGGTTTTTCTAGGTCAGTCCATTAAGTTTTCGTTCGTACCATGAGCCATGATTGGCATTGCTACTGGGTAACACCAGCCGGGCAAGCCCTTCACATCTTGCTGGTCGAGCGTAAAACGAAACACCACCTGTGATGCAAGCCGGAGTCACCCTGACTCTACTTGACCCGCAAGGGACATCACACCTGGCGAAATGCCTCCGTGAGCCCGTAAGGCTCCTCTGGCTAGGCCACCCACAAGGTCTCCATCTGGGAGAATCACCTTGTGGCTAAGCCACTCGCCTCCCGCCCTCCAGGCGGAAGACCCCACCCCTCCCGCGACCCCCTCGGGTCCCAAAAGGACGAAAGTCCCCATATGCTTGCGCCGGGAGGCGCATCTGCCATTATTGTTCGCGTAGCCCCGTGTAAACCCACGGGGCTATTTGTGTGTCGGACCCTCTCTTGAGCAGCCGCCTGCAAATCCGGCTATAATTAAGCATAACCATGAATGCGGCGCCACCATCTACCGATATCGAGGCCGGCCTTACCGGTCGTGAAGCGGCTCGTCGACTCAAAACTTACGGCCCCAACGCCCTTGTAGAAACCAAGCGCCAGCCGCTCGTTCTGGCTTTCCTGACGCGTTTCACCAATCCACTCGTCATCATCTTGCTGCTGGCTGCCGTCCTGTCAGCTTTCCTGGGCGGCTTTTCCAGCTTTGTCATCATTGTCGTCATAGTCCTCGTCTCAACCGTCCTCGACTTCGTTAACACCTACCGTTCGCAGCAGGCGGCGGATGCCTTAAAAGATCGGGTCCGGGTTGACGCGGAAGTGCTGCGCGATGGCACTTGGATGAGTCTGCCCTTGGCTGATATCGTTCCCGGAGATATCGTCAAACTCGAAGCCGGCAAACTTATCCCCGCCGACGGAGAAGTACTCGACGGCAAAGACCTGTCGGCCAATGAGTCCGCCCTGACAGGGGAGTCGTTCCCACAGGGCAAACCCCCTAAGGCGCCCCTCTATCTAGGTTCCAGCATCACCAGCGGCGAAGGCCGGATGATCGTCGCCCGAACGGGGCATACCACTAAATATTCGCACATAGCCAAAGACTTGGCAGCTCAGGAGAGGCCAACCGAATTCGACCGCGAGATCAAAGACTTCTCCCTCCTTATCGTGCGGATCACGAGTGGGCTCGTTATCTTCATCTTTGCGGTCAACACGCTCTATCACCACTCGTTCATTAACTCACTTCTGTTCAGTGTCGCCCTGGCCGTTGGCCTCACACCGGAACTGCTACCGCTCATTATTACGCTCAATTTGACTAAGGGTTCGTTGGCCATGGCCAAGCATGGTGTCATCGTCAAACAGCTAGCTTCCATCCAGAACCTGGGATCCATGGACGTTCTGTGTACCGACAAGACGGGTACCTTGACTGAAGACCACATTGCCCTGGTCCGCCATGTCGACGGCTTTGGGGCGGAGTCCGAGAAGACCCTGCTATACGGCTACCTGGCAAGCCTGTACACGACCAGTTTTGAGAACCCGCTGGATAAGGCGGTTCGCGCGTTCAAGACGGTCAACACCCGCGGCTACCGCAAGGTCGATGAAATCCCCTATGATTTCGAACGCAAACGAGAATCGGCCGTTGTGGCTCATGGTCAAAAGCGCATCCTCATCACCAAAGGCGCTCCGGAAGAAATCATGCGCATCTCCTCCAAGTATGTCGACGGTCAACACTTTGAAGAAGTAAAATCACGCGTCCAGGCCGAGTACGACAGCCTGAGCTCCCAGGGATTCCGGGTCCTCGGTGTAGCCATGCACCATGTGCCGGTCGCGTCATCCTACGAACCAGACATTGAGCGGGGCATGACCTTTGTCGGCTTCATGGCCTTCCTCGATCCGGCGAAACAGTCCGCCGGCTCGACACTCGAGAAAATGCGCGAATATGGCATCAACGTCAAGATTGTTACCGGCGATAACGATCTGGTCACGAGAAAGATCGCCTCAGACATCGGCTTGCACATCGAAGGCCTCCTGACCGGCCAGGAGATCCAGCACATGTCAAAGCAGAAGCTGGCTGAGGCGGTAGAGAAAACGACCATCTTTGCACGCGTGAACCCGGAGCAAAAAATGCTCATTATCCAAACCCTGCAGGCCAACCATCACGTGGTCGGGTATATGGGTGACGGCATTAACGATGCCCCGTCACTTAAGGCCGCCGACATCGGTATATCAGTCAACAACGCCGTCGACGTGGCCAAATCTTCCGCCGATCTCATCCTCTTGCATAAGAGCCTGGCTAACCTCACCGAAGGTGTCATCGAGGGTCGCCGCACCTACGCGAACACCCTAAAGTACCTTATGATGTCGCTCAGCTCCAACTTCGGCAATATGTTTTCCATGGCCGGCGGTTCCTTGATTCTGCCGTTCCTCCCCATGCAGGCGACGCAGATCCTGTTTAATAACTTGCTCTACAACGCTTCTCAGTTTGCTATCCCCGTCGACAACGTGGATGAAGAAGCCCTCAAAAGACCGCGTACGCTGTCGATGAAGTCCTTACAAAAGGCCATGTGGGTCTTTGGCCCATTCTCGTCCATCTTTGACTTCACAACCTTCGGCTTGCTGCTGTTCGTCTTTCATCTCGGTGCGAGCTCGTTCCAAAACGGCTGGTTCATCGAATCCATGATCACCCAAACGTTTGTGGTCTACGTTATCCGTACTCGGAAAACGGCCATTATTCAAAGCCGGCCGAGCGCGCTGCTCGTGTTATCGACGGTCGGCACGGTCATCATTGGCTTTGCCACGGCCCTAAGTCCGCTGGGTAAGTACTTCGGTTTCGGGCCGCTCCCGATAGCGCCGCTAGCCGCTATTACTTGCATCAGTTTGGTCTATTTGGTGTCTGCCGAATTTGTCAAAAGAGAATTCTTCAAGCGTGTCGATCTCTAGTCTGAGAGTATATAGACCTTAAACCGGGCACAGTTACGGCGCGCGGAAGTAGTTTGGTTGGCTTTTCGCTCTTTTGAGCTCATCAGCGTAACAACACAGTTACGGAAGCCGTCCGGCTGAAGCGGCAGGGCCACTTCAGCCGGACGTACCTAGTGGAGCCATCGACTCTCGTCACCAGTTGGCATCAGCCACCGGACGAGGTCTGAACGGCTATCACCCCCAGTGCCCGCGTGCCAACGCCGATGTAGTAGGTCAGTGCGTTGAGTGTGCGGCCGGCCCGAGCCTCGCGCTGCTCGAATGTGCCGGTGTTAGGCACGCGGCGGCACCCGAGCGTTATGAGCTTCTTAGTGGCTACCGCCAGCCAGTTGCCGGCGAGGACGAGGGCGCCCTTAGATGACCGCGCGTACAGCACGCCGAGTCGCAGGGACTTCTCGGGTCCGCCACAGTGCGTG
>Ga0302324_100028325_pt1 | contig 10648 bp, 7 predicted proteins | sample Palsa_T0_1_FD_201949 | JGI IMG/M metagenome (GOLD analysis project Ga0302324, IMG submission 201949) | Peat permafrost microbial communities from Stordalen Mire near Abisko, Sweden - Palsa_T0_1 | ecosystem: Environmental > Terrestrial > Soil > Palsa > Peat permafrost | place: Sweden: Abisko...
TCCATCGTCGCGGGATCGAAGGTTGTGCCGTCGGACCCGACGCCGGTAGGCAGGTCGGTGATGATATGCCCGTCGGTAGCGGACAGAATCACCATATTGTTCTTGTCGCGACACGAAGCGAAGAGAATTTCGTTTTTCGCATCGAGCGCAAGTCCCGCACAGCCCGCGCCTCTGCTCGAAACGTCGTAGCGGCCGACCATCTTCATGGTGTCAGCATCGATCACGGCGATGGCTGCCTTGTCTTCGATGTCCACATAGATCCTGCCGTGGCCGTCGGTGGCAGCCTCCTCCGGCGCGCCGCCGATGTCGATCGTGCCAAGGATCGATCCATCCTTGTCATCCAGAACCGTGATGTTCGGCTCCGAGTGGCTGAGGATGTAGAAGTGGTGATTCCAGGAGTCGTTGAGGTAGCCGTCCGGGTTCCCCTGTACGTCGATCTTCTTCAGAACCGCAAAGGTCTTTGCGTCGAACATGGTGACCGGCTTCGAGGTTGCAAATCCGCGCCCTGTTGCCGTGTCGACAGCTCCGCCGTGTGCGCTGACGCCCGGAATGTCCCCGACCTGTGCCAAGGTGTCGAGGCTAAACACGCCAATGTGACCGGCGGGACCCGATCGCGCAACATAAAGGTTGCGGCCGTCGGGGTCGGCGGTCACGTAATCGAATCCACCGTCGCCTTCCACCAGTTGAATCCGGAGCACCTTGTAGGGCCCGGTGTCCTGTGCACGGACGAGAGTGGCAAACGGAAGAAGAACGGCGAGCCCTGCAAGCACGAGCGGTTTCGATGACATAGTGTTACCTCCAATGAAGGACTTACCCCGGCTATTCGGCGGTCTGTACGGGTCGAATCGATATTCGATTTTCGCTTCGGCAAATCGAGCATACACGCAGCCCGAAATCGCTGAATGCGCGAATAGTGAGCAGACTACTTCGGAACGGTTCAGGGTTGCGGACACCTTACCGTATCAATCTTTTCTTCTGGCCGGATGGCCGACTCCCCGGTGCTTGCCAACATGTTCGACAAGTTCCTCGACCTGAGCCCCGGCCAGGAGAAAACCGCCGACCCCGTAGGTGTAGCTCGAGGAGGGCAGATAGTGCGCCGGCGCCGATCCGGTCTGCTGGATATTCCCGAGACGGCCGTCGGCATAGATTTCTCCCACCAGCCCGCTCCATGCTTTGGCGATGGCCGGTGAGTATTGAGAGCGCGGGAGCACGCCATGATTCACGCCCCAGGCCAGAGCCATGGTGATCAGTGCCGAGCCGGAAACTTCAGGCTGAGGATAATCGGCCGGATCGAGCAGATCCGAATGCCACAGTCCGTTCGCCGGATCCTGCAATGGCAGAACGGCCGCTGCCATTTCACGCAACTGCTGTTCGTATTTGCCACGATTGGAATAGTCACCTGGCAGGTCTTCGAGGGTTCGTGCGATTCCGGCCATCACCCATCCGTTTCCGCGCGACCAGAAGATCGGATTGCCGCGTTCGTCGGTCTTGTGCAGGAAGGTGACGTCGCGATAGTAGAGATGGCGCTGAGGATCGTAAAGAAGTGTAGAGGTTTCCCACCAGTGCTGATCGATGTACGCGAGATATTTCGTGTCATGCGTGGCTGCGAACATGCGCGACCATACCGGGGGCGCCATAAACAGCGCGTCGCACCACCACCACGGAATGTCCGCCTGGCCTTTCGGAATGGTCGCCGCATTGCCGGAGAGCAGGCCGTCGAGCGCCTTCCGCGTCGGGTCGATCTTTTCCGGGGCAGGCTGTGGAAGAACGAGCTCAAGGTAGGTCTGGCCTACGCTCTGGTCATCGGCGTTGGGAACTTCCGAGCGCAGCGACCAGTTGAATTTCTCCGCCATTCCCTGCATGGCGTCACGATATTTCGGGTCGTGCAGAGTTTCCGAGGTCGCCATGAACCCGGAGTACTGCACGCTCCAGGTCCAGATGCGATCGAAGTACGGCTGCGACCAGTTCAGCTCCCAATCCGCGACCTTCCGCATTGCCGCCTGCACTGCGGCAGGCTTCATCGATCCCGAGAGTTTTGCTCGGGGGCCCGGATTGATTGGAGCATCGCCGAAGTGCCGGGCGATGTCGCGATCGATGCCTGCCTGATCCTGAGAGGTGATGCCGGATGAGGCTGCCGGATGATCGTGTGCCAGCGTTTGCGCTGGGAGAGGTGTGGCCGAAAACAAGGATGCCATGACCAGCAGTGCAGCTGCAACAACCGGTCGCTGGGCAAGGAAGCGGGACTGGAGGGTACAAATCATGCGGCGCGTCATTAGGGGAAGAGGTTTCTGGGAGGCCGGATTTGGCTGGCGACACCGGCAGCCAAAACCATACTTGAGCTCTTTCGTGTGTGTCACCAGCACCGTCTCGCCATTCGAGACGCAGTTCATTCCCGCGGGCCGAGCCAGTCGGACCGGCTCACTGTTGGCGAACTTCCGCCGGTGATACGTCACCAACGGAGGGAACGTGGGTCCAGGAGCCATGCCAGGGTTCTCGCCCCTCCCGTGAACGAGTGGTTCATAAGGGCCGGAAATGCCGACCGGAACAGGAATCGCAGATCATACAAATTTTTCCTACACCACCTGCCAACCTGCGCCGCCGATGCCGCATCTCTGGTTCGAGTTATCTACAATGCTGAAAGTCTGCTGCTTGGTTCCATCCTCGGTTTACCGGGTGAGCGGCTTGGTTTACTGAAAATATCTTTGAGGTTTTGTCCTTGGATTCCGGAGATCGCGGCGGGGTATCAGACGCGCTTGATGACGTGCCTGTCGATGGCCACGTCTTACATGGCAGCGGCGAGAACGGGCACGAAGTTTTGCCCGGGTCCCCTTCTTCCTCCGACCTGTTTGCCGGAGGCGGAGAAGTCGGCGCCCTCATGCGCCAGGTCGACTGGTCCGCAACTCCGCTCGGCCCGGTCGCGACCTGGCCACAGAGCCTCCAGACTGTCGTTCGTATTCTCCTCACCTCGCGTTTCGCGATGTGGATGGGCTGGGGTCCCGACCTCACCTTCCTCTATAACGACACCTACGGCCGCGTAACCCTTGGCAAAAAACATCCGTGGGCGCTCGGCAAGCCGGCCCGCGAAGTCTGGCGCGAAATCTGGGGCGACATCGGCCCCCGCATTCAGCGCGTCCTTGAAGGCGGCCGCGCTACCTGGGATGAAGCCCTCCTGCTCTTCCTCGAACGCAGCGGCTATCGCGAAGAAACCTACCACACTTTCTCCTACAGCCCGCTGAGCGGAGACGACGGCAGCATTATGGGCATGCTCTGCGTCGTCACCGAAGAAACCGAACGCGTCATTGGCGAACGCCGCCTCACCTTCCTGCGCGGTCTCGCCTCTGCTCTCGGCACGGCCATCCTCGAAGCCGATGTCCTCGCCGCCATCGAGAGCAGTCTCGACCAGAGTCCCAAAGATCTACCCTTCGCTCTGACCTATCTTGTGGGTGACGACGGATACGCGCGCCTCGCCAGCAGCAGCGGCATCGAAGCCGGCCATCCCGCAGCCCCAAACCACATCGCCATGGAAGACTCCGACTCTCCGTGGCCGGTCGCCGAGCTGCTCGCCCAAAAAACGCTCATCTCTGTCGACAACCTTGAGGACCTTTTCGGCAAGCTACCCACTGGCGCATGGGACATTCCGCCAGAGCGCGCCGTTATCGTCCCACTCCAGCGGCAGGGCCAGGATCGCCCTGCCGGCATCTTTATCGCTGGTCTTAACCCTTACCGCCAGCTCGACACCTAATACGCGGGGTTCATCGAACTCATCGCCGGGCAAATCGCCGCCGGACTCGCAAATGCCCGTGCCTATGAGCAGGAGCGCCAACGCGCCGAAGCTCTGACCGAGCTGGACCGCGCCAAGACAATCTTCTTTTCCAACGTCAGCCACGAATTCCGCACGCCTCTCACGCTGATGCTCGGCCCCCTTGAAGACGTCCTCAGCAAACGCAAGCCGAGCCTTCCGCCTGAAGACGTTCGCCAGATCGAAACCGTTCACCGCAACGGTCTTCGTCTGCTTAAGCTCGTCAACACGCTGCTGGACTTCTCCCGTATCGAAGCCGGCCGCATCCAGGCTCTCTACCGGCCTGTCGACCTCGCCGCGCGCACTGCCGAGTTAGCCAGCGTTTTCCGCTCCGCCATGGATCGCGCCGGCCTCAACTACAAAATTCACTGCGAACCTCTCCCGAAGCCCGTCTATGTCGATATCGATATGTGGGAGAAAATCGTCCTCAACCTTCTCTCCAACGCCTTCAAGTTCACCCTCCAGGGAACCGTCGAGCTAACCCTCAGCTCCGTCGATGGCCAGGCCGAGCTATCCGTCCGCGACACCGGCACCGGCATCTCTGAATCCGAGCTGCCGCGCGTCTTCGAGCGCTTTCACCGCATCGAGGGCGCCTCTGGACGCACCCACGAAGGCACCGGCATCGGCCTTGCCCTCGTCGATGAGCTCGTCCGCCTCCATGGTGGAACCGTCCAGGCCCAGAGCAAAATCGGTGTAGGCACCACCTTTACTGTGCGCATTCCTTTCGGCGCGTCTCATCTCCCTGCCGACCGGATCGCCACCGACGACCGGCAGGCCGAAAACACACTCGGCGCCGCACCCTTCGTCCAGGAAGCTCTTCGATGGCTTCCCGGCGGACCCTCTGGTGAAGAGCAGCTGGTCAAAGACCTGGCCAACGAAGATCTCGCCCCGCTCCTCGGACAGAAACAAGCTGCCGGCGCCGACCGCCCCACTGTCCTGCTGGCTGACGATAACCGCGACATGCGCGAATACGTTCAGCGCCTCCTCGGCCGCAAGTACAACGTTACCGCGGTCGAGGACGGCGCCCGGGCCATGGCCGCCGCTCTGGCTAACCCTCCCGACCTCGTTCTCACCGATGTCATGATGCCGCGCATGGACGGCTTCGACCTCCTGCGCTCCCTGCGCGACAACGCCGCTACGGCCGCCGTTCCGGTCATCATGCTCTCCGCGCGTGCCGGCGAAGAATCCGAGTCTGAAGGCCTTGAAGCCGGCGCCGACGACTATCTGGTCAAGCCTTTCACCGCCCGCGAACTCCTGGCCCGGGTTGGCTCCCACATCTCCATGCACCAGCTCCGGCGCGAACTCACGTCCAAAGAGCATCAGCTGCGCACCAAGGCGGAAAAAGCCGAGCAGCAACATCGCGCCATCCTCGAAAGCATCTCCGAGGGATTCATCTTCGTCGATCGCGACTGGTATGTGCGCTACGCCAACGAGCAGGTCGCCGCGCTGGGCAACGTTCCCCTCAGCAGCATCCTCGGCAAAACGCTCTGGGAAGCCTTCCCCGGCATTGAGAATGCCAGCTTCGTTCCCGCTTATCGCGAAGCCATGGCCACCGGCCGCGTCACGCATCATGAGGACTTCTACGAGCCCTCAAGACGCTGGATCCATGCCAACGCCTATCCATCCCCCGACGGCCTTTCCATCTTTGCCCAGGACGTCACTGAGCGCCGCGTTCAGCAGGAAAAACTGCTCCTCACTGAAAAACTCGCGGCGACCGGCCGTCTCGCCGCCACGATCGCGCACGAGATCAATAACCCACTCGAATCGGTCCTCAATCTCATCTATCTCGCCCGGACTTCGCCTGCCCAGATGAGCAAAATCCGCGAGTATCTCCAGACTGCCGAGAAGGAACTCAACCGCGTTTCTCACATCGCCCGCCACACCCTCGGCTTCTATCGAGAAACCTCCATCGCCTCGGACATCGATCTGCCTGCGCTCATTGAAGAGGTCCTCACGGTCTACGACAGCCGCCTTCGCGCTTCCTCCATCGTCATCGTCCGCGACGTCGCAATCGTCCCCGCCGTCCGCGCCCTTCGCGGAGAACTCCACCAGGTCTTCTCCAACCTCATCTCGAATGCCATCGATGCCATGCGCGACGGAGGTCAGTTGAAGATATCGATCCGAGAGCCCGAGCGTGGTCACGACGTCGGCTTGCTCGTTGCTGTCGAGGACACCGGGATCGGCATCCCCCAGGAAAATATCCCCAGACTTTTTGAGCCGTTCTTTACCACCAAACCTTCCGCTGGAACCGGCCTCGGCCTCTGGGTCGTCAGCCAGTTCGTTGCGTCCTGGGGGGGCACGATCAAAGTCAGTAGTAATACTGACTCTGAAAAGCAAGGCACAACGTTTACGATATTTCTTCCGCGCGTCGCCGCTCCGGACCAAAAGAAAAAGCCGCAACCGCGGCTCATGTAGTTCTAAGGAGAAATGCACGTTGCTCGACCGCACCGCACTCCTGTCGTCAGAATTCCTGCCGGCAGAATTCCTTTCCTCAGACGACCAATCCCGTCCCTTTTCCGAGCAGTCCGGGATTTCCCCTAACGCCGGCAGCCACACCCGCCTGCGCGTCCTCGTCGTCGACGACGAGCGCCTCATCGCCGAAACCGTTGCCGCCATTCTCAATGTGAACGGATTCGAAGCCGTCGAAGCCTTCAACGGCGAAGACGCCCTCGAAGCAGCCCACAAACTTCAGCCCGAAATTGTACTCAGCGACGTCCTGATGCCGAAAATGTCAGGAGTCGAGCTGGGTATCAGGATTCGCCAGGAATTTCCGGAAACCAAGATCTTCCTCTTCTCGGGACAAGCCGCCACCAGCGAACTAATGCGCAAAGCCCAGGCTGACGGCTATGCCATCGAGCTATTCCCCAAACCAATTCACCCGGAAGATTTGATAGCGAAACTGCGCGGCTTATGACTAGTGATAGTAGGAGCATGGGGCCGTTGCGGCTCCGGCGATAGCCTGGCCACTCGATGTGCTCATAACCCCCGACCCCATGTCTCTTCGTTCGGATCAAGCGGAAGGTATGCTGTCCTGCTGGAGCATCTGGCTGCTGAAAAAGCCGGCAAGGCGATTCGCAACAAATTCCGGTTGATGGAGAGGGATGAAATGTCCTGAATCCAGCGTCACCATGCTGGCATTCGGGATCAACGACGATGCGCGTCGTGCAAATGCCTCGGGAATCGCCACATCTTTCGAGCCGTGAATGATCAGCGTTGGCATCAGCAACTCGGGCAGGAAGGCTGGAACGTCCGCCAACAGCACCGCTGGCTTACCCCATCGCATGACTCGCATAAACCGCCACGGGCCGGTCGGGCCGGAAAACGGGGTGTGAAAATCCTCCACGATCGCATCGCCATCCGCTTCCTCGCCGAGCGCGCGGTGCATTGCAATCTTCCAGAAGATTGCCTGAACAAACGGCGCCAGCACCTCACCGAGGATCGGCTGCCGCAAAGGCTGAAGCAGATAAAACGGCCTTAGCTCCGGAAAAAGCGACGGAGACATCAGAGCCATGCGATTCACGCGCTCTGGAAAATAATGCGCATAGTGAACGGCGATTGCCGAACCGGCATCGTGGCCAACAATGTGCCATTTCTCAATTCCGTTTTCCTTGCGCAGAGTATCGATCTGATCCGCTAACTGCCGCAGATAATCCGGCCCGTACCGCATCCGCGGGCTCTTGCCCAGCCCTGGCAGATCCACAGCAAAACAGGTATATCGGCCGTGGAGACGCTCAATGATGCCGCTCCACAGGCGGCTGTTCGTCGGCATTCCGTGGATAAACAGGATCGGATCGCCCGATCCGCGACTGACTAAATGCATAACGCAACTCCGCGCGGCGTCATGACGCAGCCACCGCTGGCGACGGTGAAAGCTGACGCCCTCGCCTGCACAGCCAGTTAAGAATTGACGCGCACCATCGCAGAAAAGCGAGAAACATGCAGAACAGACTCGTTCCGATCACGCCGCGCGGCCGCGCGCGCGAATACACCGCGTTCATCACCCACGCCGGAATCGTATAGATCTCGCCCGCGTTGGCAACGCCGATCGCATTTCTCACGGGCCACTCGTAAATCACTTTCTCGATTCCGCTGTTGAAGAATTTCGCCAATTCCAGAACGCGCCGGCTGTACAGGGCGCGAGAAGGATAAGGAAGTCGCTGCCGGTGAAAGTGGCGGATAATCAAGCGGGATGCTTCCTCCGCATGGCGCAAAGCCGCAGTGACGCCGTTGGAGGTCATCGGGTCGACCATGGAGGCTGCTTCTCCGGCTATCAGCCAGTTGGGACCAGCCACCCCGCGGTGTACGCGGCAACGAAACGATGTCACCTGCGTCGATGGGTTCGTTGCATCTTCCAGGAGCGGCGCGAAGCGCGAGAACCGCCGCATGCTCTCGACTAGAATCTCGTCTACCCCACGTCCCTGCCGGCGCATTTCCCCGATCGCATCCCCGGGAGCAACATATCCAACGCTGATGGTGTTGCGGTGGATGGGAATCTCCCAGACCCATTCCAAGTAGGGAGGCTGGCCAGCATCCATATATAAAGTTGTTCCCTCTACCGCGTCCGCTACTGTGAAGTAGCTCCAGATGGCCACTTTTCTAGGGCCGTATTCATACGCCGGCAAACGAAAAAGGCGAGGGAAGAGACTCGCCGCAAACCCGGACGCGTCAATGAACCAGGGGGATTGAATCTGTTTTCCCCCCTCGGTTCTTAGCGCGGTGACCCTCTGTCCCTCTCTCGTCACCTCCGAGACCCTGTCTGCCATCACCTTGACTCCATGGCCGAGCAGAATTTCGCCGAGAGCTTTCCTGAGCCGAACCCGGTCCACATGCAGCGTGCGCAACTCTACGTTCCACGGAGGACGCCCCAGCCATTCCCCAGGGATGTATTGGCGCATGCGGCCATCTTCCGTTCTCACCGTCACGTATTTCTTATAAGTCGCGATTTCCTCCGCGAGCAGCCTCTCCATCGGCAAACCGAGGACGCGCAATAACTCGGGAGCCGACCAATCCAGCGATTCGCCCACGATGTTACAGGCTTCTATCTCCGGCTCGACGCACACTACGTCGAGACCCGCTCTGGCAAGATGGATCGCGGACGCCATACCGGCCAGTCCGGCGCCAATCACCGTCACATTTGTTTGGATCAGGTTGTCCTGCATCAGGCGAGAGAAACGCTGCTTTTTGTCCCCAGGGCTCCGCTGAGGAATGGTCACTGAACATGACGACATGCCGCAACCATCCTCGGATGGGTAACGTCCCCCATCTTTCGATGGAGGCGCAGTCTCTCCAATTGCGCTGTACAGAAAAACACGGGACCCGCGCCGATTCAGGGTATTCAGCCAGAATCGCAGGTCGCGAGCCCGGTTGATGGTCCAGATCTACGGTTTGCTTGCCGGCAACTCCAGGTGCCCGCCGAACTCAAAGCGCATTGCGGACAGGAGTTTGTCCTGGTAATCCGCCTCGCCCCGCGAGCTGAATCTCTGGTATAGGGCAGCCGAAAGCACAGGCACCGGCACGCCTTCGTCAATTGCAGCGTTGATCGTCCATCGTCCTTCACCTGAATCCGAAACGCGGCCAGAGAATTTAGAGAGCGCGGGATCCTGGGCCAGAGCGCTGGCCGTCAGATCGAGGAGCCACGAAGCGATGACGCTGCCGCGACGCCACACTTCGGTGATGTCGCGCAGGTTCAGCTCGTACTGGTAGCGGTCCGGATCGCGCAAGGGAGTCGTTTCCGCGTTTGCGGCAGATGTTTGTTTGCCGACGTTGGCATCGCGCAGAACCCCGAGCCCTTCAGCGTAAGCCGCCATCATTCCGTATTCGATTCCGTTGTGGACCATCTTCACGAAATGTCCGGCGCCATTGGGGCCGGTGTGCAGATACCCGAGCTCCGCTGTGCCGCCGATCTTCTCGCGGCCCGGTGTTCGTGGAATGTCGCCCGCGCTGGGCGCCAGAGTACGGAAGATTGGATCGAGACGGTCGACCACGTCATCTTCGCCGCCGATCATCATGCAATAGCCCCGATCCAGACCCCAGACGCCTCCGCTGGTTCCTACGTCGACATAATGAATGCCCTTCGCAGCGAGTTCCTTTGTCCGGCGAAGATCGTCGACGTAATACGAATTGCCCCCATCGATAAGCGTGTCGCCGGCGGCGAGGTGGGGGACGAGCTTCTCGATCGTCTCATCCACAACGCCCGCGGGAACCATGAGCCAGAGGGCGCGTGGCGCCTTCACCTTCTGGACGAAGTCCTCGAAACTGCTCGCTCCGACAGCTTTTTCGAGGGCGAGTTCTTCGACGGCTTTCGGAGACAGATCGAAAACCACGCATTCGTGGCCGCCTTTCAGGAGCCTCCGAACCATGTTGGCGCCCATTCTTCCCAATCCAATCATTCCGATTTGCATGATGTGATTTTCCCCTTCTGAGATCTGATTCGTTCCGCCATGATCGAGTCGCCTGTATGCCGTCTCTCATATTTAACACTGATGAATTCCAGGGCCCGGGCGACGATTATTGTGGCACCGAGGTCTTTTTTTCCACGAGACTGAATCGCTTCCTATCGGTTTCCTGCTGCAGGGAGGACTGTTGGAGCTGGGCGAGTTGCTTCACGAGGGCCGGGATCTCGTTGTGCGCTGCGTCACCCGGCGCGTGGCGCAGGGCCACGATGAGGTGGTAAATCGCGGTCTGATCGGAAGGATCGTCGCGCATGGCGACACGGCATTGCTCGATGGCAAGGTCGTACTTGCCGGAAGCGATGTAGAGGTTAGCGAGAAGGTTCCTGGCCTCCACCATATCCGGCTTCAATCGAACGGCTAACTGAGCGGAGCGCATGGCTTCGGGAGAAACCTGGGT